>Ga0233432_10000245_pt1 | contig 52103 bp, 69 predicted proteins | sample SI_122_August201_6_FD_179870 | JGI IMG/M metagenome (GOLD analysis project Ga0233432, IMG submission 179870) | Seawater microbial communities from Saanich Inlet, British Columbia, Canada - SI_122_August2016_10_MG | ecosystem: Environmental > Aquatic > Marine > Inlet | place: Canada: British... | reverse complement strand
AATGTTGCCAAGTTTGAGAATCAGATAGACGATATCTTTGGACAAGCAAGAGTGGATGATATCATAGAACGGAGGGGACTCGGTAGATCAAAAGATCTTGGGAGTGTCGAAGATGTTAGGAGGGCAGCGCAGTCGGGTGTCGATCCAACGTACATCAAACTCTTTGAGGACCTAGGCATGGATGCGAATGACGTCAGGCGTATGCTTGAAGAGAGGTTTATGATGGATAAAGACGCGGTTAAACTTCCTCTCAGTGTCTACGGAAAGCAAACAAAGAACCTAAACGAAGACGGAGGATTCATTACCCCAATGAGATCTGTTTCCTCTAGTTGTTCATGCATGAAATGCAAGAAAAAATGATGGACAATCTAAGCCACTTCGAGTTTTTAATGCTAGGTATTACTCTAGTCGGAGGGTGGGTTAAATTCCACGGCGATTATAATAGGCTTTCTGCTCGCGTTCAAGCCTTGGAAGACGACAGCACAGAATTTAAGAACGACGTTAAGCAGTTGCTTAAAGACATACAGGAGATCAAGCTCCTGCTCGCCAAGAACCAGATGCAATGAGGTGGTTTATCCTCGCTCTGTGCCTGCTCTCACAGCACGTGATTGTAGGACAGGATTCCTGCGTTGTATTTGGAAACGAAAACATTCAGCCTAGGATGATGGGGTACGTCCCAGAGCCGATGCAGTGGGAAGAGATAGATTACGTCTACCACATACACTACACCGACAGCTTTCCAGATAGCTACATACCTGAGGATATAATCATGGATGCTCACGAGCATCTGAACGAGGAGTTCGATGAAGTGATGTTAAACTTCGATCTTGTTTCGATTGTGTACCACGACTTCGATGAGTTCTGGGGCGCTCCTGTGATCCTAGAGCAAAACAACGTTTGTGTGCCGTACAGTCAGAGCGGGTTCCAATGGATGGACGCCTACGTAGAGGATTTAGTGTGGGATAGAGAGGTGTACATGAACGTGCATATATTCCCTAAGTTTTGTAACGGAATCCTGGGGTTTGCCTGGACGTCTTACACCTCTAGCACCGAGATGGACGGGGTGTGGGTTAGGTCTGATGTGTTTGGTAATTACGGCCCACAGCTTTCGTATGATGATAGGGATCAAAATAAAACTCTAATACACGAAGTAGGACACTATGTTGGGTTGCAACACGTCTTCAAAAACGTAGATTTCTGTGGTGAGGACTTAGGTCCTTGCGATGAGTCAGGCGACTACGTTTGCGATACACCACCCACAAAGCTAAACTTTAGTTGCGAGAACCCTATATGCCCTCCAGCTTTGTACGGATACGAAACAAATAACCACATGGATTATTATCCCGATTCATGTAGGACAAACTTTACTGCTGGTCAGATTGAACGGATCCACTACATACTACCCTTATCTCGTCCAGGTATTACCGATCAAGAAGCTTACTGTTTAGGAGACCTGAATGGCGACCACGTTGTAGGGATGACCGACTTAATGTTAATGCTAGGAAACTGGGAAAATCCAGGGTACGTTCCTGGAGACCTAAACGGTAACGGATACTTTAACGTAATAGACTTCCAGATACTGCTAGCTCACTGGGGAACAATATGTTACGGTGCCGAACTTGATCCTTTTTATAGGCAGGAAGAGCTGGACAAATCAGTAATCCTTAAAGTATTTCCAGACGCGATAAGAGGGGATGGATTTTAAATCGCTTAACATAAGCTTTGTTATTACATCTCCTCTTCCGCTCCTAGTGTATCTTTTCTTATAGGCATCTCTTTTGTTGGATACGATGGCCTCAGATACATTTTCCTCACAATAATCTTTTAGGTCTTTCCTGTCGATAACGACGAACCCTCCCTCTTCTGGCATGTCGAACGCTATGATTGATGCCCCTCCGTACATCCAGCCTTGATCACCTCTGACGTTTTTAAACTCACACCAGATCTCGTCGGGCAAGTTGTTTCCCTTCACATCAACCCCCCAATTACCTTTAGCTTCCATGGATATCCAGTAGTCTATATGTAAATAGATATCCTCCTCGTCTTTACTCTTTGCGACGTTAAAACCAAGCGCTTGAGCAGCTCTAAAGAACCTAACCTCGGCTACCCTTCCTGTTGTCGAAGAATATTTCTTCCTGTTTTGACTTATCATCTAGATTGTATTCGAAGTTTTGATAGCAAGACTCTTTAACTAAGTCAAGTTCTTGATTTATAATAACCCTCAACCCTGATATCATATTGGAAACATTTCCAGGGTCTGTCCTAGGGTTGCCATCATGTTCAAACAGGCTTTCGTAGAAGTTTGTTATTTCATCATGCAACCTTACCGTCGCTACCCTATAGCACTCACCTAGCTGTTCTTTTGTTAGATCCTTTTTTACCATATCCTAGTTCTTTTAGTTTCACGATTGCCTCTCCTATCTGCTGTTTGTTTTTACAGATAAAGAGAGCTGGGACTGGTTCTCCTGAGTCTATCAAGTGACGTAAAAATAATTTCCATCGCATCGGAAAGTCATGATGCGAGGGAGTGTATCCTTTGGTTTCAATTATCCACTCTTCGTTTGGTCCGACGAAGTCTGGGGTGTATTTAATGGGCAGTACGGTTGAACCTGTTCTGTCGGAAAGCTCTTTCTTCTTTGCGGTCATCTTCAAGTAAACGCCTGGGTACTTGAACTTATCTAACAGCAAATACTCATGGGTCTCATAGGTAAAACTTAGACCCGAATCAGCTAGCATATCAGCGCATGTCTTTTCTAACCCGCTTTTATACTTACCTAAATTACGCTTCTTAGCTGATTTCCTACGGGGTGTCCCCTTCGCTTTTCGCTTCACACGGTCAAGGTACAGCTTAATCTTCTAAAAAAGAAGAGTTAACGGGTAGCTCGAAGTAGCGCTGTTTACCGCCCTGCAAATCAACAGCTTGGTATAGTTCCTTCTGTGTCTTGAACACTCTGAATCCTGTTCTTGAAGTGTTCATTTCAAACCTAATTGGATCGTCGAGTGAAGTAGGTTGCCCCCCAGTCTCTACGTCGCGAACTTTTCTGACGTGAAACTCTGTAACCTTACGTTGCGAATGGTCAGGGTGCTGAACCTTTCGGTGTATAGTTAGGAAGCAGTCAGCACGATTAACAAACTTGCCACCTCCTTCGGTATCCTCTGCGTATGGAGCAACTGGAAGCCCATCATCACCCTTGCGTCGCTGAGCCTCAGTCACTGCGTGCATGTTAAGCCACACTGCTACATTGTTAGCTGTTGAAAACGTGAGGAACTCTGATGCCGCTTCGTAGTGGTAATCATGAACTCCTATGGAGCTGTTAGCCATGTCAAGCTTAAGGCTGTTATAGGGGTCTACAAAAACAGCGTCAACCTCCTGTTGCTTCATTATCTTCTCAAGGAAGACGATGATATCTGAGTAGCTGTACACCTGCTTGTTGCTGATAACGGTAAAGTGCTCTCCCACCCACTCGTAGGCTCTCTTTCTCTCCATGTGATTCATGGATGAAACTTGTTTGTTCATTGCAAACTGAATGAGCGACATCTTCAAAGAGGCTGTCCTGTTTTCTGAAGAGTAAACGACCCACTTCCATCCGTGACGCACTGAAGAGTTAACCATCAGGTATAATGCCACCGTTGTTTTTCCTACGTTGCTGTGCCCGTTTATGATTGTAAACTCTTTCTTGTACCTGAAGTAATTGTCCATTTCTTTATCTCCAGTATCTAAACCAACAGGGATTTTTCCATTAGCGTAGTCATCAATCCACCTGAAGTCCTCATCGTCAGACGAGATGAAAGACATGTCCCCGTCGTTCACTAGTAACTGTCTCTGAGCCTTTCTTTCGTCATCAATTGTTGCTCTTATGGGATCTTTCTTGCCTACCTCGATAGCCTCTCTTATCGTCCTAGTCGCGAGTTGCTCATCGTCAACATCACGCTTCATTATCTCACGAGTCAGAACACGAACAGCCTCGTCCTCCTCTATCCTTCCTGCGGATATGTAGCCGCCCATTAGCCTGGATGACCGAAGTAGAGTGGCGTGCTTGTCTCCATCCGAGCATTGTCGAATCATACGAGCAGCTAAGTTTAGCTTTTGGTAGTCAGTGTACTTGTCTGATTGAGACACAGCAACCTGTGATTCACTCTTCTCCGTGGCAAATGCGCCGAATACGGCTGACTCGTCATTGACCACAATCTCAGGGTCCCATGATTCAAAGCAAGCGCGAGACTCATTAATCCCTGACTCATCTACCTCAAGGTCATACTGTTTATTGAAGTAGGTTCTAAGTGCTCTGAAGTGATCCCTGTGTCTTTCAGGGTTACTTATCTTAACCAGCGCCTTAAGTCCGTCACCACTAGGAGAAACCCAACAGCTATAGACGTAAGCGTCCGTTGCCAGTAACGCCTTGGATGCTTCGACGTTAATGTGATCGAAGTCAAGTACAATAAATTTACTATGCTTCTTAAGTGCTTCATCATTTCTTTTCTCAAATTCTCCACTGAACAACACAATGGGAAGTTTCTTTTTAAATTCTTTCGCCCCCTCCCGAACAGCCGTAACGGTAGCCGCTGAGTCTCCATCCTTAATCCTTCGAAGTGCAGTAGATATCTGTATTAGGTGCGCATCAGATTCTGATTTCTTGTAGAGATCTTTGAATATTGTTACCCTCATTTTTTTAATGGTTTGTTGTGCCTATCTCCTTCTTGGTTAGTATTTCGTCTATCACTATGACCTTTTTCTTAGCACTCTTTGAATACATCTCTGCTCTCAATCTGCTCATTGTCTTGATGTCACTTCTCATGATGTCAAGTGGACTGTCAAATGAGCTAACGATCCATACCAGACGAGTGAATGGTGACTTCTTCTTTATGAATGTTGCTTTGGCGGTCATGTAGTATATAGGTTTTCCCATAGGATAGGTTTAGTCGGGGTAAAAAAAGGGCTGAGCAAATGCCCAACCCTTTCTTGTCCGAATGATACATATACTAGAATGGCACTTCTTCCGTGCTACCTGTTTTTGTTTTCTCATTGCGTCGCTCCTGAGCAGCTTCGCTGTTAGGATCCCACACGCTTAGGCATGCCTTGCCTGACTTAGACATGAATAGGTTGAACCTAACGTTGCCGCCCTTGCCCTCGGAATCACGCTCCGTGGTGTACTGGTCAATGCAGTCCTTCAACTCATTGTCCTTTAGTCGGAACTTCCATCCCATTAAATTTCCACTCTCGTTGTAGATGGGGTCATCAGCCCACCCGACTAGTACGCTTTCGTACTTCTTGTTTTGTTCGCTCATAATTAGAGGATTATAAAGATTAAAATAAATAAAGCTATGGTCATCACAGCCTCTACGATTTCATTTGTTTCGTCGTCAAACATCATACTGGAGATAGTCTTTGGCTGGGTTGTAGTCCTTCTCAAGGAAGTCTTGAATCCTACCTAGCGCATCATTGAACTTCATCTCACCTGTAAATAAGGTTTCATCTGTACACTTAACGAGTGCAGGAAGGTAAGGATAAGTTTTCTCCTGAACAACCCAATAGAAGTCTTTGATCCCAAATACCTCGGTGTATATGTATGCCTGTATGTCATAGCAGAAGTCTCTCACTGCGTACCTAAACTTCTCTGAGCTTCTGGCTGACTTACTGTCGCTTATGAAGCCATCTCCTAGGCAGTCTAGAAACCCCTTGACCTGAACACCATTGAGTTCCTCAACGAAACCCACCTGATAATCACCCTTCAGGTAAGTGTCAAGCAACCCACATGTAGATAGACGGTCGATCATATCGTTCGCGGTTTGCCAATCGTCGTGAGAAACAATAGTCTTACCTGACTCGATAGCCTCGGCTTTCATGCTCGCGAGAACAGTTTTGTACTCTGATGTTAGTGATGGTTTCTTAGAAGCCTTCGCTTTGTCCGACAGCTTGGACATAATCTGTGTTTCTGACATGACTACATAGGTGTCAAACGCTTTGTCTCGCTCAAACAATAGCATGTCATACAGCGTTCCAAAGTCTAGCGCATCAGACTTGTACTTCACTTCACCCTTCATGTACCTATCAAACTGAGCCATGTCTCCAAGAGCTTGTTTGATTGAGGAATAAGATAGGTGTGATTTGCCGTACCTCTCTTTGAGTTTATCCGAAATATTCATCGTCGTATACTGGTGTTCCGTCATTCCAAGTGTAGTCATATGTCTCGATCTCGCACCAATGAGTGGGATTGCCTGGCGTCATCCAGAACTTTTGGTTCTTGCTGTTTATATAAAACTCAGCTATGTCGATGTCACCTACGAAGTCCTTGTGCTTGATAAAGAATAGCCCCGAAAAATCAGGACTATTCTCTTCGCTGCTTTGCCAATTCTTGTGCATCTTAGCCTTTAGGCACTGTGCCCTAAACATCTCCCACTTCTTGGGATTAGTTCTCCGCTGATCGAGCAGAAGGCTTCCAGTCTTTATACCCTTACTCATCGGACAAACTTCTTCAGACCTTGAACTTGCTTCTCCGTAAGGGATGACTCGTACTTGCTCATGATGTTGTCGAACGCTTTCTTCTTATCTGTCTGCGACTTGATATACGCAACAGCCTTATCCATGATGTTCACGGGTGGGTCAGTGTCGAACTTCTCCTGAACCTTCTTTATCTTCTTAGCATTCGAGTCAGGCTTCTCCTCTTTCTTGGACTCTTGCTTTGCAATTGCATCTTCGACTTCATTAGCCGACGCAATAGAAGTGTCGATTCCGATTCCAAGCATAGCGAGTGCTCTCCCGATTGCAGAGGTCTCGCAATTCTCAACGTAGCTGGTCTTATTGATATTGGATGCACCCTGCATCTCATGCGCATGTCCAGTGGAGATAACACGTCCAGTATCATCTGCGATTGTTGTTTTACATACACATTGCTCAGAGTCAATGAGTGTAAACTCAGACATGATTGTCCAATTCTTGTATCTATCTTCTTGACGAAAGAACTTGATTCGCTCGTTGACTTCGACGTATTGCTTACCACGAATGTTTGTTGTTTTGAATTTGTAATTACTCATTTTCACTAGATTTTAATTGTTCTTTTACTTTACTCATCATTATTTTTTCTACTTCTTGTAGTCTTTGAATTTCATTCCTGATTGAATCCAGCTTTGCTTGGACGCTTCGGTGTGTTATATTCTTAGCGCACATCGCCTCAGCTACATCGTACTTCTCATGGTACCCATCCCACGTAGCCATGTTGCCTGCGTGGTTCTTACAGTGGTGAACAACCGTAGCATGATCCATTCCAAATAGCCTGCCTACTGCTGAACACGTCTTGAATTTCTTTAGGGCTACCATCATGGCGGCTCTTGCCTGCACTTGCTCTCTTTTTCTGGAGGTGCTTTGCACTATACCTAATAGGTTATAGTACTCCTCTATCACCATTTTATCTGATTCCATTTACTTAAATTTTAATTCAGTTGAATTAAAGAAGTTGCTTTGTTTCTCATAGCTCTCTATCAGGGCTAGTCACGGGATCTCCCCGAGCACCATACGCATTCTTCCCCGTCAGCGTTCTGACGTATACTCTTCTCTTAACTCGTGATGCATTTCTGCATAGTGGTACATTGACTCGGCAATTCCGATTGCACCGTTCACGAAGGTACGACGTTCAACGTCACTTACAGCAAGCTGTTCCATCCGTTTGTCTAATACGTCTCTACCTGCATGAATAAAATACTTAAGGCTTTCGTGTATTGGAGTAGCTACCCAATCATCTACATCGGTAGAAACGATATCTTCCATGACCCACATCGCAGCCAGTTTCCTGGGCTTGGATAAGGTCTTAGTCTTACCCTGTATAAATTTAACAGCTTCTTGATTATTCATATGTATTGTTTATACGTATCGGAAGTAAACTCGATTAGCCGTTCCTCGACCATGATTGTACACCTCTTCTATCATCCTTTGCCAATCTATACTTCGACTGCAATTGTAAAATTTGTACGGGTATTTCTTTGCTTGTCTAACTAAACGATTCACATCGAAGTCCGCTTCGTTTTTAATTAGATTCATAACTACCTGCATGAATGCTTCATTGAACGAGCAACCAAATTGCTCAAAGCTCATGAATATCTCAAGGTTTTCTCTCGCCTCTGCAAGGGTGTTCCTGAACTCCCATCCCCCGCTCTTGATGCTCTTGTTCGTGTCGTTGTAATGGCTCGTATTTTTCTGAGTTAGGTATGACACAGATCTTATGGACAGCTGACGCAAGTTGTGTGAATTTTCGACTCGCTCGTTGACCTCATTGTAGAAGTTTAATAGCTGCACATATTGTTGCCGCCCAGCAGTAGCATACGCCTTTACGTAATCCATGGGCTTCCAGGGTGTTTGACGGCTGTTGAGTAGGGTAATATCATCCAGTCTCATCTGACGCATTGCAAAGATGTACCTGATTGGTCGATGTTGATTCTTCAGGGCGCAAAACCTGTGCTGACCGTCGGCAATCTGAATCTTCCCGTTAACCTTTTCGGGGTTTACAAGTATGGGTGTGAATACACCTATTCCCTCCCGAATGTCTTTCTCAAGAACCTTCACCTTACCCTTATCAATCTCTCGGTTAATTTCCACCCAGTCGAATGCGCTGTAATCTGTTGTCGTGTAAATGCGGTTGTAATCCATTGTATAAAATTTTTATTTGTTTCCGTTTTTAAAGAACCATCCAAACTTGTTGTTAAACCAAGTCGGAAGATCCACACTCATAAGCTTCACCAACCACCCATAGAGTCCTGTCATTTGTAAATAGTATTTCGTATTCGTTACCGCTAACGATGTTGTTGTATCCGTCAGTCCATTCAGGCTTTTGACGCGGGTTGAACTTGATGCGGTAGTCCTGTTCATTTGGCTTGAGCCGATTGGCGGGCAGTACTTGCACGCCCTCGCACTCTATCCATGCACACACAGTCTTGTTCGCACCGTCGTGAATCTTCTTAGCCGCTGTTGGTTGCAAGCTTAGCTTACATCCTAGCATAGCTAGCTGATTGTCTTGTGGGTATACGTAGCTAACTACGCCTTCATCTGACTTTACTTGCCAGTGCATGAAGTTCTTACCTCGTCCGAGGTGGAATCTAACTTTGTACATGAGATTTTGTTTTTATAATTTGTTTAGCAACCTCAATAACCCCTTGGAATTGTTGCGGGGTTATGACGTCGCTCATTAATAGCTGTAAGGCTTCCTCTACACTAAAGTATAGAGAGGTTTCTTTAGGGGTTATTTCATATCTGTTAAAATCGACTTCAACATGCACAGGTATCCCTTCTTTAAAGTCCGATATTATTTGCGCTGTCGGAATTTTAAACCCAGCATCCATCATTGAGTTAGAAACTCTTTTTATAAGTGGGTTACATATAAGTCTGTTTTTTTCACAGATGTTTTGCCACGTTTGACGCGTTCTTCCTGTAAACTCTCTCACTTGATCCCAAGTATAAGCGGGGTGAAGGCTTGACAGAATCCTAGAAGCCCAATAATTACGAATCCTTTGTTGCTCCTCTTTGTCCTTTAGGGTTAATAGGTATAGGTGGTCGGTCATCTGATTTGATTTTGGATTTAAAATTCTGTTTTACTTGGGAGAACGTGTACTCTGCCCACTCGTTGAAATCTTGCGACGGGTTTATATGCACACTTGATCTAACACATATGTAACGCATTACTTTTTGAATAAATCGTAGATTAATCCCTTGACAGCTTCTTGGTCTCGCTTGTCTTGCTCTTGCCTCAGGATGGGCAGCGACTTGTTCGCGTCTTCCCACGCCCCTTCAAGCAGTGTGCCATTCTTAATTACATGGTGACACCTCTGTATTTGCCTTTGCAAGGCTATGTCAGACATTCCTGATACGTTTGTTATGTCAATCTTCATTGTCGTTTAGTTTAAGTTCGCCCTCATCGAGCATGAAGTCGATTGTTATTACGATAGATTCGTGGATTGCATTCATCACCATCTCATTGTCACTAAAGGATGCCTTCAGTATTCGCTCAAGGTCTTCTCTGCTTGACGCATATTTACCTCGCTCAAAAAGAATCCGTGTTATGTCCTCCACGCCCCACTGCAATTCAGTGCCTATGTAGATGCCGTCTTCGTTTATGTCAGTCATTGCTTTTTAATTTAAGTTCACCCTCATCGAGCATGAAGTCGATTGTTGTTGCTATACACTCCTGAATCATATTCATTAAGTGTTCATTGTCTTCGAATGTAGCAATGAGTATTCGCTTGTAATCCTCTTGTGAGAACTCCATGTCATTTGCTTGAGCAAATATCTCAACGTCTTCTACGTTCCATTGTACCTCACTTCCAGTGTAGTATCCCTCTTCGTTTATGTTGTTCATTGTTCTAGGTATTCTACGTAATCAATCCATTCTAGTCCGTATAGGTCTTGTAGTTCTTCGTCAGTCATCCCATGATTCTTGTTCTTCGAGGCAATCGCCACATATATCACAGAAGCTGTAGTCTTCCTCCGTCATTTGCTTCTCGCAAAACTCGCAGTTGTATTTCTCGTTCATAGTTCTTCGTTAGTCATTGTCTCCATTTCCTTTGTCGTTTCCAATCACTTCTGAATCATCCCAACGGCGTTTGATTTCGATGGGTATGTGGTAGTAGTTTCCTGTTACGGGATCGCGCCACGTCTCTAGTTCACCTGCATATGTTTCCTCTACGTATTCGAGGCGGTTAATGATTTCTTTTTTCATGTGATATTTTTTATTCATAGTGTGTCTGATTTAGGGACTCGAAAGAAGTGGATGCACACATCGTCTGCATCAAGCATGGCTTCACCTCGGTAGTACATATCACCAACAAAGTCAGCCCAATCATCCATTGGTATGGAGGATACAGTTCCGTGCATAGCATCGGTAGCTTCTTTGATACACCCCATGTCTGTAGGTAGGTAATCACCATCGTACATGGCTTCGCAGTCTATCTGATTCCACATCAGATACTCTCGTGTGTGCCTTGATTTTGGCTCTGTATCCCATAGCGGCTCGACCTCAACTATCTTGAGTATCTCCTCCTCAGCCTCATCGCGGTTGAATGTCACTATGTCCTGTGTTCCGTCTGACAGGCTTTCTACCTGGAGTCCCCCGCTAAATCCTCTATTCGATTCGATTGCCTTGACCTCTTCCTCCATTAGAAGGTTAAGGATTCTAGCCTTGTGTTCCTTGGCTTGTTCAAGTGTCTTGAAGAAAACTGCTGTGGTGTCGGAGTAGCCCTCGGCTAGTCCACATACTCCATGTATGGATGCATATAATTTCATGTGATTGAGATTTTGAAGTTGGCAGCATTGCCGCTGCAAAGATAAGACTTAGTTTTCAGAATTCCAAATTTCATCTGTAACTAACTGAAAATCAATGTATTTGAATAACAGTTCGCTTGCTTCTTTTAATTCCTTGCGCAGTTCAGGTGAGTCATTCTCCATGACCACGGGACAGATGGAATCAAACTTCAGCTTGTGCGCTTGGTCGTAAAGCTCATCCGTTGTGTGTGCGTCGATGTGATCGAGTATCGCCTGAGGTAATTCCTGCCCGATGTGTTGTTCGAAGTTTGTCATTTCTCGCTGTGGTTTATAGCGCATAAGCGCAGTTCATGCATTTCTTGTTCTGTATTGGCTTTGAGGTCAAAGCGTTTCCATGATACTCCGTCGAATGTAAAGTCATAGAGGTCTTCGTAGAGCGTGGTGTCATGAACCTCGATTACTACAGGTGCATCATCAGGGTATTCCGACATGAAGTCAATCAATTCTTTCTTTGTCATAGCCATGATGTTCGTGAGTATCGTCGGTGCGGCATAGACATTCTTTCTGCTTGTCCGCAAGAGTATCCCATCCTTCGAAAGGTTGTACGTTGTAAGTTTTCTTTCTCGATTTTCGAGAGGGTTGGTTTTTGTTTATCGCTCATGTGTTCTTTAATCTTTCCAAGTTTCATATTCGTCGTTATCAAGCTCACAAGCTATGGTTATGTTGTCTAGATGAGTATGTATTCTCACTCCGTAATCCGTAATGCCGTCCAAAGGTTTGCCATCTATAAGGTGTGACAAAACAATGTTCGCGTCCTCTATAACGTGTTTCATGCGCTTCTTGAGGGCTTCTGCTTGGCTGTTGTGCATAGCTTCTTCTGCTTGGTGTTTTTGCTTATCGCTCATAGTCGTGGTAAAAAGTTTTCATCGCTAGTTAGTATTCCAGTAATGTCATGCAGGATGTCTGTGGCACGTATGTTTACATCGGTATCATTAGCCGTATTGCATACACGTTCTGCCCAAGCACGCATTATTTCAAATTGTTCGTATGTCATAATTGTTTTGTAAGATTTTGAATTAAAATAAGGTTGGCTTTGTTTATCCCTTCTATCCACGCTTTCGCGCTCAGTGGTTCAGGTATAACTTAGCTGACCTACCTGATTTAGTGGTCAGTACCATTGTAGCGATAGTGGGAGTCGAACCCACTCTGAACAGTGTCCGCCCCTCTGCCGAGGTTTTCGAAGGCTGTCTTTGAACGTTTCAGGATAGGTTAAACCCACCAAGACCTTCGAAGCGAATCGTTGCCGATGCCATCCCTGTGTTCATGCAGGGTCATCATCGCTATGTTTCGGGGAGGGTGTACATCCCAACCTGCACACCCCCACCTACCTTGATTCGTTGTACCCACAAGGTATCGGGCAACCCTACTTTCAAGTTTGACTACACCTCAGTAAGGTGTTTGGTGTAGCCGATTGTGTAATGAGCCGTAGACACGCCATATAGCCTACGTTTGCAGTGGTTGGTTTCGCCTAACTCACACTCATAGGGATTCTTTATGACAGGAAGTCAGTGATGCTGTCCTGTGCATTCTCGATGCGTTGCTCTTGCATATCGTTTGCATCACGCAACTTTTTTGCAAACCACAACTTGAACTCCATCATATCCTCACCATGACAACCCCATGAGCCATTCTTGATGACGCTTCTTCGGTGTCCGTTCTGATCGTACATGACGAGGAAGGCATATATGTATGGACTGAGTCTTGCGTGTCCCTCTTCGACTCGATACTCGATAGCTATCTTGACTTGCCTCTTTCCAAACTCATTGGGGTGAGGTAGTAAGGTGCTTGTGAGTATGGACTTGTGGTTATCGGGGTTGATTCCGACTACTTCAAGTCTGTCCCATGCACCCAGCAAGTGGGTCAATGTGTTGTGTGTAGTTTTCATGTAATTGAGATTTTGATTTTGTCGATGTTGACACCGCAAAGATAATGTAAAGAATCCTTAACTTCCAAATTTATTTTTTTAACTCTATGAGTTACAGTCAGTTACGACCACCCCATCGACTTGATGAGAGTAGCACCAATGCCCATCGTCTAGGGTGAGTACGTAATTGTCCCTAAGGTGTAACACCTCATCCACCTCATGCCCATACTTGTCTGAGGGGTTAAGCGTTTGCTCGACTGCTATCACGTTTGCCATGGTTCTCTCATGAGACCCGAATCCCCCTCGATAAACAACTCCTGTTCCCTTCCTGATAGGAAGGCGTTCATTCATAAATTCTATTTTCATAATCTCTCGTCTTGGTATCTGTCATGCTGTTCGTCCGCTTCTTCAAAGAAGTCTCGCTCCTCAGGCTCTTCGTCTGAGGGGTAGTCGTATCCGTCTCTCCACATATGCTTAGTATTTAGTTAGGTCAAATCCAGTCCCCTTAAAGGCTTGCTCCAATATCTTGGAGTTGCTTCCGTCGGCTTTCATATATGCGTCGATTAGAGCGGCTTCAAATCCTCCGCAGGTTCTAGTTCGGTCGTTTAAGGCGTCAAGTTGTTCTTGAGTTTTCATTGTATTGAGAAGTTAACAAGGTTAATACTAGTTTTGCTGTCAAAGGCATCCGAAACCATTTTGCAGGCTTCGAAGTCATTTGAATAAGAGAAGTGTATGTAAGCATCGATGATTTCATCAACGCTAAATTCATTGAAGCGGTTTGGCATCGTGTTAAGCGTTATCCATATACGACATCACCTAGTAACGCCAATTGCAACCATGAGTTAGCCGTGTAAAAGTCATCGTTGCCTTCCATCAAATCGCGGAAGTGCCTTTGGTGGTCTGAGGCAAGGAGTTGCATCCCCTTTACCATTCCGTCCCAAGTCAACTCAAGATTTTCATCGCTATAGTTGTCGTAAATCTTTATGCTGTTCGCCTTATCTGATCTCAGATATGCATATATACGAGGCTCATAACATTGCGGCATTGATAAATCTTCGATTGCCTTCGGGTTTTCTTTGCACCACTTACTTGCTAGTTCGTAGGACTCGACATTGATGTCAAAGACATCATCACCATAGAGACCATTGCACAGCATATCAAGCATACGTGTGTCTTCGACTTCAGTTAGTAACTTCATTTATGAAAAATTTAATTGGATTTGCATTTGTTCGTCTACGTTTAACTCGTCCCATTCCGACGTGTTACACAATACATCTAAGCCTAACACCTCAGCGTCGAAGAGCATTTGCTCTAGCATTTTTGCCTTGTTCATTTGATTGAGATTTCGAAGTTTGGTACGCCTAAAGTGTAACCTCGGCGGAAGTCATGAAGCATGATAACGGGTTGGACTTCGACGGGGTCGTTGATACCCCATTCGTCTTTGTCATCTGTGATGACTCCCTGCTTTTTTAGGTAGGCATATGCTTGTTTCAGGATGTTTCCTACCTCATAGTCATATGAGAGCCACTTAGTGACGTTGTTTCGCTCATCTTTGATTCTAACCCTAGCACCTTTGGTGTTTGTCGGGCTGAAAAACTCAACGTGTAAGGCACGGAGTCGGGGGATTGCATTGTAATCCATGATTGAGATTTTGAAGAGGTTGGCTGAATTGCCGACTGCAAAGATATAACAGACTTTCCGTTATTCCAAATTTAATTTTATAACTGATTGTTAATCAGTTAGTTTGAGCCATCGGTTTCGCATGACGACCCACACAATAGCCTGCAACTCGTAAGGCTTATACCCTAGGCGTTTCGCGATGTTCACGAAGTGAGATTCTAGCCTGTCGTATTGTTTTGGAGTGAACGATTCCAGTGTTTTCTTAGGCTTCAACGAAGTTGTTAGGAAGGCTCTAGCCATCCACTTGTCAAGCGTTACGACTGACTCGTCACGATCTCCTACGTTTAAGGCGAATGCATACGTCTTACGAGATTCCTTTGTGATTTCGGTTTCACCGCTCCGAATGTTCCAAGCCCTAACCTTGTTAGAGTTGTAAGTGCAAGCTTTGAAATCATCAAGGCTTAAGCCTTTTGCATATGCCTCACACAAGTTCCAAGCATCAACTTTGTTGCGTTCCCATTTGTTATTTGGTGACAAAGCTGAGATGATACCTGCCGCCATTACCCTAGTAATGTCGAAGGTATGAGATAAAGTTTGAGCGAAGCTCATCGCATCGCTATACCACAGCATTCCTTCGCGTAACTCCTGAGGCGTAGCACGCCCCACGTGAGTCTCGATTCGCTTTGTGGCATCATTCAGCTTAAGCTGAGACCATGATGTTATCATAGATAATAAAGATTTGAGATTGACATAGACCCCCTAAGGGGGTTTCGGCTATTGAAGCCTCATCAGTATGCCTAACGCCTTACGCCTCAGAAGGATGAGTATAATCAGCAAGCTGATTAAGGTACTTTTCATAAGCATCGCTTCCAGTGATTGGCAACTCCATTCGATTAGAGAGTATCTCTAATGCATCTCCAATCGGTTCGAGATGATACATCATCTCTTCACAGGTATCATATGCCTCATTGACGTCTAAGGCGTCAAGCCGACTGAATGGGAGATATACATCTCCAAAGTATTCGTGAGCCTTGTCCATCTGATGAATCAGATTCATTATTTTATCAATCAATACTTGATTGCATTGCTCCTTGAACTCCTTGGAGTTGAGGTATTTGAAATCAACCTTTAGGTTGCAGTAGGAAGACATATTATTCAGTTCCTGAATAAGCTCTTCGTGGTTGGTGGATGGGAAAGTTATCATAGATAAGAGATTTTGATGAAACAACCCCCCGAAGGGGGATGCTTCGTGTTAAGTGTTAGGTATATACGTTGATCTTCGATTAGAAATTCATTTCAACTTGACCGACAACTTCGTTGCTAATCTCCGCTAGAAGCTCGGCTTCTAGTTGTGCTCGCTTTCTTAACTCGTTAAGACGGCGGACAGCATCTTCAGGACTTTCGTCTTTCAGACGACGGAACTCCGTAGTCAATTCAGCTTTGGTGACTGACTTGGATGCTTTAGCATCAGCGTTGTGCCTTCCGAGTGAGGCGACTTTCTCAGCAGCTTCGCTGACATTTGCCGTTTTCTTATCAGCCTTGCTGATTACACCAACTTCTATCTTACGAGATTTCATCTCGTCGGAGTCAGCGACTATCTCCGAAGGAGTTCTTTTGGTCGGCTTCGCCTTACGCTTTGAAGCTTTAGCTTTCGGCTTCTTAGTAGCCTTCGGCTTCTTTGGAGACTCTTCAACAACTTGTTGTTGTCTCATGAATTCAGCAAACATCTCAAGGAGATGGTTTTGGTCAACCTCGGCTTTCGCCTTAGGCTCGGGTTTCGCCTTAGGCTTGGAAACCTTCGGTTTGGACTGCTTCTCGACATACTCTCGAAGAGAGTCGATAGCTTTGAACGCCTCATCCTTCCTAGCCTTGCTAGGATTGAAAGACACTTTGTTGACAGACTTCGTTACTGCTTGCAGTAACTCTACACGGAGTTGGTTGGCTTTAGCCATGGATAAAGATTTTGAGTGACCCCCTAAGGGGTCAGTTGAACCAATCGGATTTTCCAATCGGCTCGGCAAAGGTATAACGGACTTTTCGATATTCCAAATTTATTTTGCCTGATGTTTTTTTACTACGTAGTAGTATATACCCCATCAGATCGCATACGCATGATGAGGCAGACTCACTGCATTAGGCGTCTCCGTCTCCGTCGGCAGGGCTAACGCCTTAGGCTTGAAGTGTCACCCCTAGGGTGAGGTAGGTTAGTTACATTTTGGTTTAGGTGGTGTGATTGTTCCCTCTCTCTTTCAGAGGGTTAAGCGGATTCGCTTCGACAATTGCTTGAAGTAGAAGGGGGTAACCTGTTGCAAATCAGTGGATTAGCTGCTGTCAATACCTGTAATGTATGCGGAATCATCCGTCTCGATTGACCCACGGGGGTCTGCCGCTGCGTTTCGGACGTGTATGTGCAGCGTGTGTATACCTATATAATCCCCACGGTATGCATTACAAACCCTTTTTTCGAGGTGATCAAAAATCATTTACTTAAACCATAAGATCACTAATCGGTGTTTAACCTTTTGCCTTTCAGTGTGTTATACTGTATTACCTAAACCATATTAAATCACTTGACTTTGTAAGAAAAAAGCTGTAACTTCGCCAAAGCTCTTTTAGCGATAAAGCTTCGAAGCTGTTTATATCGAAGTAGATGTCTTATAGAGTGCGTACACGCACTAGACAGAAACTAATAAGCGTCACTCAATAAACGAAGCTGTGCACGGCGCTAAAACTGTCTTTATTATATTTGTCTTATGAAAGCTAAGAAATAATGCCACGACCAAAGAAAAAAGACCAGTTTAAACCTAAGTACGCTAGGGCTAAGGACAAAGAACAGTCTCCAGAAGAAAGGCTAGCCGACGCTATAGCTAGTCAGGATAGAGGGTCTGAATCATTGCTCTATTTACTAGAGTCTATGCGATCACCTACCTCTCAGGAACGTAGAGCAGAAGCTTTCGACGTTACTAGACGATTCACCCCTATGGGTAGAGCCTTCGAAGATAGAGGTATGGTTAAGTATCAAGGGCCTTCAGATACAGAAGGGGAGTATACAGGATCTGGAGCTTTCCCCACTAGACAGGATATAGCTGGCATTACAGGGGGGAGAGGAGATACAAGCTCAAGGGGTGAAATCCAAGTAGCTAAGATGCTAAGGGACCCAGGAGTCATGAGATACTTTATGGATCTGTATGGGGAATCAGGAAAGCAAAGAAGAGCAAATACAGTTTCTCTTGGCGGTAAATCCAGAAAAGAGGATGACTGTCGGCCAGATGGAACTGGTAAGATACCAGCTAGCTGCAAGGGCCAGAAGGATGCTTACAATTAATGGGTAGTAAAAACTACTTCAACCCGAGGCTTAAGCGAATTAACCCTGCGTATATTGCAGAGAAAAATAAATTCAATGCAGTTAAGCAAAAATCTAACGCTAAAAGAAGCCTTGATGTCTCACACGGCAATCAGAAGGGGGATCGACAATACCCCAGACCAATGGGCGATACACAACCTACGAGCCGTAGCTGATAATATATTCCAGCCAGTCCGAGATCACTTCGGTGTACCCATTGGGATTACTTCTGGATTCAGGTGTAAAGAATTAAACAAGGCTGTTGGGGGGAGTAAGTATTCTCAGCATATGATTGGTGAGGCTTTGGATATCGACGCCGACATATATGGCCGTATTACCAACTCGGATATCTTTAATTTCATAAAAGAAAACCTGGAGTGGGATCAGATGATCTGGGAGTTCGGAGATGATGAGAACCCATACTGGGTACACGTCTCATTTAAAGAAGGTGGCGGCAACAGGAAGCAGATAAAGAGGGCTCACAGAGACAAAAAAGGAGTCTACTACAGCGCCATGTAATGGTAAAATTGGATTGTGTATATTCGCGATCCTAAATTTTTTACCATGCAAGAAAAAGAAGAAGACTTCAGCGTAGATTTCCTAGACACGGATAGAGTTAAAGCGACTGAAGAGAAGGTCAAGAGCGGAAAGATCACATGTAATATCCATGCTCCAGAAGGATGCGAGAATTGCAGCGGCTAAAGTCCGTTATAGAAACGCTGTACAGCCAACCTACCTTTCTGAGATAACGCATACCTAACCCTGTAATTAAATTTAGTTTCATCTCTGAACAGGTGGTCGTCCTCGTTTTGCGACGGCGTTAGTTTATCAAAGTGCTTGTACATGTACTCGTCATTCACCATCGGGTATATGAACCGTTCCGATATGTTCTTCGCCCTCATTCCGTAATTATCAGCTGCCCAATAGATAGTAAAGAACTCTAGGTCGTATACGAATAGCATGAAGTTTAACCTAGCTCTAGTTAGGTCGGGATTGTTTTCCAGGAAAAGACAAGTAGCGCTCCTTATATTCTTCAGGTGGTTATGTCCTATGTACTTTTCTGGAAGCTTTGAAACCTCCCTAAATAGCCGTGATTTTTTTACCGTTGACTTAGGCATCTTCTTTGTGTCGTATATTTGATCATACAAATCTAAACCATGGACAAAAAGGACACACTATTCTTTGCTGAAATGTATTCCTTAGTCAGGAAGATGGAAGACACTATCGACGAGTTTGACATGAAAGACAGAACCATCGCTTCGATAGTTATAGGTCTTATCGATCTAGACTCAGTTGAGGAGGGAGATTCTGACGCTCAAATGAAAACGATGTACAGCTTTAACCTGCAAAGCAGAGAAGAGCTTGAAGCTGTTAAAGATGTCATGGATTCCACGTACAAGGAAGACGACGATGAGATAGACCTTGACGATCTTCTTGGCGGCCTTGGTATATCATTAAACTAATGGAAGGACTTATTAGAAAGATTGTGGTCGGCAAAGACCCCAAGAATGGAATGGCATATTATATCGGTATGCGAGCTGGAACTGGATCCATATCTGCTATTGTTATGGATGACGAGCACTTATTCCGTTACCAAAAAAAGAGATACTTAATTTATATTGAACGTGATGGCTCAACCATGCTATGGAAGTCTATTGACTCTATGCCGTGTATGGTGGAGTTTGATCTTAATTTTTAATTCATGAAGAGTTTAAACTCGTTCGTCGTTCATGTGCCTAAGCGGTATAACGACGAGATCAAAACAAAAAGTGGTCTTAAATTATATTTAGACACTAAGTTCCAACCATTTGAAAATAGAATCAATGAAGGAGAAGTTGTATCGGTACCCGCGAAATTCAAGACAGGGGTTGAGGTTGGCGACACCCTTTACTTTCATCATCTTGTTGTCTTATCAGATGGTCAGCCTCTTCCTGTTAACGACGATCATTACGTTGTTCGTTACGATCCTGTCGTTGCCCTTAATTGTCAAGCTATTTGCTACAAGTCTAAGAAGGATGGTAAGGTATATCCGCTATCTACCTGGTCAATTCTTGAGCATGTTGAGCAGAAAAAAAAGACTGAGTCAAGTGTTATCGAAGTTATCGAGGTTAAAGAGAGAGAGGTTAAGACAGCTAAGGTTGCTTTTGATTCAGAAGGTCTAAAGGCTATGGGGGTAAAGAAGGGGGATATCGTGGGTATTCTTAAAAACTCAGATTATCCTTTTAATATAGACGGGGAAAAATTATATAGAACTCGTATGCAAGACTTGATGTATATTGAGGCATAAATTTAATTGACATGTTTGAAATGGATAAAGACCACCTCTGGCATTTGCTAGAGGAAGAAGAGTGTTTGCTTGCTGATGGGTTTGATGACGCTGTAATAGGCATTAGCTACGAGGCTCACGATGTATCAAAAGCCGTATACGATATAGGAAAGATTATCGCTATACTTTGTGAGGATGACGAGATGACCGACGAGGACGCTATGGAGCACTTTGAGTACAATATAGCTGGGGCGTACTTAGGACCTAAGACACCAGTATTTGTTTTTGGCTATGGCAAGTAGTTTTACTACCGTTAGTGCTTCTAAGAGCTTAATGAAAAGCATGGAGGTTGCCATTAACAATATGATCGAAGAGATAAAAAAACCCGTCGATCCAGAAGCTGGGGGATCAGCCAGAAAAGCTGAACTTCAATCAATAAAGCAAACCGCCGTAGACTGTAAAGAACTCATCGTTGAGAGACAACGGTTAGAGCAAATGATTAAAGAGCTACAAACCAATGGACAAATCGAACAAGCGAAAGACTATTCAGGGGGATTCGCAGAGAAGTTCTCAAAGTGACGCCACTGGGCTTATCTATTGGGATGACTATAACTTTGATAATCAATCAGTTACTACCGATCATTTAATAGTTCACTTCAACTTAAGTTGATCCTGACTCAGCATGGCCTATAAGAATAAAAAAGATCAGGCTCGTGCTGCACTGAAACACTACGAGAAAAACAAGGACAAGATAAAAGATAGGTCCAGGAGGAGAAACATTAACCAACGAAACAAGAATAAAGATTTCGTCGCTAGGGTAAAGAGAATGTCCAGGTGTTTGGACTGCGGGGAGGGCAATCCAGTCGTATTGGATTTTGATCACGTAAGGGGTGAGAAAAGAGCCAACATATCAGATATGGTTCGTTGGTCTTATTCTCTCGAAACGATAAAGAAAGAAATTAGAAAGTGCGAGGTAAGGTGCTCAAACTGTCATCGCAAAAAAACACATGAAAGAAGAATGCACCAGTAGCTCAGTTGGATAGAGCATCTGCCTTCTAAGCAGACGGCCACAGGTTCGAATCCTGTCTGGTGTACCAATTAAATTAAACAACATGCCTGATCTTATTTGCGAGAAGTGTAAAGCAGAAAAATCTGTAAGAAGCCTAACTATGAAGTTCCGAAATGGTAGTGTTTACTACCCTGAAGGACAGTGTGAGTGCGGTGAACAAATGGAGATTAAAAACCCTAAAGAAGGCGTACCTTCGCTGGGTAGAATGAACTCACATGGACAGAGCTACTGATGTCCAATTTAATTGACATAGAAGGTTATGAAGCTAAGGGGATTAAGATCGACCCTAACGGTACAAAGGGAGATCACTTCGAATCGAGTGGGATACTTATTGTACTCCCAAAAAAACCAAAGCGATCTGAGATACTCTTCCATGACCAACCAAAGGAGTTGCAGATGTGGAAACGCATTCCTATGCCCGAAGAGTTGCAAAGGATTCGAAGTATGGATGAGTGGTTCCAAAAACCTTCCGAGTTTCGATCAAGATTTCGTGTATACATCGAGAAAGAGTTTCAACGCAGGAGGGACGGTATTTGGTTTTACAATAATGGCAAGCCTACGTATATTACAGGCAGACACTATATGTTTTTACAGTGGTCTAAAATTGATATCGGATACCCATCATACCTTGCTTTCCAAAGAGAGATCTTCATTCACATGGCTGCTTGCGAGGTTGATACCCGTTGTTTCGGTCAGCTATATACTAAGTGTCGTCGTTCTGGCTACACTAACATATGCTCTTCTGTTCTTGTTGACGAGGGCACTCAAGTTAAAGAAAAGCTTCTGGGTATTCAGTCAAAGACTGGTAAGGACGCTCAGGAGAACATATTCATGAAGAAGGTGGTTGCGATCTTTCGCGGCTACCCATTCTTCTTCAAGCCAATTCAAGACGGTACCACAAACCCTCGTATGGAGTTGGCATTTCGCGAACCATCTAAACGTATCACAAAGAAGAACAAGACCTCTCAGGTTGGTGACGCTCTAAACACAGTGATAAACTGGAAGAACACTACCAACAACGCCTACGACGGGGAGAAGTTACACATGCTGTATCTCGATGAGGCGGGAAAGTGGGAGAAGCCAACAGACATCAGGGAGGCGTGGAGAATTGAGAGAACTTGTTTGATTGTGGGAAAGCGAGTCATAGGGAAGGCTATGGTGGGGAGCACCGTAAACCCAATGAACAAAGGAGGTGAAGAGTACAAGGGTTTATGGAAAGACTCGGACCCAAACGAGAGGAATAACAACGGAAGGACAAAGTCAGGACTATACAGGATATTTATTCCAGCGTATGATGCGCTCGAAGGTTTTTTTGACGCTTATGGTAATTCCATAGTTAATGATCCTGAAGATCCGATCGTCGGTATAGACGGCGACGAAATAGACCAGGGTAGTAGGAGATATCTCAAGAACGAGAGAGAGTCTTTTAAGGAAGACCCATCAGAGCTTAATGAGATTGTCAGGCAGTTCCCCTTCACCGAAGACGAAGCGTTTAGAGACAGCATAGAGGGAAGCTTATTCAACATAGGTAAGATATATCAGCAGATAGAGCATAACGACAACCTGTACCCTAATCCCGTGGTGAGAGGAAACTTTATCTGGAAAAAGAAAGACGAAGAGGTTGCGTTCTCTCCAGACTCAAACGGTAGGTTTAGAGTTTCGTGGTTACCTCCAGACGATCTTCGAAATAAGAAGTTTGAGGATCGAGGTAAGGTTAAACCATCTAATTCACACATAGGTTGCGGCGGGGTTGACTCATACGACCTTGACTCAACTGTTGACGGAAGGGGCTCAAAGGGAGCGCTCCACATGTATAACAAGTTTAACATGGAAGTTCCGTCAAATATGTTTGTCGTTGAGTACGCATCAAGGCCAGATCTCGCAAGCATATTCTACGAGGATGTTTTGATGTGTGCATTCTTCTACGGATACCCGTTGTTGATAGAAAACAACAAGTACGGAATAGCTAGATACTTTGAGTCAAGGGGTTACGACGGCTACTTAATGGATCGACCTAACTTTTTAAGAAACCCGAACTCATCATCAAACGTAAAGACTAAAGGTATTCCCTCGAATTCACAAGATGTAATACAGTCTCACGCACAGGCAATAGAATCCTACATTCATGATCATGTTGGAATAAAGCCAGAGTCAGATCAGATGGGTAACATGTATTTCAACAGGACGCTAGAGGACTGGATTGGATACAAAATAGACAAGCGCACCAAGTTTGACCTAACAATTAGTTCTGGATTAGCCCTGCTTGCTTCTCAAAAAGTCAAGAAGGAAAAACCCAAACAAGCTTTTAATGACAAGACTTTCTTTAGGACTTACAAGCCGAAAGCCTGGCACTCGTAGTTTTACTATATTTGCAATGAGTTAAAATAACTCCATTCATTGCAGATGTATAGTACAAGTAAAAAATCTTCTGGCTTTCCAGACCCGCTAGCTTCTTCAGAAGAGAAGCAGACAAAGGATTACGGTCTGAAATACGCTAAGTCCATTTACCAGCAGTGGGGGAAGATAGATGACGAAGGGTCTAGTTTTAAAAGCAGAAAGCGTGTATTCGAAAGAAACAGGAAGTATGCGAATGGAACTCAAGACACCAGCATATATAAATCTCTCCTTTCATCCCTGGACCCTAATAACGGTGACGGCAGTATGCTTAACCTGGACTTCACTCCAGTCCCAATACTACCTAAGTTCGTTAGAATCGTAGTAAATAAGATTCTATCGCTTAACCCTTACCCTAACCTAGAGGCTGTTGATCCTTTGTCATCGTCTGAAAAAGATCAGGAGAGAAGGAAGATCGAAATGATGATCGAGGCTCGTAACGAACTTGCTGAGATAGAAGAGAAAACTGGGGTTAGCGTCGGCATGAAGTCTAGCGAAATCCCAGAGACTCTTGAAGAGGCCGAGATATTTATCGGAAACAACATTAAGTCTTCTTCTGAAATAGCAGCTCAAATCTCTACAAGCCTTACGCTAGAGTGGAATGATTTTAACGACTCTACACTCAGGAGATGCGTTAACGACTTAGCCATTTTAGGTATGTCTGTTGTTAAGAGAAGCAACGACCCTCAGTACGGGATAAGAACTGATTACGTAGACCCATCTACTTTTATTCACAGCCACACAGAGGACCCAAACTTTGACGATCTAACTTATGCGGGTAGCGTAAAATATGTTACAATAAATGAGTTACGTCGTTTAGCTGGAGATCAATTTACAGAAGAGGACCTTAAGAAGATTGCTCAGTCTTCGCGGAAGAGATACGGCCACGAATCGAGTATGAGTAATTCAAGTCTAGACAAGACGACAAACATCAATCACCAAGGATACAACGAATACAAGGTCGGTATCCTTGATTTTGAGTTTATGTCTGTTGATTGTGAGTACTTCGAATCAAAAGAAAGTAGATATGGGAACTTAGGTTTCTACTCAAAAGGGAACTCTTATAAGGGTCCTCAGAATTCTGTATTCAGTAGGGAGGTAGTAAAGCTAGAGAGCGCTTCTATTTACGGTGGGTGCTACGTGTTAGGCACTGAATACCTATTTAACTATAGGAAGCAAAACAACATACCGAAGAATGTTCACGACATAACGAGAACAAACCTTTCGTATTCTGTTTGCGCTACTAACCTGCTAGATATGATGCCGAAGTCCATGGTGGATAGCTGCATCGGATTTGCGGATCAACTTCAGCTTACTCACCTAAAGATTCAACAGGCCGTAGCTAAAGCTAAGCCAGACGGAATCATTATAGATATTGAGGGTCTTGAAAATGTTCAGCTTGGAAAAGGAGGAGAACTTCAACCACTTGAACTTCATGACATATACGAGCAAACTGGTGTTTTCTATTACAGAAGCAAGAACCCAGAAGGAGGTTTCCAGAACCCACCAATACGCGAGATAGGTAACAGCATACGAAACATCAATGAGCTTATTGGTTTGTACAACCACTACCTAAGGATGATCCGCGACGCCACAGGGATAAACGAAGTCATGGATGCTAGCTCTCCTAAGGGTGACTCTTTAGTAGGGGTTAGACAGCAAGCATTGGCCGCCGCTAATAATGCTATTTACGACATCACAAATTCAACAATGATCCTTTACAAGAAGGTTTGTAGTGATATAGTAAAGTGTATTCAGGTCATCCATCCTGACTCAGTTCTTTATAGAATATATGAGAACGCCGTAGGTAGCGAGAACATGAAGGTTCTTAGTTCTTTCAGGAACTTAGCTATGTATAACTTTGGTGTTCGTGTTGTAAAGGAAATGGAAGAGGGTGAGCGACAGTACCTAGAACAAAATATTCAGATTGCCCTTTCTCAAAAAGAAATTGACTTAGAAGACGCTATAGCTGTCCGTCAACTCAAGGATATCAATCAGGCTGAAAGACTGCTAGTGGTTAGGAGAAAAAAGAGGATCATGATGAACCAGCAGATTGCTATGCAGAATTCTCAGCAACAAGCTCAGATTCAACAGCAGTCAGCCATGGCATCTTCTCAGGCTAGACAGCAAGAGATGCAGATGGAGGCACAGCTGAAATCTCAAGAGATGCAAATGAGAGCTCAAATGGAGGCTCAGCTTGAAGGGGTCAAACATGAGTTTAGAAAAGAAATAGAGATGATCAAGGCCCAGGCCACTCTAGGATTTAAAGAAGACGACGAGAACTTTAAGCAAAAGCTTGAGGTGCTCAAAGAAGACAGAAAAGACGACAGGGTGAAGAAGCAGGCCGTTGAACAAAGCAAACTCATTTCGCAGCGAAGTGGGGTTCGAGGGGAGCTTTCAGATCAGCCCTCTAGCAATCAAATTCAGATACTACCTTAACATGGCTACAACTATAAACTTAGACACGTCTCAAAGAGTTGACATCATCTGTAAGAGAGGTGACACGTTTTCCCTCAGGCTTACATTGGCAACCAGTGATACGCCACCAGTTGGAGACTTTGCTCAAAGCGATTTGTTTCTTATGCAGGTTCGTGATGCTGATACTAACGACTCTTCCACTATCCTGGAAATCGAACCTACAACCCCAGACCCTTCGGCATCCTCAGCTATAGACTTTACAGAATCCGCTACCAACATGAGGGCTGTTAGCTCTGGGCTATATGTTTATGACATTGAGCAGAAGACTGCGGCTGGAGTTGTTACAACTTTAATTTACGGCACGTTCAAGGTTAATGAAGATGTTTCCATAACGCTTTAATAGTTAGCCATGCCACTAAGTGTAGACCAACCTTCTAAAATAATTGTATCTAGTTCTACTGGCGGATTGATTAACGTGTCTGTTGTTAGCACAACCGAGTCCAAAGTAATTAACTTAACTCAGGTTGCCTCTAACAATATTACCGTCGCTGGCGCTATTGGGGCTGGACCTGCTGGCCCCCAAGGACCTGCTGGTAATGATGGAGCGGATGGTGCAGACGGGGCTGATGGAGCTGCGGGTCCTGCGGGTCCTGCGGGCGCTGATGGTGCTCCTGGAGCAGACGGAGCAGATGGTGCGCCTGGAGCAGATGGAGCTGACGGAGCCGACGGAGCAGACGGAGCGGACGGAGGCCAAGTGACTTTTACTCAGAACTATGTGGCAAACATGCCCACCGTTTTGGGGGTCGTAAAAACTTTTGGTAAGTACAAAAATGGAGACACTATTCCTGCTAATGGGAAGACAGCTTCAGAACTTTTAGTTGATGCGTTTACGGACGCCGTTAACCCAACCCCTAGCTTTAGCCTTTCTGGACCTGATTGGCAGCACCCTTCAAACGCATCTTCTGTAACTGTATCTTCTATAAACTTTGGTATTGCCAACCAGGGCGCTACGGGAACCGCCGTACTTGAATATCAACTTGCTAATACTCAGTCAACCCCTACTGGATCCTGGACAACGGTTCAATCGTACACATCCTCTGAGGTTACTTTTGGGGCCTCGAATCTCTCAAAGGTCTATAGCACTGGAGAGGCCTGGGCTAGCGACAACGTATTCCATTTTCGACTTAGGGTAACGGACAGCACTAGCGGTACAACTGAACAGACAGCAAACGAATTCACAACAGCCAATAGTTTTAACTCGCCTCTTATTAGCGACAAGCAAATAACTAGGAGCAATTCAACCATTTCTGCTGCAACAGGCACAACCTCTACAACCAGGGAGTATGGTGATGTTCAGTCTACTCTTCGTTACGACGTCAGGAGGAACGAGCTTTATGATGTGTTGATTGATTCTGTTGTTCAATTTGAAGTAGGAAGCAACTACAGGGAGATAACAACACCTAACTCCACAACAGTTCTTACTTCTTTAGGTAATGGATCTACGCAGAATAACATTTCCCTGGCTATAAACACGGATTCAATTACTGTTGCTACAGACGGATCTACTGATTTAACGGCGGTGGCCACACCCCATAAATATAGAATTGTTGTTGATAGCACTCACGGGTCCGACACCTCTGGTGACTTTTCCGACATAAACTACTACCACTCTTATCAGGTGTGTTTCGACACAACAGCCTTGACTTCTAGCTCTGTTCCAAGCGCCGTTCAAGCTGTTTATGCAGCGTTTGGTGGTGACGACAACGGTAGTAATGAAAGAGAGATCAAGACAGGATCCTATCCTTCAAGCATAGGAAGTACGAATACATATACCGTTCAAACGAGCAATAAGTTTGTGTATATATTCTATCCAGGCACGAGTCACATCACTACAATGAACTTGAATGGTGTATCCCCTACCCTTGGGGCTTTCAATGATCTTGGCACCTACACGCTTGAAAATAGGTATGGAGTTTCCAGTACTTATACCGTTTACAGAAGTGATTCTACAAACGCAATCAATAACCAATTCCTAAGCATTTCATAAAATCATGCCAGTACAAATAGGAAGAGCGGGCGAATACGGCCATAACAACTCAGAAAAAGCTTTTGTTGATTCTAACTTCGTTAGAGGCGGTGTCAGGGTGGTTGCTAACGACGCTGGTTTAACTGGTCTTACGTCTGTAAGCGATCAGCTTAAGGAGTACGTTACTATAGTTTATCATGAAGCTGATAGCAAGCTTTACCTTTTAGTAGACTCTAGTAACATTGCTACAAAGGCTACTGGCTGGACAGATCTAGGTGACCTCATGGGTACGGGCTCTGGCATAGAAAACGTCCATGAAGATGCATCCCCACAGCTTGGCGGGAACCTCGACGTATTTTACGACGGAACAACAAGGTCTATAGTTAACTCGAACAGCGGATCTGACATTCAGTTCACCCCAACAGGTACTGGAAAGATTAATTTGGACGGTCTTGTGGAGTTCAAGCGGTTCGATCACACTGCTTCACCCCCTGAAGCTTTCGAGGGGGGCATGTATGCGGACACTGCTGATAATCTATACTTCGGAGTGACGTAATAAATAGGTTGTATATTTGTTGGAATATTTAGAAAATAAAAAAATAGCACATCATGGCATCATGGAAAAAAGTCCTCGTTGAGGACGCTAATATACAGGTAGGTACAATTAACGCCACTCTAGGCGAGGCCACCGATCTTGGTGACGGTCAACTATCTGCAAATCTTGTCGTCTCTTCTACGGACGGAGCGACAGCTGGCAATCTTACTGTAGCTGAAGTCACCTTTGGTACCGCAGCATTTGATGCTGCTTCGTCCTTTGCGACATCGGCCCAAGGCGGCCTTGCGGATAGCGCCGTTCAGCCAGGTAATTTTTTGTCAGATATCATTACAGGTGTAGCTGCTGGTAAGGGTGGTATCTCTGTAAGTGGTGGTGACAATAAGATTTTTGGATCTGATGCCGCTGATGTTCAACTTGACCTCGATATCAGCTCGGTTGTCACCACAATAGCAGCTGTTCAAACGAGCGACCTTATTGCTCTTCAGGACGTTAGCGACAGCAACAAAACCAAGAAGGCTACTGTTGCAAATATTATTGCTGCTGTATCCTCTGGTGTTACTACCTTCAACGCTGGAAGAAACCTTACAGAAGCAGATGGCGATACCGATGGAATTATCGACCTCAATCTCGATAATATTCTTGTACAAGTCAACCAAATAACCTCTACAGAGGCTACGGCAGGCAACAGCGACGAAGACGGTATTGATTTCTTTCTCCGTGGAGGTGCGAGCACTGGACAGGGACTTGGGGGTGGCTTGTCTCTCCAGATAACTCAGCCTGCTGCATCAACGGGCACTTTGTTGAACAGTTACTCGACCGCCCTTGGAATCAATTCATCAGGTCACGCTTCATTCTACTACGGCCTAGAGATCGTTAATGCCGATGGCCCCACGGCCCTTGACTGTTCCAACCAAAACATTGTCGATGTAGGTGATATTGATGCTGACTCTATTTCTATCGCAGATGCAGCTGTAGGTCTTGCTATCGACTTTACTGGCGGCAACACAGCTACGAGCAAGATCAAGATTGATGACAACCTCGCTGAGGCCCTTACTATTGAGCAAAACGGTAACGATTACCTGAACATTAAGACCACCAACTCATCAGAGGAAGTTAAGCTTGGTACTGGGGTTTCGGGCACTGCAATCACTATTGGACATAGCACTTCTGAGACCACTATCGGTGATAACCTCACAGTATCTGGAAACCTTACTGTTAATGGTGATACCACAACTGTTGACACAACCAACCTTTTGGTTGAAGATCAGTTCATCTATCTTAATAACTCAGGGAGTGGCACCAATGTAAACCGTGATGGTGGTTTCGTTGTTGAGGGAAATACAAAAAGTGTTGCCTTCGGTTACCACCAGTCCGATGACAGATTTGTCTTCGACAAGACTGGTGCAACTAGCGGCATGACCGCCATCGACCCTGATGCTTTCTTCACTCACGTTCACATCAATTCTGATGTTCCTACAGATTCTACAAACGGGGCGGATTCGGATCTTGCTCAAGTCGGAAACTTGTATGTTAACTCAGATACCGACGACATTTATATCTACTCTTAATGGGAATTCTTGGTAAGGGCAAGGCTGTTGGTGGCATTACCACTGACACCTTGACCCAGCAGGAGATTACGTACATTTTAAAGACGCTACATGATTGTAGTTTCGAAGGAAAAGACGTACTTTTGTTGGCAGACGTAGTAAATAAACTTCAGAATCAACTGAAGGCTAAATAATTTCAAACCTTTAATTAAATTCAAATGAAATTAGACATCACAGAAGTATACTTCTTAAGCGAAGTGACAAAGCAGGCAAACATCAAAGCCTCAGACGCTGGAATTATTGTTTCTCTTCTGGGGAAATTAGAAAAGGAGTTCGCGCGTCTTCAAAAACTTCAGCAGAAAGAAGACCCTAAACTTCAAAAAGCCTAATGATAAGTGGCAAGCTGGAAAAAAATATTAGTAGAGGGTGATAATACCAACCTAGGTAGTTCAAACCTTACCCAATCTGACGCAGCTAGGACTTATACGGTTTCTGGAATGACATCCAGTCTTAGTATTAAGTCTGAACACGGAGGTAATTTAGCTCAGTTTGTTAGCGGATCTGTTAATTCTGCATTTGACTTGGTGACCTTCAGTGCGGGTGTGGTTGAGGTGGCTGGGTCTGCTAGCGCAGGTGCTGGTACCCTGAGGCTTAAAGAGGCTTCAGGTAATGGGGGTGACTATGTTAATCTAACGGTACCTAACCTCACATCGACGTATACTGTTACTCTCCCCGCTGCTGCTCCAGGAGGCAACAATAAGATCCTTGAGTCGGACTCTAATGGAGACCTGTCATGGATCACCACCCCTTCGGGCGGTGGCACAACTATAAACAACAACGCCGACAACAGCCTTATTACAGGCTCTGGAACTGCCAACACGTTAGAGGGTGAGACTAATCTAACGTATGACGGAACCAATTTGGCTGTTGCTTCTGGTGGGGTTCATCTTGATAACAATCAGTCTCTCTCTGCTAAAAACACGAGCGGAGCCATGAGGACATTAGCGTTTGCTAATGTTTCAAATCAAGCTGTCTTCAATAATGGTTTTAATGAAACTCTCATTAATGGCGGTAGCGGAATCGCACTAAACGGTCCTGTTACTGCTAACACGCTAGTTCACGCAGTATCTGGAATCAGTAGTGCGGGAAATGTAGGCAAAGGAGCAGAAACTACAGCATATGGCGGTGCTTCAGGTACTAGTTCTCTCGCTGGGAGATCTTATTACTATACAGGAACGGCATGGGCTTCCGCTACTCAATCGTTGGAGGCCGCAAATAAAGGCTTGTTGGGTATTGCCCTAGGTGCTAATACAGGTGTAGGCATGTGTCTAAAGGGATTTGTTAAGACCGATGTAACAAACTTAACCCCAGGTAGTCCCGCTTACATGAATACCAACGCTACTATTACGACTACTGTTCCAAGCACTTCTGGTAACTTTAGTAGAATCATAGGGTATGCCGTTACAAACGACACTATCTTCTTTAATCCTTCCAACGAGTATATAGAGCTGAGCTAATGCCTGATATTTCCAAAGTAAGTGGTATAGATATTGATTCAATAGCTAAGATGTCAGGGGTGGCTGAGGCATCTATAGCTAAATTCGGTGGGATCTCTAAACCAGCCTCTGGCTTTAGCAATACCAAATCGCTGGACACGGATGGAGTCAACGACTACTTTGAAGCGGCTCTTTCTTCTGACATCGTAAATACCGATACTGGATCTATTTCTTTTTGGGTAAAGCTAGCTACAGGGGAAACTGGATCGGGTAGATATATTCAGCTATATGAGAATGGCAGCACCGACACCAGAATTGAAGTGCTCCTTTTCTATGTATCTGGCACCCCTCAAGCTAAGTGTCTAACGGCGTACTATAGATCACAAGCAGTAAGCAGAGTTACCACCGCAAAAACAGAGTCTAGTTTTCATGGAATGCCAATGTCGAGAAACTGGCCTAATTATGGTGATTTTGGAGCAGGAGGAACGGATTACATGTATCAATATGGGTTAGATCTTGATAGCTGGCATCATATTGTTTTTACATGGGATACGGGCGGAAGCTTTACGTATGGAGGGACCACGTACAACGGGGTTCTGAAATTGTATTTTGATGGTGTATTGGTTGATGAAGGTCAGTCAACAGTCCCTAGTCATAGGCGGGTAGGTGTCGCATCATCTATTAGCGCTATTCCTTCTAGCGTAACTATAGACAGGGTAAGAGTGGGCGCGAGCCAAGCAGGAAATTCACCGCTTGACGGCTTGCACGATGAGTACGCAATATTTAATAGCGTTCTTTCTTCAACTGATGTAAGCAACATATATAATTCTGGAACTCCTGCTGATTTATCGTCTTACTCCAATTTAATTGGTTGGTGGAAATTTGATGGTAACGGAAACGACTCATCGTCTAATTCAAACAACGGGTCATTATACAATGGAGCCTCATATAGCTCTACAGTACCTACGTGATGCTTCCAACTAACAACACCTATTGCATAATAGATTCTAATGATCTTGAATCTATGGACTTCTCTCAACTAGAAGATACTTCCGCAGACACGGTTCGATACAATTTAGAAAGAACTAAATTTATCATAGAGTACTCAGGGCCAAAGCCTGATTTTGTTTTAGTTTCAACCGAGTACACTCACGCCGAGATTAAGGCTTTGATTTTAGATTTTGAACAGGGCTGGGAGGAGGACCCCATATAAAAAGCCTTATTCTATTTTTATTATCTTTGCTTTATGTCCCTAAGCAAAAGTGAAAAATCAAAACTAAAACGATATGGACTTTCTGGTTTGAGTAAACCTAAAAGATCGTCAAGTGGGAAGAAATCACACGTCGTTGCCGTAAGGATAAACGGTAATATTAGGATCATTCGATTTGGAGAAAGAGGGGCAAGTACGGCGGGTAAGCCTAAGGCTGGTGAATCGGCTAAGATGAAGGCTAAACGAAAGTCATTCAAGGCTAGACATAGAAAGAACATCGCCAAAGGCCCTAGCAGTGCTGCTTACTGGGCTAATAAAGTTAAGTGGTAATGAATGCGGTTAGATACAACAAAGGAGGAAAGCTAAAGGTCAGCTCAGCTACTAAGGCTGTTCCAGCGCCTGATGGGTTTCACTGGATGCAAGAGCGAGGTAGATACTTTCTTATGAAGGGGGATTACAAACCTCATTCTGGAGCGGTGAAAGAAGCTAAGTTTAAAATAGTTAACCATGGCTAAGGTTGTAAAAAAAGACGCATGCTACTACAAGGTCAAGTCTCGATACAGAGTATGGCCCTCTGCTTACGCTTCTGGAGCTTTGGTTAAGTGCAGAAAAGTAGGCGCCAAGAACTGGGGTAATAAGTCTAAAAAGAAGTAATGGCTAAGGAGGGTTTACGTAAATGGTTTAATCGAAACAACGGAAAAGGTTGGGTAGACTGTAAGGCTTCAAAGGCTTCTGGAAAAGCTGTTCCTTGTGGAAGGAAGAGTGCTGGATCTAAACGAGGAACAGGGTACCCAGCTTGTAGGCCAACCCTTAGCGCATGCACCAGCGTAGGCATGAAAAGAAAGAAGAGCTCTAAAAGAGTTTCTTGGCGTTCTTAATGCAAACCAAATAAAGCATATATTTGCGATTAAATTAAATTGAAATGGAGGATAATAATCAAACCATTGAGCAAGCCGTGTCTCAACAAGACGAATCAATTCGATTCATCAGTGATGAAGAAGTAGCTCAAGCTATGTCTCAACCTGAGCCGCAAGCCGAGGTCGTACCCGAACCTCAGCCAGAGATCGAACAGCCTACACCAGAAGCTGTTACGGAGCCTCAAGTTGAAACACAAACAACAGAAGAAATTATTGAAGAGCCTCAGCTTGATCAGCAGCAGGCTCAACAAGAATATGCCCCTGAAGAGATTGAAAACGCGGTGTTCGGATTCCTTAGCGAAAGGCTTGGGAGAAACATCAACTCTATCGATGACCTTCAGGAGCAGAAGCAGGAGCAAAGAGAGCTCGACGAACGCATATCTGCTATTGCAGAATTCGTAGAAAATACTGGTCGTGATCCGCGTGATTGGTTTGTTTATCAGTCTTTAAATCCGTCCGAAATGGACGACTTGACTGCTATCCAAGTACAGATGACGTCTGATTACCCCAACCTTTCTCAGGACGAAGTTGCGATGTTGGTCTCTAGCAAGTATAAGCTCGATCCAGATCTTAACTCAGAAGACGAGGTGAATCTTTCGCGACTGCAAATGAAGATTGACGCAACCAATGCGCGTAAAGGAATAGAAGATCTGCGATTGCAGTATCAGGCTCCAGAGCGCAAAGAGGTTACTGAAGAACCATCTTCATTGATCGATGACGAATGGGTTTCAAACATGAAATCGGAGTTGGACTCTATGGAAGGGATTGAATTCAATCTCGGAAATGATAAGACCTTCACCTTTGGCATGGATGAGAACTACAAGAGTCAGTTGGCTGAGAAGAACACTCGGCTTGACGATTTTTTTAATCCTTACGTGCGTGAGGATGGTAGCTGGGATTACGATATGTTGAATATGCACAGAGCTGTAATTGACAACGTGGAGACTATTGTTCAGTCTGTTTACAGGCAGGGTATGTCCGACGGTCAACGAGGTATCGTGCAGAACGCAGCTAACGCAACCCCTACATCACCGAATCAAGCGAACGCACAACCCGCGAGCGACCCTCTGGCTCGGCAATTGAGACAAATTCTCAATATTAACACATGAGGGACTTAACATAAAAATAAGAAAATATGGCATCTGTAACAGAAGGAGCTCAGGGTTTAGGGCAAAGAGATTACTCTACCTCCCCTGACAAATACACCTCGTTAGACAACTTGGTGGACGGAACAAGAGAAGACGTAAGAGACATCTACGCCGCTATTTATGGCGACCAAGGTCTCTCTGGTCTTGTTGAAGTAATTGGCGCAAAGAAGAGCGCTGGTACCGCAGACGAAACTGTATGGTACGAAGAAGGTAGACTCGGTCGCACATTCACGACTGGAGCTGCTGGCGTTCTCGCAAAGGTTGACGGAGTCACAAATACAGGCGCTGAAACCGATATCGTAAGAGTGAATGACGTTGTCTTGAACAGTGATAACAAGCGTTTCTTGATTACCAGTGTAGGAGCAGACGCTATTAAAGGTAAGGACCTATCTACAGCTAACGGAGCTGAAGCGGCCTTGACAGCGGCAAAGACGTACAGCGTAATTGGTAATGCTTATGCTCAGGGAACTGATCAGCCATCACAGCCATTCTCGCCACGTTTGACTAGACGACGCAACCCTTTCAATATCGTAAAGGAGAGCTTTCATGTAACTGGTTCGCAGGCTTCTAACGTAGGCTACGTAAACGTAGGCGGACAGAACATGTGGTACTTGAAGGGTGAGCTCGATGCTCGTCGAAAGTTCATCAACATGCGTGAGGCTATGCTGGTATTCTCTCAGAACGAAGGCACTTCAGGCGCAGGATTCAACAACGACGGTACTGGAGCAGCAGATGGAACTGCCGTACCTACTTCTGAAGGTTTCTTCGACGCTATCGAAGATAGAGGCACGGTCGGTACTGGCGTGTTTGGCGTTGATATGAACACTACTGGCGGATTTGACGAAGTCATCATTGCTATTGACAAGCAGGGAGCTCCTCTTGAGAACGCTCTCTACTTGAACAAGGCTTCAATGGTAGCATTGGATAACTTGCTCGGAGCAGCTGGTATTGGGACTGGAGGTATTGGATCTATGAACGCTTTCGGTGCATTCAACAACGACAAAGAAATGGCTATCCAGATGGGCTTCCAGTCCTTCACTAAGGGTGGTTACACTTTCCACAAGCACGATTGGAAGCTTTTGAACGACCCAGCAATGGGTGGTGTTTCTAGCTACAAGGGTGGATTGATTCCTTTGTCTCAGATTGTTGATATGAAAACTGGTAACCGTCACCACTCTTTGGAGATGAACTACAAAGCTGCTGGCAACTACTCTCGTGAGTTGGAGCACTGGGTAGAAGGTGGTGGAGTCCTAGGATTCAACACTGGAGGTGAGGACTTGGCTAAGTTCAACTACCGTTCTGAGTGCAACTTGTGTGTTCGCGGTGCGAACCAATTCGTTGCGTTCAAGTAATAGTATAGTACGCTTGATGTATAACCAGGGAGGGAATCGCTCTCCTTGGTTATATACTTCTTAATTTAATTCATACATAATGGCAACTGCAAAAAAACCAGCGGGTAGACCCCGCAAACAACAGCCTGAACAGGCAACCGAAATCCAAGCACCCGTCGAGACTAAAAATTTCCGTTCGGAGTTTGAAGAGGATATATATCAAAAAGTACCAAGGGAGTACGAGGTCATCAACGGAGGGGGTATCCTTTACCTTATGGGTAAAAGCGAATACAGCGCCTACGACAAGGACAAAGGAAGTGTGATGAGTATCAGGTACTGCGAAGGAGAGAACAGCATCTACAAGGATGATCAGAGCGAAGCATCTGTTATGTCTCCTGTGGTGTTTGAAAATAAGCGTCTCTTCGTTCCCCCCACGAAACCCAATCTAGCTAAATTTTTAGATAAGCACCCCTTCAACGAAAAGAATGGGGGATCTATTTTTAGGTTTGTAGATTATCAGAAGAACGCAAAAGACACTATTGAAAAAGAGTTTGAGGTAGTTGATGCGCTCGTCTTAGTTAGAACGAAGCCAGCCGACGAACTATTATCCGTCGCAACTTCCTTAGGCATTAACACAGAGCGATTAATGGATGAAGTCAAGCACGACTTAACCATCTACGCCAAACGAAACCCCAAGGTATTTGTTTCTATGTTTGATAACCCCGCAACCAAGGTGAAGTCAGATGTTAAGAATGCTATTTCTTTTGGAATCCTTAGCACCAATGGTGGGTACGTTAGATGGAAGGACACCAATAATCATATCATAGCGATTCCCGAAGGGAAAGATGCTGTTGATGTCTTCGTTAGGTACTGCCTAACCGAGGCTGGATCCGTTGTTTACGACGAGATAAAGAGACAGCTTTAAAAGCGACACCATATATACAGAAGGGCCTCCAATAGGGGGCCTTTTCTTTTTCGTATATTTGTCTCATGGCACAGGCAAATGGAGCTAGTATATCTTTAGTGCGAGACGCACTGTTGAACCTTGCTAATAAGGATCAACAGGGTTTTGTATCTGATTCTGAATTCAACACGTTCGCACAGGTAGCTCAGCTAAATATATACAATCGACTCTTCGATGAAATCAAAGACGCAAAGCGTTTATCACGGGCTGGATTTAATCCGACACGAGATAAGTCCCGCATGAAACGAATTGAAGAGGACCTATCTTACTTTTCAGGGAAGTCTGTAGTGCCTAAGAGCGATGGATTTTTTAATAAACCATCTGACCTTTCTAGGATTATATCAATCAGCACCAAGGGTAACATTATGTTGGATCAGTCCAGCAAAAAACCTATTGAGATTTGCTACGATGAGGAGAAGATCGAAAGAATTCTTTTAAGCAACTTAAGCTCTCCTACTGAAGATTTTCCAGTAGCCCTGGTTTCTGATGACATACATGTATTTCCTACTTCGATCAAGAACATTGAGGTTAGGTACTATAAGATTCCTCAGGGCAGGTTAAGCACGGGTGAGCGAACACAATCTCAACCCACTTACTTTGACGGAACAGCCTCCGACGTAGACTTTGAGCTGCCAGAGCACTATACCAGTGACTTGATTTACGAGATTGCTCGGATGGTAGGGATTAACCTTAGAGATGCGGATGTGTCTAATTACGCTAGCCAGGAGATTGCAGCGAATAAACAAGCAGAAACATACTAATGGCTAGAAATACAGTACCACTTGATCAAATCATAAATGACTTCATCATCACGATGGAGAACGATGATTACGCTGGGAACGCCTCGGACACCCAGATAAGAACTCATGCTCTTAGAGGCATAAGAGAGATGGGATTTGATGTTTCAAAGAAGATCAGGTCTCTAAAGCTTTCTGTAAATACTTCTAATAATACGGTAGAGCTTCCAGACGATTTTGTTGACTGGAGCAAGGTGGGGATGGTAGGAGCCGATGGTATCGTTTATGTGCTTGGTGAAAATAAAAACATCAATTACTCTCAGGCGTACTCAAACATTAACGGGCTTGGAACTGGACTTTCTTCGGAAGCTATTGACACTGATAACGACGGGGTTTACAATAGGGTTGACTCTAAGTCAGCTAGCGGAGGGGGGACACCTGGAGGCGCAGACGACCTGAGTCAAGGGTTAAACTCTCATGTGTTTAGGAATCTTGCTTACGGAGGTGCTAGCGCTATATATGGTGTTGGAGGTGGTCAGTACTTTGGTCAGTTCAGGATGAACCTGGATCAGAATAGGATTGAGCTTTCAACTGAGAGTGGTGTTAGCGATATAGTGATCGAGTATGTAGCTGACGAAGCTAGAGCTAAGAACCCTTCCATCCATGTTTATGCTGAAGAGGCGCTTATGTCTTACATGTACTACAGGATCATTGAGCGTAAAGCATCCGTACCTGCAAATGAAAAAGCCCGAGCTAGATCGGAGTATTATAACGAAAGGAGAAAAGCAAACTCTCGAATTAAATCCTTTACGAAAGAAGAAGCTCTTAAGACCATTAGAAAGAACTATAAGCAATCACCTAAGTTCTGATGCCTATTGATAAGATTATACCGCGTTTCCTTGTCAGCGATAAGGATCAGCGACTACTGCAAGAGGGTTCTATGACCGACGCCCTCAACGTCACTATTAATGAAGATGGCGATGGTACAGAGGGTGTCATTAAAAATGTCAAGGGGAATTCATCTGTTTCTACTGGACTAAACCTTGGGTTAGACACTGACAGCGTCAAGATTATTGGTGAGTTATCAGACTCTCAAACGGGTTACATATACTTCTTTGTCGCTACGGTTGGAAGCGATCACGATCACGACGCTATATACAGACTAAAGACTAGTAATGGTAGCGTAGAGACGGTATTTAAAAACGTATGGCTTGAGTTTGATCACGAAGGATTCGTTAAGGCTGATCTCCTTGTAGCAGACTTCCAGCAGAATGGATTACTGCAAAGCGTTCTTTATTTTACCGATGGAGAAAAACAGCCAAGAAAGATAAACGTAGACAGGGCGATTGCTGGTGATTACGAATCTCTAGGTAACCTTGATTACGCATTAAACACCATAAAGGGTGCTCCCACGGTGCCAGTTTCTACTGACTTCCTTACAGACACTTCTCTTTCAATAAACAATTTTGAAGGGCTTGCGTTTCAGTTTGCATTGCAAAATATTTTTACCGACGGAGAGGAGTCAGCCATTGGCCCCTACTCGAAGATTTCCTTTTCCGACGCTGTTCCTTCCGCAGGGCTTGAGGGTGACGAGAGTGGTCAGCTTTACTTTACCGACAACGTTTGCGAAATAGATTTGAATCTACTCTACACTGACGATGTTTCAAAGGTTAGGTTGTTAGCAAGGAAAAACAACGACACTTCTTTTTTCGTTATAGACGAGTTTAACCCCAACTCAGATCTATTCAGGAATACATTTGGTTCAAACCTAAAGGTATATGACGCGGGTAGCGGGAAATACAAGTTCTTTAATGAGCAACGATCGTCCGCCGTACCAAGCAGAGTAGTTGATAAGATGTTCGACAATGTTCCGTTAAAAGCTTCTGGTCAAGCCTTAGCAGGAAACAGACTATTCTACTCTGACTATACAGAGGGGTTTGAGAACAAGAAAATAACATCCACGATTAACGTAAACTATGACGACCTCTCAAGCGAAGGAACTGGGTCTGTAATATTTTCAGATGATGAGACTGGATTCTTGGTTGAAGATTGTGTTTCTGCCTCATCACCTGGATCAAACACCTACAGAATTAAGCTTGATTTCAACGGTCCTTCTTTCTTTACTGACGGATCCTCTACTGTTCCTGGTGGGTCATTACTGAAGTTTTCTTTTGATTTTCGTCCCAAGCTTAAGCTAGCCGCAAGCGGCGCTACTGGGTATGAAGAGATATTTATTGGATCAGCCAGCACCCCAGGGGTGAACGGTTTGAATTCAGGGTCATACACTATGAAGGTTGGATTGCCTAATTCGGTCAACACTAGGATACCTTTTAATACCACTGAGATTAAATCAAAAAACTTTTCAATCTCTTACGCTAATCCAGAATCAAAATCACTGTCTGCGTTCGTCACTGATTTCAAGTTATTCTTGGAGCAACAGCTGGAGAATGAGCTTGAGGGCTACGAAATAGTCTACAATCTAACGAGTGGAGACGGCCTCAAAGCTAAGTTAACATCAGCTACTTCTGGTTCCTTGACAGGTAATGAGTACGCTGTGTCTGGTGCGGTTACAGCCAAATGGGGGTTTGATGTTTCATCGGGAGCAGACAACACGGAGCTTTTGATAACTCCATATGTAAAGACCCTTACTCAAGACCTTTCTGTTAATGCTTACACTGGCGCAGTTGAGGGGCAGATTACAGGTAACTTTGGTTTAGATAATTGGAGCGCGGGGTCTCAAGCCAACTCAACCATAACGTCGCTAGGAACAGCCTCACCCAATCTTAATCCAAGTATATACGGAACCTCTTCCGACGTAGACGCTACTGAATCTTGTTCATGGAGGACCTTCACTGCTAGTAAAACCTTTAAGGCTGGTTGCTCTCACGATATTGGTGTGGTTTATTACGACGAGTTCAACAGGAACGGATTCGTAAACAAGGCGGGAAGTTTTTACGTTGACTCTTTGGGTGAACGATCTGCGGCTTCGAGTACTTCTTTAGGTTCAGCTAGTATTGACGTTTCGCTCACCAATGATCCTCCGCCTTGGGCTAAGGGCTGGCAGTTGGTTTACGGGGGTATGTCTAGTTTTTCCGATTATACTCAATACACCACTGGAGAAGCTTTTCCAGCTAGAGACACAGACGGCGATATTCTTGTTGAAAGAAAACAGCTATTCGTTTCCTTTGACACAATAAATAACTTTAAGACAGAAAAAAACGGAGACAAATCTTATTCTTTTACAGAAGGAGATAAGCTTCGGGTTGTTAAGTATGCTAATGACAGCGCTATAGTTTCGTGGAACTACCCCCTTGCTAACGACTCATCTTCTTTTATAGAATTTAATGTGGTCGGTTTCGAGATACTAGGTGATGATAATAACCCTATTGCTGGTGAGGATAGAGCACTAGAAGAAGATTACATTATTCAGGGTGGTTTTAGCGCTTCAGGTTTAGAGCAGATAGACGCTATCGCATCTGATTCAGTTACGGTTACTAGAGGGGGGACCAATATAACGTCTAGTGTGAACGTTCCTTCTTTTAAGAATATAAAAATCCAAAACGCGAACACAGTCCTTGAGGCTCAGGTGAGGCACGGAGGAGGGAAGCTTAGGTCTGGGGATGTATTGACGGTTAACCTACCCGATTACGGATCAGTAACAAGTCCAAGCTTTACCATAACCTTAACCCAGGGTGTTCTTGGCGGCGTTAGTGAGGAACACAAAGGAGAGTTTATTGTTATAGATGCGCCTCAGGTTTCGGCTGGAATAATGAGCGCGGATAATACGAATGAGCTAAAGTATAACGGGTTTGATTGGTTCTCGGTAACGGGTCAAAGCTACCCAGACGCAACGACACCTTCAACATCTAGTCTTTGGGGTCACTTATCTGTTGTGGAGATACTAACACCCAAGGTAGTAGAATCTGAGATCTATTACGAGATAGGTGAGAGGCAAAGAATTGGAGATTGGAAAGATAGTAACATAACAAACGCTCACGGCCCAGCATTATTCGTCAGGTCTGGAGACTCTTACTCAAGAACAACGGCTTGCAATGGGCCCAAGTATATCTCTTCAAGCTGGAATACAGAACATCCAGATGAGTGGGGATATACAAACATAGAGCTGGAAAGTCTATCGTATTCAGATTACTTCAGTTCAAGAGCCTGGGATAAGGGGAGACCTCATGCTGTGTTTGAAAAAGCGGCGGAGATAAAAAGGTTAAACGGAATAACATATAGTGACGCTTACGCAGAAGATGTAGCTAATCTATCGCTATCTTCTTTCAACCCCTCTCTAGGAAACTTTGACAGCCTCGAAGGTAATTTTGGCGCGATAAACTACTTGGGTAATTATAACGATGACTTGGTCGCTATACAGGAAAACAAGTTGTGTTTGATCCCTGTGAATAAGAACATCATTGAATACTCAAGCGGAAGTGCTGATGTATCTGTGTCTACAAATGTATTGGGTCAAAGAAGATACTCTACTGGTGATTACGGTTGCAGCAATCATCCTGAGGCTGTTCTTATCAGGGACAACACAGTTTACTTTATTGACGAGTCTAGGCAGGCCGTATGCGCACTTACTGGGGGTCAGCTGGTTCCAATATCTGAGAAGGGAATGTCTTCTTACTTTGAAGGTTTCTTTGATAGCGGTGCAGATAAATACGTTAGTGGATATGATCCAAGAAACAACACTTACTATCTAAGTAGACGGGGAACTAACGAGGATACTGTTGGGTACGACGTTGGCCGTGGTGTTTGGCAGAGCAGATATAGCTTCAGCCCAGACATATACTCACATCAGAATAATATGATGTACACTGCTAAGTATGTAAGCGGTAACGATATATTCTGGAAGCATAATGATGAATCAAATCACAACAGTTTTTACGGGGTTAGTTACAACTCAAAGGTTCAGGTTGTGTCCAAGATGTTCCCCTCTAGGGTTAAGGTGTTTGATGCTATATCATACGAAGGAGACTCTCCTAGGTGGGAGATGTCAACTAAAGCTACTACTAGCTTAGGCCAAACATCTGGGGTAATACACGACGCATTCGGTAGCGACACTCCTAAGTTTAAAGAAAAGGAAGGCTCTTATTACTCTTCGATGCCCAAGGATGAAAGCCTTAAGTATGTATACGCTGGAACATATGCTAGTAACAACCAGAATGTAATTACTGTAACCAATATCTCCAGGATAGACAGGGCTCCATTCTTGCTATCAAAGACCCCTCTTTACTACCTTGATTCTGACGGTTCATATAAAAGAGTTTCTGGTTCAACTGACTCTCAATCTACTGTTTCCTCGTTTGACTTAAGTGCAAGCACCATCACCACCTTGAGTAGTGTATCAGGGCCAGAAGCTTCAGAAAAACTTTACTTTAAGGTGTCAACTGATGGAGACTCAATGCGTGGTCATTTTATGACTATACAATTAGACTTAGACTCTGCGCAATCTGATCAACAGGAGCTCTATTGTATTAACGTACACGTAACAGAATCTAAGTCTCACCACCCATTAGGCCGATAATAACTATATTTGTATCAACATGATTGAATTTATAAAACAATTATTCTTTATTGATTACCCAGGTCTCTCGTTGGCTATTGACCCAATCACTCTAATAACAACGTTAGGCCCAATGGCGGCTGAGTATTTTGGAGGTCGCAAGGTTGCAAAAACAGAGACTGAGTTAGCAGAAGGGCGTAAGCTAGACGCTGAGAAACAGTACCAGAACCTCCTAAAAAATATGCCGTCGTTCGGAGTATCGGATAGCTTTCGTCAGTTCTTAGCGACATCCAAGCAGGATCCAGCAGCTGATGCTCAGAGACAGATTGAAGCTGAGCGAGAGGCATCTACTACGGATGCTTTGAAGTCAGCAGGAGCCAAGGCTTTGTTGGGTGGGCTGAGCGGCGCTCAAAGGCAATCTGCTCAGCGGCGTGCAGGCATTGAAGCTCAATCATTAGCTAGAGGCCAAGAAGCCCTTAAGACATTCGCTGGTGTAGAGCAAAGAGCTTCTGACCTTCAGACTAACTTTGATCAAAACTTATCGGTCAATCAGATGGACGCAGCGCAACTTGCCGCTCAATCCAATCAGAATGTCATTGACCAAATGAGAAGAAACAAGCAGTCAGCTAACATTCAAGCGGTATCGTCACTTCTTGGAAACGCAGACGTTATAGCTAATGCCTTTAAGAGTACAGGCGGAGGCGGAGCAGGTGCGGGATTTGGAGGATTTGGTGGTGCTGGTGGCGGCGGAATGACTGGGAGCAATTATGACGCAGTCATGAAGGCTAAGCTGTTTGCTGGGCTGCCTGGATATGACGCAAATGGAAACCCCATCGAAGCAGAAGATGGGATGGTTACTCCAGGTGAATTTTCTCACGATAACAATCCTATTGATATAGTACAGGAGGGAGTCAAGATTGCTGAGATGACGGGAGGTGAGGCTATTTTAAATCCAGAACAGCAAGAAAAAGTTTCTAAACAGTCCCCTTACTTTCGCAAACTAATGATCGAGTTCGCAATGAAAGCACAAGCATGAGAAGCGCAAAAATACAGTACAGTACGTCGTTACCATCCAATCCCTTTAAAGGGTTTCAAGACGAGCTGAGTTCGTTTGAAAAAGACAGGGCTGATAAGGAAGCTAGGGCCTCAGAGATGGCGGGTCTTATAGAGAATGCAGACAGGTCTAGTATGTTTGGGAGGGATTACTCATACGCTAGTCAGTGGGCAAATCATTTAAGTGAAAACATAGATGATTTTGCTGGGTCTAACGAGGGCGTGGTAAAGTTCAAGCAAGCAACGCAACAGCTTAAAGACTTCATAAACGCTAGAGAGAAGTATAAGACTGAAAATTTTGGCAGCTCTAAGGATGACCCCAAGATGGGTACGTTCATGGGTGGATACAAACGTGAGGCCATGGGCGGGGCGTTTAAATTTGAGGATGACTTTGTCGATGAAAAGTATGGAACTAAAGAGAATGCTATTAAATTAGCTGAGTTGGAATCTCCGTTCGGCCCAGTATCTTTCAACGAATCCGCCGTCCCTAATGGATACGAAGATTACCTTCAGTCTCAACCGTTAGATCCTTTTATGCCTAGATTAACTCCAGGCAAGATTTTAAGAGGGTTTGATTTCTACGATTCAAAAGGTCCAAATGATAAGCACGATAGCGAGAAAGAAGCCTCTGAGTGGGCCATGCAAGAAGTGCTTACCGACGAGAATCTAAAGAGGGAGGCGGCTAGAGACTACGTCAGAAAATACAAGGAGGCTAATCCATTCAGCGAGTTAGATGTAAACTTTGTTCTTAAAAATGAAACGCACAGGGATGCGGCTTTTGATTCGTGGTCCAAGGACGCTGGAAATGCTTGGCTAGATCAGAACAAACCTACAGCATACAAGCCAACTAAGAGTGATAAAGACAGGGCTGTAAAGAGGGAAGCTTTAAAGCAGAGTACTTATATACCTCAATACGCTATTGATGTCAGGGCTACTCAGCGCGTGTTAGACCCAATAAACGTAGAGGCTACTTCGTTCCCTTCTATTCATCTTACTGGACAGGGTGTTCCGAAACTTGATATTACTGATTTAATTCCATTGCAGTATAGGCAGAAGGAAGGAGCGGTTAATCTCCAAGGAGAGGTAACGGTTACTCCATTTGCAGTACAAGCAAACCCTAAAGCTATCTCAGTTGTAAAGGATGGAACTGGAAGTATCTATATAGAGCTTTCTGGTCTATACAACGATATTGAAAGAAAGGAAATACCTAATGTATACCTTGACCTCAGGGATCCAGAGCACCAGGCTAAGATTAAGGAGTTAAACGCTATCCTTAGGTCAACGTATGCGGATTGGTCCCCAGGTCAACCTACTACTGTTGAGGCTATGATCGATGCCGCTATGGGTAAAAGCCCTGCAAAAGCAACTACCGCCAAAAAGTTTAACGGATAAGAATTATGGACGATAAGTATCAAGAGTTATATGGATACATGAGTTCTCAGAATATGACTGACCTAGATGCTCAGGGGTTTTTTGACGCATACTCTAGGCCAGAAAAATTCGAGAGTCTATGGAGTTACGTCGTGGAACAAGACTTGACTGATTTAAGCAAGGATATGTTCTATGATTCTTATTTCGGTAGCGTAAAAAAAAAACCAAATTCACAGCAAGAATCTCTTTTGGAGGAGAATTCTACGGAGTCTACCTCGGATACAAATCAAGTCGAGCCGAAAGGACTTGGAGATTCGGATTATGGTGTAGCAAAACCTAAAGAACAACAGTTCCTAAAGGGTGATGCGGGAAACTTCATAAATGCGATTCCCGTTATCGGTGATTTTGCTGATGATATGGCTAGGGCTATATCTAGAGGGTCATCCAGAAACAAGACGATTGATGAGACCTACCAAATTATGGCTGATCAATCTAATGTTGACTTAGAAAATGTATCTAAGTACGTTCAGTCGATTAATGATTACAACGAAGAAGTAGCTTCGATAGGTCAAAGCGACGAGATGATGAGTTACTCCAACAGCCTTGAGGGGTACAAAGAAAAGTATGGGGATTGGTTCGGGACGTTCGCCGCAATGGGCAATAACCTTAGCGTACTTCCAGAGGTCATGGTTGAATCCATGGCTGGAATGTTAAACGGAAGATCTTTAAAGGAGGCGTCAAAGGTGGTTGGTCTTGGCGTTGGAACTGGCGCGGGACTTGGGTCGTTTGCTGGAGGAGTTGGTGCAGCACCAGGCGCCTTACTTGGCGGAGCTAGGTCACTTCCTTTTGCCATGGCTGCTGCTGGATACGAGGTCGAAGCGCTTAGTTCTTTTACAGAATTCCTGAAAGAAGAACTAGGGGACAGGGAGTTTAGCCCAGAGAATGTCTTGGCCGTTCTTTCAGATGACGAAGCTTACAAAAGAATTAGGAACCGATCTGTAAAAAGAGGAAAGACTATATCTGCAATTGACGCCATAGGAGGCGCGGTACTCTCACGCTCATTCAGAGCCGTAAAAGCCACAACAAAACTAGCTAATTTAGGAGTAGTGGCTGGAGAGGCTGCTGGAGAGGCTGTACTGGGAGGTGTTGGTGAGTCAGCCGCTCGTGTCGCTGCTGATCAGCCTCAAAATGCCGAAGAGATAATCATGGAAGGTGCCGCAGGACTCGGTGGATTACCTGCCACGCTTGCTTCAACTTACTTGGGCAAGAAGAAGACTAAGGATATAGAGAGCACCAGCAAGCCTATAAGGAAGTCCACAACCTCAGCCAACAAACCTGTTTATTCTGTGAATGGTGACGAGGTAGACGCTGAGACCTTAATGGACTTTGTTGACACGGCGACTCCTGATGAGTTGAAATCGGCCAACATAAGTATTGACAATGATCAAGCCACTTCTGATAAGGTGTCATCTAGGATGAAAAGATCATTGATTGAAGATGTACTTCCAGATGGTATTGAGGAGTCTGACAAGTCAAGGCTTGTTCAGCTTGAGGAGGAAAGAAAGAGACTTGTATCTTCCGACACTCAGTCAGCAAAGCGTAGGCTGTCAAAAGTTGATGAGGAAATTGAAACAATAAACTCCAGATACGATGAGCCAGTAGCTCCATCTGAAGAAGGTCCAACAACCCCAATGGTAAGCGAACAGCTTAACCGAATAGTGGTCATGGAAGACGGCACCAAGGGTGAGCTAAGAAGGGATACTGAGTACGGAGATAGGGTGGTCATTGAGACCGACGACAAGATTATAGACCTCGGAAACGCCGATGAAGTAATGGACAGTCCCATGTCTGATCTAAAACTAACCGAGGATAAATCTCAGATTGAAATAACTCCAGACGGAAATATTGTTTACGACGGTAATGAGTTTGGAATACAGAGGGATCTTCCTACTCGCGGTATAGATTACGACGAAAACGGAGAAGTGTCTAGGGTTTCACTGAAGGACTCTGAGGGCAAAACTACCATGCTTGAAGGTCAGGAAGCTCAGGATGCTGCATATCAGATACTTCTTGATCAAGCTCAAAGCCCAGATCAAGAGCAAAGGGTAAACGAAATATTAGAACAGGATGAAGAATTCCAAAGAGAACACGACGATTACGTCAGAAGAAAACAAGAAGACCTCGCGGGCGGGGCTGAAGCAATTATTGATGATGCCGAGGTCAAAGCGGATGAAGTACCTAGCGAAGCACCTGAGACAACAACCTCCGAGTTAATACAGGAAGATACTCCTGCCACTGAAACTGACTCTCCTGGTGTTGACGAGCAGTCTAAACAGGAGATGTCTGACAGGAGGAACCAGGAGGATCTGTACGTTAAAACACCAGCCCTTGAAAAGCTTTTAAAATCACCGAAGAGATTCTTTGCTGATATACTCACAGGAAGAACTGGATTTCAAAGAAGGTACTTTTCGGCTAGATCATTCTTATCGAAGAGCACCTTCTTAAGCAAGGAAGCTAAGGATGCTAAAATTGCTAAGACCCTTAGTGTGGTCGATCAAACAACCAAGAAGTTTAACAGGCTTTACAGTTCTGTACCTAAAGAAAATCAACAAGAATTTGTTAATGACTTCGACAACTACCTAAGGGGAGGTGCTGCGGGAAACCTTAGTGTAGAAGCGATTGATCTCGCTAATGAACTAAGAGCTCAGATAGACAGATTGAGTGTACAGCTTATCAACGAAGGTGTGATTAATGAGTCTAGGCTTGACGCCGTCACAATGAATATAGGTAAGTACCTTACCAGATCATACAGAGTGTTCGACGACCCAAAGGCTTTGCGAGCAGAGCTTGAAGCGGAGGAGGGTCAGGCCACAATAAACAGAGCAAAGAACTTTATCAGGGAGCGAGAGCGTGCTCAAGCTATGAAGGATGCAAACGACCCGCTCAAAAATCCCAAAGGACTTGATAAGGATGCTTACCTAGAGTCTATTGTAGACGGTTACGTAGACAAATACCTAGATAAAGAATCGGCCTTTAATCTTATGGGCAAGGGTAGATTAGGGTCTAAGGATCTTAATATGTTGAAGAAACAAAAGGATATACCCGTTCAGATTAGAGCTTTGATGGGTGAGTATACTGATCCAATGCAAAATTACGCTAGGTCTGTAATGCGTATGGTTGCGGCAGCAGAAAGCGCGAAGTTCTTGAACAGCGTAAAGAGTATTGGTGAAGGGGTATTCTTGTTTGACAAACCAAATCCACCTTTCAGCGTTCAGATTGCAGCTGAAGGTAGTGAAACCATGTCTCCCTTGAATGGCATGTTTACGACCAAGGAGATAGCGGAACAATTTGATAGTACTGTAAGCCAGTCTAATGCACTCCTCGAAAACTACATGAAGGTCATTGCTACTGTTAAGTGGATGAAGACCATTGCGTCGTTTGGTACTCACTCCAAAAACGTAACAGGTAATCTTGGATTTATGCTCGTTAACGGTCATACTGACTTCACTCAAATGGGTGAAGCTTTCAAACTTATTAAGAACGACCTAGGAAAAAGCGATAACGAAGCGTTAAATGCCAAGTTAAATAAATATATAGAGCTTGGAATTATAAAGCAAAGTGCTGGACTAGGTGAGATAAGGGATATGTTTAAGGACGCTGACTTTGACGACGCACTAATGAGTAGGCTGTCCGATCAAAAACTTAGCAACGATGCAAGCAGACTTAAAAGAGCGGCTCTGTCTGCAAAGAGAAAAGGATTGCAAGGAAAGAAAAAACTTGAAGATCTTTATCAAGCAGAGGATGATTTCTTTAAGATCGTAGCGTTTGAAAATGAAAAGAATAGGTACTCGGAAGCTATGTTTGGTAAGAAGCCATCAGAACTTAGCGTTGACCAGACAGCTCAACTTGACAGTAAAGTAGCCGAGATAGTTAAGAACACCTACCCAACATACAGCAGGGTACCAGAGGCCATTAAGATGCTCAGGAAGTCTCCGCTCATTGGAAACTTTGTTTCATTTCAAGCTGAATCATATAGAGTTGCATACAATACAATTGCGATTGGGAAACAGGAAATTGCAGAGGGATCAAGAACTGGAAACAAAAATCTAACTAGCATAGGGTTGAAAAGACTACTCGGCGCTGCTTCATATATGGGCATAAAGACTGCTGCTTTAGGCGTTGCTAGCACGGCTGCGGGCGCTGGAGTTATGGGTATGTTTGGGTCGATGGTGGACTCTGAGGAAGAGAAGCAGAAGCAGAATGACATTAAGTACTTTGTTGCTCCTTGGTCAAAGAACTCAGACGCATTTCTTTTTAACGTTGAAGACGGAAAGTTTAGCTATATAGATGTTTCGGCGTCGGATCCATATGGAGGAATCAATAAGGTAGCTAATGCTTTCAGTACTAACGGATTCTCTAAAGGAATCGTAGAGATATTTGCTCCGTTCGTTGACACTGACATTGCCACAAAAAGGCTCCTCAATATGTACGGAAATCAAGATGACTACGGAAGAAGCATATACAACGAAGAGGATACTGATGTCAATAAGGCTGCGAATCTGCTGTCCTATGCTTACAAAGTATTTGAACCTGGAACCGTTACTTCAATTCGAAAGATATACAAAGCAGACAACAGCCCCACGGAAACAATAGGACAGCTTACAGGTCTTAAGCCTTACAACGTGGATGTTCTAAAGCAGTCTCAGTTTAAAATTAAAGAACTGAAGGATAGACTCAGTGAAGCAAAGCGATTGAAGTATGATAATCTTGATCAGGCTAACGACGCAGCTAAAGAAATTCAGAGAGAGATGTACGAGCTTTCCGAAAGAGCCCAAAGGCTAGGAGTCAGTAGAGCTGATGTAGCTAAAGCATTTATGGATTGGGGCGGTATGTCTAGGACACAGGCGATTAAAGTTATAAATGATATAACCACCCCTATCAATGCCCCAAGAAAAGATTAAAGATACCAAGCTTGGAATTTGGCTTAGGTCTAAGGCTCCAGGAGTACTTGATACTGTAGGTGATTTACTTCCTAACAAGGGCGCTCTAGGGGTTGTAAAGAATCTGTTAGATAAAGACCCGAGCATTGACCCTGCCGAAGCAAAGGCCAAAGTGGATGCCGAGATAGCTTATCAAAACAACGTGACTGAAAGGTGGAAGGCTGATATGGGCAGTGATATCAAGTTAGCTAAGCTGATTCGCCCAGCCACATTGATCACTTTGATGGTAGTGTTTTGCGCCACCATGATAATCGATAGCATTGATTCTCTGGCATTTAACGTCAAGGATAGTTACGTATCTTTGCTAGAGATACTTATGCTTACCTCGTTCGGAGCATACTTTGCTGGAAGGACGATAGAAAAGTCTAGGAAATGAAGATTAAGAAATATCAAGTTGGAGGATTTAACGGTGACCCGCTAAAGGCATTGGTAGCTGCAAGAGAATCCACGAACACAAACGCACCTAACCTAGGAGCTATTATAGCGAGCCAAATTGAGGATGGTCCCGACCTTATGGGCGCGGATAACATCAACCGTCTTGAAAGACAGCTTTTGATGGAACAGCCAGGAGGAATGTACTATGCTGATCCAGCTGGCTTAGAACAAGTGAACCCCGTGTTTGAGCTCCTTTCATTTGCTGGACCTAAAGTATTCCAAAGCATTGGTAAGAAGGGCGTTAAGATGGTCTCTGATTATATTTCTGGGCTATCATCTAAAGAGTTGGCTAGCAAGAAGGCTAAGGACATTGTCATGGAGGCAATCGACCCTATGAAGGAGCTTGCGGAGAGAAGAGCAACAGAGAACTTACAGTACGTAGCAGACAGAACCTTACGGAAAGCAGGAGCAGAAGATACTCAGGGTTTCTTGAACCTACAAGGAAGGGCTCAAGAGGTTGCCGACGAAGCCATGGGAGCTGAGATGTTTAATATTGCCAAGTTTGAGAATCAGATAGACGATAT
>Ga0233432_10000243_pt1 | contig 52443 bp, 97 predicted proteins | sample SI_122_August201_6_FD_179870 | JGI IMG/M metagenome (GOLD analysis project Ga0233432, IMG submission 179870) | Seawater microbial communities from Saanich Inlet, British Columbia, Canada - SI_122_August2016_10_MG | ecosystem: Environmental > Aquatic > Marine > Inlet | place: Canada: British... | reverse complement strand
TCTTGTAACATCATCTCAGTTTAACCGTGATGGTTATGGCAACTCTGATGTTGACCTTACTAATACATCTGAATCTATGGGTATTACTCATACTGCTGACTGTATTCTTGGTCTTGTAACATCTGAAGCTTTGGACGAACTCGGTCAACTTATGATCAAACAACTTAAAAATCGTTGGAGTGACCTTGGTTACTATCGTCGATTCTTGGTTGGTATTGAACGAGCTAAGATGAAGATCTATGAACTCGAAGAATCCGCTCAGAAGAATATTAATCTCGACGGTGGAGGTTCCAGTGGAGGTGCTAATTCAAATCAGGACAGTGGTCCGGTGTTTGACAAGACTGACATTGGCATGAGACTCAATAAGAAAAAGCGGCCTGTGTTTGATGATGTACAAATCAATTAATTATAAATAGCTAAAACAGTTATTATATAATAATAGGGACATCAATGTTAAGCTTTAAGCAATTTCTTAATGAACTCTATGTTGATCTAAAACACTCTGACCTTACCAAACGTGGTGGTGCACGGACCCAAGTCTTTGTGCAAAAGGTTAAAGACGGTGAACCCTTCTTGACTAAGAAGGGCGCTGTCGTTTTAGACCGAGGTCATTTAGATGATATCGAAAAAGGTATGGAGAAGCGAGGATATCGTGATACCTTTACTGGAACTGACACCAAGAATAAGAGACCCGTTCGAGTCAATTACTCAAAAGAGTTTTTAAAGACGCCTGAGTTTGGTGGTAAAGGTGCTGGTGCCGGTACTGCAGCTGAGGATGCTTATCTCAAAAACTTTACTAAAGTATTAGAAAAAGTCTTTGCAACTGAGAATCAGCCCATCATTAATCTACAAATCAATGGTCGTACCGTTGAGTGTGCTGGTATCATTTCAACTCCTCAAAGGGGTCGACGAGCTCCTAAGTCCGATTTCTCAATTGTTAATGCTACAGGTGAAGAGGTTGCTTGGTTATCTCATAAAGCAGGTACCAAGCCCAGCCAATTCCAGCAATATGGTGGATTGAGCGATAGTGCATTCTCAGAGAATCCTGACGTAAAACAATTTGTTATGGACCTCAAGAAGCTATATCCAAACGGATTAGAGCGTGGTAACTCAGCTTATCGGCCATGTAAAGATGTTTCAATTATTAATATGTCAGTATACGGCACAGCATTTGGTGGCGAACCTGCTGCTGAAAACGTAGACGAATTCCATCAAGGTACTCTTAAACTTAAGAAGCTTCCTGGTAATGCTACATACGAAATCATTTCATCACATAAAGGTAGTAATGGTAGTATATTAGATAGTGGTGGTTATGAACCAATTTATTACGCACGATATACTGGCGATCGAGGAGCTCGAGTCGCTGGTGAATTTATTGAGAACGCTCGAATCGGAGTTTTCCCAGCAGCCAAAGCAGCAAAAACGAGCAAACTAATATGATAAGATTTAGCCAGTACCTCGAAGAAGCAGCAGGTAAAAACCTGCACATGACTCACCTTGAAGATGCAGTTATCGATGGAGGAGTTAAAGGTACACGTAATGTATTTAATTACCTTCGTGCTTTACGCGACATGTTAGCAGGTAATGCTTCGGCTCCTGTAAGTGTATCAGTAAAGTGGGATGGTGCACCGGCAATCTTTGCTGGTATCGATCCCGGCGATGGTAAGTTCTTTGTTGCAAAGAAAGGTGTATTCAACAAGAGCCCAAAGCTGTATAAGACAAATGCAGATATTGATAATGATTTGAGTGGCGAACTGAATGACAAATTCAAAGTTGCTCTGGCCGAGTTCGGTAAGCTCGGAATAACAGGAGTAGTTCAAGGTGATTTCCTCTATACGGATGACGATATTAAAGAAGAAACTATTGATGGAGAAGCGCATATTACTTTCCATCCTAATACCATTGTTTATGCGGTACCAAAAAACAGCGGACTCGGAAAGAAAATTACAGGATCCAAAATCGGTGTGGTTTGGCACACAACATACTCAGGACCAGATCTTGAATCAATGTCGGCAAGTTTTGGAGAGAGAATCTCAACTAAGCTCACCCAAGTCTCGTCGGTCTGGCATGTAGACGCAGTATTCGAAGATCGATCCGGTAATGCTACATTTACAAAAGCAGAAACCAAAAAGATTACAGACATCCTATCAAAAGCCGGTACACTTTTCCAACGTACTAAGGCTCCTATACTTAACGAGTTTGCTAATAACAAAACACTGAATGAGCGAACTAATCGTTATATCAATTTAAAAGTCCGTGATGGTGAGCGTATTACAGATACAAAAGCATTCGTCGTCGGCTTACAAGCACATACTCGTGAATACTTTCAAAAGGAAGCAGATAAGGTTAAGCAACAAGCGACTAAAGATAAGAAACTCGCTATGGCTGACACTGCACTTAAGATCTTTACTCCTCGTAATATTAAAGATATTGAAAAGGTGTTCGAGATGTATAACCTCTTAGTTGACTGCAAGATGCTGGTTATCGAAAAGCTAAATCATGTAGATGGTCTTCGTACTTTACTTAAAACGAAGAACGGATTTGAAGTAACAGGTCAGGAAGGCTTTGTTGCTATTGACCACATCGGCAAGGGTGCTCTGAAACTAGTCGATAGATTAGAGTTCAGCAAGGCAAACTTTAGCACAGAATACATTAAAGGATGGCAAAAATAATGGCATTTGTATCAGTACCAGGAAGCAATGGAATATGGCAATATGATAATGTCGCCACAGCAGCAGACACTTATCCAGATGCTAATGGAACTTATTCAGCCGGTGTACGATCATATACTCCACCATCCGGCGCGGTTCAACTGACATACGTTAGTTGTAGAAAAACAGGTGAGACTGTTTTACGAGGCGAATTAAATAAGAACTTCTACGACCAATTAAACGCCAACGGAGTACCATAACTTCAAATTTATATTATGTTTCCCTTGATCTTTGGTTGACATTCAGCCCACAATGTTATATAATACTATTTGAATTTTGACACAGTTCTCACTCTAGCGAGTGCGGCAAATATATGAAAGCGACAAAAGGAGACAAATATGGGACGAATACGTGACCGAGGTCATGATGGAGGTAACATCTATCGATGGAACACCCTCGAAAAATACGTTCGTAAAAATGGTTGGACTAAAGGCGCTGAACTCGGCGTATGGTTAGGCGAAACCTTTAAACACCTCGTTAAAACATGCCATAGACTACATCTTATTGGTGTAGATCTATACGCACCTCAACCAGAAAATAATGGACCTGAAAAGTGGACTTCTGGTGAAAACGGCCACTCGTGGGATCATGAACATTACTATCAAGATTTGGTACGGTTCTGTCAAGGCTATCCCGGCCGAGCGGAAATCATCAAAGATTACACAACCGAAGCTGCCAAGCAAGTTCCAGATGAAAGTCTAGATTTTGTATTCATCGATGCAGATCATGGATATGAAGGATGTCTTCGAGACATTCAAGCATGGGCGCCAAAAGTACGTAAGGGTGGAATGATTATCGGACATGATATTCACTTCCCAACTGTTGAACAAGCAGTAACTGAGTTTTTTGGTCCGAACTCTTGGAAGGTAGAGGATGACTTTCTTTGGTTAGTTGAAAAGACGTAAAAGGAATTTTTATAATATGAAAAAAACTCGTGTGATTAATTTTTATGGTGGACCCTGCTCGGGTAAGAGTACAGCAGCTGCTGGTTTGTTTTATAAGATGAAGTTAGCAGGTTATAAAGTAGAACTCACAGATGAGTTTGCTAAAGAATGTGTATGGGAAGAAAATATCCCAATGCTGGCAGATCAACTTTGGATATTAGCTCACCAACATCGTAAGATATTGAGGTTAGCTGATAAGGTAGATTATATCATTACAGACTCACCAGTCCTGCTGAGTCCAATCTATAGGGAAGCTTATGGTGACCCATTATATACAGATCTTATTGACAAGCTTGCTTTAGAGTGTTATAATAAGTATGATAACATTAACTTTATGCTCTCTCGAGCTCGTGAAAACTTTGAAGTTGATGGTCGTGCACAAGACGAAGTACAAAGTGTACAGATTGATCTAGATATATTAAAACAATTCCAAACTCTTGGAATTCCTTATAAACAAATAGAAGGTCCAGATAATGCATCGGCTGCTTATGATCACATATTGGGTCGAATGGACCTTTCTTTAATCTTATAGTGAGAAAAACATGCACATTGAAGTAGATAAAATTTACCAACGAGAACTCCAGCGTCAACAAACGACGATTGAGTTGATTGCTTCAGAAAACTTTGCATCTGACGCGGTCATGAAGTTATGTGGTTCTGAGTTTACCAATAAGTACGCAGAAGGTTATCCCGGCAAGCGTTACTATAATGGTTGTGACCACATGGACGAAATCGAATTGCTTGCAATACAAAAGCTCAGAGATTTGTTTGAGTGCGGATACGCAAATGTTCAGCCTCACTCAGGCGCAAACGCAAACACCGCTGTATTCCAAGCGTTCCTTAAGCCCGGCGATACAATCCTTGGTATGGATCTTGCTAGTGGCGGTCATCTATCCCACGGAGCACCTGTAAATATCTCAGGCAAACTCTATAACTGTGTTAGTTATGGTGTTGATACTTGTGGTTGGATTAGTATGAAAGAAGTCGAAAGGCTAGCACATGAGCATCGACCTAAGATTATCATCGCGGGAGCGTCCGCGTACCCACGTCAACTTCGATGGAAAAGATTCCGTGAGATTGCTGACTCGGTAGATGCAATACTAATGGTTGACATGGCTCACTACGCTGGGCTTGTTGCTGGTGGTGCTTACGATAATCCTGTACCTTATGCTGATGTAGTTACTTCTACAACTCATAAAACTCTACGTGGACCTCGTGGTGGAATCATCATGTGGAACGAAGAGAAGTATAGTAAGAAGATTAACTCAGCTATCTTCCCAGGCACTCAAGGTGGACCATTGATGAATGTTGTTGCGGCTAAAGCACAAGCATTCCTTGAGGCAGACACTAAAGAGTTTTTTGATTATGCTGAAAACGTAATTAAAAATGCTCAGGCTATGTGCGCGGTGTTTGAAGAACGTGATATACCTGTACAAACAAGTGGTACTGACTCACATATTATCTTAATGGATTTGCGTGAGAGCAAATATAGTGGTAGGCAGTTTGCAGACTTACTAGAAGAGAATGGTATCACCGTAAACAAAAATGGAGTACCAAACGATCCTCGTTCCTTTATTGAAACAAGTGGTATTCGTATTGGTACGGCTGCTGAAACAACGAGAGGCCATGATGAAGCGTGGTTCTCAAGGTTAGCAGAAAGAATAGCAGACCTGTTGCAACAATAGTGAATAAGATACACCCAGCCTTTTCAACGCCGATATATAAAGATAGGATTCGAATTGACAAAAACGTTTTGAATCCTATCTTGTCGGATATTGATTTTAAACGTATTGATACTAAAGATCGTTGGCATTCATCTAACTATAAAATATTAGATAATGATTTAGCGTTCCTTAAAGATGAAGTTCAATCTCGTATTGAGGACTATGCTCATAATAGTTTAGGCATGTCTCGAAGACATAAGCTTAGGATCACTGACAGCTGGGTAATGAAGCACGGTCGAGATGATAAATCTGGCATGCATTGGCATCCTAATAGTATTATATCAGGAGTACTATATTTACAGACTTATAAGGACTGTGGTAATATATGCTTCTTTCGTGAAAAGAATCTTTTCGGTGATATACTTGATTTTGAATTTTCAGATAATGATATTAACACTAGGATTATTGAGGTAGAGCCAACCGATGGAATGATATTGTTATTCCCATCTAAGACACTGCATGGAGTGAATCGATCTCAAACTGATGTAAAGCGTTTTTGTTGTGCATTTAATACATGGATTGAAGGCGATCTTGATCCACCGTTTAGGGCGAAATAATGGAAGTAAGTATTGAAAAGAAAATGAGTCACATTTGGATTGGGCCCAAGCCGGCTCCGTTGAAATGGATGTACACGTGGAGAGATAAGCACCCTGATTGGGAGTATAGTATTTTCTCTGATAGTATGCTTAAGAATCGTCGATGGTATAATCAATCTCTTATTGAGGCCTATTATAACGCTAAGCTTTGGCCTGGTGTATCGGATTTAATTCGTTATGAATTACTATATGAGAATGGTGGGTTCATAGCAGAAGCCGATATGGTGTGCTTAAACAACGTTGAAGATCTATTACAAAGTCCTGAAGACCATTGCTACACTTGTTTCGAGAATGAAAAGGGCAGACCAAACTTTGTTCAGCCAATCTTTGGTTGTAATCCAGGCAATCCTTTTATACGAATGGTGCTAGACGAATTACACAAGCTTAGGCCTCAGCAACTAGATATACAGCCATATAAGAGTACCGGCAACGAATTTTTAGCTCGTCACGTTCCAGCATGGCGAGAAAAACTAACTATATTCCCTTCGCATTATTTCATTCCTCAGTTTTATGTCGCAGGTGCAAAGCGATATAATGGACCGGATAAAATATATGCTGACCATAAATGGGGATCAACTGGAATGCATGCATTCTGTGAACAATATTCAGATGGAGTTTTATAATGTATTTGTCTCACAAATATAAATTTCTATTCTTACGCACCCCTAAGACCGCTAGCAGTAGCCTATCAGATTTCTTTATCCGTAATGTAGATGATCCAAACGCAATTTATACTGAAGTCGAAGATAGTAAACTGCCTGGTACATTAAATGAAGCGATCGTAGGTAAATATAGACCTTATGCTTTCTACCATTTTACGCTAAATCAATTAATTGACGAGAATATTATTACAGAACAGCAGGCTCGAGAATACGACATATTTGCTCTATTGCGTAATCCAGTCGATCGACAGAAAAGCATGTACTACTTCTTTAAAAAGTTTAAGTCACCATTAACTTCTGCTAGCCTTGACGAATATAAGTCTTGGACTCGTAACGGTGTATTTAAAAACGAAGCAAACTCAGCTATACGTCAAACAAGCCTATGTAAAATAGGTGATCAGCCTGTCGGTCGTTATTGGTTATACGAAAATCTCGAAGAAGAACTATTTCAATTTTTGTATGATCGTAAAATCGAAGTTACTTATCCTCTACCACAACACAAGTCAGGTATTCGTAAATCTCGTAAAAACGAAATAGGATTCGATGATGCCGCTATGACAGATTTGCGTAGACACTTTAAAGAAGACTTTGAGATGTACGAGAGACTCACCAATGGCCCAATCAGCTAAAGCTTATATCCTTAAGATAAATGATCCAGTTTCAAATGACTGCGCAAAGGTATGCTCCGATTCTTGCGATCGAGTTGGTTTAGATTGGGAGTATCACCGCGGATACCAAAACATGACAGGCAAAATGGCTTGGACGTTAACAGGTCTACGTACTCAATATCAAGAACCAGTAAGATACGTACCCAAACCTGCTCCTCAACATAAAGCAAATGCCTGTTCTGCCGGCCACGGCGCAATATGGAAACGTATTGCTGAAGGAAATGAAGACGTTGGTATTCTACTAGAACATGATGCAATTATGCTTCACTATCCCAGTATTGAAATACCTGATGGATATATTGTAACCCTCGGCTATAAACTTAAAGAGCCAGGCCGTTACGACCACGAAGCAGCAGGCCCACCCACAGAACTCATTGATATAGACGGGCACGAAGGCGCTCACGCCTACGCGATGACTCGTAAAACTGCTCAATTCTTATGTCTTGAAATCGCAAGACGCGGTGTCTTGGGATGTGTTGATAATGCTTACTTTATACGAGGACAAAGACAAACTCAAGTGCCACTTAAAATTGCTAGCCCAACACCGGCTATGGGATGGTTACGAGATAGTACTATTTGGTCTGGTGGCCACAGTTCGGTTATGAACTATGAATTTATTTCTTCCTTTGCAAAAAATTATAAATAACAGTGTAGATCTATCATTTAAAAACCAAACAAGTAAAGGCTGAAATCGATTATGGGCTTAAAATCAATAAGAGAATTTATTGGAAACGACGCCGAACAGACAGTGGATGGTGGTGCCGATGATGCAAAGTCAATTAGCACTAAGAAAGCCAAAAAGTCGAAAGGTAAAGGCGAACGAATTAGTAATCCATCTAAGTATGTAGATGTGAAGCCTACTCTCGATGAAGCTGCTGCAGACTCAACAGCGGTTATTAGTTTTGGTCGAATGAATCCAATTACAGTTGGCCACGAAAAACTTGCAAACGCGGTAATTCGTACAGGTGTAAAGAATAATGCTACACCTCTTATATTCCTTTCTCATTCTCAAGACGCCAAGAAAAATCCTCTTTCGTACGAGAAGAAAATCAAGTTTGCCAAAACAGCCTTTGGTACTAAACTTATTCAAAAATCAAAAGCTCGTACTATTATTGATGTAGCTAAAGAATTACAAGGTAAATTTGAAAATCTTATCGTGGTTGCTGGTAGTGACCGTGTTGAAGAGTTCAATACTTTATTAAATAAGTATAATGGTAAGGATTACACCTATAAGTCTATTAAGGTGGTTTCTGCGGGGGAACGCGATCCAGACGCTGATGATGTTTCAGGGATGTCAGCCTCTAAAATGAGGGCATTAGCTAAAGACGGTGACATGGAGTCATTCAAAAAAGGATTACCTGCTAAACTACGAAGTCAAGGTAAAGCGGTATTTAATTCAGTGAGAACTGGTATGAATGTTAATGAATCAACTCAACTTAGCGAAAATCAAAATCATCCACTCGTTAAGAAAGCTCGTAAAGCTCATAAGCAAGGTCTATGGGACGGTAACGTTAACAAAGAAGGTAAGCCTATTGTACACATCAATGGTAAGCCTGTTCATGTTGAATCAATCTATGAAGCATTAACTCGACAACAACGACTCAAGCGTAAGATGATCATGCGTCGTCTACGCAGTAAAATTAAAATGGGTCGACGTCGAGCAATGAGGCGTAAAGCAACTATTGATACTTTACAAAAGCGAGCTCGTCGTCAAGTCATCCGTGCTTTAAAGAAAAGGTTTGCTAAGTCACGAGATTACGCTGATCTTCCTTATAGTGCTCGTCAACGTATTGATGATCGAGTAGCAAAAATACCAGATTCCAGACTTAATATTCTAATGCGACGTATGCTACCTAAAGTAAAGCAAGACGAAAAAGATCGTATTGCTAGTCGTATCGCTAAATCAAGACCAACTAATCCAGTTAAGCGTAGTGCAACTGTTGTTAGTGTACCAAAGATTACCGAAGATGTCAATCAGAAGTTTGAAGCATTTTATGAATCTCGTAAGACTGATATTCAACGTGCAGTAGATCTAGCCGAGCAATTAGGTGCTAATCAAAACTATGCTATCAAAGAAATCGAAAAGATTAGTAAGGGTATTAGTAAACACGCTAAGGTAAAACAAGCTTTAGACGAAGCAGCATCTACTCCTGAATCCTATAACGAGTATACAGTTGTACAGCGAGTTGATGAAGGCGCATCATATCATTCTGGTCTCGCAAAGAGTACTGCATCTAAGCGCAAAGCTCAGTTTGCAAAGCAAGCAAAAATGGATGATGATAATCCTGCTGCATATAAGCCAGCCCCTGGTGATAAAAGATCAAAGACTAAGCCTTCAAATCATACCACTAAATTCCAGCAAATGTTTGGTGAAAAGAGTAGTAACCTTGAAAGAGCATATCTACAAAAGCCACACATGCTACTTAAGCAAGATGGTAGTGTTAAACTTGACCAACGCTTTAAAATGTTTCGTAAGCCAAAGCTTGATGAAATGGTAACCGAACTAGACGGTACATTGGTTGAAGAGAATCTTAACAACTTGGCCGAGACTGTTGAATTTATTTTTGAAAGCAATCCAGAAGCAGCTATTAAGAATAAAGCAGAAAAGACTGGTATTTCTTATGGTATTCTTAAGAAGGTATTTGATCGAGGTGTAGCTGCATGGCGAACCGGTCATAGGCCTGGTACTACTCCTGCACAGTGGGGATTAGCACGTATTAATTCATTCGCTACCGGCGGTAAAACACGAACTACAGCAGATAAAGATCTCTGGGCACAGCATAAAGGAAAATAAAAGCAATGACTATTAAGTTCAAAGACCTCGTAGAAAAATCCGGAGCCGGTGACTGGGGAACTAAAGAGCTCACCGATACTTTGAGAAAGGACACACCTGGACAGGGTATCACTGACATTGGCGCCAAGAACAAAGCTAAGCTTGAAGAAAAAGCTCCTAAGATTGATCCTGATCGATTGAATAGGATTCTTAAGATACCAAAGTTCAAAATTACTTATGGCGGTGCCTTCCATACAGTACAAGCTAAAGATACTGATGAAGCTTTGAAGAAGGCTTGGAAGCTATTTAAACTTGCTGCGCATGTCAAGCTTGCATTCATGAAAAGTGCTAAAATTGATCGTATGCATGAAGAGTCTTTGGAAGAAGCTTTTACTACTAAGGAAATACGACAGGCTGTTGGTATTGCTACTGATAAGCGGTATGCTGGTGGTAACATGACCGGTGCTACTCAAGCAATTGAAAAGTTAAAGAAAGGATTGTCTAAGCATCCTCAGATACGTGCTGTATTACGCCGAGTTAATGAAGCTTATCGTAAGCCAACTGCAGCAGAGATTGCAGCAGATAAGCGTAAAGATGGTAAGAAGCCTGAAGGCAATCGTCAAAGTAGTATCAAAAAGAAAGTCTACGGTAATGCAATGGGTGGTTTGAAAGAAGGTCGTCAAGATGTAATTAAGAATCTTGCTAATAAAGCAAAGACCGGTGGCATTGATAAGGCTGACTTTAAGAAAGCTCACGATCTTTATAAAGACGCTAAGGTTCAAGACCTTAAGAAACACATTAAAGGTTTAGACACAGACGTTGCAGAATATATTGCTGATTGTATTAGCAGACACGATTCAAAGACATTTAATAGCATGTACCCTCGAGCAAAATCTGGTGACAGCATTGCTAAGATTGTAAGAGAAGACTTACAAGAAGGTGCTGTTTCGGTTTCTACTGTTGAAAAAGAAATACGCTCAAATGGCGGGTCTAAAATCAAAAAGACTGATCGATCAATGGAGTTTACGTATAGAGGTTCTGCTCATACAATCCCACTTGACCGTGGATTTGTAAGAGACAGCGATTACATGAAACTCCAACATTACTTCGGATAATCACCATGGAATCATTCAATAATTTTATCGAGCAGGTACGTCTTGACGAAGCGCTAGACGAGACAACTACTGGAGAGCTTATTCGTCGTTTGGTACTCGCTCCCAAAATGAAAAAGATTGTAAGATTTTACCTTGATTGGCGCCGTAAGAATCCTGGGCAAGGTAATCGTGGTGTTCAAAAAGTAATTCGAATAATGGGATTGAATCCTCGAGACGGTAATCAATTGATTCTGACATTGAATAAGCTAGTAGACAAAGGAGACTTACCAAAGCATCTCCGCATAAATATTCCGAATCTTGAGTCTTTTAAAGAGGAAGTAAATGAAGGATCAGAAACTTGGGAAAAGGGCTATCCCCGTAGAGTTGTTAAGACAACGGAGCCGGAACACAAAGAAAAAGGTTACAACTGGCGAATCAAAGGAAAAGACAAATCTCATCTCACCATTAAGCTTTACAAGGACAAACCATCCTTTAAAGAATTCACAAAACAAATGAAACGAGTCGCAGGACACGAGTTCGGAGGATAAATGTTAAATTTTAAAACTTATATTCAAGAGGCAAAGCTAACTCAAGCACTTGAGATTAAGGTTGATTATACATCAACGTTTCCTAAAGGCAGTTTAAAGAGAACTGAAGCTGAAGAATTAAAAAAGGAATGGGATGTTTGCCGATCAGAAGTAAGAAAGATTGTTAAACCATTAGGCGGTTTAGTAACAGATACAGAATCTCCTAGTCCACAATCAGGTAAAAGAGTAGGTACAATATCTGTAGGTACTCGCGGTGATGCAAGCAAACTTGATCCAGTAAAAATTAAAGCAGCGCTGAGCAAAAACGTTGATGTTGCCGGTATGAAAATTAGTAAATTGAACGAAGACACCAAGCGTTGTTCTGACAAGTGTTGCGGTTCTGATGTAAAAGCTGAAGACTGTAAATGCCCAGCAGATTGTCCTCATTGTGATTGCAACGCTGAGTAAAACAGATGAAAAGATTTAAAGATAGCTTTGGTATATACGAGGGAGTCACAGTACCTCTCGAGCAACCAATGATCGAGTTAGAAGAAGACAAAGATCCTGAATTAAACTCACCAAAACGCAGCTCAGGTAAGAAAAAATATGTCGTTTACGTTCGAAACCCTAAAACAGGCAATATCAAAAAGATTGAGTTTGGTGATGAGAAAGGTGGACTCACATCTAAAATCAATGATAGAGACGCGGCAAGAAGCTTTGCAGCGCGACACGCTTGCGACACTAAAAATGATAAACTCTCTCCAGGCTACTGGGCCTGCCGACTCCCAAGATACGCAAAGTCACTTGGACTCAAAGGTGGCGGAAGCTACTTCTGGTAATGATAAGGTTTAGTAGGTTCCACGAAGGGGAAATCAAAATGAAGGGTTTTAAAGAGTTTAACGAAATTGTTATCAAAACTGGTGCCCCTTCTGTCGGTAATGGTAAAGTACATGAAATTGAAGTTGTACGCTATCCTGGTTTAGGTTGGTATGTAACTCCAGTTGATAAGAATGGTTACGAAGCTTGGCATACTCTTCCTCAGAGTTTAGGTTGGGAATCATCCGGTCTATATCATAGACTTAAAGGTGAAGCAAAGAAAGATGCTGAGTATTACGCTAAAAAATTAAATGTGAAGGTGGTTTATCCAAAATGAAAAAAAGTGATATCAAAATGATAGGTGACAATGTGTTAGTAGCAGCTGCACCAAAAGAAACAAAGACAGAGGGTGGTATTATATTATCATCTGAAGTTAAAGCAACAGCATCAGAACCTGGTGTGGTAATTGCTAAAGGGCCAGAAGTAACTTGGCTCGAACAAGGCGATACGGTATATCTCCAATGGGATAAATCAATGCCAGTCAGAATTAATGGACAAGACGCTGTCATAGTCCATTCCGATTATATCAGGGCAGTAATATCATGAACATGAAAAATATAGTAAGTTTAGCATTATGCATATTTGTACTATCAGGGTGTACATCTATTAGTAAGTTTATACCAAGTGACTTTGATAATGTTGAGTACGGTAAACTCGTAGAACTCAATGTAATATCAGCAATGGGTGAAGACGGACTGTGGTGCATGAAACCAATTCTTAGTCAAATGGATTATAGAACTCATTGGTTGTATACATATTCTAAATACCGTTTAAATGATAACATTACGACCATATATCAAAAACTAAATTCGCTAACTGATGAGCTGGTTGCTAGGGAAAATCCTAGTGATGCATATTGTAGGCTTAAAAGACAAAACATACATAAAGTGACGACTCAGTCACTTGAAGTATTCGGAGGAAGAAAATAATGTCAGAAACACTGATTGAAGATGTTAAGCAACTCGAAGAATTAACATTATGGCATGCTCAAACAGAAATTGCTGTACGTGAGCTCAAGGAATTATTTGATAGTGGTAATCTTTCGTTGGGCGAGTATGAAGAACTCGTCGAAGATTTACTTGAAATGAAAGGTGTTGAAGCTGACCTTGCTCGCGAACAAAACAAGATATATGCTCAAAAGGCGATTGATGCGCTTAAGATGATATCTGGTTTGATTTAATATGCCTTATACGGATATCGATGATGTTCGTATCTTTGATGTAACAAAAGATGATAGTGAGTATGTGTGGCACAGAGATAACGAAGATCGCATAATCGAAGTGCTTGAAGGTGATGGATGGAGACTCCAACCAGAAAGCTCTCTACCTTTTTTATTAGCGCCAGGAGTAGGGTTTACAATAAGAGAGGGCGAGTACCACAGATTAATTAAAGGAGTAAACAATCTTAAGATTAGGATTACTCCAATAAATAAATAGTTTAAATAATATTAGGATTAGGAGACAGACATGTCGTTTAAAGAAATAATCGAGTCTAAACTAGCTAGGGCTATCGATGGCTTTTTAGGCGAAGATTTCAATAATGAGCTTTTCTTGCAAATTGCAGAAATGACGGACGAAGAATTTGAATCTTTTTATACAGAAGCCCTGAATGATTCTCAAAAAGAAGCAATTCGAAAAAAGATCGCAGCTATGGATGCTCAGCAAGATAGCTACGATAAGCAATCTGAGAAATATCAAGAAGATAAAAGACGTATTCGTGCACAACAAATTGATAACAATGCTAAAGGCATAGCTATTCAAAAGATTGACCGCTTCCTTGACCGGTTAGACGATGCTCATCGCAGACTTCAAATCGAAAAAGATTTATTGCGTGACGAGCTAAAGGAAGGCGCTGAAATTAACGAATTGTCTCCAGCACTACTCAAGCGTTATCGAGATAAAGCGGTTAAGCAATTTAAGCAATCAGATAAAAAGCGCAACGATCCTGGCTATACCGCAGCTAAGCGCAAAGAGCATGATAAGCGCGCTGGGAAAAGGTTTAAAGGATCTCAGTCTGCATCTCAAAAAATGAAAGATCGTGGTGAATATAAAGAAGTACCCGCGGGACACGTTAGAATGCATAACGACAACGGTACTGTAAGACATGTTGAAGTTAAAGATGTTAAGAAATTTCAAGACTTAGGCTGGAAAAGGAGCTAATAATGTCACTTAAAGAAATAATCGAGTCTAAGTTAGATGAAGCAATCGCTGCTAGACTGGAAGAAAAGAAAATGGATCCTGTAGGAAAGGCTGACGCTGACATTGATAACGATGGCGATGTCGATTCTTCCGATGAGTATCTGCATAAACGTCGCAAAGCTATTAAGAAAGCGATGACAAAAGATGAAGCTAAATAATATATACTAGGAGTAAATTATGTTTTTATTAGATTGGGTTTTAGGTCTTTTTAAGACTGACAAGCCAGGTGAAGTGGTAGAAGTGGTAGAACCTACGCCGGCACCTAAGCCAAAAGCAAAAAAGCCAAAAGCTAAACCGGCACCAAAGAAAGAAGCAAAGGTAACTAAAGCTTCTTTGAAAAAATTAACCAAGACTCAACTCGAAGAAGAAGGTCGGAAAGTTGGTCTTGAGCTCGACAAGCGCAAACTGAAAGATGAGCTTGTTGACTTGCTATTTGCACAGTTGAAATAATTTCTGTTATTAAAAATAATAATAAAAACCAAGGAGAATAGAAATGGCACTATGGGGAAAGACTGACACATTGGCCGCTGCGCCTAAGTGGTTGGAAACCGCTGCTGGTAATACAAACAAGTCTCACGATATGGATAATGCCGTATTCGTCGACTTGACCGAAGCAGCTGTTGCTGGTAACCGTGCTAAGGGTATTACAGGTCCAGGCTGGTGGTTATATCACACAGCAAACAGTCGTCACTTTGCAGAGTGTTTGGTACCTATGAAGGTAACTGCAGTTGCTGCTGGTGACTTAGGTGTTAGCGGAACTGGTGATGATACAGTCGTAGCAGACGCTTAATACACAGGTAGTAACTTTACATTATGATATTGACGGAATCAACTTTTGTACTATATGCGATGAAGCACTATGATAATCCACAGTGCACTGAGATAACAGAATTTGAAGAAGATATGAAACGCTTTCAATATCTTCGAAAACTTTTCAGTCGATATCGATTAGATGACGATTTAAAAGAAAGGCTTATTCTTAACCATCTCATAGTTCTTTACAATGTATTTGGCTCTCAAGCTACTAATATGTTGTTTATGAGATTGCATGAGTATCACCAATACTTAAAGCCATTTGTGGAATATCTTAACTTTATGCCACAAGTTGTAGCGTTTGATGATATCATGATTAATGCAAATAGTATTGATTCCGATTCAGCTATCGTCACCAGACTCAAGGAAATTTAAATGGTAGTAGACCTATTTTTAGTTTACTCATTCATCAGAAGGCTTGTTACGCCTTTTGATCAGTGGGAGGCGTATAAGCTGGGCATCATAGATAAGGACGGCACCATTCTTATCAAGCGTAAGGACTACGTTAGGAAAGCCCAGCGTGATGCATTTGGTATATTCGATAAGTTAATACTTAACATTAAGAAACTACTTGCTAAACTTCCGGGTGGTGGTACTCGCCTAGGAACATATGCAGCCGCATTGTGGTTAGTCAAAGAAGAAGCTCGTATGGAAGAAGCGGGCATGCTTAACGAAAGTTCAGATCTTGATGATTCTGAACTTGTATATCTGTTACAAGCATTCGAGGAAGAGTACTCGATTCTATTTGAAAAGGCAATAGAAGAAGAACCAACTATGAGTGTGGGTAGTGGTGCTATTGCAGGATTAGGTGTTGGCGATCAAGGTGAGCCTGGGCGAAGTGTAAAGCATCAGCCTAAGCTTGCAATGACTCGTCGCAAAAAGAAACAATTTAAAGATCTGATCAAGGATACGAAATGAACCCTGTAAGTAAAGAAAGAGTTTTTGAACAACTTAAAATAGATGAAGGTGTAGTATATGAAATCTACGAAGATCATCTTGGATATGCAACCTTCGGAGTCGGGCACTTGGTCCTTGAAGAAGATAGTGAGCACGGACAATCAGTTGGAACTCCTGTCGACGAAGAACGAGTACGAGAATGCTTTGATCGAGACCTCAATATCGCCATTAGCGAGTGTGTTGTTTTATACGGCGACTCCTGGGAAGATTTTCCTGACGAAGTACAAGAAGTCTTGGTTAACATGCTCTTCAATCTTGGACGTCCACGCTTAAGCAAGTTTAAAAACTTTAACACAAAATTGATAGAGGGCGATTGGGCTGGTGCTGCACCAGAAGGTCGTGACTCTATTTGGTTCCGCCAGGTTGGTGATCGCGCTGAGCGTCTAATGGCGAGACTGGAAGCTATATAAATAACAAACTAGTTATAAATTCCACTAAGGAGAATAGAAATGTCTATTGAAAAAATCATCGCTACGGCGATCGACAACAATCCTCTGAAGCTCAAGGAAGCTTTTGACGAGGAGATGAGTGCACGTATCCGTACCGCTCTTGAAGAGAAGTATCGTGATATGATGGAAGCTAAAGAAGAAGATGACGAAGACGAAGATGACGAAGACGAGTCTGAAGACGACGATTCTGATGATAGCGATGACGACGAAGAAGTTGCTAAAGAAATGAAAGCTATGCACGGTAAAGGTGCTTCTAAAGCTAAAGTACTGAAAGCAGTTAAAGAGAAGTACGGTTGTACTGGCGCTAAGGCAGAAGGTCTATACGCATCTAACTGTGGCGGTTAATATTCACAATGAAACCGCTGTACTCGTGGGTGAAATCATTCGGTAGTAAACTTTGGACGGGGCTTGTATTAGTACTTGCATCCCCGTTTAAAGGTTTACATTGGTTATGGAAGTGGTGGACCACTAAGCCTACGTTTAAGATTACTGTGTCTTATGATTCTAAGTTTGGTAATTCAGATGATATAGTATACGAAGGTGTACCTAAGATTCTGAAGAAAACTTGGAAAGAGCTTAATTTTATAACAGCCGACAAAAAGAGTGTTAATGTAAGAGCTAATGCCGGCTTAAATTATCGCGTTGAGGAAGAATAATGTACCAGATCTTTTTTGTAATTATACTAGCGCTAGGTGGAGCTGCAGGTTGGTTCTATCAACAAAATCAAATACTCGAAGCTAATAACGCTGTATTGAAAGGAAATGTGGTACAACTTGAAGGAGCGGTTGAAGAACAAAAAGCTGCAATGGCTGCTGTTAGAGAATCCTTTGAGAAACAGGCAAAAGCGCTAACCAACCTCCAGTCTAAAAACCGAGAGATTAATGCTGAGAAAGATCGTTATATGTCGATCTTTGCCCGTCATAATCTTGACAAGCTTGCGTTAGCTAAGCCTGGGTTGATTACGAATCGCACTAACAGCGCAACTAAAAAGATTTTTGAGGAGATAGAGAATGATAGCAAGAACATTGCTGCTCTTGGTGACGATCAGCCTAATTAGTGGTTGTTCAGTACTAGGTCGATGGGGTGTAGGTGCCCAGCCTGAAAAGACTATTGAGATTATTGCTAAACCAGTAGAGATTGAAATCATTCAACCTACAATGCCATCTCCTTTAAAGCTAGACTCCCCACAATGGTATGTCGTGTCAGAAGCACGAGTGGCAAACCTTTGTAAAAAAGTACCAATACTCAATGAGGCAGGTGAGCCTGAACTCAAAGAAGACGGTACTCCTAAAACCAGCCGGCCTAAGATTTGTTCTCAAGAAGAGAAAGAAAATCCCAACCAGCCTGAAGACTACACTTACTTAGATAAGTTTATCGATGATATTAAGATTGCAACAGGTGGAGATGTCCTCTTCATTGCATCTACAATTAAAGATTATGAACTTATGTCTGGTAATGTTCAAGAGCTTCGTAGGTACATACGTGAACTCGGAGAGGTGATCGTATACTACCGCGAAGTTACTACTAAGAAAAAGCCAGAAGAAATAGAAGAACAGGCCGAATCAAAGTAGCCCTTTCAAATAAATAGTTGACAATATAATGATTCGGTGATATAATAACCAAGTTCACTGGAGAATTTGATAGATGTCAGATCAAGATCATCTAAAAACAGATGTCGCTCTTATAAAGAAAGACATCAAAACAATCGAACGTTTTTTCGACAAAGTCGACACGGTTATGTCAGAAATGTCAGATATGGCCAAGGGCGTCGCTGTTCAGCAACAAATCATCGAACACTTTGACAATCAACTATCAGACATTAAAAAAAATGTCGAAGAGCATAAGCAAGAAGACATTGCTCGTACCAAAGTACTTCACAAACGTCTCGAAGAATACCGCGCTGCTTCCAAAGATGATCATAAGAGATTATCCGATCAAAACGCTCTGAATCGATCCGAACGTAATAAAGAAATTATGGATGCTCTGAGTAAGCTCAACGGTAATCTCGACCTACGTATGAATGAACTCAAGGCTGCCACTGAAGATCAGGAGAGCCGCTTGAGGGGGATTGAAAATGGGAAGTGGTGGATACTAGGTATGGCTGCTACGGTTGCTTTCGTGCTCACTATGGCTTCTGAATTTGATTTAATGTCATTTATTGGTTGACATTTGCACCTAGACCTGTTATAATCCTCTTACCAACTTAAACAATAGTGTTCTTTATATTATGTTAGAATTTGTAGACCTGCAATATGCTCAGCAACTGGCCGGCCGGCTAGATAACTTTAAGATACGTAACACCAATCCATATAAGATTAACTTCCGTTGCCCTATCTGTGGTGACAGTAAAAAGTCTCGCTCTAAAGCTCGTGGTTGGTTACTTGAACGTGACAGTCAGTTCCAATACTACTGTCATAACTGTGGTGCATCTATGTCTTTCTCTTACTTCCTTAAGAGCCAAGATCCTATGATGTACAATGACTGGGTTGCTGATAAGTTTCTTAAAAAGCCAGATGCTAATACGAAACCTATCCTCGAGACAACTAAGTTTGAAGCTCCGAGGTTCGAAAAAAATCCTTTAAAAAGTATCAAAAAAGCTTCACAATTGGCATGGAATCATCCCGTAAAAGCCTATATAGAAAAGAGGAAGATTCCAGCGAATCACCACTATCGTCTTTACTACACGCCAAAGTTCAAAGGATGGATCAACAGTATCGTCCCAAATAAATTCGAAAAGGTAGATAAAGACGAACCTCGATTAGTAATTCCCTTCTTAGACGAACACAAGAAGGTTTTTGGTGTATCAGCTCGTGGGTTTGATCCTAAGGGTATACGATACATCACTATCATGTTCGATGATCGCCCCAAGATCTTCGGATTGGATACTGTTGATTTCAATCGTCAATATTACGTAGTAGAAGGTGCCATTGATAGTTTCTTCGTGAAAAACTCAGTGGCCATGAACGGTGCGGAAGGTAGTACCAAAGCACTGAGGCGTGCAGCCGACAATGCAGTCTTTGTATTCGACGCTGAGCCGCGTAATCTGGAAATACATAAAAGGATGGCGAAGGTAATTGATCAAGGCTATAAGATCGTTATATGGCCCTCTAATGTGCCCGGTAAAGATATCAACGAGATGTACCTGAATGGTTTAACAGATGTTCAGGGTGTTATACGAGATAATGTTTACAAAGGACTGGAAGCAAAATTGAAATTTATGGAATGGAGAAAAACATAATGAAAGTGCGTTTAGTAAGTTACTCACAACCAGCAGAAGAGATATTAGATGAAGGTCTTACCGATGCGGAAGACCTAATAGCATTCTGTGCACGAGTAAGTAATCCCACAAACCAATTTAACTCAGAGACGAGCGAGAAGCTGTTGCGTTACTTAGCAAAGCATGCTCATTGGTCACCGTTTGAAATGGTAAGTGCATGTTTAGAAGTTGAAACAACAAGAGATATAGCAAGACAGTTCTTAAGACATCGTAGTTTTAGTTTTCAAGAGTTCAGTCAACGATATGCAGATCCAACAGAAGATTTGGACTTTGTTATAAGAGAAGCTCGTCTGCAAGATCTTAAGAATAGACAGAACTCAGTAGAAACTGACAGTGATTATCTACATGAAAGGTGGGAAGAAGAACAACTGAAAGTTATCATGCAGGTAAAGAAAGCTTACCGTTGGGCTATCGAAAATGGTATTGCAAAAGAACAGGCTCGAGCGGTCCTACCTGAAGGTAACACAGTTTCGCGGTTATATGCCAATGGAACAATACGTTCTTGGATACACTTCATTCAATTACGAAGTGGACATGGTACGCAGAAAGAACATATGGAGCTCGCAAGAGAGGTTGCAAAGGTTATTGCAGAAGTATTCCCGTTGGCGGAATCTTATGTGAGCAAAAATTAATTTTAAGGAGAATAGTAAAATGCAGCACTTAGGTATCGAAATCGAAACTAAAAGAGATAAGCTGTTATCAGAACAATCATTTAAATTATTGAAAGACTATTATTGTCGGGATGATGAAAAGTCTCCTCAACATGCATTTGCTAGAGCAGCAGTTGCTTATTGTAGTGGTAATAAAGGACTTGCACAGCGGATCTACGATTACGTATCTAAAGGTTGGTTTATGTATGCTTCTCCTGTTCTCTCGAATGCTCCTATTAAAGGAGAACAAGTAAAGGCGTTACCCATTAGCTGCTTTCTTACTTACGTTCCAGATACATTGGATGGCCTAATCGACCACTCAGCAGAATTGCGTTGGTTGTCTGTAAAAGGTGGTGGTGTCGGTGGTCATTGGTCAGACATTCGTGCTGTATCAAACAAAGCACCAGGCCCTATGCCATTCCTACATACTGTCGATGCTGACATGGTTGCTTATCGACAAGGACGTACGCGGAAGGGTTCGTACGCGGCATATATGGATGTTGATCATCCAGATATTACTGAGTTTGTTAACATGCGTATTCCTACTGGTGACGTGAATCGTAAGAATCTGAACCTCCACCATGCTGTTAACATTACAGATAACTTCATGCGTGCAGTTGAGCAGAATGCTGATTGGGAATTACGTGATCCTGCTGGTAACGATGTACGTGAAACTGTTCAGGCTCGTCGGCTATGGGAACATATTCTCGAGACTCGTTATCGTACTGGTGAGCCTTACCTCAACTTTATCGATACAGCTAATGCTGCTTTGCCTGACGCTCAAAAGCAAAAAGGTATGAAGATTCGGGGATCGAATCTATGTAATGAAATTCACCTTGTGACCAGCGAGGATCGTACTGCGGTTTGTTGTTTATCATCAGTAAATCTTGAAGCTTATGACGAGTGGAAAGATACTCCTATGGTTAAAGACTTAATAGTATTCCTTGATAACGTACTTCAATTCTTTATTGATAATGCAGGTGATGAGATTGCTCGAGCTCGATACTCAGCTCAACAAGAACGTTCATTAGGTCTTGGCGCTATGGGCATGCATTCTTATTTCCAAAAGAATCGTATTCCTTTTGATAGCCCACAAGCTGTTGCACATAATAACGCAATCTTCTCTTACATTAAAGCAAAGGCTGTTGAAGCTACTCTTGAAATGGGTAAGCGCCGCGGTGAAGCTCCTGATATGGAAGGAACTGGTCGTCGTAATGCTCACATGCTTGCTATTGCACCTAACGCTAACTCATCTATGATTGTAAACACATCTCCAAGTATTGAACCTTGGAAAGCAAATGCATTTACTTCTCGTACACGAGTGGGTTCTCACCTAAATAAAAATTCCTATCTCGAAGAAGAGCTCGAGAAGATTGGTAAAAATACAGAAGAGGTCTGGAGCATGATCATTACAAATGGTGGATCTGTTCAGCATCTCGACTTCCTTGACGATCACACCAAAGCAGTGTTTAAAACTGCTATTGAACTTGATCAGTTATCACTTATTCGTCTAGCAGCTGATCGTCAAAAATATCTATGCCAAGGGCAGTCACTTAATGTGTTCTTCCCGGCCGGTGCGACTAAGAAAGATCTACACCAGGTTCATTATCAGGCATGGAAACAAGGTTGTAAGGGACTATATTATTTACGCACAGAAACGTCTAATAAGGCTGAAAATGTGTCACTAAAAGTTGAGCGTGAAAAACTAGACGACATTATTAACCCAAACACAATAAATTTCAGTAACGGTAGCGAGCCACAACAAGACGAATGTGTGGCCTGCCAAGGTTAAAGGATAAAACAAAAGATGGAAGTATTAATTTACACTAAGAGCAATTGCCCATTTTGCGAAAAAGCCAAAGCTTGGTTTACACAACATGGTTTCGGTTTTACTCAAGTTCTCCTTGATAATGAGGAGCAACGACTTGCATTTTATCAAAAGATGTCAAACGGTAAAGCAGTCAGGTCAGTACCTCAGATCTTTATTGATGATAAGCATATCGGAACTTATAATGATCTTATGGCAATTTCAGATAAACTTGTTAAGAAGCAAGGTGGATTATTAGAGTTCTCAGAAACCTATAAGCCGTTTCATTATCCTTGGGCTGTTGAGATTACTACTCGACATGAAAAAGCTCATTGGATCGAAGACGAACTTGACCTGTCAGAAGATGTAGCTGATTGGAAAGGTGGTAAGATTACTGCCACTGAAAAAGAATACATTATCAACATATTGAGATTGTTTACTCAGAGTGATGTTGCTGTTGGCCAAAACTATTATGATCAGTTTATTCCTAAGTTTAAGAATAACGAAATACGTAACATGCTAGGATCTTTTGCTGCAAGGGAAGGCATCCATCAACGAGCCTATGCTCTACTCAATGAAACACTCGGTCTTCCAGATAGCGAGTATCATGCATTCCTCGAGTATTCAGAAATGGCTGACAAAATTGAGTACATGCGTAAAGCAGATACAAACACTCTCAGAGGGCTTGGATTGTCCCTAGCTAAATCAGTGTTCAACGAGGGCGTAGCACTATTTGCTTCGTTCGTAATGCTTCTGAACTTCCAGCGTTTTGGTAAGATGAAGGGTATGGGCAAGGTTGTTGAGTGGTCTATACGAGATGAAAGTATGCATGTCGAAGGTAACTCAAAACTCTTCAAAGCTTTTTGTAAGGAGCATGCTCGAGTTGTTGATAACGATTTTAAGAAAGAAATCTATGAGATGTCTAGTGACATCGTTGATCTCGAAGATAAGTTTATTGATTTGGCTTATGAGCTCGGTACAATCGAAGGGCTTGAAGTTTCAGAAGTAAAAGAATACATTCGCTATATTACCGATAGGAGATTGCTACAACTTGGAATGAAACCAAACTTTAAAGTCAAAGAGAATCCTCTACCTTGGCTTGAGTGGGTTTTGAATGGAGCTGATCACACTAACTTCTTTGAGAATCGTGTGACAGAATATGAAGTAGCAGGTCTGTCAGGTAACTGGGATGACGCATACGCTGCCTGAGAATCCAGGCCTATTATCCTATGGAAGTAATGTCAGTGCGCCGGCTATCACCCTGCCGGACACTGACTTATTCCGCTCCGAACGAGGGACTAATGCAGCTCGATATTTCGAGGAAAGGTTAGCACAACTCAATAGGGAATATGAAGAACTGAAAAGGGTGGCTGAGTTAACGCAACTCGTATACAATGCTAAGTATAATTTTGTTCCTCGTGTTGGGCATATATATTACTTGTATAGAGATAATAATGAACACATGCTCAGCATAATTGATAATTGGAATCGATTTGAATGTATCGGCACTTTTCGGTTTACCGCTGATAATATTTGGGAACAAGTTGATGATTAATAAACAAAAATTTCAAGACGTAGTAGATCAACTCAAAGCTGAAGGCAATTATCGAGTCTTCAATGATATTGTAAGAGAGCGAGGTGGCTTTCCTAAAGCAACGTGGTATGGTAAATACTCGCCACGGTCTATAGTCAATTGGTGTTCGAACGATTATCTTTGCATGGGACAGAATCACCATGTAATCACGGCCATGCAAACAGCTCTTGACAAAACTGGCGCTGGTAGTGGTGGTACTCGTAACATCGGTGGAACATCACATTATCATGTAACGTTGGAAAAAGAATTAGCACTATTGCATGCTACCGAGTCTGCTTTACTTTTCACCTCAGCCTATGTTGCAAACGAATGGGCTCTCATCGCTTTATCAAAAATCATTCCTAATATTTGCTTTGTAAGTGATACAATGAATCATGCTAGTATTATCATGGGCATTAAACACTCTGGCGCAGATAAAATATTATTTGAACATAACAATATGGATGAGCTCAAATCAGCTTTACAAAAAACACGAGCTGAAGGCAAGATTCCGTGTGTTGTGTTTGAGAGTGTTTACAGTATGGATGGTGATGTAGCACCCATAAAAGAAATATGTGATCTTGCCGGCGAGTACGGCGCTATGACTTACATTGATGAGGTTCATGCAGTAGGACTTTATGGAGACACTGGCGGAGGATACTGCGAAAAGATAGGAGAAAAGAGGGTAGATATTATTAATGGAACCTTGGGAAAAGCGTTTGGTGGCCACGGAGGTTATATTGCTGGTGATAGTATTGTTATTGATGCTATTCGATCAATCGCATCCGGCTTCATCTTCACCACAAGCACGTCACCTGTTGTATGTGCCGGAAACATCGCGTCAATACGATATCTTCGTAGCCACGACGAACTCAGACAAAAACACCAAGAGCGAGCAGCATTACTTACAGCAATGATAAAGGAAGCAGGGCTCGATATACACGAATCCGCTTGCACTCACATATTACCGATAATGGTAGGGGATGCTAAGCGATGTAAAGAAATATCAGATAGGTTACTAAATGTACATGGAATTTATATTCAACCAATTAATTATCCAACAGTCGCTGTGGGTACAGAGCGGCTTAGAATTACACCGACACCACTTCACACCAATGGTATGATGGAAGAGTTGGTCGAGGCTCTTAAGGAAGCTTTCAACTATGTTAAATAGAGATAGCGAGGTAAACAAAGGATACTTAAAATGAAGTGGCTAACTTTATTTACTGCAATTCTTTTAGCGGCATGTGCTGCTTGGTTTAGTATCGTCGGCATCATGACTATTTTTAGTGGTGCCGCCTTATCAGTAATGATTATGGCTGGTGTACTTGAAATAGGTAAACTTGTCAGTGCAGCTTGGCTACACTATGAGTGGGAAAGGATTAATGTACTTACACGTGCATACTTTACCACAGCAATATTAATACTCATGTTCATAACTAGTATGGGCATATTTGGTTATCTTTCAAAAGCTCACATCGAACAGTCTGTGAAAGCTGGAGGCAACAATGAATTACAAATGCAAAACTTGGAGAGACAGATTGCAAGGCAGCAGTCAATCATTACAGACTCAGAAACGGTACTCTCGCAACTGGATTCTCAAGTTCAAACACTTATCGAATACGACAGAATTCGAGGTCCTTCAGGTTCGATTGCAACTCGTCAAGGTCAAGCAGAAGAAAGGAAAGGCCTCAACGAGAGCATCGATGTTGCGTACATACGCATTGAAGAACTCCAAACGGAACTCGCGCCTCTACAACAAGAAAGGCTTGAGCTCGAGGTTGAGATTGGTCCTTTAAAATATATTGCTGAATTTGTATATGGAAAAGAAAATGCAGCTGATTATTTTGATGTGGCAGTACGTTGGATTATCATATTACTAGTTGTAGTTTTTGATCCACTAGCTATCATGCTTTTGATTGTATCGACAGGTGCATTCAAAAGAGATAGACTTAAAATTAACCCATTGGTCAACGAAGATCAAATAATGAGGATGGATATCGATGACGGAAATAGCAGCGACGGGAGCACCGGCAACGGACATGATGTATCAGAAGAGCCAAGAGCCGATGCCGATAAAGAGTCAGGAAGGAATGAGGAAGCAAGTAGTAACAACTCTTCCGAAGGACGGAGTACAGCAGATAGTGGATTATACGTACGACAAGGACGGGCAATTGATGTCTTCGGTGGTCCGGAAATACTCGATCAACATGCTGGTGTAGAAGATAAATACCTACAAGAAACAAAAGGTTTAACCACTGTGATGTCTAGGAGACCAGTATAACATGAGAAGTAACGATCAACAAAAAATCGATTTAGGTAAAGTGCTAGGGGGAGGACCTCCGTTCTATTCACGAGCAGGTTCAATGATGCACTCATTCTATCTTTATGAGATAGGTTCACCTGAAGATTATACCGACTGGCTGGATACCATTCGTAATTGTAGCGAAAACGATGTTGTTAAGATTCACATTAATTCAAATGGTGGTAATCTATTAACGACTTTACAAATCGTTCGAGCTTTACAAGAGACAGCAGCTACTATCGTATGCTCAGTTGAAGGACAGTGTATGTCAGCAGCTACGATTATATTTTTACAAGCTGACCTTGTAGAAGTATCTGACCACTCGATGTTTATGTTCCATAACTATAGTGGTGGTACATTTGGAAAGGGTGGTGAAATGATGGATCAGCTTAAATATGAAGCAGAATGGTCCGAGAATATGTTCCGAGATTTCTACGATGGATTTCTCACCGAGGAAGAACTTCAACTGATGTTTAATAACAAAGACATTTGGTTGAATGGAGACGAGGTAACAGGACGCATACGGTTGAAGGCAGAAGCCTTACAGCTTAAATTACAAGAAGAGGAAGAGGCCGAAAAGCCGAAACCCAAAAGGAGACGCCGAAAAGCATCTGAACCAAAGGAGTAGTATAAATTATGAATAGCGTAACAAAATATTTGTGGCGGGGCGCCGGTCTAGTATCGGTGGGAATGGCTTACATTGGAGTACTGGTACCCGGCATTCCTACAACATCTTTCTTGCTACTTGCGCTATGGTGTTTCAGTAAAGGCTCTCCAGCTTTACAACAGTGGATTTGGGAACATCCAACGTTTGGTCCATACGTTCGAGCATGGACTGAGAAGAGAATCTACCCAACAAAAGCAAAGTATATTATGGCAGCATGTATGGCTTTTTCTTTTGCTTGGCTTATATACCTACAACTTAAGCCGGCAGCAATTATCGGTATAGGTTTATTCATGTTATTTTGGCTTGTATGGGCTTGGAGATATCCAGGTTCTGTTGAGGAGTACGACCGACGCAAAGCGGCTGGTCTGAAAATTGGTTGGCTGAAGTGAACGAAAAAGATTCTAACAAGAACAAAAAGCCGTTCGGACCTCACGAGTTTTCTGAGATGTACGCTCGGCTGAGGCATGCTCAGCGCATGCATGATGAAATAGAAAAGCTCGATATGATAGATAAAGTTATTGAGTTTATGGGTGATGACCTTCCTGAGGCTGAATATATAATATACAGAATTCAGAGAAGATTAAAGAACGATCAGAAATATTAGGAGATTTGATATGAACGATAGTGTAAAGCGCGTTCCTAAAATTTATGAAAGTCCCGATCGTGGGAAAACAGTTTATGAGCGAGACTTTGGTGCGCCCAATAGTACTCGTAAACTGATTAAGGGTGAGGAAAAAGCTAAGTGGAAAACCTAGGGTTATTGTTAGGTATTCTTAGCGTTATGATGTGTCCTATGGTGTTCGGGGGAATAACCGCTGTTGTTTCTCAGCAAGCTCAGGATAAGATTACTGAGAAACAAAAGTTGACGAAATCCATCAATTACAACGACTAGGAGTTACATGCCCAAAACTGTAGAGTTCGAGCAGAGAAGTTTTACTAAAGACTTTATCACTGTTTGTTCTATTGGTTTGAATGTGGGGTTTATTTTAGCTATTATTTTTATATTATAGGAGTACATAATGAAGAGCGAACTTGAAGGTCAGTATGTTGTATTAACGTGCACAACGAGTTTTAGACAACGTTACGTTATACCAACTGAAGCACTTCAATCTTTTAATGAGGAAGTTGAGCTAACCGCTGAACTTGCAAAGCAGTGGGCAGGTGAAGCTGTTCATGCACAAGAGCTGAAAGAGTTCTCTCAAAAATACTTGGGAGAAGAAATTGTTGATGAACAAATCGTTGATCAGGCTCGTATGCTTGAACTATTTGACGATGACAATAAATACTTGTCAGAAGGTCCAGACGGTTGGAGCCACGAGCGTAAATTACGATTCATTAATGATTGGAAAGAAAAGCAACCGGGAGATTAGATAATGAGTGAAGAAGCAGTTGATCCACACTACGGTATGGAGCAATATAGACGATGGGTAGGTGGTAACTGGCCCGAAGTTCAGAAATGGCAATGGGATTTTATTAATGACGAGCTAATGGCTTACGACAAAGATAAAATCTTTTTAGATTTAGGTTGTGGGTCTTTACGACTTGGTGCACGACTAATTAAGACTCACGGTACTGGTAAGTATATTGGTCTTGATACGAATCAAAGGATTATTGATTATGGTCTTAACCACGAGATTAATCCTAAAGTTCTCGAAGCTCAAAAGCCTAGGTTTATTGTCAATGATAATTTTGACCTTTCGTCTTTAGGCGATGAGAAAGTACATATTGTTTGGGCTTATTCTCTATGGCCGCATGTCAATGATGAGAAACTACGAATTGGTTTGCGCAATGTAAGAGAAGCATTGGATGATCATCCAACGTCAGCTATGTTTTCGACGTTTGGCGGGGCACCACCTGCTGCTAATGGTGATACGGAACCAACGCCAGACGATTATGTGTACGATCGTTTTCAAAAAACTTATTGGCGTTGGGAAGAGGACCTCGAAGAAATCTTTGCAGAGTGTGGACTCTCATTTGAACTTCGTCGAGATACGATTAAGGGCGGTAGAATGTACCGTAGCGCGAAAATCTGAGGAAAGACGGTGGCAGCAAAAAACGATATTACTGGCGATGCTATCAAAAGCAAAGCCGCAACGAAAAAATATGAAGATGGGTGGGATCGTATATTCGGTTCAAAGGATAGAGACTTAGCTTACGAGTCTGATAATCCTACTGAACGACCTTACGATCCTGGGCAAACTATTCATCCAGCAGAAACTCGGTATCCTAAAGCAGCTGAGAAGTTTGACTGGAATGATAAAAATCAAAAACATAAGCAACAGGATCATACTGAGCTTAATGGTGATGGTAATCGTGAACGAGGCAGGTATGGTGAAGATCTAACTTAACTCAGGACGAAGCAATGCCAAAGAAAAAACCTCGCTATAAACAAATCCAAGCGGGACAAGATTGGTCGGATTCAGAAACTTGGTATGGACTAATAGCAGCACTAGCATTATTAAGTTTTACTTTTTTTGGATTTTTCAGTGGTGGAGGAATTTGGCAATGATTAAGATTTATGGTACTCGCGGATGTGGGTACTGTACACAAGCTGTAAAAGAATGTAGGAAATATGGAAAGCCGTATCAATACTATGATGCAGGAATTACCATGTATTATAAAGAACTAGTAGCAACCGGTTGCGATACTCGAACTATGCCTCATATTTTCTCTGACGGTAATTACATAGGTAATCTTAACAATCTTAAAAAACACTTAAGGATTCCAAGTGGCGTACTCTGATAAAGTGATAGATCATTATGAAAATCCTCGCAATGTCGGTAGGATGGACGAGAAAGATGATGATGTAGGAACAGGCATGGTCGGTGCTCCGGCATGTGGCGATGTTATGAAGTTACAAATACAAGTAAAAGATGGAGTGATATTAGATGCAAAGTTCAAAACTTACGGATGCGGAAGTGCTATCGCGTCTTCCAGCTTGCTTACCGAATGGGTTAAAGGAAGAAGTCTTGATGAAGCTGAAGCGATTAAGAACACAGACCTTGCTTCAGAGCTTGCCCTCCCACCAGTTAAAATCCACTGTAGTGTACTTGCAGAAGACGCAATCAAAGCTGCAGTAAATGACTATAGACAAAAACATGAGGAAGTATAATGCCTATTAAATATAAAGAAGACACTGTTGTTAAAGACCGACAATCTGGTAAGACTGAAACACGACGATCTTACATTAAAAATATTTCGACTGACGAGCTGAAGAATGCTCTTGAAGGTCGCAACACTTTGCCAAAGCTCAAGCAAAAAATTCGCAATGAGCTTACGAGGCGAAAAGTAGATTACTGATGGAACAAGTAGTCCAAGCACATCAATGTCCTGATGATATGGTGTGTCTTACCAGCGAACAGTGGTTTGACTTTGTAAACGAACATGAAGTTGAATTGACTGATGAGTTAGGTTCTATGGAAATGGCAGATATCGGTGATGCGCAAGCAGTAGCTGATTTTACGTGGCAAGTATTATTTTTAAGTCCTTGGGAACTCGCTTACATTGCACTACCAATGAGCGTGTTAGCATTTTATGGTTTATCCATATACGCAACATTCAAATGGTTACAAAAAAAATTTAGTTAAAGGAGAATAATAAAATGCAGCACAATAAGTACGATGTAAAAGTACTCAAGGTAGTCGATGGAGATACGGTAGACGTAGACATTGATTTAGGCTTCGGCATTACGCTCACAGACGAGCGCGTACGGATCATGGGTATCGATACACCCGAGTCACGTACTAGTGATAGGGTCGAAGATTTATTCGGTGAAGCTGCAAAGGCTCGCTTGAAAGTATTACTGAAAGGTGGTGCTAAACTAATGACGACCGAAGACAAGCATGGCGAAGACATGAAAGGTAAGTTCGGTCGAGTACTTGGTGACTTCGAAGTCTACGATGGAAAGAATGACCGTTGGTGCCGAGTGACTGAGATCATGGCTGAAGAAGGTCATTGTGTACCTTATTTCGGTGGAAGTAAGGAAGAGACTCAAGCAGCTCACTTGGTCAATCGTGAACGACTCCTATCAGAAGGTATCGTTGACAAAGCTAAGTACGACAAAGCAGTCATTCTGATGGAAAAAAAGAGCGCAAAAGAAGCAAAGTAATATGATTACTATGTCACAAAAAGCTCAAGAACATGCTATTAAGAGTCTTAAAGCTCGTAATAAAGGGGCAGGTATCCGTCTTGGTGTAACAACCACCGGATGCTCTGGCCTAGCATATATTATAGAATTTGTTGACATTCCACAAGAAGATGATATAATATCTAAATGCGGTGATGTAGATGTATTCGTAGATCCTAAAAGTAATGTGTACATAGACGGAACTGCAGTAGACTTTATTCGTACCGGATTAAACGAAGGATTTGTGTTTAGAAACCCAAATGTAGCAGCAGAATGTGGCTGTGGTGAAAGTTTTACTGTTTAATTGAAATAAACAGTTGACAATCATGTCAGATCCTGGTATAATAGAAAATATTGAATCGTGGAGATCTGTATAATGACTATGCATCTAATCCGAGGGGCCAACTCTCTCAATACTCGTAAACCCAAGCGTAAGCTAACTAAAGGTCGTATTAATGAGCTTCAGCTAGCTTGGCGCACTCACAACAAGCAAATGAAACAATCCGGCAATCATGATTTGCGCTATGATACGTTCGAAGAATATCTCGATTATTGCCACGGTAAAGTAACAGTAAAAAAGGAATTCAAAGCTTATGAACCGAACACATCGTATCGCCGCGAGACACCGCACTATCCATCGTCAAGCCTCCCAGCGCCGAACAAGCTTGCGCCTGGCCAGTCGGCAGGAAGATCAGAACGACAGCAGTACACAGGAGACCTCGTCATCGGAATCGCTACAATGCACAAGTCCAACGCAGTCCCAGTCATGCGAGGAACCGAGCAAGCTAAAGAGATCTCCAGAATGGGAAGATGACCCTTATTCACTTTAGTTATATCCTTATTCCTAAATGATCTAAAAAAAGTGAAAAAAAGGTGTACAAGCGGCAAAAATCCTGTTAGAATGGTACTCATAAATTAATTGATAAGGTTTTTATATGTTCTTTCTAGTTTGTAATGGTTTTCGTAAAGCAGGTCCTTTCACTGATAAGCGTATGGCTGAAACTGTTCGTTTGACTTATCCTAATCCAAAAGCTTTGGTTATCAAGCAGGATGGCAATTGGAAAGTCAACTGTGACTTCGCTGATGTAGGTGACAAGGTTGAGTGGACTGGTGGCGCAGGTACGATTCAAGGTCATGTTGCTTATATCAATCGAGACTTACCTACTGGCGATCCTCGTAAGAATGCTGACTATTACATGATTCGTACTGAAAAGGGACGTGGTCACTACATCAACAGTAACATGATGAAGATGCTACGTCCTAAAAACCTTTCAGCCCCAGTTCAACAGGAGTTATTTGCATGAGAGATCTAATATTTCGAACTGTAGGTCTCATCATGATTCCTGTCTTTATGTGTATACTTGCTGTAGCAGCCTCAACATGGATAACAATGATATGATTACTAAACTTCATCTTAACGCAGCTGTTCCTTCGTATTATTTAGAAGGTGAACTTGGTGAACTCGTTCTAGATATCGTTGAACGAGCTTCGAAAGAAGAAATTGATCAAGATCAGTTCATCGATCATATGCAGGGCTTCGGCTTTACTGCTCAAGAAATTATGGACATCTATTGTGATGACGTACTTCCTTGGATTTTAGGTAAGCTGGCATGAACGGATTTCGTAAGCTTCAAGAACGTCTTCGTGAAGAAGGCTGGTATGTAGGATGGAATCATTACTGCTGCCAAACATGTGCTTGGGAGGACGTTCCTTTTGAATTTGATGATGGGACAGAAATTGACTTTTCAAAAGTTCTCTTTAATCATAGCCAAGACTGCGAAGTATATGATGATGACGAAGCAGAATGTGAGTTCTGTGATGGTGAGGGATACGACGAGGATGACGAAGATTGCGCTGAGTGTAACGGCACAGGCATGAGCTACTCGAATCTAAACACCGATGATTACGATACGAGTCAGCCTGGGTTTGTTTGCAACACGCCTGAACAACAAGACGATAGTACTTTTTGCTTCGATGGTAGTGCTGAAGGTGTTAAGAATCTCAAAGCAATTCTTCCTATTATCGAAGAGTGTGGATGCGAATGGTTTTGGGGTGAGTCCGGCGAAGAACGTATCGAATTGACGTGGAAACTGAAATGAGCATAAACACTTAGAGGAGTTTTACGATGGCAGCAGGTAAGAACTGCCCAAGTTGTAACACTGATTGGGAAGAAGACGAAACAATCACAGAGTACTTTGAGAGTCAAGGTTACTCTCGTAGGAAAGCAGTACAGACCGCAGCATTGTATGGATGTACTCATAAGTCACCAAAGCATTTTGGTAAGAACGTAGTTGGAATAGAAATCCAAGGTAAACACGATGGTGTCAGTTATTGGAAATGTACTGAATGTGAAACAGTCTTCGACCGATGGACAATGGAAGTAGTGGAGAAAAACTATGACACAATATACTAAGATGGTTGAAGATTTTGCCATGATGCAAGAAGCGCTTGAATGGTCTCGTGGTGCTGCTTGCATCCATACACATTCTATGGATTCTATGTACTACGATGATCGTCCTGACGATACCGCTGGTATGACTAAGAGTGTAACTGACATTGAATACAATGCTGGTTATATCGAACGTTTTCAGAATGGTAAACTTATTCATACGTTTGGAAAGCGTATGTCTGATGAAGAATTGCTTAATGCATACAGCATAACGAAACAAGCATGAAAATTACTAGAACTCATGCTGGTATAGCAATCATATTGTTATACTTCTTCGCTCAATCGTATGTTGCAGATGCTCAAGTAATCAGTGACGACGAGTATTGTCTTGCACTGAATGTTTACCACGAAGCTCGTAGTGAGAATCTTGCTGGTAAGTTTGCTGTATCAGATGTTGTACTGAATCGTGTTAATGATAATCGCTATCCTAATACAATTTGTGGTGTTGTAAAGCAAGCTGTATTAAGTAAGTGGCATCTTGAGCAAGGGCGTGAAGTACCTGTTCGAAACAAATGCCAGTTTAGTTGGTATTGTGATGGTCGTAGTGATGATCCTACTGATATGGATGCTTGGGCTGAAAGCCGGCTCGTTGCATATCAAATGATCGAAGGTGGTCTGTATCGAGGTATCACTGAAGGTGCAACACACTATCATGCGACTTATGTAGAACCTTCGTGGCGTACGCGGTTTAGTTTAGTAGGTCACATTGGTTCTCATATCTTCTATAGAGCAGAGTGATAAATATCTCTATCGTATATTATGAATGGAGATAACAATGGCAGTAGCTGGAATCGATTACAGCTTAACAAGCCCAGCACTATGTATCCACGAAGGTGAAACTTGGTCGTACTCAAATTGCAAATTTTATTACTTGGTAAAAAATGATAAGTTGGCTCAAAAAACTAAGCAGTACATTGGTGAAGAATATCCACACTGGAATCATGATGTCCAGCGTTTTACAAACTTGGCCAATTGGTCAGTCGGTCATTTATCTAGATCGAACGTCACTCGAGTTGCTCTTGAAGGATATGCATTTGGTGCTGTCGGAAGAGTCTTCCAGATCGCAGAAAACGCAGGAATCTTAAAACTCAAACTATGGGAGACTGGTCTAACCGTATTAACGCCAGCTCCTACTGAGATTAAGAAGTTCGCCACCGGCAAAGGTAATGCAAATAAAGAACGTATGGTGGAAGCATTCGAAGAAGAATGTGGTGTCGATATAAGAGACGAACTTGGAATTAAAACTAAAACTTGGAATCCTATTTCAGACGTAGTAGATGCATACTACATATGTAAGTTTGGATTCGAATATAGGAACGACTTATGATAGTAATATTCAACGGGCCTCCGGGCTCAGGTAAAGATGAAGCTGCTGCTTTCTATAAAGAAAACTTTGGCTTTGGTAATCTATCCTTTAAGTATCAGCTATTCAAAGAAACCATTAATCACTTTGAAGTTGATGAGCAGTGGTTCATGGAAGGTTACGATGATCGAACCACTAAGGAAAAGCAAGAGGTTGCTTTGAATGATATGTCTCGTCGCGAAGCTATGATATACGTGTCGGAAGATATCCTTAAGCCAAAGAAAGGCTTAGATTACTTTGGTCGTACAGTTGCTGAAGAAATCGAAGATGGTAATCATTATGCTATTGCTGATGGTGGATTCGTAGAAGAGCTTCAACCTTTGGTCGAACGAGTAGGTGCTGAAAATATTGTAATCGTTCAGCTTACTCGTGAAGGGCATGACTATTCTACAGATTCTCGTCGTTACTTTAATGGTAGACTACGTAAAACATTTACTATTAACGAGTCGACGGAAATTGAAAGTCAATATGTGTTGCCTGAGGAACTCAACATCCTCACATATCGTATACATAATAATGGAAGCATTCGTAATTTTCATGATGTGCTAAATAATATTTTTGAAGAATTAAGTGAACAATATGTTATCGAAGAAACTCGAGGGAATACCGATTCCCAATGTGATAAATCTAGCTGAGTGCGTTGACCGTAAGGAATATACCGAAGAACATTTTCGGAACTTAGGTATTCCTAACATACATATGCATACCTATAAGCGGTATACTGAAGATCCAGATCCGATACCTTTTGTTGGAGACCCAGAGCTCATCAAAGGTATTACACCTGGCGTTACTTCTTCTCACCTACTTACAATCAAGTGGTGGCTAGAAAACACCGATGAACCTGCAGGAATCTTTTTCGAAGACGATGTAGATTTCTCTGCAATAGAGCATTGGCCCTTTACGTTGCAGGAGTTTATCGACAGATGTGGTGATTCGTGGGGTGCTTTACATCTATGTAATGTATTTGAATATCCCTATGACGTAGACAACGAATATCCAGCAATGGTACCTCGTAGACGTAAGATGTGGGATCATGGTCTGCAATGTTATATGCTCAAGCGAGAATATGCACAAAAGATTGTTGACTACTATTTCGATTCGCCCAAAAGGCAAATTCACATTAGGATGCCATTAGCAGCTCCTCCTTCTTTTGAAAACAATGTATTGCATGGCTTCGGGCTAGTGGTGTCATTCCCTTTGTTTAATCAAAATGTAACTGACTTCCGCTCGAAGAATATATACTATTACAACAAGCAGGCTCAGTCTGCAATTTATTCCTACGAGTTTATTAAAGCATGGTGGGAACTAAAAGGCAGCAAAATGACCCTAGAAGAAATTTTTGACAATGACCGTGAGAGTCATAAAACGTATGGAGTATTAGAATTATGAGTTGTATCTACAAAGGCGAAGTAATTGACACAGAGTTGTCTATGAACTCGTGGGGTGGTACTGAGCAGATGAGAACAAGACTGATCAAGAATATCGATAAGTCTTTATTGGAAAATGTGGCAGTTCATTTGTCTCGACCCAGGGAGCTATATGATGATGTACCGAATATCCTTTGGTGTCACGATTTAGCAGAAGACCCAGAAAACAAAATCTTAAGTGATGGCGGATGGGAAAAGTTTGACCATTTTGTTTTTGTATCAGCGTGGCAACGAGATCAATACATTCTGAGATTTGGTATTCCATTTTCAAAGTGCGCAGTCATCCATAATGCTGTCGAGAAGGAATATAGCCCACGTCAAAAAGATATGGAGACGATTCGATTCGTTTATCATACAACACCACATCGTGGCCTCGAGCTACTGATTCCTATCTTCGAAGCTTTGTCTAAAGAGTTTTCGAATATTCATCTTGATGTATTCTCAAGCTTTGACATTTATGGTTGGCCTGAGCGAAATGCTTCTTATGAAGGTTTGTTCAAGCGGATTGAAACACATCCTCAGATGACTTACCATGGTGCACAGCCAAATGAAGTGGTACTTGAAGCATTGGATAACTCACACATCTTCTTGTATCCGTGTATTTGGACTGAGACTTCATGTATCGCTTTGATCGAGGCAATCAAGTCTCAGGTACTTTGTATCCATCCAAACTATGGAGCACTGACAGAGACTGCATCGAACTCCACAGTCATGTATGACTTTAACGAAGATCCACAGGTTCATGCTAACTATGCATTCTCAGTAGCTCGCCAGGTTGTTCAGACTATGGTCAATGATCCAAATTACTTTCATGGGTTTACATACTCAGATCGATTTAATTTAGCAAGAAACAATATTCCTTCGTTCCAAACCATGTGGACCGCGGTTCTTTCTAGGTTTAAACAAAATAACAGTTGACAGTTGAGCCCAGCTGTGGTATAATGGTACTTCAATTTGACAATGGAATAAATTATGGCTATTTTAGTTGACTATAATCAGGTAATGCTGGCCAGTCTCTTCGCTGGGATTGGTAACCACACTGACATGGACGTGGATGAAAATCTTCTACGCCACATGTTCCTCAATTCGATTCGATTCAATCGAAAAAAGTTCCACAATGAGTACGGCGAGATCATCATCTGCGTTGACAACAAAGATGTATGGCGGCGAGATTACTTCCCTTACTACAAAGCGAATCGTAAGAAGTCTCGAGACGAGTCTGAACTCGATTGGAATAAGTTGTTCGAATCGATTCATCGTATTCGTTCTGAGATCGACGAGTTCTTCCCATACAAAGTAATCAGTGTAGATCGTTGCGAAGCCGATGACATCATTGGTACTGTTATTAATGAGGTAGGTACTGATCTTAACATAGGATCTGAAAAGTATCTCATCTTATCTGGTGACAAAGACTTTATTCAGCTCCACACATATGCTAATGTAGATCAATACAATCCTGTGTTGAAAAAGTGGGTAAGAAGTGATAGCCCTGATAAATACCTTCAGGAACATGTTCTAAAAGGTGATGTCGGTGATGGAGTACCAAATATTCTAAGCAGCGACAACTGTTTAGCTATTGGTGAGCGTCAAAAGCCTATGACTAAAAAGCGTATCACTGCTTTCTTAGGTGATCCTGAAGGCTCTATGGATGAAGAAACAAAGTTAAGATATAATCGAAACAAGAAAATGATTGATCTTTCTCAGATACCTTCAGAATACCAAGAAAAGATTCTTGAGCAGTTCAACATCGATAAGAAAATTGGCAGAGAACATCTATTCAATTACTTTGTAAAGAAGAAACTCAAGAACTTAATTACTGACATACAGGATTTTTAATAATGGCAATTAAATTGGCAGTCTCAGAAATACTAGCTGAGATGGGTAAACTAACTAAAAAGCAAGATAAGATTGACTTTCTTCGAAAGAATGATTCGCAACCTTTTCGACAAGTAGTTAGACTCATTTATGATAAGGATGTTGAGTTTCTATTACCTGAAACTCCTCCGCCGTGGAGGTACAATAAGCTAACCGATGCACATACTATGCTGTATCGTGAAGCTCGTCGTTTACGTATTTTCGTAAAAGGCGGTGGTTATGATCATATCGCTCAACTTAAGCGTGAAGCTTTATTCATCAGTCTTTTAGAAGATCTCATGAATGAAGATGCAGACATTCTTGCAAAGAATATGATTTCGCATAAATCGGTAAAAGGTCTTACATACAAGACGCTTGAAGAAGCGTTCCCTGATCTCTTTACCACTCCGATCAAACTAGATTAACAAGGGAAGTGTGACACCATGGCTAAGCGTTTTAAAGATATCCGTGACGCTGGATTTGATGACTGGGAAGATGTTCGTAAAGAAGATCGTTTTAAAGAAAAAGAAAAAGGAAAGCGGCGCAAAAACAAACGCAGCAAGTACGAAGAAAAGTACAAAAATTTTAAAGACTTTAGAGATGAGAAATATTAATGAGAGAAAAGGTAATTTTAACTGATTGTGACGGCGTCCTACTTGATTGGGCATACTCATTCAACCAATGGATGAGTCGTCACGGTTATAAAGAAATGCGTACCGATACTTATAGCATTCACGATAGGTATCTAATTAATAAAGAAGATAGTCGAAGGCTAGTTAGAATGTTTAATGAATCAGCCTGGATTCGTAAACTCCCTCCGTACCTTGATGCTATTAAGTACGTTAAAAAGCTACACCAAGAGCATGGATATATCTTCCACGCCATTACATCGTTAAGTAATGATGATTACGCTCAACACTTACGAACTAAGAACTTAATTGAACTATTTGGCCCAACAGTATTTGAAAAGTATACGTACTTGGACACTGGAGCTGACAAGGACGAAGCCCTAGCACGCTATAAAGATAGTGGGTGTATATGGGTTGAAGACAAGCCGGAAAATGCCGATGTAGGAATTCAGGCCGGTTTAGATAGTATCTTAGTTGACCACCAACATAATAAGGATTATAGCGGTGACGCAAAACGTGTATATAATTGGAAAGAAATCTACAATTATGTAGTCGGTTAATTATAAATAATCCTTATATGAAGAAGAGAACCAATTGATGCCAACGTACTCCTTCCGAGACAACAACACACAAGAAACATTTGATCGTATGATGTCATACGATGATAAGCTCAAATTCCTCGAAGAAAACCCTCATTTAGATCCTATTATAAATTCAGCACCGGCATTAGGTGATTCGGTGCGACTTGGTCTGAAAAAACCAGACCAAGGATTTCGTGATGTCCTAAGAAACATGAAAGCCAATAAGGCTTATTCAGGCAACAAGATCAACGATTTCTAATCCTCTTGATCTTGATTAAGGAGGTTTTATATGTCGAAACAACGTCGCTTAACTACAAAAGAGAAGCGTAGACAACAGCGTGAGAATAATGGAACATTAAATTCCAAGTTTAGCATGAGACAAATCAGACCAATTACACAAACACAGGAGGATATGTTCTACGAATATCGAAGCGGTAAAAATATTGCTGCAATAGGAACGGCAGGAACTGGTAAAACTATGTGTGCATTATATCTTGCACTTCAAGACGTACTCAGCGATGAAGGTTACGATCAAATAGTTATTATCCGATCCGCGGTTCAGACCAGAGAGCAAGGATTCATGCCTGGTACACAAGCGCAAAAGGAAGCAGTATACGCAATACCCTATGCCGATATTACACGTGATTTGTTTGGTCGAGGTGATGCCTGGGAAATTCTCATCCAAAAACGCCAAATTAAGTTTATGACTTCATCTTTCGTAAGAGGATTGACGTTTGACAATTCGATTATCGTAGTAGACGAATGCCAGAGTATGACCTATCATGAACTTGATAGTATTATTACTCGGGTAGGTGAGTCTTCAAAGATCATTTTCTGCGGAGACACCAGACAGGATGACCTGGCTGGATCTAGAAACAGGAACGATGTTTCTGGCTTAGTATCTTTTATTAATGTGATTAAAAGTATACCTTCATTTGAACTAGTTCAGTTTGGAGTCGAGGATATTGTTCGCTCAGGCCTCGTAAAGGAATACATAATCGCAAAAGAAAGATATGAAACTAAACCAATGCGAGCCGTTGCATAAATAAAAAATAGGAGGTGAAAGCTGTCCTGTTTCGATAGGGCAGCTTTTCTTTATCATTAAAAACGAGAGACTAACATGAGCACTCAAGAAATTCAAGACTATAAATTAAACTGGTTGATGACCCAATCATTTAGAGTCATCCTTAAGGATGTTGAAGGACCTGCATGTATCAAGTGGATCAATTCTAATCTTGACGAAAAGGTCTGGGAATACTCAATCGATCCAGACGATGGTCAATACACTTTTCAGTTTGAAAAGGCTGCTGACGCTGCTGCATTGCAAGAGCAGTTCACAAATGACGATAGAACAGTTGATCTCGGGTAAGACAATCCGCTAAAATAACAGTTGACAATTACAATTAGCTGTGTTATAATGGTACATTCAAATTGAAAAGGCTATATTATGTTTACCCATGCTGATCATGGTATTGATCTACCTACCCTAACACGTAAGACGACAGAAGCTGGACGTCGTTACTTTACTCCCACAGGCGAAGCCTATCCCTCAGTAACTACCGTTCTTGGTATCCTTGGTAAGAAGGAACTAATGGAATGGCGTAAGCGAGTAGGTGAAGATAAAGCCAATCAAATCTCAAGACAAGCCGCAGGCCGTGGTACCGCAGTTCATAAACTCTGCGAAGACTACATTGATAATAAAGAAGACTATTCTAAAAAGCACATGCCTGCAAACATTCACATGTTCAATACTATGAAGCCATTGCTTGACGAAAAAATAAATAATATATGGTTCCAGGAATGTTTTCTCTATAGTGATGAACTCGCAACAGCAGGACAAGTCGATTGTATTGCTGAGTTTGAAGGTGAGTTATCAGTGATTGATTTTAAAACATCACGTAGAATAAAGAGTCCTGATAAGATCCAGAATTACTTTATGCAAGTTTCTTTCTATGCGAAGGCCTTCGAAGAGCGTACAGGCACTCCTATCCGTAAAGGTGTAGTACTAATAGGGGTAGATGATTCTGAACCTCAGACCTTTGTTATCGACACAGAAGAATACATCGAACATTTTAAAGCTGTAAGGGAGGCATATTCAAACCTCTATGAAAAAGACAAAGTACGTACTAGCTGATAAGAAAATGGGAGTCTTCTTAGGAACTTACAATAGTGAGGAATGGGGAGACGACTCTGATGAAGGAAAGATCTATATTTGTTTTGCTTCTCAGAATCCATTCGGTTTAACCAGCGCATGCTCATTCAAAACAAAGGAACACGCACGCTTCTTTGTCTCGAATGCCTTTCCACCCAACAAAAGAAAGGACCTGCTTATTTTGCCGGTTGAGTCTGAAACAGAATACCCTAGTGCTATCGAGCTAATCAAATCGGGACACGGTGACTTTACTCACGATATGATTGATGGCCTATTCGATGATAAGTCACCACAAACGATACATTGACATGAATTCAAAAAAGCTAGTTAATGATGCCCTCATGTTCGCTATCAAAGCACATGGGAACCAAAGACGAAAGTACACAGGTGAGCCGTACATTACGCACACTGTTGCTGTTGCTGAAATCGTCGAAACTGTTGATCATACTCCAGATATGATTGCGGCTGCTCTGTTGCATGATGTCGTAGAAGATTGCGATGTCACTATGGACGAGCTATGCAATAAGTTTGGACCTAAGATTGGTATGTATGTTCACTACTGTACGAATGTTTCCGAAAAGATGGATGGAAATAGAACGTTTCGTAAGAAGATGGATGCTGACCACTTCGCTCTGGGACCTGCCGAGTCTCAGACTATCAAGATTGCTGACTTGATCTCGAATGCCGATTCGATCATTAAGCATGACCAAAAATTCTTCCACAGAGCTTTCAAGCATGAGAAGAGATATATGCTCAATATGCTTACGAAAGCAAATCCCATCTTAGTCGAACGAGCCACCCATATGCTGGAAAGCCATTGGGAGCAGGCCATATAACTTTTTGATCTAAGAACTTCAATCTTTATTCCAAAATGATCTAAAAAAAGTGAAAATAATTGCACAAAAAGGTGTACAACCGTTGCTTTTTAGGGTAGAATGGTACTCATAAATTAATTGATAAGGAATGAAAAACATGAAAGTAACTGTCTACCACAACGAAAGCCTCTTCGCTCGAAACAACGACGAAAAGAAAGTCTTTACTCGAGTTGCTGTAGTAGAAGCTCCTATGGATAATGTAATGGAAGCTTTAGAGTATGCTTATCGTTGGACTAACAACGTTATGGGTTCTTGGTCACGTACCGACATCGAAGATAACGGTGACTTCAATCCTAACGTTACTCGAGTGGCTTCACTTTGTGAAGGTGGATACGGTCTTCGTTCTACATCGGTTGGTGACGTTATGTTCACTGAAGATGGGAAGTATGAAGTTGCTCCAATAGGTTTCATGAAATGTGAAGAAATGGAGGATGTAGCATAATGACTTTGAAAGAATACTTTTCGTACCTTGATGCTCTGAGAGAGGGTGGTACCATCAACATGTTTGGTGCTCCACGACATCTGCAAGAAGCATTTGATCTTTCTAATGAAGAGGCCAAAGAGATCTTTTCTGCTTGGACTCAAAACTTTCGTGAAAAAATGGAGGATGTAGCATAATGACTGTTAACGCAGCAATTAAAATCATTCGGAAGGAAGCAGCCTTCCTTGGCATGACGTTCGACGAGATTGTAGAGTTTGCTAAGCATACCCCAACGGCTTTCCCACTTTCTGCTGTTAAAGCGGTGAGTGTGTACTCTGACAGTCCTCTGCCCGAACTTGTACGAAAAGGACCTCAGCAATGAGTAAAGCATTCGCAATTCTTTTGGTCATTGTAGCGGGGGTATTCCTCGCTCCTTTGGTCACGATCTGGGCTTTGAACACGTTGTTCAATCTCGGTATTGCGTTCACAGTAACGAACTGGCTAGCAATTTGCTGGCTTCAAACAGTAACATTTGGAGGTCTGAACTACAGGATCTCCAAAACGAAAAAAAATTGAAATTAAATCAAAAAAACAGTTGACATTTGCTTTGAACTAGAGTATAATAGTACTCATAAATTAATTGAATAGGAAACTACATTATGTCTCATGAACTTGAAATGGTAAACGGCGAAGCTCAAATGGCTTATCGACTCTCCTCTGGTGTGCCTTGGCACGGTCTTGGAACAGCAGTAGAAGACGACATGACTCCACGTGAAATGCAGGTTGCTGCAGGACTCGATTGGAAAGTACGTCTTGAAGATTCTTATATTAACATCAACGGTGAGCAAGTTCTCACTGGTCAACAAGCTTTGGTACGTGATACCGATAACAAGATTCTTACAAACGTGGGTGGCAAGTGGAATCCATGCCAAAACGACACAGCCTTCGAGTTCTTTAACGAATTCGTACGAGCTGGTGACATGGTAATGGACACTGCTGGTTCGTTGAAAGACGGACAAATTGTATGGGCATCAGCTGATGTCAAAGATGGATTCACTCTGTTCGGCGGTGACGAGGTGAAGGGCTACCTTCTATTCTCGAATCCTCACGTATACGGACGTTCCATTGATTGCAAATTTGTAATGACACGAACTGTTTGTAACAATACCCTCACTATGGCTCTTACCGAAAAAGGTCAACCTGCAGTACGAGTTTCTCATCGTAATGAGTTCGATGCTGATCAGGTTAAAGCTGCTCTTGGAATCTCACATATGCGTATGGGACAGTTCAAAGAAGCTGCTGAGTTCCTTGGTAAGAAGCGATACACCGACGAGTCGTTCAAGAACTTCCTTGGACAAGTCTTCGGTACTTCCTCCCAAGAACATCGCACACTCAGCCGAACCGCTGAACGTGCCTTCGAAATTGTAGACACTCAACCAGGCGCGGACTTTGCTCGTGGTACTTGGTGGAATGCATACAACGCAGTCACTTACATGACTGATCACGAGCTTGGACGTTCTGCTGATGCTCGAGCCACTTCGGCTTGGTTCGGTACAAACGCTAAGCGTAAAGTTGCAGCCCTCGACCTAGCGGTTGAAATGGCGGAGGTAGCGTAAGCTACCTTTTTTTATTAAGGAGAAATCTTATGGAAATGTTTAAAAATATGGCGGTAGGTCTCATTGCAATGGGAGTTATCATCGGCGGCACTCAACTGTTCCTAATAGTCGGTACTGCAATCGGTGGTGATAAGGAAGCGGCAGCAACAGCACTCATCGTAGTCTCTGCTCTGTTTATGTCTTACTACTTTGGTGGTCTAACTCGGTCTGTTTTCTTTAGCAAAAAAAGTTAAAAAAACAGTTGACATTTGCTTTGAACTAGTATAGAATGGTCTGTATCTTAAATTGATTAGGAATTTGTTATGAAATTAGTGAATATGAAAAAGCGAAACTCTGAGTCCTACATTGGAAGTGCTGACACACAATGTGTTGGTGACATGATGCAGATTGAAGAAATACGCGGTATTGTAACGTATTTGAATAAGCAGCTTCGTGAATCGAATGCTGTGGATCGTTATGGTTACGCTTTACAATACCGCGTTTCTTTGAAAGGTAGGGAAGCAATTGAGAAATGCCCTCGTGGTAGATCTTATCGAATCAACGGTGATGTGTATGGCGGTATCGCCAATTCTAAGCGAATCGACATCTACATTCACCAGCGTAGGAAATGGTAATGAAAATCAAAATTGAAATTGAGCTTGATACTGTACGTGATGCTGATGAACTTCTGTCTATCGTAGATATTATTGAGCAAATCCGTGAACGAACGAACGAGGAAGATGATGATTGAGATTCTACAAGAAGTGACTGACTGGTCTAAAGCTGGTCATCAAGTTCAAAATGGAATTTATCACGTAAATAGTGCTGGCCACTTGGTTCAGTACAACGACAAGGTGTTTAAAAATCCGCTCAAGCAATTTAGCAAGAGTCGTCGTAAGTTCAAGAAGATCGGCGAGCGTACAGAAACGTATCATCCGAATGTAAAGCGAATAGCAGGATCCAGTGGTCGTATATATAATATACTGGACGGAAAATGTTCTTGCCCTGGATTCATTTATAGAGGAGATTGCAAGCATGTTCGTAGTTGAAATACTAATTCAGTTATTATTCATATGTGGTGCACTACTATTTGTGTGTACGTCAGCGCACATCCAAGAAGAGAAAAGACAGAAAAGAACAATAGCTCTTCCTTGGGAAAAAGGATTTGTTGGATGGTCGGCATACCTTTTCGGTTCATGGGGTAAGTCAGCGAAAGATGCGTTTGACAAAAGTAAGGTGAAATATTTTGATGGTGATAACACATAGGGGGTATGTGTATGGCGAAAATCAAAGAGTTCTTCCGTGAGATAAAATGGAAACACATAGGGAAGGTCGCATTAGTGATCGTCCCTGTTCTTGTATTTGAAGCATGGTATCATACAGTCCGCTTTGTTTGGAAAGGAACCGAGTGGGTAAGTGTGAATGGTGAACGCATTTTAGGTGATTTTTTTGGAACATAATTATGGCAGAGAAAATGCATAATCTGGAATTTGACTTCCAGGAAAAGAAAGCTCTACGAGCTCTTGTAAAAGAAATCGAGCTTTACAAACTGAACAACGAAAGCTTTAAACTTCCAGACAGCATTGAAAAACGCTATTTGGAAATTTGCAAGCTTTACTGGAGGCAGCTAGCAGACGAAGAGTACGAAGCAACTACGTTTCATCGTCTACCTATTAGATAATGACAGAATAGGCAAAACTGTCAATATTATGACAGCGTAACCGTCAATAAATAGACTGCTGTAGGATTTTAATTGATAAATAAGCTATGTAGTTTGAATGAATCTATATAGAAACATTGGTGGACATTATGAAATTGATCAAATTAGGGTTAGTATTGTTACTCGTGGCATCAGCTTGTGCAGTCGCTCAAGAAAATGAAACGACTCCAGACGATGGAAGTACATTACCGGACGATGTAATACGAACAGATTCGATATCGACGAGTACGGTAACTACGCAAGGTAACACTACTACAACTTTGAAATCACCACCTGCATCGGCGATTACTCCGACGATCAACACATCGAACTCGGATCTTTGTACTTTCGGTGTAGCAGGGGCGATTCAAACACAAATTTTGGGCATATCGACAGGGACGCAAGTTACTGACGATAATTGCGAAAGGTTAAAACTTTCAAAAACTCTATACGATATGGGAATGAAAGTTGCTGCAGTATCGACAATGTGTCAGGACAAACGAGTCTTTGATGCAATGATGATGGCCGGTACGCCTTGTCCTTACGATGGGCAAATCGGAGATGCAGCCAAAGTTGCTTGGCAAGCTGATGTTGAAGCTCAGCCAAACGACACTAAAGAAAAGGAGGGCATGAGTGATAGTTCGAAGACACTTCTTGGCGGGGCTGGCGTTGCTAGTTTGCTCCTCCTACTCTTACTCTGATTCGTTTACGACCGAAACTCAGTACGGCTCAACTAACAATGCCGCTGATTTTGGTTTGCAGTGGGTGATGCAGAATATATTACCTCAGCAAGCTGGTTTAACAGTGAATACAGTCATCTATCGTTATACAACGATTAAAGAAGAAGATGACGATATGCTAGTGCATGTTCAAAACGAGAATGCACAAGGGCCTGGATATATTTTCCGTGAGACTGATGATTGGTCGGGAATCCCAGGCAACACAATTAATAAAGCTGTAGGTGTATCGAATATACCTCGAGAATTATGGGGACTGGGTTCGATTGAAGTTGAAGGCAAAGGTAGCGTAGAAAATCCAATGGTTGTCTATGGATACAAATACGATCCTTGTTTTGATCCACAATCTGATCCGCGGTGCCCAGGCTGGAAAGATCCGTCGATACCTATCGGTGGTGAAGTTGTCGCTTATGATCCAATGGACGATGATTTAGTCCAAGCAGAACTTGATAGAAAAGCTGTAATGGATGAAGAAGACGAAGACGAACGACAGCGACAAAAATTCGCTGAAGAGAAAGAAGGCGAAGACGAACGCCTTGAAAAACTCCTCGGCGCAGAAAATGGGACCGCTATGGCGGGAGCTTCTCAGTTAGCTTTTGCAGGACTACAAGCATTAGACTTGATCCCTACAAGCTACTTAGTCGCATTGCCCTCAACGAGTTATATAGAAAAGGTTGAGCTAAAAGATGGTACTCTACCCGATAATACTCGGGCTAGACGAGTGAACTTTGCGCAAGATAAATTGCATAATGAGTTGGTAAATTTGCAGTATAAAAGCGAAAAATAATAAGGAGAACAATAAATGTTCAAACTGAATAAAGTAATACTCGGACTGGCTGTGTTGGCAGCCCCATTGGCATCCAGCACCGCATTAGCAGTTGACACCCCTTTAGTGGGAACTGTTGAATCAAGATGCACAGTGACTACAGACACGATGGGTATTTATGGTAACCCACTTCCATACAAGTTAAGCACAGCTCAAGCTGATGCTGGTGTGGAGCCAGTGATTCGCTATGACGTAGTTCAATCTAGCTACTACAAGGCATACATCACACATCCAATTTCTTTTTCTGAAAGTCCTGCTTTAACTGACACCACTGCGTGGACTGGTGAAGTATCTGTAAAAGAAGTTTCTGATGCTCAGATGTCTTCTTACGACACAGATAAAATTGAGTACGATAATGTTACAGAAATTGCATTAACTTACGCCGGTAGCACATGGTTTAAAGTTGAGTCGGAAGTACAATACGGATATCAGAAGTCTTGGCCAGCGGGAACTTACCGTGCCATTGTACAAGCTGAGTGTATAGCAATCTAAATGAGAAATTTATATGATGAAGTTTTTGATAGTATGGATGCTGTTGTCCATTGGTGGGTCAGTTCAGGCGCATCAATGGACACCTACGTATCCTGTTTTAAGTCCCTCCTTTGTAGATGGGATATATAGTACTAGACTAAAGTTATTTAATGGTAGGCCAGAAGTTTCCTACTATGAAATACAAGTGTTAGATAAAGATATGAAGTCGGTCACATTTGCGACCAAAGAAAGAATATTAAGACTTGATTATCTTCGTCAAATTGACATTGAAGTCTACATTCGAGAAGTGGATCTACAAAATGCTGTGTATATTTGCTCTCGATCTAAGTTGCTAGCTGAAGATTTTTCAGCTACTGTTATATCATCTAGAATATGTTCGAAGATTAAAAATGACTAGAATATTAATAATGATGGTGTATTTTGTTGTCGGATTTTGGTGTGGTGGAGCTTACGGACAAAGTAGCTTAAACCTCGCAATTCCACAATCTCAAACATCATTTCAAAGTGATAGAGTAAGAGCTGGAGACGTTGAGTGTTCTGCAGCGATTGGTTCTTCTACTAATGTAGAATTTGGAGTTGTGGGTATTTTAAACCAGAGCGATCCATTGATGAATCAGTTTGCAATGCAAAACGACCCGATGTACTATAATCAGTTTTCCGACAATTTTGTTCGAGATGTTGGTGTGTATGGTAGGATTACGATTCCAATCGGTGCTCCTAAAGAGCGTTTGGATTGTAGTAAACTATACGCACTTGAACTCGAAAAGAAACGTCTAGAAGTCATGAAGCTGCGACAAGAGATACAACAGTTAAAGCAATTAAAATTTGAAAACTAAGGAAAACACTGAAGGGTAAATAATCATGGTGGAAGTTACAGTAGCTTTACAGCTAGCTGGCTCTGCTTATAACATGATAAAGAATGGTGTGGAGAGAGGTCGAGAAGCACAAGATCTCTACGAAGGTTTTACAAGATTTTTTGACGCGAAAGAAAGTATAGCAGAAGCAGCAATAGAAGCACGCAATACGTCGAAAATGAAAAGCATTTTCTCGGGCAAGAGCGTTGAAGCTCAGGCTTTGCAGATTACGGCAGCAAATCACCGTATAGCAAACATCGAGAAAGAGCTACGAGATTTCTTGATCTATTCAGGTCAAATCAATTTTTACGAAGATATGATGCGGGAACGTAGAAAAATACGTAACGCTCGTATGGCAGCCGCTCGTAAAAAAGCAGAAAACAAAGCATTCTGGACTGATATACTGATAGGTGTAGGCGCTGTGCTGCTTGCGGGAGTTGTGGTATTTGGTACTTTGGTACTGATAACATGACTTATAGAGTTGAAATCGATAGAGAACTGCGAAGAACATACACAGTATATTCTGATGATGGTTCATTAATAATAAGAACGACCAACCTGACGTTGGCACGAGAGGCTAAAACATGGCAAGAAGAAAACAAAAAGACTTAGGTGAGATGACAGAAAACCTTGAAGAAGGTGTCGAGAATCTAAAGAACAAAAAATTCCAGTTGTTCGGAATCAGTATGACTCCGACAACAATAGGTGTAGCGTTTGGTTTACTGAGTTCAATACTCGCTGCATTGTATGGTGGATTTGAATCATACAAAGCTTTTCAAGAGATGAGCGAAAAGCTTGAAGTATTAGATATCGAAGCAGTAGAAGCTCGTAACGTAGCGATTGAGCGTAAATTAGATGATGCTATTGAGTACACTCGAGATATTAAGAATAGTTTACGTGATGACATTATAAGAACAGAAAGAGTAGCTGAGTCGGCTAGCAACCGAGTGAAGACAGTACAAGACGAGATTGACACAAGATTGCGACAAGTATCAGACATCAGCAGAGAGTCCGAAAAGGACGTTAGAAATACGATGAGGGAAGTAGAAGATCGTATTGATGATAAGATGGAGAAGCTAGATGAAAGTTTACGAGATACAATACAAAAAGCACTCGACAATCCACTTGGGGAAGGTTAGTAAATTACTAGCTTTATTATTTCTAGTATTTGCATGTGCCGCGAAGAGTGAGATCAGACACTTTGAAGACTGGACTAAAAAGGAGCAGCTTCTTTTCAGTGGTTATACTCTTGCGGCATACGTTGACCATAAGCAAACACAGTGGGCCTTGAATCATCCTTGTAATTGTTTTAGCGAGGAAAATACGCTCATCTATGGAAATAATCCATCGAAGGACAAATCACTAATTATCAATGGTTTGCTCTTGAGTGGCTTATACTATATGATAGGATCGTATGAACCAGACGATCTTGTACCTGCATTGATCGGAGGAAACATAGGTCGATGGGGAGTGGTAGCTCATAATGATCATATTGGTGTATCGATATCAGTAGCCTTCTAATTCACTTTGGTTATATCCGGTTATATCCATATAACTAAATGATCTAAAAAAAGTGCAATTATTTTCAAAAAAAGGTGTACAAACTGCTCATATCCTGTTAGAATGGTACCCATAAATTAATTGATAAGGAATGAAAAATGACATATAACACTCAACTTCACATCCCTACTAAATCTCTAGACCTACTCAACCAATTTGCAATTTCACACGGTTGCACCTATAAAATTATTAAATCTAAAGCCTCTAAACAACTCATTCAATTCTCTTCTGGCAATTTTGACCACCTCGAAGAATTAATCCAACAAACACTCGGGTTTATCCCAACTGAAAAAAAACTTAAAACTCTAATATGGGAATCATAAATTTAATTTTTTAATTTAGATCATTTAGGAATAAGGATATAACTAAATGATCTAAAAAAAGTGAAAAAAAGGTGTACAAACTGCTCATATCCTGTTAGAATGGTACTTATAAATTAATTGATAAGGAATTACATTATGTTGAACAAAACCACTATGAACGCTATCCGTAACGCTGACAACGATACTCTTGATGCAATTATTAGCATGGTCAGAGCTCGCCGTTCAATGATTTCACAAGAAATTAAAGGTTCATTCTCAGTTGGAGATGCTGTATTTTTCAACGATAAGCGTGGCATGAAAGTCACTGGAACCATTCTTAAGATTAATCCTAAGACTATAAAGGTATCTACAACTAACGGCATGTGGAAGGTCTCTCCTAGTCTTTTGAAGGCTTCTTAATGGCGGTTAGTCGTACAGATCTGTTCATGTCTCACCTGTCCTACAAGGAAGTAGGAACGGTGAGCGAACGTGAGCAATTGAAGAAAAAAATGCATGATGCTCGGGCTTCTTTGCCTGACAGTATCCGAAACAGTAACGTTGGATGTTGGCGTAATGAAGTCCAGTATCCAGACGCTGAATGGCTCATCGGGGGTCTCCACGAAATGATCGAGGAAGCTATAGAGTTCTATAAAGAAGCTGATCCTACGTTCGCTAGAGCCATTCAAAAAAATCAAATCTCGCTCCAATCTTGGAGTAACATTAATGAGCCGGGAAGCTTTAACGCTTTGCACAGCCATCCTGAGTCTACTTTCGCTTGTGTCTACTATGTACAAGCTGAAGGTACCGGCGCTCTCAAATTTCCAAATCCAGTAAACTTACTGAACAACTACTATACGGTATCACCATATATGCGTGGTATTGTATTTGAGCCAAAAGATGGTGAGCTTGTGTTGTTCCCAGGCTGGTTACCACATGAAGTTGGTATCAATACCAGCGACAAACAGCGCATGAATATAGCATTTCAGGTGACCGTTTCGTAATATCCTTATAACTAAATGATCTAAAAAAAGTGCAAATAATGGTGTACATTCTTTATGAAACCGTTTATAATGGTACTATAAATTGAGAAAAGGACATATATTATGGATCGTATTGACATGAAGAAGAAATTTGCGTTAGGATACTTTGATACTAAAGCAAATGATGATACTTGGGTTCGTTTAGGTTCTTTCTCCAAGCTACAAGTTTGGGTTGATAACTCGATGCAAG
>Ga0233432_10000242_pt1 | contig 52615 bp, 55 predicted proteins | sample SI_122_August201_6_FD_179870 | JGI IMG/M metagenome (GOLD analysis project Ga0233432, IMG submission 179870) | Seawater microbial communities from Saanich Inlet, British Columbia, Canada - SI_122_August2016_10_MG | ecosystem: Environmental > Aquatic > Marine > Inlet | place: Canada: British... | reverse complement strand
AACTTTTAGATCTGGTGGCAGTCTCGATACTGCTAAAAATATTGAACGTGAATTAGGAATTGTTGTCTAAGTATTTAATCCTAAATAAGTAATTAATTTAATATTTAATTTTTAATATTTTTTTATTCATATAATATATATATATGAAGATTAATTTAGAAAAAGCATGTATAGGATTTTTAATAGGTATCTTATTATTTTGTGTTTGTAATAAGATGTTTTTAGTAGAAGGAGTTACCACCCCTGATAATATTGATGCTTTGTGTGCATCTTGCCTAGAAGAAAGACCTAATAACGCGTGTATAATGCCAAGTGGGGCATGCGCGGAGCAACCCGATTCCCATACATGCGAGGGTGTGGACGGCATTTGGTGTGTAAGCGAAGAATCTTGTGCATCATTTATTGAAGATGCTACGGAATGTACTAAGCGTGCTACCAGAGATGCTTGTGATACTTGTGTCGGCGCGCACTATCAAGCTAAAGCGAGAGCTGCGTCTTGCGATGAACATGATATAGAATCTATATGTGCGGAGGCATTTCCCGATGGACCTGCTCCTGTACCATCACCGCCTGCTCCTGTACCATCACCACCTGCCCCGACGCCACCTGCTCCCGGACCGACAGATGAAATATGTAGTAACTTGACAACGGACCCTAATGCATGTTTGCAAGATGATGGTGTCCCTTACGGATGCGCTGCTATAAATAGTAGGTCATATGATGCCGTTAAAAAGGGATATGTATGGTTTTGTAATAAAACCATAGAGGATAGTGAGGGTTGCGATAGATTACCAGAGGATGAATTCAAATGGTGTCCATCTAAAAACGAACCTGCGCCAGAACCTCCCCCCCCTCCACCATCGCCATGCACTAGTCCCATCTCACCTCCAGATGATTTTCCTGGATATATTCAAATCAATAATATTACAGATAAAACTATAACTCTATGGTATGATACAAAAACCGGAGGCGGACAAAAAATGAAACAGACAGATAATGAAGGTAATGTAAGATTTAATGAAGGTTGCGTTACGCGAGTAGAACCAAATGGGTATAGAATGACACCTAATAGTTCATTATTTATAAAATTTATAAGGGGTGATGAATGGGAAAGTTTTGGAATGTGGGCCACTTATAATGATATAAGAGGGCGAGAAGTTACAGGTTCAATGGCGGCGCCGAATGTCCAGAGGATACTTGAATTAACTAAAGTGTTGCGAATGCCAAGGAACATATTTTTCAATAATAGCTATGTTGACGGTTTTAACGGTACCAACTCATATATAGTATATAAAAATAAAAAGAAGGATGAAATTCTTATAAATAAATCTCAACCTTGTAATCTTAGATATATTAATGATAAAGAAACTTGTGAATCTATTGGAGGACGATGTATGAAGCAAACTACAGTTGCGGAAGGATCCAGCAGCGATCAACAAGTATGGACTTGTACTAATCCAAAGTTTTGGGCGAATGAAAAATTAGGATTGGAGCCGGGCGCTATGGCGGGAACAGGATGTCCCGAGGCAGATGGGCGAAATACTTGCGACTGTTTAGAAACATGGTATAATAATTATAAAGGTCCCAATACAAATTATGATTGGCCCACGTGTAAAAATGAAAACGGTGAACAAGAAAAATGCCCCCGTCTATGGTATAGGAGTCTCCGTGAAAAATGCCCCAGTTCTTACTCTTGGGCATTTCAAGAGAAAGACCCTGTAAATATATATGATTCAAAATATCTACAAGATACAAATTGGTGTCCTGGAACTTTTGGTGGGAATAATCAGAAATTACAGGAAAAATTAGAAGGTGAAAATATTTTTCGAGTTTCTAAAGCTTTAGAGACCGCTGTTATGGGAGATGACGACGAGTCCCCTGTAATAATTGTAGATATTGAATATATATGGGATCCACAAGATTGCGATGAAACTTGGAGGAACTAAATCAAGACTTTTTCATCTATTTCTCTATTTCTATCTCTTGTCATTCTATAGATTTGATAAGGTAATATAAAAAATAATATTGTTCCTAATAAGATGCTACTAACTCCTTTTTTATAAGTCGGTATATTTTTAAAAACTTTTATCTCATTCATAAATGATAAAAAAGCAAATATGACACCAAAACTACTTATCCATAACCATATTAATTCACCGTCTATAAATTCCATATAATATATAATATAAATTTTTAAGGTTCCTCGCTATATTCAAGCATATCAATGCTTTCATGAGTGGTTGTTTGATTATTCTTAACGACACTTATGCCTGTCATTGAGAGTGATATGATAAACAATAGTAGAATGATAAAAGCTACTATAGGATGTGATTCTTCACTATAAAGGGGGTCGCTTTCGCTACCTGAAAGCGAATAATGAAAATAATTTACATGATATAAAATACCACCTTGAAGAATAAAGATATAACCATAAAAGAGATAAGATAGTTTTTCTGTTACAGATTCAATTTGAGGGTTTTGAATTATATAATAAGAATCTTTTCGAAGTTTAAATACTACAATACATATCAAAAGGATAATACTAAGGATAGAAAACGTATTAATCATATCTGTATCCGTTGAGAACATGATTTCACTCATTTTTTGTTTAAAATTGTTTAGCGAATACAATAATTCAAATTATCAAATTTATCTTAAAAATTTTAAGATATTCTTCATATTTCTTTTACCCTTGAATAATTTAAATCTTTTACCAGAAACTCTTACTAATGCTGGATAAGTCTGAATTTCATATTTATCAGCAAGTTCAGGATTTTCAGGTCCATTGAATATTTTAGTCTTTAAACCTCTCTTTTTTAAAAGTTTAGGCCATAAGGTATCTTGAAAATCATCGCACCAGTTACAACCATCCATTCTAAAATAATGTAATTCATATTTAAAATTCGGTTTTCTTTTTTTTGATTTGCTTTTTTTTATCCTTTTAGTTCTTTTTAATCTTTTACGAGTATATTTATTTAAACTCTTTGAAACCATATATGCAATCATATATATAAAATAGTATATATATTTTATTTAAAGAATGAATCATTATTAATATTAAATGCAAGACATCATTGATGCCGTTGAAAAAGAAAAAGATAATAGATTTCAGAAATCATGGACCAAACTTGATAAAGGATCAAAATTAAATCGTTTATCTCTTTTCATCGAAAAAGAAACCGAAGATAAAGAACTAAGTGAAGATTCACGGAAAAAACTTAAGAAATTATTATTTCATGTTTGTGAAAATGGTTTATTAAATAAAGTAAACGACGTTGAATACAGCGACGAAACATATGAAATAATAAGTATTAAAAATTTAATTTATGATGAAGATAAAAAATCATATTCATTTAATCTACCTAAAAAGGCAGTGAAACCTACTGCTAAATCTAAATCTAAAATTGATAGACATTTTTCGCGAAGTAAAGAAAATAAAGATAAGAAATAAATTATTTAATATTTTTTAATAAATAAAAACCAATCATACCCATAAATAAATAATAAATTAAATATAAGATATCTTTTTTAATATATTTTTTAACTATAAAATCACTAATACCGAATCCAAATATATATATAAATACCCAACCAATTTCACTATTCATTTATATATAAAATATATTTAAAAGTCGTCATCATCAAATGATATGCTATTATTTTCACTATCAATATTTGGATTTGCTTTGTTACTATATTCTCCGACACGCTTTTCAAAGAAGTTTGTTTTTCCCTGAACTGAAATCATTTCCATCCAATCAAATGGGTTTTCACTGTTATATATCTTTTCTAAACCAAACATGAGAAGTAATCTATCAGCTACATACTGAATATATTGAGACATTAGATTTGAATTCATCCCAATTAATTCGCAAGATAATGATTCAGTAATAAATTCTTTTTCAATCTGAACAGCATTAATAATAATTTCTTTAATGATATCTGGATTTGGTTTATCTATTAGATTTTGATACATTAAGACAGCAAATTCTGTATGTAATCCTTCATCGCGTGAAATAAGTTCATTACTATGACATAATCCAGGCATTAATCCTCGCTTCTTTAACCAGAAGATTGAACAGAAAGCCCCCGAAAAGAATATCCCTTCAACAGCAGCAAATCCTATAACACGATGAGAGAAAGGAGAATTTTCATCACTAATCCATTTTAATGCCCAATCGGCTTTCTTTTTAATACTTGGCACATGATCTATCGCATTTAAGAGTTTTGTCTTTTCTTCAACATCTTTAATATAGGTATCAATAAGAAGAGAATAAGTTTCACTATGAATATTTTCCATTGCTATTTGAAAACCATAAAAGAACTTAGCCTCAAGTATTTTAACTTCTTGACAAAATCTCTCAACTAAATTTTCATTGACGATACCATCTGAAGCAGCAAAGAATGCTAAAATATTTTTAATAAAGAATTTTTCATTATCATTTAACTTAACCCAGTCATTTGTATCCTTACTTAAATCTAATTCTTCTGCTGTCCAGAAATTTGCTTCTGCTCTTTTATACATTTTCCAGAAGGGTTCATGTTGAATCGGGAAAATAACATATCGGTTTTCTTCTTCATTGAGCATGGGTTCCTCTATTGATTTATTTTCCATATCACTCATTTAATAATTCTATTTATAGTTAATTATTTAAATTGGTTTAATAAAATCAAATTTTAAATACAATTTTTTAATGAATTTATAGTCAAATTATTTTTCCCTTGATTTCTTAGTTTTTCTTTTTACTTTCCGGCTTTTCTTCCTTGATTTATTTTTTTTCTTTCTTCTAACTGAGATTGACCGAAGATTACGCCACCCACCTGCTTTTTGAGATTCAGCCTTTTGAGATTCAGCCTTTTGAGATTTAGCCTTTCGAGATTTAGCCTTTCGAGATTCAGCCCGAGATTTAGCCCGAGATCCAGGCTTTCGAGATTCAGGCCGAGATTCAGGCTTTTGAGATTCAGGCTTTAGAGATTCAGCTCGAGATTCAGGCTTTTGAGATTTAGCCCGAGATTCAGGCTTTAGAGATTTAGCCCGAGATTCAGGCTTTCGAGATTCAGGCTTTCGAGATTTAGCCTTTTTAGCCTTAGATTTATTCCCAGACCTCTCTTGAGATTTATTCCCTCTACTATCAGGCTCAGGCTCAAGATCAGGCTCAAGATCAGGCTCAAGATCAGGCTCAGGCTCAAGATCAGGCTCAGGCTCAGGCTCAGGCTCAGGCTCAGGCTCAGGCTCAGGCTCAGGCTCAGGCTCAAACATGTCTTCCCAACCAATATCAGGCTCAGTCTCAGAAACAGGCTCAGTCTCAGAAACAGGCTCAGGCTCAGGCTCAGACCCCAATTCATCATCATCATCAACCCATGATGATAGTTCTTCTTTGCCATAATTTCCACTGGGTCCACCAACTCCATCCGAGAATGCCTCCATGCGATCATATTTCTGTTCAAATCTACCCGATCCAGTAATACATCTTTTAACCATTCCCCACATTTCTGTCACGAAAGGTTTAACTATAGTTTGACAGAATTCATCTCTTACTGGAAGAGATGAAGCCCATATATCATCAGTCTTTTTAGTATTCTCATTGAAGAATTTATAATCTTGTTCTTTACCAATTGGTGGTGGCTCCACACTACCTGATGAGGGTGCTTTTCCCTTATAGTATCTTTTACCCTCTTTTTTAGAGATATCATTTATCCATATTGGTTTTATTGGACCTGGATCAATTTTTTTAGAATTCGCAGCAGCAGCAGCAGCTGTTTCTGGTCGGTCCATATACCAAACACCACCAACATCGGGAATTGCATATTGCATATATTTTTTAAAACTTCCTCCGGGTGAAGGCATGCGTGGATTTATCTGTTCTGTTAGTATTTCTTCATCTATTGCAACCCATTTATAAGAACGCAACCCCTCCTCTTCTTTTCGTGTTTTCGGCAATAATCTATGCGGAAATACTTCGTAGCCCCCACATTTATCTGCCAATCCCTGTAATGTTACACTACTATCTATATCATTAGCGATACATCCTATAAACTCTCCTTCTGATCTAAATTGGTCGCCGCTAATAATATATACATCTTCATAAGTCCCCAATCTACCAAATAACCACAACAATAACAAATCATCTGGGGATCCACATGTGTGAATGGCTTTATTATCTTCACGATGGTGGTGACTAGGGTTACATTTGCTTGGTCTTTTTTCTGGTGCGGGCCAGAAATCAGCGCGTTTTGGGGTGGCGAGAGTGCCTGGCCACCAAATTTGAACTCTTAAAAGAATATTTAATAAATCCGAATTAGTATCAAATTCAGATTTATCAGATTTATTAAATATTTTTCGTGGGTCCATTGGTTTTGTACTGCCTAAAACAATATAAAATAAAATTGGTCTGTTATTTTTCGCAGCCTGAGTATCTGGTCTAATATCATATATATGTTTTTCAACACTATATAAATAAACAGCCAGTCTACCTACATCACTATAGTTAGTCAGATCCAATTCCGCCAAGGACGCGTTATTGAGCGCAGCAATAGCATTTGCCAAATCTATAAAAACATGTATTGGTTTTGGTGGTGGAGGCATATTATATTATATTATATTATAAATATATTTATTTTTTATGATTAATAATTATTCATCATAAGATAAAAGAATAATTAATGTTCATATTAAGAAGAAAAAGAACAATTTTTGTTCTTAATAGGATGAAAAATAAAAAAAAATTTGATTTTGTGATATGATTGCCAATCATATACACAAACAAACACACCCAAGGAATCAAAGCATCTTATACTAACAGCAACTCAGTTAATTAATTACCAGAGTAAGAGTAGTTCAGAGAAGCAACCAGTTCAGAGAAGCAACCAGTTCAGAGAAGCAGTAAGAAGGATGTCGCTTTCTCGTAGCGCAACTGTTGGTCCGACCAAGGACTCCATCATGGACACGATGAAGATGTATGCTGATAAGTGGTCAAAGGACTATCCGTATAATATGACTCAGACGACCATGTTCCGGGAGTGGGTTCCAAAGGAGGAAGTGGATTTCACTGCGGCATATCAGAGTATCGGATTTGATCAGATCTTCACCTCCGAGAAGGTTTGCCTCAAGATGATGGGACAATACAATTCAAACATGCTTTACCGCGATTCTCTCGGGGAGTGCAAGATCCCTATCTTCAGTGACGACGAGTTCACCGTCCAACATCCTATGGGCGCACCCGGTATGCATCTTGGCCCTGGTCATGGTTCTAAGGCTTCTCATCTGATGATTGTCCGGCATACAGAAGATGGACCAGTCACCTTCAACGAAATGATCCCTTCTTCACCAGAAGAGACCTCCGACTTGAGAAAGCGTCTAGATGTCCTTAACATTGCTATCCAGAATATTAAGGATAATGTTCTTATCTCAGAGTGTGGGCCAAAGGTTATGAAGCGTGCTACAAGGGGGTGGGCAAAGGACGAAGAACCAGATCAACCACTAGGGGATGTCAAGACGATGACTATTCGGGAATACATGGTGAATGTTATCACCAAGATGCCCGAAGATATCCGTAATGGGCGACCCGGATATGTTCTTGAAGACACATCAGAACATGATGTTACCCTCTATCCTGTATCAATAAGGCATCTCATTGATTCTCTTTATGATGGAGAGAATATGAAGGCATTTAAGGCGATCCAACCTCCGACTGAAAATAGTCAGTTTCTTTCCCATATCCATTGCTTTCTGCTTCCAGATGGAGTAGTTCCAGAGTGTATGCGCAATACTTACTATGACTGTGAAGAAATTTACGAAAATAAGGTAGCTCTACTGGCGCAGGCGCAAGTAGAAAAAGAAGATGAAGGGGCGATGCTATCTCGTCAGAGTAGTGTTGCTGTTTAAAGGAACCGCCTAGATTAGAATTAGATTAGATTAGATAAATACATTTAGATATTATTTTTTATGTTATTAATTATACGATGATATATTATTTATTTGATTTAGATGATACACTGCTTATACATCCGAAGAATTTACCGTTGAGTTATAATATGGTGAAGTCAGATAATAAATTAGATCATTTATTAAGTAAATGTAATGGTGAATGTTATATTTATACAAATGGTACTGGAGGACATGCTTTAGAATGTATTGAAAGAATGAAAATAAAAGATAATTTTACAAAGATTTATAGCAGAGATACATTACCATTTATGAAACCAGATTTTAGATCATTTAAAAGTGTTCATGATGATATTTACAGAAATAATAATAATGATATTTTTTTCTTTTTTGATGATCAATTAGCAAATTTAAAAACCGCAGCAAGTTTAGGTTGGGTCACATTCTGGATTAGTCCAGATTATATAAAATCAATTGATTATCCATTTGTCACAATGGCGTTTTCAAATATATATGATTGTTTAACATATTTAGAAAATAAATATTAGATTTATATTATAATGTTAGATCAATCAATTGTAAACGATGAATCATTTAATAATCATATATGTACAATCTGTATGAAAGAAGATTTAAATGATGAAGAAATTTATTTTACAAATTGCGATCATGAATTTTGTAAATCGTGTTTAGATGATTGGTTTCAAAGAGGTAATCAATCTTGTCCTTTATGTAGAACTGAAATAGATACTTATAAATATAAAGATGAAAATTATAAATTAATAATTCATGAAACTATTAATGAAAATGAAACACAAATTAATTTAGATAATACAAGAGAATTGAGAAGATTATTAGATACAAATACAATATTTAGAACATTAGCAAAACAAAATGCGAGATTAAGAATTTATTTATTTTTAACAATGTCAGGGTTTTTGCTTACTTTTAATAATTATTTATCACTGATGAATAGCTATAGTGAATTAAATAAAGAATATAACGGATGTATGAATGATAATACAAATTTAACTGATTATTTAAATAATTGTTTAGACTCAAATTTAATATCTGGTTATTACGTTAATATTCATGATGGTAGATTTTTAAGGAGGTGTTTTTATCCAAGTTCTTTATATGATAAATGTTTTGAATAAATATCTAATTAAAAGTAATGAATGGTGTTATTTTTTTAACAATCCTTTTAGCAATCTATTATTATATCTATCAAGGGTTCTATGATAGATTTGAAGAGAAATATCACTATTATTTTTATGGATTTATAGCGATTTATATAATATTATTGTATATCTATCATTTTGAATATATATTCTTTTATAAGATTATGAAAAATGTACATGATGTAAATAATACGCCATTATATTCATTTAATAGTATGAATTCGAATGCCGAATTATTTCAATCACAATATCCAAATTTTAATATTAAAGAAACACTATTAAATAAACAAAATGGTAGATGTTACGCATGTAGTAATTTTATAATGAAAGACGATTTACAATATTGTAAACTGAAATATAAAAATGATCTTAGAAATGGTGGTCAAAATAGTATTGAAAATATAGGATTAGTATGTAGTGGGTGTTTCGGATTTTCTTAAACTTTCTCTTTGAATATATTTTATAAGATTAAAAATCTTAAATAAAATATAATTAGATATTAATATGTATTCACAACATGGAGGAGCGACAAGTGCTCAGCCGACACCGCAACCGGCTTCTCAGCCAAAACCACAATCGACAACTCAACCACAACCAGCATCTCAGACTAAGCCCGGACCAGTACCAAATTCAGATACAGAGATTAATTCTATGACAGTTCAGAGTTTATTATCAAGTGTTGGGATTAAATCATCAAATCTGGATGATTTACTTGAAGGGACTGTTGTAGAAGTCGAAAGTCGTGTCGCCATGATTAAAGAAAAAGTAGATGAAAATGATAGAAAAGTTGAAGAAAAAAGAGCTGCATTAGAAATTAAATTAAATGAATTTAATAAAAATTTAGCAGCACAAGAAGATTTATATAATTTTGGAGGGGGTGAAAGCCCTAGTAATTTATTCGTTCAATTAAAAGTTCATAGAGGGAACTTTGATACTGGTGTTCTTGCTTTTAAAGATAGTGCTATGCACAAGGCCGCAGAGAAGTGGGTGACACCGAGTGATTCAAATGAGGGTAGTGTCGGATACCGTCTCCGTAATAGTTTATCCAATAAAATGAAAGGAACAGAATCATGGTTAGGAATACCTTCTTTATCTGATACATATAAATTATCTTCACGGATGTCAAAAGAATCATTTTTAAGTTTATTAAAAACAACTCGCATTTTTGAACAAGAAACAGAAGAAAATACATATCTAGCTATAGTTAAAGATATTCAGACTAAACGAGCAGGTGGTGCGGGTGGCAGCGGAGGTCCAGATGTTTCTGTAATTAATCAGGGTTTAAGGGAATTACAAGAAAAATATATCATTCAACTTCAACAGTTATTAAATGGTGTTGGTGCGGATAAACCTTATTATACAGGAGTGCGACAATATGCAGTTGTTGGAGGATATGAAACAGATAACAGAGAAGGATTTCTTCAGATGCCAGTTATTATGAATAGTAAAAGATATAATGATATGAAATCTAAATCTGAATTATTTTTAAGACATGAAACAGTAGACGATAATCAACGCTATAGAGGTGTATATATGGCGCAACCAGGTAACGCAAATGCCACTGATTTAACACTAGATCAAGTCCGAAGTGCTCACCAAGCTGGGCTACCAGCCCCTCCTAATGATAAGACCAATATTATTAGAACAACGGGTGGAAATTTTGCCTTACATGTGTCACGAGACCTTGGTAATGGTCATAGTGCCGATGATTTTAAATTAACCAAACCAGTTAATTTGGGTGATGTTAAACAAATAGACAAAGATGCTTTTGAAAAAATAGTATCAGAACAAACAGTATATGATGGAGGAAATACACCACCTGATGTAAATCAATCAACTATCCAAAGCGTAGTGCGCGCTGTTTATAGAGGTAATGGAACGCAAGTTGCTGCGGCAGATGCCAGCGCATGTTTAGCTGGATTAATTCCTTTTGATGAATCAATATTTACAAACTTACTCCAAGAAAAAGCAGATGGTCTTGTTCAATCACAGACATCTGATGGCGTCACCGACAAACCTATAATGTGGAGAGGAAAATCATATTCATTAAGAGCTGGAGCGACAAATAGTTTATTTGGTGTAAAAGACGCACTTAAAAGTGGTCAGGATACCGGATCGGGTCAGGTTTTCCCTAAATTAGATAAACTTAAAGATCCGTCCGAAACAAACATGATAACAGCCTTAGAATTAGAAAAATTATGTAAAGATTTTCAAACAAAACTTTCTGAATGTAATGATGGTGGTGCTGGTAATAAAGGTTGGCGAGGATTGGGTTGGTTATTCACACCTTCTCAAGATGGCCAAGTCGGTGGATGTTTTAATCCTAATTATCTTGGTGGTGCTAAGAATCTACATCTCGTAGACAGTCAAGGGAAAAAATTTATTGTAAAGACTGCAGAAGGTCAAAATGGTGGGGGATTAAAATTAGAAAATGTTATTGTGGCATTTGGCGGCGCCAACGTCGACACCTCAGCTGTCGCTAATAATATTACGGCTATTCATACCTCTGGTGGTGCGTCGCGGAACAGATTTGACCAATCACGGGCCGCATATACCGGCAACGGTGGGGGAAATTTCTTATATACAAGAGATAATCCAGGAGTAGACTGGAATGCGGCTAATGGAGGCGGAGCCGCAACTATACATGATATAGCTGAAATTACCAGAAGAAGATGTATTTTATTTTTATTTCATTTCTTAGAAAAAGCATTTGATGCTCAATGGTATACCGATCCGGGTAATGGTCAGGGTCTATATAAAGTTTTTATTGACAAAGAAGAAGTATATAAAAAATTAAGTGACTGGGATCAGGTGGAGAAGTGGTGGTCATATACTTCTACAGCTGAAGCATGTACAACTCCAGATGGTGTTGTTTGTTCTTACAATGGAGAAAAGAATCCTGCTGTAGCATGGAACAATGATAATCCATTATATCCTGAAAAATTATCACCTCAAGATTGTTTATTATGTTTTGCGAGACATTTATTTATAGGTAAAACTAACACGGTAGATAGTATTTTAACGAAGCCCCGTCACGCACATGAAGATGAAGTAAAAGTGTGGGATATTATTGAAGAATTTTTACCGAAATTTTATCGTTGTGCTTTAGTAATTAAACACAAAGAAACTGTTAAAGATTTTTATACTAAACTTGAAACACATTATACTAAGTCTTCTGTTCTTTCTGAAGCAAAAACGATTAAAGATGAGAAAAAAGAGGTTGCTACAGCTTTACAAACTGAATTATTAAATAGTTATCCACCAGATATGTATCGTGATTTAATGATACGAATGTATGATAAAGATCCACAAGTGAAAGAGGAAAGAAAAAGATATTGTTGTTGTGAAAATGAAATGCAGCCATATAAGGGTGATGGTCAAAGACCTAATTTTCAACAGTGTAGCATATGCGCTGTAGCTCATTATTTCTTTGATATACCTGAAGCGAGAGATTCATATGATTTTAAAACATATGGTCACCAACAGAGGGATGTTGCGCAGGAGTATATTGCTGGTGGTACCCTTCGATTTTCGGCTGAAACGACCGCAAATAACGTACCCGGCGGGTTCAACTACCCACAACAATTTCACGTCCGAAAGGAAGCAAAAGATGATTTTAACCATGTTTGTAGCGATTGGAACGAGTTTGAATGGCCGAACGGGAATCGTCCATCAATATTTAAGCTAGATACACCAGGTGGTGATAATATTAAAGGATCAAAATTCATTATAAATGTTGAACAAAAAAATTCTAAGAGCACTGCTGTTGTAGCTTTTGATAAAAAAAATAATAGTAATAAATATGGTATATATGTAGCAAATGATGATACCGAGTATTCGATTCAATTAGCGAAACATAAAATACAATGGCCTAAGTCATTTCTCTCACAAACGGGTCACCCCGCGCCCGCGACCACTACAGGAGTACGGATTGGTTTAGACGGATTTCGCGAAGGTGAATATATCATATTAAAAAATCCAGACCCACCAGATTCTACTCTCACTGTTAAAAGAAAATCGCCTTCTCAAAAACACTGCTTAGATGGAGTTCCACCTTATCCAATTAAACACCTCGCTTATAAAGCAGTTATTCAAGATGAAGCACCTTTATTTCTTGATATGCAGAGTGTTCATGGGAAAGCAAAAAAAATCATCATAGATTTTATTTCTGGTTGGGAAGCAAAAAAAGAAAGATATGATATATCTAAAGCGGGGGCAAAGAAAGAACCAACTCCTTCAGAAGGAGATAAATCTGCCGAAGGAGATAAACCAGGTTCTACTTCTCCCGGAGAGGGTGCTACCACGCCAGGAGGAAAACAAGGAGTAACGCCTACTTCAACCACAGGTGATATATCATCTGATAAGGCTGTAGCCGATAGTGTATTACCTTTTAAAGAAAAAGAATTAGATAAACCATCAGTAACTTCACTCGAACAAGCAAAAAGCAAACAGGTTGTTGAATTTTCTGATTATCAAAAATTAGAAGATGAATACAAAAGAGTTGAAAGAGAAATGAAGCGCAAAAATGAATTATTAAAATCTATGGTAGCTGAATATAGGAGTAATAATTTAGTACAACAGGGTGATATGACAGAAAATAGAATCAAACGGGATTCAGACAATAAAAGAAGAATCTTATTGGAGCGTAGAATTAGAGATTTACAAAGGAAAGAGAAGCAAAGACTAGACACTTTGATGATTGCCATGACAAGGATGAAGAAAAAAGAAGAAATGTATGTAAAACAAATGGAAGAAATGGAAAATTTAAAAGAAGAAAAAAGGCGTTCTCAGATGGAAGCTAATATGCACGGTATTGTTGCTAGTGAAATAAATTTAAATCATCAATATCAAACAAGTCTTCAAGAAGCCAAATTAAGGAAAGCACAGGCAAAATATCTTGGATTATCTGATAAATCTGTTCATTCTGAATATGAACTAATGAGAATGAAATCAGATGTTAAAGAAAGAAGAAATGTACCTCATATTTTTTCCGAAGACAAGAAACCTAAAAGAACTCAAAGTAGGAAGAGAGCAAATAAAAAAGGGAAACTAAAAGGTAAAAGAACGCCTAAAAAGAATAAAAAGACAACAGATTAAAAACAACAGATTAAAAACAACTAAATCTTTTCTTTTCTTTTTCAGGTGACAATTCAGACCACTCTTGAATAGTATAATTATCACTCATTGAAAGATTGCATCTAGCGCAGATCGGTTTTAAATTTTCAATATCTAATGTCCCACCTTTAGATTCGGGTTTATCATGACCAACATGAAAATCAAAAACGGTCATATTATTTTTACACCATCTAACATAACATTTACTTTCATATTTTTTACCAACTGTTGTTAACCAACATTGTTCTCTAACAGCTTTTGGAATATTTTGTTTGCGTGTCATATTAATATAATATTATCCATATCTATTTAAATATTATTTTTGATATTTAAATGATACCATGACAGATTCAAATCAGATTGTATCTATAACAAGATGTATTTATATCCCTAAGTTTGATGAATCAAAAGATGAATATATAGATATTTCACCTTATAAACCATATGAAAGAAATGCTATTCAATACGAATGTCGTTGTAGAGCGGGTAGCGTTCTAACAAATACAACTACATTTAAAAAACATATTAAATCTAAAACTCATAAAGATTTCATACAAAATTATAAAAAATATTATGCTGAATTGGATTCAGTAAAAGAAACGATTAAAGAATTAAGAATTGAAAATGAATTTTTAACGAGAAAGAATATTAAATTACAAAAACAGATAGATGAATTTGAACAGGAAGAATTTCATGATGTTGAATAAAAAAAAATATCTACTATAGTATAAATGGTTTATAAGAAATCTAAGCGCAGCAATAAAAAAAGTGGAAATACAAAACGCAGAAATACTAAACGTAGGAATACGAAACGTATAAATATGAGAAGCAGAAATTATAAGAAACGTAAAACCAGAAGCAAATCAAACAGAAAAAATATTCAAAAAGGAGGAATGCAGGAATTCACACAAGCCGTCGCTTCAATCTTCGCTCCTAAAGATAGAGCTTGGGTTGGAGGTAGAGGGATGGGTATTTTAGTAAGGGAGGGGGAGGGCGATCGCGGTATTAAACCTTATGTTTTCCATACAGAAGCCGTCACCTGGACGCTAGACGGCCGTTTGACAATACCTAGTGGAAGTTTTATAAATTTAGAATCACCACCTGGCACAGGTGTGCTCGCGGCCGCGGGGAAAGGAAATCATATTTTCCGGAGCGCCAATGCCGGACAAGATAGTCAGTTGAGCCGGGCACTGTCTGATATAAGGAGTTCTCAAATTATAGGGACGCCTGAGGTATTCGGAGTTGCCAAGGATCAAGCGATGAGGGGGTGTACAAATGCGGATACTTTGAGTTTAAGGAAAATGTGGGAGGGTGAACTATATAAACTACATGGTCAGACTTATAAATTAGCAACCGGACCAGAAAATTATAAATTATATCAAATTGTGCAATAATTGTTTAAATTATATTTTTATTTTATGAATTTTATTTAATTATGTCTAATATCTTTTTAGAATCAATGACTACCGATGATTCATTATCTTCATTAAATGATACAAGTGATTTAACAAGGATGGCTTATAGTAATAAAAGTTCAGATATCCCTCTAAGAAACAGTTCTATGAAAGATAGATTTGAGTCTGATACATTTATTAATCATAAAGAAAGTTTTGAACAAAATAATTCTCGTATTAATTCATTAAATGATGAAATTAGAGAATTAAAAAGCAAATTAAGATTAGTTTATGAAAAAGATGATGAAATTCAAAAGTTAAAAAATGAATTAGCCCAACATGAATTAAAATTAAAGGATTCCGAAAGATATCAAAATGATAATATTCGTTTAAGATCAGAAAATGATTCATTAAAACGAGAATTAGATATGCTAAAGATAACGGGTTTAGAAGTTGATAAATATAAATCTGAAAATACTTTGTTGAAAAAGAAAGTAATAGAATTATCTAAAGTAGATTCTACTAAAGATGATATTCATGAATTATTGGATGAATCAAATAATTTAGATTCTGTAGAAAAAGTCCCCGTGGATGTAACAAGACTAAAAAGTGTGTTGTACAATAGATTAAAATCATATCATGAAAATCATATTGAGAGTTTAATCTTACAATATGATTTAAATGAAAAAACCGAAATTGAAAAAAATGTAATGGAAAAAATACTCTTAGAAGCTATTCACGTTTAGATACTATTACACGGTTTATTTGTCTGCTTTCATAGATATCATAAATTCACCAAATCCAAATGTTAATGCGATTATAAATAATAATGCGAATAATTTATCTCTTGTTCCATTAATTTGATATAAGATAGATACAGTATATGATATATATAATAATGTGACTATCCCACCATATTTAGCGACACGACAACCAAATGCTTCATTATTTTTATTACTTCCTTTATTACTTGTTTCTTCTTTGAATGAACATTTTTGGAGAAACAATGATTCTATCACAAAGTTGAAGAATAATAGTATAAACAACATAATGTAAATGGGAATATTACTGCTACCAACTCCTAAAGTATCGGAAAAAAGAGCTATACTCCCACCCGTGCTATAATTCATAAATAAAATAAACAACAATAATAAGAATAAAGTTGTTGTAATCGTTCTAACAATATATTTATTACTGGATGATGTATCTGATTCACCCCACTCAAAATTTCCAGTTACGAGTCTATTAAACAATACATCTGATGTCATAGGGATACTGCTACCAGATCCATATATTGATGATAATATATTAATTTCATTAACAAATACAACAATAATAGGTAACATTATCACAAATAAATATTTCAGATTGTCATTTAAGAAACCTAATATAGGAACTTCTGAATCCATTTTACTTAATAAAATTATCATTAACATGATAACGGTGAATAAATATGATAAAACAAAAAATACCATTGCTCTTTCATTTTGGGTTAAGTAATCTCCGTCTCCATCTTTTTTCCATTTTATCATTGGATTACCATTTAAAAAATCCCATGACCAACCTTTACAGTCTTTATTTTCCGTTGCTTTTTTTGATAATTGTTGTATTAGCGTTGCGCCGATCCAAGTCACGGATATTATTAAAACTAGCATTTTTTTATTGTAATCTAAGGATGTTTCGGCTACGATTACAGAGGATAAAATGATTACATTACCGATCATCCATTTATCAATTACCGCTGTATCCAATTGTTGTATCATTATTATAATAGTTATGACTACAGCTAAAACAGAAGTCAGTGTATTTTTATATTCCGTAGAAATCATATTTATATAATATGAATCATAAAAAAAAATAAATTAATAAATTATTCACCATCAGATTTGAACTGAAGAACTATTAATCTATTTGATTAATCGCTTTTCCATTTAAGCTAATGAATATAACATGGTAGCGGTGGGATTCGAACCCACGAAGCATATGCAAGCGATCTTGAGTCGCTCCCCTTTGACCGCTCGGGAACGCTACCTTCGACTTATAAAAGTCTTTACCCTTATGGGTAATTTACCCTATGTGGGACTCGAACCCACAACCTTCAGATTAGAAGTCTGACGCGCTATCCAGTTGCGCCAATAGGGCTTTTGCTTTCTTCCTAAGAAAGACTTATGCTCCATCCTATGGAGACTTATGCTAGAGGTGGGATTTGAACCCACGAAGCGTGTCGCAAGCGATCTTAAGTCGCTCCCCTTTGACCAAACTCGGGAACCCTAGCTTTAACGATAAGATACTTTCTTACCGAGTTTGTTAAGGTAACTACACCTCCTCCTCCAGCTGGGTTCGAACCAGCGACCTATCGGTTAACAGCCGAGCGCTCTGCCAACTGAGCTATAGAGGAAAGTATCACGAGGGGGATTTGAACCCCCGACCACTCGGTTAAAAGCCGAGCGCTCTAAACCATGCTGAGCTACCGTGACGATGGTTATATTATAATTGCGCCCTACATATAATTTTACCTTTTATTTCCGTATGACGATAAAACTTAATATATTATTGATAATCCATTATCATATATATATATCAGTTATACCGAATCGCTTAAGACCGATTAATCTAGTATCACGAGAGGGATTTGAACCCCCGACCACTCGGTTAAAAGCCGAGCGCTCTAAACCATGCTGAGCTACCGTGACAAAGTATCCTGAGCGGGACTCGAACCCGCGACCTCGAGCTCATAAGACTCGCGCTCTAACCAACTGAGCTACCAGGACACAAATAAAACTAATTTGAGAATTTATATCATTCTCTACTACAATCTATATTGTAGTCTTATCTTTAAATATCTTATCTTAAACGCAACCGAACATTAATTGTTCTTTAAGAACAAAATTTATAAAAAAATTTGATTTGGTGTTCATTGTGTTTAATTACATTACAATCAAACAGCTAAATAAAAGGAATATATATATTATCAGAGTCAGCAAGAGTCTCCCAGAGTCAGCAAGAGTCTTCTAGAGTCAGCAAGAGTCTCCCAGAGTCAGCAAGAGTCTTCTAGAGTCAGCATGGCATCTCTCTCATACGAACTTAACGGTCGCAATGGCAACACTGTTTCCGGTTCTGACATCGGGTTCATCATCGGGAAGGGGGCTTCGGGACTCAAGAGAGTCATTTCCGGTGCGTGGACGATGTATGAAAGGCTCCAGGATTCAGACAAACGCATTGATGAAGAAAAGCCCAAGTTGAGGATTGTTCTCAGGGATCACGAAGAAGGTATTATGGTAGAGATTATTTCAGAATCAGAAACTATGAGAAAACTCTCACAGAAATCCCTCGACAAGAGTATTGAATTCATGATAAAGAAGCGTCTCCACGAAAGTCTCAAGACAGAGCATTTCCTAGTAGAGTTTCCCGAGCGTCTTCTGGGTAAGCTTATTGGTAAGGGTGGTGCTAATCTGAAGCGTCTTCAGAATGATATTATTTATCAAGGGCGGCAGGTTCATATCGCGAAAGAGGACGTAGAAACGGCAAAGACAGCCCGCATTAGAGTAGAATCTCTTGGAGCTGAACCAGACGAAGATGGAAAGAGTGGGAACATCATAGATAAGGGGGCGGCATCTAACACGAATTTTATGGGATGGGGGCCCTCCGCCACAGAGGATTATGAGCATTATATCAAGATATCTCTGTCATTTAAGCGGGATGCGAAACCATTTGTAGATAAGACACTTTATCAAGAAAGGTTTTCAAGTGTGGTCATGAAACGTATCGATCAAATCAGGGATGAAGATAGTGATCAAATGGATGAAATCAATGAGTGTCTTGGATTTGACGAAGATTAATTTATAAATATCCAAAATTAAATAAATCACTTATGCCCTTAGTTAGACCAGTATTCATTATTATTTTTTGTCCCGACACCATCATCCCGTCAGCTGTGAATACATTTTTTGTAAAGTCATTAGAACAATATCGGTTATCTTTCCCGCAAGTACATTTAATATATCCTTCATTCGTAATCCCATTATAAACCCCTTCTGGAAAGCATGGGTCCGCTTCATTAAATTCTCTACTTTTCATGTTGTCGCGATATACACAACCAATACATCTTTGAATACATTTCCCAGTTATAGGACATTTACTATAACCTTCGGGGCATTGACCCGTAGGTATTTGAGATTCACCTAAACCATTATTTGTTACAAAGGGGTTTCTATAATTTGTAAATCCTTCCTTTTCACCTATAATATTTTCACCTCTTGTTTTAACTACTGATTTTTTTACTTCCGAATTTAAATTATCAACATTGTAACTCGCAAAACCTCTCTGAATCGCTATATCATTCATTCTCGCCGTTTCTTTAACATCTTCGGGTAAAACTTGTTTCATAGGATCTTCTTCGCAATTAAATCGATAAGGCGAAGTATTATCACCAACACACTGTCTCAGCATATCGGAAGCAGGTTTTAATTCGCTATCTAAATAAAAACATCTTAATTGTTCTTCCATTGAAGTCATATTAATATACTATAATATAATAAAATTTGATTTTTTATAACATAAAATAAAATCAAATGGAAGATAATATTCAATCTAATACATGTGAAATAATTAAAATTGATAAAAAAACAATTACAGATATTCAAAATCTTAAAAAAGAATATCTTTTTAAAAAAGAACGTATCAAAAAAGAAATCCTTGATGAGCTAAAAAATAGTCGTTAAATATCAAAATAAATTTGATTTCATATTATTATTTTTTATCTTAATACACACTAATCACTCTAAGAGTAATAGAAGGAACAGAGAAAACACACACAGATACAACAGATACAAAGCATCCGAGAAATGGAACCTCAGTATACTTGGCTTCACATCGGAGATCACACGGCTTCTTCGGGGCGAGGCGTGGAGTGGTTCTTGAAGAGAGAAGGTAAGCCTAAGATTATGGAGATTATGGCTGCCCCTATCACAGATCCAGGGATTTTCAAGAGAGAGATTCAACGTCTCATTGAATCTGATATCCAAACAACTCTCTGTATCGGTGGAGAACTTAAAACCATGAGTGAGGGAAAACCGGCATCTAATTTTCGATACGAAAAAGACAACGATCTTAATGAAAATGTCATTGATAATTATCATCAACTTTTCCGACTTTATCTGGAACTGAATGGGACCAAACCTATCTTCGTAACAACTATTCCTCGTTCGTGGAGAAAGTATTCATGGTTCATCCAAGAAGATGGAACAATGCTGAGAAAAGATCAAGAATACAGAAAGAATCTAGGACCACCGGAAGTTCGTGGATCTATGGTTGCCCCGATTGATGAAGCAGCACAAGACAGAGTAGATGAAGATTTTATGAGATTTCTTTCACATAATTGTGTCGAAAAAGAACAACTAGTAAAGATCAGAGAGTGTTGTAAGGGGGCAAGATATCATACTTATCTTGCTGATATGATTTCATTTCTTTATCAACTGAGAACAATCCCAAATGAATTTTCTGATACATACTATCCAGAATTTAGAACTGTAGACACTGTTAAGCTTCCCAATAGCAAATTTTTCCAACTGTATTTCAATAAAACAATGTCTAAAGATGGAGTTGTCTTCTTCTGTCCTAAGGGATCTTCAGTTGATAGTATCTATGAGGATTTTCAAGAAGCTATATCTCTTAAAGAAAATCCTACCAAAGAAAAAATTAGAACTCATCTTCTACTGAATCGTATTGATAGGTGGACTGACTTTTCAGCGAATGATACAGACGATGCATTCACCATTCTTATGCTAATTCATGCGTTTAATGGCCTAACAGGAGAAAAAATTTCACATGGTTGCGCCGAGGGTGTTTACTACAAACCAACTGAAGATGAAAAAATTATCTTGGATAGCCTTCATAAGTCACTTGATCATTGGAGGTCACAACTAGAATAGATGCTATAAGCAATTATTGATTAATATTTTTTATCTTTATATATTATAATGAATCTATCTTTTTTATCGGCAATTTACATAATTTACATGTTTAATTACTTTCAAACTGATATTTATCTATCACATCCATTTGATATTTATACGAGTAATGTATCTTTCTTAAATCATGGTCAAAAGAGCAATCATATTTGTCATTTAGGAAATATGATTGGATATCTTTTAGCATTTTGGTTTATAGTGAGGCATTTTTTATCATTCAGTAAAAAAACTTTACAAAAAATTAATATTTTAATATTAAATACTACACTGATAGGTTCTTTATTAACAAATATGAACGCTTTTGTTTATTTCTTACCTTTGTATATTATCCAGAATTATTCTTCTTCGCTATCTACAATTAGATATGTATTATCTAGTGGAGATTTATCTTGAATTGGAGAATTCATTTTGGGGATGTCAATGAAATCTATATTTTCCGAACAATGTGTTATAAATTCTTCATTATTTAGTTTTTCTCTGATAGATAACTTATCTTGAAATATAATATCAATTACTTCATCTATAAGAGGGTTATGTGAATCTAGTTCATAGGATTCATTTGTTTTCATGTTAAATAAGTAAAATGTCCGAGATTCATCAAAATCTTCCTTGTATAACCACGCATAAAATATTAATTGTATTTTATGAGAAATATCCAATGATTCGGTACATTTTAATTCGTAAACCGAATTAGGTGAAAGTATATCAATATACCCCCTAATATTTATTATATCATCTTTATGTTTATAATTCCTTTCAACTCTTACTTCAAACTGTAGATCATCTTCAGTTATATAATCATTTAATCTTTTAAAAGATCTTTCTATTATATGTGGTTTAATCCAATTATATGATTCAATCTGATTTAGATTGGATTGTATACCTAGATCAATTGATTTACCGATGTTAGATAACAGTAAGAAATCATTTATTTCAGAGCATTCTGATTTTAAATACTTCAGCGAACGCGTCAGTACATTATCTCTGTTATCCATTTTTAACAAACTTAATTCCCTTCTATATTTATCAAGCAATGAATTATTACCAGTTTTAATATATTCCCACAAAGCAGGTATTGATTCCCCATTTAGATCTGAAACATTTTCAGTTAAATTTTTTACGAAAATTTCATTAGAGACAGGGACTATACCCTTCCATTCTGATTTTTTAGTATATAAAATATCTAATATCGGAATTAATTCGGTTTCATTTTTTTGACTAATATACCGCGTGATTTGAGTTACCGAGTATTCTAGAGTTTTTTCTTTTTTGAAATCATCACCGATTCTATTTAAAATAACCCCCGTCCTGTTAACTACCTGACAATATGATTTTGTAATTAATTCACTTAAGTCTATTCTTATGAATGGAAGTTTTTTACGATTTATATCATGAATAATATGGAGCCTTTCAGTTGCGCGAGTTAAAGCAACATAAAGTGGTTCAACACATTCTTCTGGATTATCATACATATCCGTATATATCTTATAATATGATTCATCGCATCCCAAGACGAAAACACATTTCCTTTCTCTCCCTTTTGAACGATGAAATGTTGTCATTGTAATTTTACCTCTCATGTGTTCTTCATTGATAGAACCATCATTTTCTGGTGGACGATAGATATCTATCTTTTTACCATTTATTTTCTTGTTAGCTAAGAATGCGTCTAGGCGATTAATAGCCCCACTTTTTAAAGTGGGGGCTAAGATAAAGAAATCATCATATTTATATCCCTTCTTATTGATTAGGTATTTAATTCTTTTATAAATATAATAATGAAAATCTCTACTAAATGTATCATCAATAATATATTGTACTGGTTTCCCTTTTTTATTTGTCTTAATACGGTTTTCATTTAAAACAACTTCATTCATGAATTGAGACATAGGATCAGTGAGTCTGAAACTAATAGATAGTTTATATTCCTTAAAATTTCCATCAAATAATTTTGGTGAAAGTGTTAAAAATCTACTATCAGCACCTTTAAATTGAAATACTGCTTGCTTTTCATCGCCAATCACTAAATAACTGGGATTAATTTTCAGATCATCTATGACCTTAATTATAAACTTATAATGTAAATGAGTCATGTCTTGAGTTTCGTCAAGGATAATTAAATCATATTGTTTGATTAATATGGGTTCTAATTGATACCTTAATATATTATATATATCTTCATCTTGGCTCGCATTTTTATCATATAATTTTCGCGGTAATGAATTATAACTATGAATATCCAAGTTTCTTAGTTCCATTCGTTTCATTTTCCCCCTAGCATCGGTTTTAAGGTCGGAGCTAAATGTTAATAATAATATCTTTTTATCAGGTAATTCTTTTGCTATGTGTAATGCCAGAGTTGTTTTCCCTGCTCCCGGAACAGCATTTACAAAACACGAATGACCTTCTTCTATTGTAGATTTTATTTCTCTCTGTTCATCACTAAGTGATACAAAATCACTCATTATAAATAAACTATGTGTAATGATTTTAAATAATATACTTATCAAATTTCTAAAAAAACATTTAAAAGATTAATTTCATAATAAGATTATATAAATATGGTAGCAATTGGTATTGATCTTGGAACAACCTATTCATGTGTTGGATGGTGGAAAGATAATCGGTGTGAAATTATAGCGAATGATCAAGGAAATCGCACAACACCTTCATATGTATCATTCACAAGCGAAGAGAGACTAATAGGTGATGGTGCTAAAAATCAAGCATCTATGAATCCTGAAAATACAATCTTTGATGCGAAACGATTAATTGGTCGTAAGTTTGATGATCCAGCAGTTCAAAGTGATATTAAAAATTTTCCATTCACTGTAATATCCGATGATAATAAACCTAAGATTCAAGCCACATACAAAGATGAATTAAAAACATTTCAACCTGAAGAGATTTCGTCCATGGTCTTAACCAAGATGAAAGAAGTCGCAGAATCTTATATAGGTGAAAAGGTAACTGATGCAGTTATCACTGTCCCAGCATATTTTAATGATTCGCAACGTCAGGCAACAAAGGACGCGGGTCATATTGCTGGATTAAATGTTCTTCGTATTATCAACGAACCAACCGCAGCAGCTATTGCTTATGGTCTTGATAAGAAAGAAGAAGAAAAGAATGTATTAATTTTTGATCTCGGTGGAGGAACATTTGATGTTTCTCTGTTGAGTATTGATGATGGTATCTTTGAAGTGAAAGCAACTGCGGGAGATACTCATCTTGGTGGTGAAGACTTTGATAATATTCTTATGAAATATTTCATTGATGAATTTAAGCGTAAGCATAAGACTGATGTTAGTGATAATAAGAGGTCTCTAAGGCGTCTAAAGACAGCATGTGAAAGAGCAAAACGCACGCTATCTAGTTCGGCCACGGCTTCAATAGAATTAGAATCTCTTTATGAAGGGATTGATTTTTTCACGAGTATCAGTAAAGCGAGATTTGAATCACTCTGTATGAATTTATTTCAGAAATGTATTAATCCTGTATCACGCGTTCTCCAAGATGCTGGGGTTTCTAAGTCTAGTGTTCATGAGATTGTTCTTGTAGGTGGTTCTACTCGTATTCCAAAAGTTCAAGAACTACTCAGTCAATTTTTCAATAATAAAGAACTAAATAAGGGAATTAATCCAGATGAAGCGGTTGCTTACGGCGCAGCGGTTCAAGCAGCTATTTTATCCGGTGGGACTTCAGGAGATGATGACGCCGATCAGATATTATTACTTGATGTTGCTCCTCTATCACTTGGTATTGAGACAGCTGGTGGTGTTATGACAAAACTAATTGAGAGAAATACAACCATCCCAACAAAGAAATCTCAAACATTTTCTACTTTTGAAGATAATCAAGATTCTGTTATGATTCAGGTGTTTGAAGGCGAAAGAGCCATGACAAAGGATAACAATGAATTAGGTAATTTTAAACTTGAGGGTATTCCGCCTGCTAGGAGAGGCGTTCCTCAGATTGAAGTATCATTTGATGTTGATGCGAATGGTATCATGAATATTGAAGCAAAGGATAAGGGTTCTGGTAATGTTCAGAATCTTACAATTAAAAATGATAAAGGTAGATTATCTCAAGAAGATATTGAAAGAATGGTGCAAGAGGGAGAAAAATTTAAAGAAGAAGATGAAATGAATCGTGATAAAGTTGAAGCAAAAAATAAATTAGATTCTTTAGTTTATCAAACCAAGTCTACAATTGAAAATGATCAGATAAAGAGTAAACTTGAAGAATCTGATATGAAAGTTCTAACAGATACATTATCTGAAACTGAATTATGGTTAGAAGATGAACATTCTAAAGAAGAATATGATAATAAAATGACTGAAGTCAATAGTATCTTAAATCCAATTATGATGAAGGTTTATAGTGAAGGAGGCGCCGATGGCGCTGGTATGCCTTCAGCTGTGCCTTCTACCGAAGGTGCCGAAGGTACAGAAGGCGCAAGCATGCCTAGTATCGATGAAATTGATTAAATAATATATAATTATATATTTAATATATAATGAAAGATATAAGTTGTATTGTTGGTATTACATTATTAATTGGTAGTTTATCTATGTCATTGCAAAAACGAGATACTAAAATTTTTTCTCGCTTTTATAATTTATTAGATAGTAAGCAAAAGAGTATTTATGAAGGAATCGTTAAAGAGAGATTTACTATTTATTTTACAGGTATGATATTAGGTTTAGGATTAGGTATACTTTATTATATAAGATCTAATGATAAATATAAATTATGTAAATTTTTAGCGATTATCTATCTTGTAAAATTAGGCTTTTATAAAGTTTATCCTAAAAGTCCTTTAATGTTATATTCTTTGAGTAATCAAAAGCAAGTTGAAGCATGGGCTGATATTTATACTGAAATGAAATCTAAATGGATTAAAAGTATTGCTATTGGATTCATAGGTTATTTATTAATTAGTTTAACGTTTTGATTTTAATTTATAAGTATATTTTTCATAAAATTCAATACTTTTCGCTAATGCAATTAATCCTAAAATAAGAATAGGATATATCCCATATTCCGATTTAGGCTTGTGAGTTAAACAATAATATATTGATACAATGAACGCAGAAAATGCTACTAAAGCAGAAAACATATATAAATTACTTTCTTGGACCATATTATAATAAATATAATATATATTTTTTTATCTTCTATAATATTTTTTATCATAAAAATCTTTTAGATTCTGATCAAGATTTTCAGAAACATTACTCTTCAGGTAAGGATTAAATTCTTTTACATAGTTTTTACGATTAATTTCTTTTTTTGTAGTTGGATTATCTATTTTTTTTGTGATGAAATCGCGTGACTCATATTGAACATGATAAGGGATCAAATGAAATCCAAGAGGTGGCTTCTTAAAAGGCACACGTATATATGTTCTACAAACTTGATTTATCATATCGCTATTTAAATATATAAATTTATTTTTAAATAAGTATATTATAAATATGGACATGAACAGAGGAGAATCGGGTGATATTAATTCAACCCAACCTTATAATTTTATATCAATGTTAAATTCAATTATGCAAAACAGTAATATTATATTAAGAGATGAAATTTCTAACATGAATAATACAATCGCTGAAAATTTGGGATGTAGTGAAGAATTTAAAAACAATTTGGAAGAATGTATAGTAGATAACGAATTTATTAAAACAAAAAAACAGTGTAGTATTTGTCTCGATGAATTTAAATTAGGTGATAAATATATTAGATTACCTTGCCATGGTGAGGGTAATGAATCAGAGGATAATCATGTTTTTCATAGTGATTGTGATACTTGTTCTGGAATTAAACCATGGTTAGAAAGGAATAATACATGTCCAATGTGTCGTAAAGAATTTCCTAGAGATAATCAACCTATATTATCAGGTAGTGGGAGAACTAGTGATATATTTGAATCTATTACAATTCACACTAATATGGCATCACCTATTGTTAATATACCACATACCCTTAATATGCCTATGAATAATACCGACTCCGATAGTATTCCTAATCAAACTATTGAAAATATAATCCCAAACCCTAACGACCTTGAAAATACAATATCAAATATAATTACAAATTATATTAATGAAATAGAGGAAAGCAATGAACAAAGAGATATTCAATTAGCTATTGAAGCTTCGTTACAAAATGTAGATGTCGATTAAGTTTAATATTAATTATTATTAATCATTATCTATTATAAATGAGTACGATACAAAATGTAGATTCGGCGCCCGATTACATTATGAAATTTATTCACACGAATATGGAGCAATTATGTAATATTTATGATGAAGGATTAAATAACAATCCTGGATTAGAAGTAGGTATTATGGTATTTCAGTGTTCGCAAGAACAAAACAAGATGGATGTTCAATTTATGAATGATGAAATGATGTGTGAAATACTCGCTAAAGAAAGTGTTATGAATTTAAAAAATAATATTAAAGAAAATAAAAAATTATTTTTCATTCAAGATTTAGATTTAAATAGCGTATTTTTAATACAAATCTAGGATATTAAATCCTTTAAATAATCATATATATTTGCTATACCACATCTTACCTGAGATGTTGTTCTATAATTTGCCGGTCTAACTAGAGTTTCCTCTAATAAATCTTCATCTGGGGATAGTGTTGTTTTTTCGGTAAATGGATAATCAGACGAATATGTTTTCATCAGCTTATTTACGTAACATATCTCACCACCACCATTACTTACCATGACATCCCATTCTGTCAATCCTTCTTCCTTTAATCTCAATTTGGCTAACTTAATATCATTTTTAATCTTTGCTTTTCTTAATCTTTTAGATATTTCTTCTGAAGCTAATATATCTCTATGACATGCGCTACATCTACTATATTCGCAATTGATACATCTATATGATATAGATTTTCTATCACATATATCACAATGATATCCCTCTTTATATTTATACTCCATCTCATGATCCTGTTCAGAACAAATCGGGATCAACCGAAAATCCATTGATGACTATATTTTATCTTAGATTGTTAATTATTCTCCAAAGAATAATCAATCAAATTTTAACTGTAAAAATTTTTATTTTCTTCTTTTATAACCTCAAAGTTCTTAGGGTCGTTTTTTTCAATGATTCCAATAAATTCATCAAGTAGGTCCAGAATATTTTCGGCCTCTCTATTATAAAATAAAAATTCTTGTAACATGGCGGTTGTAAACTTCTTGTGGGATATTTCTTTATAAAATTCTTTAAACTTTTCTTTTTGTTCGGGTAGAAAGGTTACAAACATACTTTTTGTCTGATGTTTATCAGCATAGTCTAATTCTATTTTATTATCGATCCGACAAGAACGAATCATAGCAAAATCTAATACTTCGGGTCTGTTCGCTGTTAAAAATAACATCGTCCCTTCAACGCATGTAAAGCCATCTAAACAATTTAAGAACGCTTGTAATGTAATCCCATTATGATCATCACCCTCTTTTCTTTCACCATCAAAAAGTGTATCTATGTCTTCAATTACAATAATTCTTTCTTTTTCTTCATTATCACTAATATATGAAAAAGCATCAACCAGATTTGTATCTAACATATCTTTACTGATCGGTAAAATATATAAATCACAATCTAAATGAGAAGCGATTGATTTAATTAAACTTGTTTTACCTGTTCCGGGCGGACCATGAATTAATTGGACGCTCTTATAGGGTATACCAAAGGATAAATAAATATCTCTTGTATTATCAGAAAAGAATTTGCTTGTCTTATCAATTGTGGTCTGAAGGATATCTTCAGGTAAATAAACCGTTGATAAAGGTCTCTTAGGTGATTTAGATAATAATGTCCAATAATCTTTTTTATAATAATAAACATTCATTGTTTCTTTAGTATTCATCTTAATTTTCTTTTTTTCATTTTTACACCATTCCATCGCTTCATCCGCAAATTCGGTTAATATTTCTTTCGTATCTGCCGTTAATTCTAATTGATAAACTATTTCTTCATCCTGCTGACAATCATGCTGAGACATTAATTTATAAGGGATATTATTGTTATCCTTAACCATGAAATATTTAACATATATTTGTTTACCCTTATATATGATTTTCATATCACATTCATTTGGCATATGAACTTTAAATTCAACTGGTTTTTCCTTTCGTCTGAATCTCCATTCATTAAAATGATAAACCTTTTCAACACTGTAATTAAATGAATTAACTTCATCACCATATTTCATACAAATGTATCTCAAAACTTCATCATGAAATGGCCAACTATTCATCATAACCATTTTTTGCTTATATTTCATTAAAAAAACTTTATGATATATATAATAAGAACATCCAGCAATCAATGATAAAGCACTAGCCTTCTGTATAGAGTTCATTATCTAATTAATATTTATTAATTGAATAACTTTAAATAAAAAAAATTTGATTTAAAAATATTATTTATATACTAATAATAAAGATGGATAGTAATAGCACCGTTAGAAAAATAAATCTTAGCCGATATAATTTAAAACAATATCTTAAAGAGGAATGGTTGACTGATACTATCAAAGATTACAGTGATATAGAAATAGAAAAACTTTATAGAACAAATAAACCACCCGCATCTGAAATTTATTTCGGAAATGCTTCTGGGTGTAATTTTACAGTTTATCACAGGAAAATACCGAGTCATAGATTACATGTCATTTACTACAATTTCCCTGAAATTGGATCACCCGCCGTTAAGATTACTAAAACTTGTAGTGAAAAATTAAATACTCTTTACAAAGAAGAAGATATTCAACCAGAAGATAGTTTAATTGTTATCTTATACAATCAAATACCCGAAAATTTACAATTAGCAATAGAAAATTTATATATATTAGGACAAAATGAATTATCAATAATGGGTTTAAGCGAAAGTATAGATAATGAAAATAAATTACTTGAAGAAAACAAATATAATATAAATCATTTCAGGTGTATTCATATTTATCATTTAGATAGCTTATCTATAGATATTACAAAACACTCTAAAGTCCCTAAACATATTGCTATACGCGACAAACCATCCATTGATAAAATACTCGAAAAATGTAATTGTAGAATAGATCAGTTACCGATTATTTTAAGAACAGACGAAATGGCTAAACGATTAAGATTATCTCCTGGAGACATCTGTGAAATTACTAGAGTCACACAGTCTGCTGGAGATGTTGTTTATTATAGAGTTTGTAAGTAAGAGTTATAATAAATATTTAACTACAGAGTAGAATCTGAAATAATCTGATCATAAACATTTCTTGGGACTATTCTTACCTCTGTCCCTCGCTTACAACCATTATCTAATTGATTCGTATATCCAGCAGTAATAAACAATAATCCTATTATAAACAATAAAAGACTTAATTTCATACTATTTATATATTATATATTTTTTATCATTTTATCTCAACTATATTCAACTATATTCAACTATATTCAATCATATTCAACTATATTCAACTATATTAAACTATATTCAACTATATTCAACTATATTCAACTATATTCAACCATAACCACGCTATCATGCCTTCTATTCAGCGTTGGTATTAAAGATTCGATTTCTGAAACACCTTGAGGTAAAGTATTAAATTTGGCTAATCTGAATTTACTATCATGTTCTTCATGATCTAATACCTCCATATGAGGTAATCTATTTTTTTGACTATCATTTCTTGGTATATATAATACGTTACATGAGGTAGGGTAATCCTTATTTATTTGATTCATTCTTATGTAACCATACATAAAAATACACAAAACAAAAACACAAAACAGTGTTATCACGGTTTCCATATTAAATTATATTATATTTTAAAATTATTTAGTTCCCTCCTTGCGCTGCATCCATGGATCATCGCTTTCTAATGAATCTTTAATATCCCCCGAAACTTCAGATCCCTTCTTAACCTCAACTACTTCTTCAACTACTTCTTCAACTACTTCTTCAATCGTAGTTTCTTCAATAATAGGTTCTTCTACCTTATCTTCAATCGGATACTCTTCAGAAGCATCCTTTTCTTCAAGTTTCTTCTTAGCTAACTCTTCTTCTTTTGCTTTACGAACTTCTTCTTGCGCGGCCTTAACCTTCTCCCGCTTTTGTTCTTCATAAAAGATATCGCGATTAATATTATTCTCCTGATATTTTTCCATCATGTCATTTAACTGACTATCCTGAAATACCTCATCCGCTACCTTATCAGCATTGGGATCCCATGGTAACCAATATCCAACCTGTCCTACAAAAGTATGGAAAGCACTATCTCTTAAAGATAATTTCTTTGCCCTATCTTCTGCGGCTTGTCTAGTATCAAATACCCCTCTTACCTTAAGACCCCTCATTGAAGTCTGAAATTCATTTTGTTCATCAAAATCTCTTTGTAATTTATCTTCATATTTATAAACAAAATCCTGATATTTACCATATACTTCTTCAAACTTAAGCTTCTGTTCCTTACAATAAGACTGTAAAAATTTAGTACATTTAAATGCTTCCTTATTCTGCATTAGGGATTCTGGTGATAAGAAAGAAAGACATACATAGTTCTGACCTGGGATTGTTTCATCAACTTCAAGATAATCTGGTTGTTGTTTTTTTGAATCAGAAACACTATCACTCATTTTATATATTTTATATGAAATACTTTTTTAAATGATTTTAAACAAATTAATTTATAAATTTATAATAAATGATTAACACTAATAATTTTATAAAATATTTAGTTTTGTTTTTAGTTACAGCAACGGCGACTAAAGTCATTCCGACATGCGGTGTATTACAAGAACATGCCATCTATGTTGGATTAATATCAGCATCAACCTTCGCCCTAATTGATATTTGTTCGCCAAATGTTATTGTAGAAAAAGACAAACATTAATTCGCAGATAAATCTACTAAATTATCTTTATCTAAATCTCTGTCAGTTCTAACAATGTGAATATTTTTTGAGACAGTTCTTTTATACAATTCATATAAAACCAACATAGTTATTGTCCCTAATAAAATACTAAAAAATTCTAAATAAGGATTTGTATCCATTGTAAAATCTTCTAAACCATATTTATGAATAATACCCACCGTCAAGAAAGAGAAAGATAAAGATAATCCATTTTCAATTATTTCGCGTCCAATATTGTCAAGTGGAGCATGATGTATTATAAAATCGTCTAAATCATCATCGACAATAAATTTACAAGTCATCCTTATGATAAAAAAGATCACGAGAAGTAACACACTCAAAAAAGTATTCTTATTCATTATATTATATTCCTATTTTATAAACTAGGAATAAATTGCCATTTTAAATCTTTGCATATTTGAGACCAAATTAAATCTTGTATATGTAATTTTCTCTACTTTTCAGTAAAGGAAAATATTCTAATAAATGATCAAATTCAAGGTTTTCCGCAAAATTAATTTAAATTTTTTATTATATTATATTATATTATAAAAATGGAGATTAGCGTCAAAAAGGCAGGATCTGAAAATTCTGAAAATTTAATGTCATTAACAGTAGATCCGGATACTATTATAAGTACTTTAATGGAAGATATCAGAAGGCAACCTGGTTATATAGAAGAAACTGTAGAATCATTATTATATAAGGGAAAAGTAATGGATCCAAATGATACAATTAAAGATCACGGAGTCGTAGATGGAGATATGTTATTCACATTTACCCGAAAATTACCCCGTCAATGTGGGTTAAATGGTGACACAACTTATGGGTTAAACATGACCGAATTAATATCATCTATCGCAGATGTAGTTGTTCAAAAAATTGGACAAAACGACATTGAGATGAAGGAGTCTGCTCTTGAGCCCACGTCAGATACAAAAGGCGTCCTTCCGGGCGCTGCAGCCCGCATGGCTGAGCTTCAGGCGCAAGGAGCAGCTTCAGCTTCAGCTAGAGCAGCCCGCATGGCTGCGCTTCGGGCGCAAGGAGCATCTTCAGCTTCAGATGCATTCGCTAGTCAGGCTGCGCTTCGGGCGCAAGGAGCAGCTTCAGCTTCAGATGCATTCGCTAGTCAGGCTGCGCTTCGGGCGCAAGGAGCAGCTTCATCTTCAGATGCATTCGCTAGTCAGGCTGCCCGCCTTGCTAAAATAAGGGCACTTGTTACGCCTGCGGTTGGGGGAGGCAAACATTCTAAAAGAAAGAAGAAAACAAAAAAAATATAAAAAAAAGAAAAAAAAAAAAAAAAAACACAAAAAGAAGAAGATAAGAACCAAAAAGAGAAAAACAACAAAAAGAACGAAAAGAACGAAAAGAACGAAAAGAAACAAAAAGAAAAATATGAAAGGTGGGTGGGTTAACCCAAGTCTTTATCCAACGGCTGCCGCTTTTGTGGAGGAATTCCGAGAAACTGATCTTCCAAATTTAAAATCTATCATGGATAGGCCGACAGACGGAAATATGCAAGTTTTATATCGCCTTATGTCAGACAGTTCCTGGTTAGGTAATTTATTTGATAATAAGGTGGAGGATTGCGCGCGGGCTGCGCAGGCTGCCGGTTTGCAGGGAGGACTGATAATAACTTTTTTTGGCGAAGAGAGAGATTGGCAAGCGAATTATCATGTCAATGATCCTCCACGCGACGGCCAAGCTGGAAATTTAGTTACATTGGTAGAAAGAGTTGTATGGTATTTATGGACTTACGCTAATATCCCTAATTTATATAGCACATTAAATAGTAAATTAAGGGAAGATCCGATTATATTAAATCCAGGTTCAAATACGTTTCCAGTTATATTTAGTTATTTAGATTATATGACAAAACAAAAAAGTATTTACCCGGCAATTTGTCCCGATGATCGGGTGGAGTGTAACGGTTGTAGAGGGAACCCACGTTTAGACACGGTCGACTACGTCCAAGGTAATCCAGAATCGGAGCAAAACATGGTAGCACTCATCGCTGGTGGGGATAATGGTTGCGATGGATATTGGAGAGGGATTACGGCGGGGTGGATGGAACCAAAAAAATTATTACATCATAACAAAGATTACAAAGGGGCGGTTTCTCACGACGAGCATGAAGAAACTGCATTGTTTGAAAGTTCTTTTATGAGTTGGACGTCGAGAAGTAAGGCAACAAGGATTTTCTTAGATGGCGGCGATCCTGTATTATTTAGATTAAGGGGGGGGGTTAGTGTTAAGGATGATGGTAGTATCAATTACGAAGATGTGGTTCAAACAACATTAGGAAGACTATTAAAATTTAGTCAATTACCGGGCGAGAACGAATTGTTATTGCGTTCGGGCTTCTTGATAATGCGGCCAGTTTTCAGGGGTATGCGGCGATACACAACATTGTGTCTCTCCGATAGTTTGGTAAGGGACGCTCGGGTACCCGCCGGTACCCGCCTATATAATGTTTATTATTTACCTAAAGAGCACTTCAAAGACTACGTAATAGCAAAAGCAGTTGAATTACTTAATATGCGTAGAAGAATCGGCGGCGGAGCTGGAGCGAGACTCACATTCGGGGGGGTAATGGATATATTAGGTGTGAGCATGGAGAAAAAATTAGATTTAGAACAAATAATTCAAGCGTATGCTGATAAAAGTATTAGCGCTAAATCTATTGAGAGAGACTTGGATGGGTTAGATTTGGGACGCGCGGCTCCGCGCGGCGCCGCGGCCAGCGCCCTAGACCATCATGCTTTACAATTTGGGTCTGAGCCTGAGCCTGAGCCTTGGGAGGCATTTGGGTCTGAGCCTGAGCCTGAGACTGATCCTGATTGGGTGACGGACAAGGAAGATCTTATACGTAAAATTACTCATGTATTATCATCAACGCAAATAGATCCCGAGACCATACAATTCTTAGTTAATAAATATTATTTCCTCGTCAGCCCCCAATCGCAGCATAGTATCAGCTACTGGGTGACATTCTTCAAATCTCAGGTGCAGGAGGAGGAACAGGGCGGATGGACCGATGATAAGTGGCCAAAGGACCGAAAAGCCCAAGTTGTTTTCGCCAATAAGGCCTTACAACTCGCCAATGAAATTTCATCCCGGTTTGAAGTCGTGCCTAGAACATATGGAGAGATTGTTAGAGCGTTGGAACATAATGAGGCAGATTTGACTGAAATAGAGAAACATATTATGGAGTATTTTAAGACCGTTCCGAAGAAGGGGCGCTGGAGAAAAGATATAGACAGGGCAGACCCCAAAAGATGGACGGGCGCGCGCGGGAGCAATATCATACAATGGTTGGTCGGCAGGGAAATGCAGGCTCATGCTCAGGCTCAGGCTCAAGATCAGGCTCAGGCTCAGGCTCAGGCTCAGGCTCAGGCTCAAGATCAGGATCCCAAAATCACCCTTCTCATAGATGTGCTCGAAATCGATGCTGAATCGGCGAAGGAATTGCTGGATCGCGCGATGGGCGATGTCCAAAGGGCCATCAGCCAGCATTACGCTGGACAATAGGAACATAATATATATTTTATAAACTAGGAATAAATTGCCATTTTAAATCTTTGCATATTTGAGACCAAATTAAATCTTGTATATGTAATTTTTCTCTACTTTTCAATAGTGGAAAATATTCTAATAAATGATCAAATTCAAGGAGCTCACAAAACTTATGTAAAACATAACTATAAGATAAAAAATTTTTACGATTTGGGGGACAGTTATTCATGAATGGTATTTGAATTTCTTTAAAAAGAGATCTTAACACTTCCTCTGTTTTCCGATCTAATGTAGGGGCTCTTTTATTTGTTAATACTGATATGATATGAGGGATATGTTCATAATATTTATTGTAGTTTAATTTTTTTAAAATTAATCTTACATCTTTATATTTTAACTTGGATAAATTCATATAAGAATTTTTATGTAACTCTGAAATAATATCATGATAAATATTTTCAGGTAGTTCCGTTTTTTCCTTTGCCTGAAATTGAGCTAACCATTCGTTAAAATGATTAATACGCTTATATGAAAAATAGGATACTTCTCTCGGGGGATCAGAATAAGAACTCTTTTCAGTCACTATAATAATATCCGATAAAGCACCGCATTGAGAACAAACTAATTCAGATTTAACCTCACATAAATAAGTTTGAGCCCCACATAACTTACATTTATCATAAGATATATTTGAATATTTTACATTCTGTATATTATCATCTATATTACACATGTATTCATTCATTGCTTCTTTCTTATTTAGAGAATTATTATCTTCGGTTATAACCATATCTTCATTTTTAAAAAAGGATAAAATACCACTGTTATTTTTACGAGTGTTAATATTTATTTCTTTATCACCTGAATAATATTTATCTAATATAATACCATTATCAAGAAAATAACTATTAATTTCTGATTCATTTAAATTTTGAACGATTTCACAATGGATATCATCAATCATTTTTCTTTTATCTGTATGGCATTTTTTGAGGGGTTTGTCTTTTAAAGAGGACATCCTAATTTAAACATATGTTTTAATTTTCTTTTAAATACTAATAGATTTAAAGTAATATTTATTACTAATATATAATGGGAACGAATGAATCATTAGAAGAATTTAAAATAAAAGTTAAACAATGGTTAACTATCGATGAGGAAATTAATAAATATGAATCTAAAATTAAAGAATTGAAAAAACATAAAAAAAAAATACTAGAACCAGAAATTACATCTTTTATGGTAAATCATAATATTACAAATCTAAATACAGAAAATGGTCTCATCAAATGTAACGAAAGGAGAACTAAAAAGGGACTTAATAAAAATAACATTAGAGACAATTTAACACAAGTATTAAATGACGAATCACAAATTGAACAAGCCCTACAATTAATTATGAATAATAGAGAAATTGTAGTGAAACATGTATTAACTAAACCTAAAATTAAAGGTAAATCGTTAGATACCTGATGTAAATCGTTAGATACCTGATGTAAATCGTTAGATACCTGATGTAAATCGTTAGATACCTGATGTAAATCGTTAGATACCTGATGTAAATCGTTAGATACCTGAATAAAAAATATCACATATCTTTGTAATTTTATCTTGTTCTTTTTTATCTATTTTAGACAATTCTTTTTTATATTTTTCATTTTCATTTTTATATTTTATATATGAATCATATAAATAAAGTTTAAAATCTAATCTATTTATTCTTTTTGTATTCGTTAAAACCATACACTTGCTTATATATCGATTCATAATAGGATTTGTATAAGCATTATTGATATAATAATTAATATTTGTAATAGCTAATATTGACATATATTTAATACATTCTTTATCATATCTTATTAAATTATATTCAATGATATCAGAATCTACATATCTTTGGTATATTTTATTATACTTTGATTTATCAACTATTATAATTCGGTCAATATTCTCTAATATATTATAAGCTAATATTATCTCATCTCCTTCGCATATCCTAAATAACTCTGTTAATTTGATCTTATGCCTCATTAAGTTGTAAGTAACTATTTCAATTGGATCATAATTGTCTTTCTTATCTATATTATTCGGATTACATGTAGATAAAAAAGTATTAAAATTATATCCGGAAAAATATACCTTTTTATCTAACTCATCAAAACTATTCAAACCAAGAATTATGTTTTCTTTCTTAGCTAATTCCAAACAATGTTTATAATACTGTGAATAAGTATATTTTATTTCGTGGTAATTGATATATTTATTCAATTTAAGAAGTTCTTTATTCTTTAAAAAACTGTTATTACAAGTTAATATTATATTAGTCTGATAATATTGTTCCGCTTTAATAAATTCTATAATCATTTTGAAAAATATTTTATCATACTTCTGAAATAAATGAATATCATCAATCAATAAACAGCGTTTTTCTTTTTTTTCACTAAACATGAGTGTTATATTTCTTTTTTTTACAATATCTAGAATATAATTTTTATTTTTGATGCTTTTTAACATACTACTATCAATCTTCGTTAAAACCATATCATTAACTAATCCCAAAGCTACATGCGTTTTCCCGGATCCTGGATTACCATGAATTAATAATGGTTTACTCTTGTTTAAAAGGGTATTCATAAAAAAATATAATTAAGAGTGTTTAAATAAAAATTTACAATAAATAAAAATTTACAATAAATTAGAAATATCATATGTGACATGATAATTCTAATTTACAATAAATTAGAAATATCATATGTGTAATTACTCTTATTATGATAAACCGGCATATCCATAGGAACAGGTAACTTAGATAATTTATCTATATAACCCTTATGCTGTTTCACATTTGACGATACATTTTCAACAGCATATTCAATAACCTTCTCATTTAATCTCCTTACTTCATCTACTATATTATCTATACCTGTTCTAAAATTAGCAAACTGTAACATAATTGATCTCATTATAATATATATTTCATTATCTGATTGTCTAGCAATAACTTCACCCGTTTCTACATTCACTTTATAACGAATCGTATCTTGAATTACCTTTGTATTCATATCTGAGAAAAAAATATCATTTATTGAATTTTCTTCTAGTATACCCTTAATTGATGTATCTTTATTATCTTTATTTATTACCAATGAAGTTTCGGGGGGTAATGGATTATCCCTAATTATTTCCACATCTGTCACTAAACCATTATTAACTCCACCTAACATGGTATCTAATGTAGAACTTTGATCATCTTCAACAAATGCTTTTAATTGAAAAGCTTGAGCCATGCCATGATCCCTTTCTAATGCCTTTTGATGCATTTTACTGCTAGTATCTCTAAAATTATAATCACTTAGTTTAGGGAATCCATCATCTAAATCACTTGGTATCACAACACCCGAACCAGAAACACCTTTTATCAATAAATCATAATCATAATATGATTGTGAGTTACCAGTATCAGATGCTGGAGCATCTCTTACAACATCACCATCAATATCTAAACCAACCGATTCATCGTATCCACCCTGTCTAGGTTTATTTGTTTCAGAAATATACAATGACATCTATTATAATTAGTCTATATAATTTTTATTTTTTATTTAATCTAATGCTTTTAATAATTCATCGCATTCTGAAATCCAAATATCCTCAACGGTCATCTTTTCTAAACTATCATGTTTATCTTGTAAATCATTTATCTTTTCATTTAACCGATCAATCTCTTCTTCTGTAAATAGATATAACGACATCTTAATAAGATAATCATAATTACCAGTATTAGTATCATTCACGGAGTTTATTACTCTACCAGAATGAACCTGAATATATTCTTGAGCCAATAAGTCTTGAATAATACCACACTTCTTACGCTTATAAACTATAATCTTATCGTCAATTACATCTTGGATAAATCTCATCTTACTCTTTAAGATAAGTAATTCATTGTTTAATTCGTATAATTGATAATCCTTTCGTTTTACATATAATTTATGTCTCTCCTTGTAAAATTCATCGTATATTTCATTCAGATTATTATATTTTTTTATTTGACCCTTGTTATTATAAAGATGAATATTCTTTAAGGATAATCCTTTACTTGTTGTCAGTTTGAAAAACTTTTCAATCCCATCGATATTTTCATCGTCATCCCATTGTAATGAATTTAAGAATCCTTTCTCAAAAGTGATCGTGAAATCAATATCTACGTCTGAACTATTATTCTTATAATCTAAGATTGTTTTCTTAGGCTTGCTCTTTTTATGATTATCCGGTGATTTCGTTTTTAATTCGGGTAGTAAAGAATCTAAAAACTTCTTATAATCATCGGTCCATTTACCAATAGGTAACTCTGTAATACGAATACATGTATCATTAATTACTTCATAAATACCCTTACTGATAAAATTCTTATTATCTATTTTTACTATCTTGCCCTTGAATCCATTACATGATGGAGCAATACTTAATTGAGATTTATTCATAATCTTTCTTTTCATATTCTTAATTATATCAATGATATCATATTTAGGAACAGTTGTACTAAATCCAGTCCCAATACCATTCATACCATTCACTAAAACCATTGGGATAATAGGAACATAATATTTTGGTTCAACTAAGATACCATCATCATCATTATAATCTAATAATGGAAAATCTGAAGACGGATAAATTAAATCTACTATCTTATTTATTTCTGTGTGAATATACCTTGAACTCGCCGCATCATGACCCCCCATAATACGAGTCCCAAATTGACCATTCGGCATTAATAGATTTAGATTATTTGAACCCATGAAATTTTGAGCCATACCGATAATAGCACCCTGTAAAGAAGCCTCTCCATGATGATATGCCGCATTTTCGCTAACATAACCAGCTAACTGGGCAACTCGTATTTCATTGTATAATTTTCTTTTGAAACATGAATATAAAATCTTTCTTTGACTCGGTTTTAATCCATCATATAATGAACCAATACTTCTTAGTGTATCACTATTTGAAAAGTGAATTAATTCTTGATTAATAAAATCTTGAATTGCGACATCCTTCTTCTTGTGATCGAGGATTATATTTTCATCAAATTGATATAACCATTCTTTTCTCTTATCACTTTCATCTTTACTGAATGCTAAACTCATACACTTGTCTGTTTCTGTAGTATAAATATAATTATTTAATTTAATATCACTAAAATATTCTCTTGCTTCTTTAGCAGAAGAAGTCCCTAACCCCTTGTAATATTTAATCTTCCATAAATGTGAATTACTTGTACATTTTATCCAATCATTATATTCAGTTAATGTATAAAATGATTTCATATTTTTCTTATGCGTAGCCTTTACAATTGGAGTAATCATGCTTGTAATATATCCTAACTGTAGTAGGGAAGGCCACATATGATGAAACACATTCATTACCAGACCTTTGATATGAGATCCATCATGATCCTGATCCGTCATAATCATAACCTTACCGTATCTTAATGATTTAGTATCTTTGTAAACTTTCCCTGTTTCTAATCCAAGAATCTTTTTCATGTTTGTAATCTCAGCATTATTCATAATCTGTTGTACAGAAGCATCTCTTACATTCATCACTTTACCCTTTAAAGGGAAAGCTCCATAAATATCTCTCCCTACAACAGATAACCCAGAGATAGCCATAGACTTCGCAGAGTCTCCTTCAGTTAAGATTAAAATACATTGATCTGATTTCTTTGTCCCAGCCCAATTTGCATCATCTAGTTTAGGGATATCTCTAATCTTATTCCGCTTTTGACCGTCGGTTTTCTTATTTGCTTTATTCATTTTAAATTCAGTAAATGATAATACCCTATCTGTAATATCAGTCTTATCAAGGATATTCTTGATGAATTTATCACTTAGTTGTGGTTTAGAACCAAATTTAGATGCTGTAGTAATTAATCTTTCTTTTGTCTGACTATCAAAAGAAGGATTTACAATCAAACAATCAATAAAGATAGATAAATAATTCTTAATATGTGTCTCATTAACATCTCTCTTAGATTTCTTCAATATCAGTTTCTTCAATCCAGTTGTTAATTGCTTACTTATCATATCAACATGCTTACCGCCTTTTGGTGTACATATACCATTTACAAATGATACTTGTTCAAATTTATCTGTATGGGATATACAAACACCTATCTTCCAAGGGATATTATTATCAATAAATTCATCATAAACTATAGTTTGATCGTCTAAATACATCTTACTGTAATCTAAGAAACTCTTTATTGAAAGTTTCTTCCGATTCAGATAAACTGAAACACTCTTGTCAGTGATACCAGCTATGTCATATACGCGTCTCATCATTAAATTTATCATATTATCAGAATACTCTGTAATACCAAATCTTTCAAAGTCGGTTGTCCATGTAATCTTTGTATACGGTTTTCCATCATAATCGCTAATCTTAGGCTTTTTAATAATCTTCATGTTCCCAGCAAATTGTTGAATATATTTCTTACCTCTCGTTCTATCAACTGTTTCCAATTTAAAAGACTTTGAAAAGATATTTGTTAGCTTCGCTCCATATCCATTCTTACCACCAACAACTTTTTGTTCTTCTTTATTGTAATTAGTTGATGTGAGTAATTCACCAAAGATAAGTTGAGGAATATAAATCGGTTTTCCATTCTTCTTTTCTTTAGGATGTTCTGCTACATCAATACCATCCCCATTATTCATAATACTAATTTCACCTTTTTCTTTATTTATTTCTACTTTGATTTCAGTTACTAAATGAATACTCTTATCCTTTTCATGTAAACCAGATAATCTTGTAACTTGATCTTTCGCATTCACTAAAATTTCATTATAGATATTTAATATCGCTGGAATATATTCAACATCTCTTGTAAGGATCTTATTTTTTTCTGGATCATAAATAGATAGTTGTTCACAAATTAAATCACAACCACCAACATAAGTATCGGGTGTATTGTAAATGTGATTCTGAAGATTTTCTTTCTTATATTTCTCTTCTAGACTCGCCATAGTATATCTTAAACTTATGATTTTAAGTTTAAATAAAAAAATCAAATTTTAATCAAAATATTAATTGACTGCTTTATCAATCGTATCATTTACAACTTCTGTGGCTGCTTCACTTACCTGTTCTTTAATACCTTCAGTTAATATTTCTCTTACATTTCCAATGGTTGATGCGACGTCACCGTCTATTTTTTTGTTTTCCAACATACTCATTAATTTATCTAATTTTCCCATTTTATCATTCATTAAACTATTTATTTCATTCATCTTATTATCAACAACGGCAATACCCCCTTCTATATCCGATTTAGGTTTATCAGGTATTTGTTTTTTTAATTCATCGGGTAAATTTTTCATGAGTTCGGCTTGAAAATCAAACTTCTTTCCCTTTTTATTTTTATTCACATCACCCTTACCAGAATATTCTTTCTCTACTTGTTTTCTTTTAATATTTTCAATGCTCTTACTAAAATCTTTATAAGCTTCCTGATGTGATTCATCATCTTCATATTTACCCGAAAGCTGAAAATATTGCCATCCTTCAGTTTTTAATTGTTCGGTTGTTAAAGCATATTCAAAATAATTTTTATCTAAACTAAATAACTGTAAAAATCCGTTTGAAGCCGTCACCATTAAGGAGATTGTCCACGAAGACCAATATGTAATCTGATCAAAATTCTTAGGTAACTTTGTAGGATCCATCTGTCCCAATGATAAAATAGCCGGTAAAAGTATAGAACCGGTAGTCACTATAAATCTAAAAATATCATAATATTTCTTTGTTCTTAGTTTTCTTTCTTCATATTTAATAACTTCAGATAAAAATCTACTTTTTAAAATGCCTCTATCTGTTTCAGAATCTAATTCTAAAGTATCTATAATATTATTTACTTGATTCGCATAACTATCATCATATCTTGAAATTGGTTTTGACGATTCATCGCTCATTTATTATTAATCATAAAATAATTACTCTTTTATATTTGAACCAATAGTATAACCAATCATGTTTATCATTATATCAGTTAAACTATGTTCAAAAGTATCATCTATATATTCAATTGGTATAAACCAATACTGTTTCAGTAAATAGAGAGTATATGGATTTGAAACTAATATCTTTTCAAATAATTCCCATAAAATACTTATTATAAATACTAAAATATATTTATGTTTAACAAAATATCCAAAACATAAATAACTAAAAAAATGAAAAATACTTAATATGTCTAAATTATGATTCATTATAATTTATAATTTATTTTATACTTCATGCTTAATATTTATATTACTAATTTTTGAATATAAATAAATATCTCTTATTAATCTATTACTCTTTCCAGAAACCTTAACACCCTGAGATTCTAATTCTTTCTTAATATCTTCAGTTTTCTTTTTACGAATTTCTTTAATTTTTGATTCAACTTTTTTGATTTCTTTATTATTAAAGGTTCCAGTTTTAATACTTACTTTGCGATTTGTTTTTTTTGATCTTGTCGTTTTCCGGCTAACAGGACGAATAGTTGAACGATTAATAGGCTTAACAGACTTAACTATAGGCTTAACTATAGGCTTAACTATAGGCTTAACTGGTTTAACATGTTTAACTATAGGCTTAACAGCAGGCTTAACTGGCTTAACAGACTTAACTATAGGCTTAACAGCGGGCTTAACTGGTTTAATATTTAGATCTTGAACAGATTTATTTAATTCTTGCGTTAAATTTTCGTTTTGAGTTGGCATGTGAATACTCTGAGATTTACTCTTTGATTTTATATCCGCGATGTTTTTTTCTATTTGTAATAAATCTTTAGGATCTATCTTCTTTATCTTTTTCGGTGAAATACGCTTCCTTGTAATATGAAATACTTTTTTATCCTTGCTTTTCTTAATGTTTTTCTTTTCTCCTAAAAATTCTTTATATTTATCCATGCTTTTCGATTGACTTTTTGGTGATTTCATTTTAATTTTCTTGGTTTTAATCTCCATTAGATACTATCTCTTATATTTATTTTTTAAATAAATAGATTGATATCCTAAAATATCTTATCATAGACTGATATCCTAAAATATCTTATCATAGATTGATATCCTAAAATATCTTATCATAGATTGATATCCTAAAATATCTTATCATAGATTGATATCCTAAAATATCTTACTATAATCACTTTTTTCACCTCTCATTTTTTGTTGATGTAATTTTATTTCACAACTTAATCTATTCTTACATAAATCGTCGTCTTGAAAGATATTTAATAAGATATTCTTAATATTCCTATCCCCCGGATATTCTTCACTCTTATCTTTATAAAGTGTTTTTAATGATTCGAGTATAAACTCTTGAATATGTGATTTTCTATTATCATATAAACTATGAATTATATTATCTATTTCAGGGTCCGGTATTATTTTGATACTCTTTTCTGACAAATATTTTTCATAATTTGTTTTTACATAAAAATGAATTAAATCACGGATATTATTTTGGAGACTCATTTATAACTTAAAGATACTATATTATTTTTAAATAAACTTAAGTTTATTTATCTTTTATTTAATAAAATATAAAATATAAAACAAATGATTAATCTTATCAGGTATTTTTATAGATACACCTCCTTATTGTATACATTACGAACATATATAAATTCGTATGAAGAGAACAATGTACATGATATAATATTACTAGATGTGCTTATTGATAAAATAAAAACATGTGGATCTGTAGCAATTAAATTTTGTCAATGGACAATTCCAAAGTTAGAAATAATGCATTCAGAACAAGGGGATATTCAAAATGGGTCCAAACCATTGTGGTTGAAAAAGTTAGAGAATTTTTATGAAAATTGTGATACTCACGAAATAAAATATACATTAAATACCTATAAATCTTCATTTAATAGAGATTTAACAAGTGATTATGAAATATTAGATATTATTGGTTCTGGTAGTATTGGTCAGGTTTATTTATTACAAGAAAAGCCATTAACCCCCTATACAACACCAAAGAAATATGTTATGAAAACATTACATCCTAGAGTCAAAAATGAAATTTATTATTTTAGGATTTATTATAATTTGATAAAAAACCTATCATTCATTAAGAGAATTTTAGATTCTAAATTTCCTTTTGATATCAATGGGTTTATAAATAGTTTTGAAGAACAGAGCGATTTTATCAATGAAAGTAATCATTTACTACAATTTAGAGAATATTATAAAAATAACGACATGATTATAATACCAAGATTATTAAAAAATTCAAGTGATATTATGATCATGAGTTATGAAGAAGGGGTAACATTTGATGAATTAGAATGTGATAAATATAATAAATATAAAATTGCTTTATTATTAACATCATTTGTTAGAAATAATCAACAAATCACAAACATGATACATGGGGATTTACACAAGGGTAACTGGAAAGTAAGAGAGGTAAACAATAAATATAAATTGGTAGTCTATGATTTTGGATTTTCATGGAGAGTCCCTGATAATAAGACATTTGGAAATTCAATGGTTTCTGAAATATTTGAAGATTCTGATGAGATAGATATAAATACAGATAAAATGACCGAACTATTTAAATTTTTAATTATAAATGGAGGAAAAAAAACCGAAGTAATTAAAGAATATTTAACCGATAATATTAATTATATAAGACCTTGGAATCTCGACCCTCATCGTATTTTTAATCTTACTGTTAAAATGTGTGTTCAGGAAAACATGAAAATTGACCCTATATTAATTCAGAGTATTATTCTGATTATTCAATGTCAAAAAATATTTATAGAATATAACATGTTATCTACTGACGAACATAAAATTTCATCGAGGGAGGTTTATCGTAAAAAATATTTAGATTGGTTAGCTTATTATAAATCAAATGATATTTTTCATGATTATTCTAAACTTATCATTGACAAATTAAACAAAGAACAAACTGAAATAAATAACCTTTTTGATTGTAATGAAATGCCTGAAAGTATTAAAAAGATAGCATTAAAAAATATATAAATTTGATTTTTTAAATTACCTAAAGTTTTAAGAAAGTATTTTAATTTAATATGATTGATGATACTCAAATAGAATACATCATCTGTCAGTATTTTAAACAAAAAGATATCCTCGCAAATCACCATACTGAATCTTATAATGATTTAATTGATAATATATTACCTAAAATATTATCACAATCATTCCCTCTGAAAGTTAATTTAAATAATAATAAAATCAAGAGTATTACATTAGATTTAGTTAATATTAATATTAATAAACCTTATTATACAGAAAACAATGGGTGTAGTAAGATAATGACTCCAAGCATTGCGAGATTAAGAAATTACACATATTCATTAGCAGTTAATATAGATTTAAGTATCACTTATAATATTATAGAACCGAATTCTTATGTAACTATCCCAAGTAAAATTATCAAAGATATCCTATTATGTAAGATACCAATTATAGTCAAGAGTAAATATTGTGTGTATAAAGAAGATATTAATTATGAATGTAAATATGATATTGGGGGATATACTATTATCAATGGAAATGAAAAGGTAGTGATAACACAAGAGAAAGTTATCCCTAATATAATTCAGATTTATAGCAATAATAAAATTTCATCAAAGTATAAATATCTATGTGAAGTAAAATCAAGTAATCCAAAGACATTTGGTTTAACTAGAACTCTAAGTATTCGTATTACAAATAAACAATCTATTTATAATAATGATATCAAAGCTCTCTTCCCACATTTGAAGAGTGATATACCTATCGCAATCCTAATGAGAAGTTTAGGTTGTTTAACAGATAAAGAGATTATTTATAATATTATTGATAATAATAATTCTAAGATTGACGGCCTTATAATTAAGATAGTTCAAAAATCTATAAGCGATTTCAGACATATAAATACTGAAGTGAAGGCGATTGAATATATCATGAAATATATCAACAATACAAATAATTATTACTCAAATGATGTAAAATATGATTATTGTAAAAATATCATTAAAAGAGATTTATTGCCTCATTTAGATAGCAATTATAAAAAGATAAAATATATTGGATTAATGATCAATAAATTAATCAAATGTTATTTAGGAATTGATACATGTAGTAAACGTGATAGTTATAGTAATAAAAGAATAGAAACAACGGGTGTTTTAATGGGTAATCTCATTAATCAATGTATTTCGCGTGTTATGAAAGATATTAAAAATTCAATTGTAAAAGAATTATCTCTTGGTTTATTAGCTGTTACAGATGATTATAGTAATATCATTAATGATGTCAATATTCAAAAAATGATAAAATCAAATTATACAGAAAATGTATTAAAAAGCGCATTAGCTACAGGTAATTGGGGTATTAAAAATAATATTAATAGGCAAGGTGTTTCACAGGTGCTTAATAGATTAACATTTATGAGTACACTATCTCATATGAGGAGAATTAGCACTCCCGTTGATAATACAGGGAAATTAATCGCACCGAGAAAACTTCAAAATTCTCAATGGGGGTATATATGTCCCACAGAAACACCAGAGGGGCAATCTGTTGGAGTTGTTAAAAATATATCCATGATGTGCGAAATTACTCATGAAATACCCATGGAACATTATATATCTTATATAAATCATCTTATTATTCAACTAGAATGTATTGATATTTATGAAGTAAATAAGATATTATTAACAAAGGTATTTATTAATGGGGATTGGGTTGGTTATTCTCAAAAAACAAATGAACTGATAGATCATATAAAAGAACTAAGAAAAAAGTGTATAATTCATCCACATGTTTCTGTATCATATTCTTGTAAAGATAATTCTATTTATATATTTTCAGATAGGGGGAGATGTATAAGACCATTATTCAATACAAATATCCATAATGTAAAGAAAGAAGAAATTAAAAATAAATCATGGGATAATTTATTAATATCAGATAATTCATATATTGAATATATTGATAGTCATGAAGTTGATAACACATTGATTGGTAATCATTCTTCACTAAAAGATAAAAATTATACGCACTATGAAATGAATCCATCTCTTATTCTTGGCACGATTGCGAATACAATCCCATTCTTAAATCATAATCAATCACCAAGAAATACATATCAATCCGCTATGGGTAAACAAGCTATAGGAGTTCATTGTACAAATTTTAATCAAAGATTTGATACTTTCTCTCATATTTTACATTATTCTCAAAAACCATTAATTAATACTAAAATAATGAAACATCTAAATTTTAATAGTCTCCCTAATGGAAATAATGTTATCGTAGCAATCGCTACTTACAGTGGATATAATCAAGAAGATAGTGTAATTATTAATCAATCGGCCATTGATAGAGGATTGTTCTCATCAACATTTTACAGAACTTATAAAGATGAAGAGCAAAAAAATCAAATTACAGGCGACGAAGATATCTTTTGTAAACCAGATAAAGATAGACTACTTTACCCTAAACCAGCCAATTATGATAAATTAAATACTAACGGTCTTGTAGAAGAAAATACTTATGTTTCACCCAATGATATTATCATTGGTAAGGTAATCCCTGTAAAACACGGCGATTATCAATACAAGGATAGTAGCACAACACCTAGGGCAAATGAGTATGGTATTATTGATAAGAACTATATGGATATTAATAGTGATGGATATCGTTTCTGTAATGTTAGAGTTAGGCAAATAAAAATACCTCAAATCGGTGATAAATTTTCAAGTAGGCATGGACAAAAAGGCACGGTTGGGATGACTTATAGACAAGAAGACATGCCAAGAACAAAGGATGGTATTGTCCCCGATATTATTATGAACCCACATGCTGTTCCGAGCAGAATGACTATTGCTCAGCTATTAGAATGTATCTTAGGTAAATCTTGTTCTGAATTAGGATACCAAGGAGACGGTACAGGATTTAATAATACAGATGTTAATGATATTATTAATTCTTTAGAATCTTGTGGTTATGAAGGTATGGGCAATGAAGTATTATACAATGGATTCAGTGGAGATCAATTAAAAACATCTATCTTTATGGGTCCGACATATTATCAACGACTCAAACACATGTCAGCAGATAAGGTTCATAGTAGGGCGAGCGGACCTATTGTATCTATGACAAGACAACCGGCCGAAGGTAGAATGGCTCATGGAGGACTCCGCTTTGGAGAAATGGAGAGAGACTGTATGATTGCTCATGGAGCAGCTTCATTCCTTAAAGAAAGATTAATGGATGTTTCTGATAAATATAGTGTTTATATTTGTAATGAATGTAATATGATAGCAACTGGAAATCATAAAGAATCGATCTATGAATGTAAAAAATGTAATAATTATGGAGATTTTACTAAAGTTTATATCCCTTATGCTTGTAAGCTTCTTATTCAAGAGTTGATGACAATGAGCATCGGTCCACGAATTCTAACAAATTAAATTTGATTATTAATTTGATTATTAATTTAATAATTTTTAAAAAACATTAATTAAAATGACTATCTTAGAGGATAAATGTGTTATTAAAAATGAAAAAGATGAAATCAAAAACAAGAAAAAATCTAAACATGAAAGGTGCTATCGCTGTAATAAGAAATTAAAAATGATGAGTTTTACATGTAAATGTAATATGAAATTCTGTGTAGCACATCAAAATCCTCATAATCATAATTGTTCTTATGATTATAAATCTGAAAATTGTAAAACCATTGAAAAAAATAATCCTAAATTAGGTAGTAAATTAACAAAGATTTAAAATATATATATATGTCATAATTTAATTATTTTTTTTGTGATTCTTTTAATTCTCTTTCTGCTCTAATTCGTTTTAAACTTTCTATAAACTCATTGTAAGTTTTTTCATGGTGTTCCGCCCTCCTCAAACTTTCTTCTCTTCTTGTCATTAAAACTTCTTTATAAACTAATTCATTGAATTTTTCATGGATAGCTCTAATTAAATATTCATTGTCTTTTTTTATATCTCTGCTATATCTTTCCCCTTGAAATTTATAATATTGATGTGTATTCTTTACAAGTGTTAGAGACATTTATTATCTTATTTAAATAAAATTTGATTATAATATTATCAAATTTTATTTAAATAATACAAATAAATATTATTTATATGAATCATACAAAAAGAATAAAAAATAAAAAAGCATCTTATTATAGAAAATTATACAAACAAAAACAAAAACAAAAACAAAAACAAAAGCAAAAACTACTTTGTACAGATATTAAATACATGATTCAATGCTTGCCAAAAGAGATTCAAAAGAAGCTATACATAATAACCTGGAGAAAATTCTGGAGAGAATATGTCCCAAAAACAGCAAAACCACCTTCATGGTTAAATCATATGAATTATGTCAAAAAATCATTATGGGAGGCAAAGCAAAAAAATATTCATTTCTTACATTTACCATTTAATACCCTACCTGAAAATAAAAAATGGATTATGGGATGTCAATGTGATTTCTGTATGAATGATACTGAATTATGTGCCATTGAAAAACATATATATTATTTAATACAATATAGAAATCCATATTATTTCCCTGATAAACTTATGCCTAGTGGACCAAGCAGTGATTGGAATGAATATTTAGTCCCTATTGGAAATGATAATTCAGAAATTTATCAATTTATGAAAGTATTTGATCCATTATGTGGATCTTACAAAGAAAATTACACAAGTAAACGTCTAAGAGAAGGGGGTAAATTTGAATTTAGTTATCCCATAATGTAGAAAAATTTGATTATGATTGTTTTTTATCTTTATTAAAACACAATAAGAGTCTTGTTATGGGAGGATTCTCTCTCTTATCGAGAGAACAGGAGAAGAAGAAAGTCTTTTTCCAGTTGGGAGGGAGATTCGGTTTACCCAAAGAATTAATCATTTATCTCTATCAGGTTTTATCGAATAGTATAAAGCATGACTTGAATTTACAAATCAATTTTCATAAAAATATTCTTTCATCTCATCTATGTGGTCATACAGGTGTAGAAATAAACGATAAGTTATTACAACCAGATAACCCATTTCAGTATAGATATCCTCTTGGAAAGGGGAATGAATGGATTATAAAATCAGATTCAAGTAGAGTAGAAAATATAATATATCATGGTTGCTATAACCAACTAAAATCAAGGGATATTATTCAGAAACAGATTGAAATTTATGGCGATTACAAGTTCTTATTAAGAAAACGTATCATTCGGTGTAGGGAATATTTTGAATCTTTAGAAGGGATAGAACGTATAAATTTCATTAACAATATAGGAATTGATTTGTTTGATTATTATTGGGATTATCTTGAAAGCGGAGGCGAATATAATCTTGTTTGTCAAGGGAATACATTCACTGGAGAATGGTTTGACTTCGTAGAAGAATAATAAATCCCTTTATCATCATAGTTTTTTTTTGAGAGTTCATAAATTTGATTTTATGATTAAATATAATCACACCAGATTACACGATCACATTGACTGATACTCGGTCAAACTTCATATTCACATATTTAGCAGTCAGCAGTCAGCAGTCAGCAGTCAGCA
>Ga0233432_10000241_pt1 | contig 52701 bp, 45 predicted proteins | sample SI_122_August201_6_FD_179870 | JGI IMG/M metagenome (GOLD analysis project Ga0233432, IMG submission 179870) | Seawater microbial communities from Saanich Inlet, British Columbia, Canada - SI_122_August2016_10_MG | ecosystem: Environmental > Aquatic > Marine > Inlet | place: Canada: British... | reverse complement strand
GGGGATGAGGTCGAACTTCAGGTGAGGAAGAGCGGCCTCAAGTTGAGCGATAGAGGTTTCGCTTTGGGCAATGGAAAGCTTAGACCCACGAGCTCCAATTTTTAAACTTACCATGTCCTCAAACTTTCCAATTTTCGAGGTCGGTACTCAGAGAATGGCTTCATTCTATTCATCCTTCGATTGTACTGGAAACCTTGGGTCTCTCAACGGCTGGAGAAAATCCGTCGGAAAGAAAGCCAATTAGAGTCTTCATGAATGAAAAGAGGAGAGAGCAGTCTAGATTTAGAAGGGAGCATCCAAAATCTTGGCCAAACTCAGATCTTGAATTTTTTGACCAGTTTCGTCAGGGTTGTTGACATTGACGAGAGGGTTTGGGATTGGCTTTGCCCAAGGTTGGACTCTTCGAGCGTGGAGCTGGCTGATTCGTGAACAGAAGAGATTTTCTGTGAGATTTCAGAGAAAGCTTTTTCTGAGACCATGATGCTCTGATCAATGTCTTGAGTGTGCCCAGTAGCTTCAACGGTTGCTTTCATCATATTCTGATTGAGTTGGGATTGATTCCCAAGTGAATCCATGATCTCGGTGGCGAGGGATTTGATTTCAGTGATCGTTTCTGAGATGGCTTGATTGGAGCTGACACTTCGTTCCAATCGAGAGAGAATATGATCGACACTTGACGTGATTTTTTCCGTGGCTTCGCTGGTCTGGGTCGAGAGGTCCTTTACCTCATTAGCTACGACGGCGAAACCCTTGCCGGCCTCTCCTGCACTAGCAGCTTCAATGGTCGCGTTGAGAGCGAGGAGATCAGTTTTCTCAGCAATATCGCTGATCAGTTTCATGACTTCTGCAACTTCTTTAATCGCATGGCCGAGTTCAGTGATATTATCTGAATTGGTCTCGGCGAGGCCAGTTGCTTCCGTGGTGATCTGAACTTCTTTTTCGCAAATATGGGTGATGTCTTCAATGCTGGCGGAGACTTCATCTAAACTCTCGTTGATCATCTTTGTTGATTGGTTGATGTTCTGAGAAGATTGAGTTAAGGATCTGATGTTGCCATGTAATGATTTGGCGTCGACGGTGATTTCATCAGAGAGCCCATTCATGCGTTCGGCAGAATTCTGGATGCGGTCAGATGAGTTTTTCAGTTCTGCAGAAGTGTTTTCCAGGGAGGTGGCATTTTCTCCGATGTTTCCCAAGACATTCTTAAAATTTTCTCGCAGAGTGTCGATGGATTCCGCAATAACTCCCAGTTCATCTTTGGACTGAGCTTTGACCTGTTGGCTGAGATCACCTTCGGAAATTTTGAGAATGCTCTGCTTTAGAGATCCTACCGGATTGGTGATGCTACGTATCAGCGTAAAGGCGATGATGACTCCAATGGAAAGGCAAAGAATATTCAAGAAGACAACAAGGTTCGTTCCGGAGGAAAGGCCCTCACTCTGAGTCACGGCGAGTTCTTGCACCTTATTGCGGCCTTCGACCGAACCCTTTTTTGCATTGGAGTACATGAGGGAAGCATTTTTCATCAATAGCTCGATGTCTTCTTGAACCTTTTCTTCTACATCAGAGAAATGTTTCAATTCATTGTCGAGAAGGTCGACTTCCTTGAGTAAGCTTTTTAGAGGTTCAGTGATGGACTTTTGACTCGCTAGAGAACTGAGCAAGGCGATCTCCTGGCGAGCGTGGAGAAGTTTCTTCTCAGCCTTATTGATGTAGGAGAGGTCCCTTTTTAGGATTGACTGGAAAAAGAGGAGTTCCATCGCCAGCAAGTCTTCGCTGAGGACCAAGAGTTCACTGAGTATTTTCTGAGCATTGGGAGGGTTTTCAGACCTGATGGTTTTGGTGATCAGTCGAATAGTTGAGGCCACTTTTTTAACTTCAACATCAATAAGTTCTTGAATTTGGTTACGCTCTTTCTTGAGTTTTATGAGAACGCTCATTTCTTTTTGAAGAAGATCTTTTTCTTTTTCGATTGTCTTCATGTCTTCTATGAGAAAAGCAAGGTCCTTGGGGTATTGGTTGGAGAGTTCTCTCAGCTGACTGATGAGAACCTTCGAGTTCTCCATGTCCTGCTGAAACTGTTTTGCGCTCAATGGATTGCTGGTGTGCCCATACTCTAAGGCATTCATCTTGAGGTTGAGGGCTGTCATGGCGAGCTCCCCAGATAGGTTGCTTTCCTTAAGATACTCGTCGGTGATCTTGTCTGCTAAATCTGAAGATGCCGACATACGGTAATAGGCCGTCAGTCCAAGAATCAGGGCAATGACCTGGAGCGTCCCCATGCCGAAGATAATTTTCTTCCCTAGAGTCAAGTCTTTTAGCATGTTAGGCTTAGCTGATTAAAAGAGGGAGAGGATCATTTGGCTCGACAAAAGTAAACTTTTTGAGAGCCGAATGAAGATGATTTTTTTTCCCGAATAGCGTGAGAGGTTGCCTTGAGGGAAAGCCTCAGTCATGGGATCGGGGAGTGAGAGCCTCTCTTGGCGAGAAGCAAAGAAAGGCTTTACTCTTGGTCTTCTAGCCAGCGTTCAGCTTCTAGAGCTGCCATGCAACCGGTTCCGGCTGCGGTGATCGCCTGACGATATTTTCGATCCTGGACGTCACCGCATGCGAAGACGCCTTCGATGTTGGTCTCGGTTGTTCCGGGCTTTGTGATGAGGTAGCCGTCTTCATCGGCTTCAAGCTGCCCTGCGAGAAAATCGACGTTGGGAGTGTGTCCGATGGCATAGAAGAGTCCTCCACAGTCGATATCTTTTTCTCCATCTTTGGTGCTGACCTTCATGGAGTTCATGATGTTTCCATCTCCGTGAACACTAACCAGTTGAGTCTCCCAGAGGATTTCGATCTTAGGGTTGTTGATGACTCGATCCTGCATCACTTTGGAGGCACGCAGGACATCACGTCTGACTAGCATGAGGACTTTGGATCCAAATTTTGCTAGGTGGTTGGCTTCTTCGCAGGCGGAATCACCACCTCCAACCACGGCGAGAACCTTGTCGCGGAAGATCGGTAGGGCGCCGTCGCACACGGCACATGCGCTCATGCCTTTGTTCCAGTATTCTTCTTCTCCAGGGACTCCCATGCGACGGGCTGTGGCTCCGGTTGCGATGATGAGAGACTTGGCCTCCATGGTGTGTTCGGTGCCCACGATTTTGAAGGGTCGCGAACTGAGGTCGACGCTCTCTATCGTTTCTGTGTGAATGGTGGTTCCACAGTTTTGGGATTGGTCACGGAAGCGCTGTGTGATTTCATAGCCGGCGATACCTTCAGGGAAGCCGGGGAAGTTTTCGATATCAGTGGTGGTGGTGAGCTGACCTCCTGGTGCAACTCCACCAGCCATCATGCCTTCAAAGAGAATGGGCTTCAGGTTGGCTCGTCCCGCATAGATGGCAGCTGTGTGTCCGGCTGGACCGGAACCGATGATGATGACGTCTTCAGCCATGATTTGATTGCTCGAGAGAAGAGAGGATAGATTGGGTGATGGTTTTTCGGAAGGCACCAAAGCCGTCGTTGAAAACCAGTTCTAGAACGATGGCCAAGATGCCAGAAGTGACAGCTTCGAGATCCACCAGTTTGGGATCTTCTGCATCGAGGCAGCGGTTGTTGATGGTTTCGACGAAGAGGTTGAGTACTTCTTGTCGGTTTCCGTTGAAGATGCCTTCGTAATTCTTGAGATAGGCTTGTTGGATCGTAGAAGAGAGAACTTTTCCAAGATCAACGAGAAAGGCCTTGTCGTGACCACCACTTTCAGCCTTAGAGTATTTGGCGGCAAAGGTTGTGACGGTATCGGACTTTAGGAGTTGAGTTTTGAGCAAATCGATGAACTCACTCTCGGTGACCAAATTGTCTTCGCTGTCGGAGACAAATGAAGCGAGGATGCGATCGTAGTAGTAAACGGCTAACTCGTCACGAAGTTTGCTTGAGCTGAGGTCGACCAAGACCTTTTCTTCCTGTGAGTGGAGGCGCTGAAGAAGATGAATTAAATCAAATTGCATTCGCTCCAAAGATTCTCTCTCCTTGGCGCTGGGGCCAGGCAAGAGCTGGAGATTTCGAATGTGCTCCAAGAGTTCGATGATGGGTTGGCTGAAGTCGAGTCCCGACTCTTTCAGTTGATGAAGAAGGCTTGAAAGGGCCGTGACGGAAACGTAGTGTCGGTAGTGGGCCAGAAGGGCTGCGTCACGACTTTCATCGCTTTTCTGTAAGAGGTCTTGAAGATGAACTTCAATGAAGTCGATTTTGTAGACTTCGGGCAGACGGATCAGTTGGTTAAAGATGGTGCGAAGTTCCAGCTCACCCAGCGCCTTCTTGCTCTGAACGCGATCTCCCAGACGACGGTAGATGTCGCGATGATCCTGTTGCTCGCTCAAGTCGAGTGCTCCGTGATGAGGGTTTCGAGATTGTCGTGGGTGACGGTTTTTCCTTTGAGCATGGCTCTTGCCAGAGATTTGGTGTCTGGTGGAAATTTGGCACTGATCATCCAGCTGAGGTAATTTTTAATCTCTTGTTTTTGGATGTCGACGACCTTGCCTTTGAATTTTCCAAAGAGGATTTCAGGCTGACCTGATTTTCCAATGGCGAAGGCGCCGTTGGAGTCCAAGGGGAGGGAGAGCTCGGTGTAATTCAGAACATCCTGGTTGTTCATGTCGAGTTCGTATTTTTTTCGCTGGGCCACAAAGACATCTCTAGTGGCTTCAACATCGTTCAGAGCTCGGTGAGCTCCATCGATTTCTCGCTGGCAATAGAATTTCATGGCAGCTGAGAGGGTGCGGGGTTCGTGGTGGAAGAAGATTCTCTGCATGTCCCAGATTCGCTTCGTGTGTAAAGGGAGAGGCAGAGAAGCCCGGCGGGACTCAGCCATCAGAACTTTGAGGTCAAAAGAGACGTTGTAGCCAGCAAGAATATCGCAGCTTTCGATCCACCCTTGAATTTTGGGTAAAGATTGCGCGATCGTTGGCTGGTCTTTGACGTCTTCGTCACGGATGCCGTGGATGGCGGAGACCTCTTCGGGAATGGGGATGCCGGGGTTGACCAGAGCCTCAAGGGTTTCCACCTGTCCTGAGGTTTCGTCTTCGAGCATCATGCCGATTTCAACAACCCTGTCTCGGGAGGTGTCGAGGCCTGTTGTTTCAAGATCAAGGTAGAGAATTTTCATAATCAGCAGTTTGGAAAAAGGGGACGATTTGCAAGAAGTCCAGAAGGCCATTCTGGAAGAAAGCGGTGTGCGATGTAGCCTTGAAAGATGGGGATGGGGAGAGAATCCGGAATCCAACGAATCTTCTTTGCCTTGGCCCATAGCTCCTCATCTGACCCCATCTTTGGGCGACCCCAAAAACAGAAGGGCTGGATGTGGTGGATGATTCTCTTTGGTCTCTTGGGAGTGATATGGTTTGCTTGGAGTCGACCCCGTCCCGATGAACGCATCGAGACCAATCAGACCCTCGCTCTGGAAAGGGTCAAGGAGCTCCTCAAGGTCTATAAAAGGTGGAAAAGGAACGATTATGATGGCAACGGACGAAAGGACCTGCCTCTCGGCCCCCTGAGGGTTCTGAGGGAGACTCGTTTGGTGAATGAGACAACGATCGGCCTCGTGGGTGAGGCGTTGGTTCGGGCAGACATGAGGGAGAAGGCTCCCAAAGCTCTGAATGGTTACCTGTTCACTGTGACCCACCCAGACCTGGAGTGGCCCAAAGAACAGATGGTTGTGGAGCTGTCCATTCTTGCTCGCCCCAAAGAGCCTGGGGTTAGCGGAAGCTGCAGTTTTTATGTGAACACCTCAGGTGAGGCTTGGTATACCAATGTTGCCTTGGAGCAGGAGGTTCCGCCTTGGCCGGATCGTCGTTCGATCGACGCTGGCGTCTGGAGGTCACTCGATCTTGAAGGGATCAGCCCCTAAGATTCGGAGGTGAGGTCTTTCTGGCCTTCGCGAATCTTGGCGAGGTCTTCGCTCTTAACTTCACCAGAGGACTCTCTAGAAAGGTTCATCAGTCTGGAGCTTCCCATCATGTAGACGGTGTAGGAGGCGAGAATTTTCTTCATCAGGGCGTTGGGCACACTTCGCTTGAACCTGGTGAGTTGGTTCATGAAGGATTTGATCTGCTGAGTGAAAACTTTTGCTGTGAAGAGGTTCTTTTTTTGCAATTGCGACTGGACGTGTCGAAACATGGCCAGAAGGGCTTTTTCTTCGAGGGAGGTGTAACGGATCTCCATGCTGACCTTGAGGGCGTTCTCCAATTTGCCGTAGGCTCGGTCGAGTTCTTCGAAGGCTTTGTGGCCGGCTTGCTCTAGCAGGTCCAAGTATGGCGCAAGGTAGAGTTGTTCATAATACTTCAGGTGATTCTTGAAATCGGTGTTAAGTTTTCCCTGTTCGGCGGCAAATTTCAACACAACTTTCAGGGTGAGGAGTTCTTTTTCCAGAAAGGTGACCATGCCATCAATGCCATCGGCAGATTTTCCAATGTCGACGAATTGGTTGAGTTGGTAGGAGAAGCGTTGCACCTCCGGTTGGCTTGGTTCGGGATGTTCTTGGCAGAAGTTTTCGAAAGCGTTGAGCTCATTTTTTGGTACTCCCGATTCAATAACGGCTTTGAGAATATTGGTGGAGGTGAGCTCCTCATCACCTAAGTTTTCCCTTAGGGTGGGCATCAGGTTTAGAACAGGTTTGATGCGGTCGGCGTCGTAGGTCTTTATGCTCTCAAGAGAGACAATCTGGGAGAGGTCTGGCTCGACTTCGGAATAGATGGCATGTTGGATGAGCAGGTGTTGGGCGTGGACTCCCAAGCTTTGGGAGAGAGCTTCGATGTCTCTCGCTGCAGAAATGTGGTTGGCCTTGAGGAGGGACTTCAGGCCCTCAAGAGCTTTGGGAAGGCTCCTAGAGATGATGTCCCCAACGGCCTCAGATTTTTCCATGGTGGAGATGAAGAGTTCCTGCATGAGGATCATGCCTTTGCTGGATTCGTACTGCCTTATGCGTTTGCGAATTCTTTCAGCGACGCGGGTCAGGTCCTGTCGAGTTCGTTTCAGAACCTCGTCACTGGCCTCCTTTTTCCGGAGGGCATCGAGTTCTCCTTTGAGGGCGGCAAGACGCTGTCGTTCATTTTCGACTTCTGCGAAGTTCACGAGCTTCTGCCGGACGTCCTTCTGTTGTTGAGTTAGCTGAGCAAAGACATCATCGAGAATAACTTTGAAGCGGTCATTGAAGAGTTGCTCGATGTGATTCTGGAAAGCTGGAGGGCTGTAGCGGTTCTTTTCATTGAGATACACACGGTACACGCTTTCCATGAAAGAGAGTTCCATCTCAGGATCATAGACAGCTCCGATGTCTTTGATTTGCTGAACCGTACGTTTCCTGAAATGGTTTGGGATGCCGGCATAGTCGTTGAGAAAATCAGACGCGGCTCGGACGACGGATTTGGCCTTGGCGCCATCAATAGGAAAGGCCCTAAGGCTCTTTGCCATCTCTTCTGCGAGGGAAAAGGGTAGGGATCTGAGGACATCCAGAAGATGGCGGGAGAACTCAGCGCCGGAATCTGCTTTTTCGAGTGTGGGAAGTTTGAAAGGAGGTTTGTAAACGTTTTTAATCGAGACCTTGGCAGAAAGCTGCCGACCACCGTATGAGAAGAGAGGATGTTTGGGGGGAACTTTCTTAGCGATGAAAGAGACGGCAAAGGGGACTGACTGGACTGATTTCCCTATGATTTTGTTTTCAAGGCCCACGTCTTCTTGGCCCATGTCGAGGGTGACGTCGAGATGGCGGTTCAAACCATTTGGCGTGATTTCAAGGTCGACTCGATGCTGAGGAGAAACCGTTTCGCGAACCTGTACCCAATTGCTGTTGGCCTGAACGTTGGCGGAGGACCGCAGGAAGGCGGAGTTGATCTGGGCTACGAGCTCCTCCATCTTGGAGGCGTCGAGCTCTCCGTCGTAAGGAGGATCAGAAAGGGAGTAAGGGTCCGTGAGAAGTTCCTCGATACTGGCCCAGCTGTCCTTAGGATAAAACTCCTTGCTCAATTCCACTCCGTTGGTAAGGCTGTCATTATCACGAGCTTCAAAAATTTCAATCCTTGGCTTGTGGAATCGTTGATCAGACAAAGACTTTGTGAAATTTGGGCGTGCGATTATGCTAACTGAAAAGGTTCAAAAAAGACATTTCGAAAAAATGCCCTCGTCATTGATTGATCGACTCGACGTGCTGTTTGCTGACTCCAGAGGGGAGGGAGGCATCAAAGTTGACGATGATTTTAGAGAGACTTTGGAAAGGATTCGGCAACAACTGCGGCATTCCGCCTTGTCCATCAATGTTTCTGGGCGACTCCGGATGCTCCTCCAGAAATCGACGAAAGAATTTTTTATGATCCTCTGTGGTCATGCGCCGACAGAAACACGTCGCCTGATGCGCAAGAGTCAGCAGGCTTTTACTTCTTCTCTTGAGATTCTCAAGAGAAATGCTCAAAAAGAAGTGTTTTCTCCGGTGGATAGCGAGGAAATACTCGAAAGGCTGTCTGTTATCGAGAGTGAATGGAGGGAGTATTCACGCCTTCTGCAGGAAGCTGAGGGTGACGGCGAAGAAGGCAAGAAGGCTGTTCGTTATGTTGCAGAAAAAAACCCAGATCTTCTGGAGAAGATTGAGCATTTGGTGAGTTTTTTTGAAAATCTCGCCTACAGTTTGCACGAGTAGGGCAAACCTGTTTTTGATTTAGGGCTGCGCCCTCATCTATGATTGGGATGGAAATATTTTTTCGGGAATGATCCGAAGGGTTAAAAAAGAACAAAAAAGTATCAAAAATAATATTTTGAACAAATTTGTTTATTGTGGTGGTGAAACATTAGAGTTTAGTAAATATTTTTGTTTTAAATAGTTGAATTAAAATAACTTAACTATTTGGTATATGGTTTGCTTCTTTAAAATGAACTTGTTTTCTTTTTAGGTGTAACCATGAAAAAAATACCCGCTCTGATCTCGGCCCTTGCATTGGGTGTGGGGTCGACGCTCACGGCTGCTGACAGCCTTGTTGAAGCTATGAAGGATGGAACTCCAACTTTTCAGCTCCGACTTCGTTATGAATCGGTAGACACGGATCCATTTGGTGCTAATGCCGCTGATAAAACTTTCGCTCTGCTAGCACGGACAGCAGTTGGCTATAAGACCGCTAGTTATAAAGGGTTCTCTGCCTATGTGCAACTAGAAGATGTGTCGACTCTAGCTCAAGACGACACATTTGCGACCTATATCCTCGACCGTGAGGCTGGAGATGTGAACATGTCATACCTAAAGTATGACAATGATTCCTTCTCTTTAGTGGCAGGGCGTCAAACCATTATTCATGATGCTGCTCGACATATTGGAAATGTTGGGTGGAGAATGAATGACCAGACCTACGACGCTATCACGGCAAAGTACGGAGTGGATGACCTGAAATTTAGCCTGAGTTATGTGTGGCAGGCCAATCGAATTATCGCAACCGAAGAAGATATGTCGTCCATATTGGCTCATGGGAGCTATAAGAGTTCCATCGGCCTCTTCTCTGCCTATTACTATAAGTTGGATTTTGAGAGCGTGAATGCTTTCTGGAATGACGCATCGGATACGGATACCATGGGTCTGCGATTGAATGGATCAAAAGGGAGTTTTCTCTATACGGCAGAATACGCATCGCAGTCAGATGGGTCAGATAATGCTGTAAGTTACGATGCTGACTACCTTCATGGTATGCTTGGGTATAAGTTTAGTGGCGTCACCCTCAAGCTGGGCTATGAATCTCTCGGGTCAGATGGTGGAACCGCAGCCTTCGCGACCCAGTTGGCGACTGTTCACGCGTACAATGGATGGTCAGACCGGAACCTCATCCTCAAGCCTGCTGGGAGTGCTGGACTTGTTGATCAATATGTCGCTCTGGGCGGAAAAGTGGGCGGTGTGAAGCTGTTGGGTACCTACCGAACTCTTGAGACTGACTTTGGTGGGACGGATCTCGGCAAAGAGACGAATCTCTTGGCTGTCTACAAAACCAAACCCGGTGTTGTCTTGGGTGCCAAGTTTGCGATGTATGAGTCTGAAACCACTAACAACGACACTGAGAAGGCCTGGATCTGGAGCGAGTACAAGCTCTAAGTCGCGTCCTCATAGAGTAATTTGAAAATAAGGGGTGGGCTAAGAGTGGAGCCTGCCCCTTTTTTTTATCCCAGATAGAAGCGCAGTTCTTCGGGGTTTTTGAGAAGATCAGCTAGGGTGTAGCGATCAAGTGTGTTTCGAAAGGCTTGTTGCGCTTCCCTGAGGATGCCTTTGAGTCGGCAGACAGGGAGAATGGGGCACGTGTTGTCCACGGGATTAAAACATTCAACGAGAGGCTTCTGTGCTTCGAGGTGATCAAAGATTTCTCCTAGGTTGATGGTTTTGGGATCTCGACTGAGCGTGACTCCTCCACTTGCTCCGCGGTGACTAATGACGAGTCCCATGCGGTTGAGTTCCTGAACAACTTTGGTGAGATGATGCCTTGAGGCACAGAGGGCATCAGCCATTTCTGAAGTGCTGGCATTTTTTTCGCCCTGAATAGCTAGGTAAACGAGGGTACGAAATGCGAAGTCGCTAAAGCTTGTGAGTTGCATGGATTTATACGGTAGAGAATTGCCTACGTTCAGGATCTTGTCGAAGGGGGCGGCTTTGCCATATGTGGCGACAAAACCCCTTTTGATTCAAAAAAGGATCTCCGACCGTGCCTTTGATACAAAAATGGTCTTATTTTGTCCTGAGAAAAAGTGAAATAGGGTCTAAATCCTTTATTAATAAGACAAAAATCAATTTAGCATTTTATTTGCTTATATAAAATTATGACGCAGATAAATTTTCTAGATCAGCTTCTTGAGGAGCAAGCCGACTTAACTGCGGTTGAGCGATTCTCGAAAGTCCATGATGAAATGGATGAGTTGGGAAAGCCAGCTCTCGAATCAAATTACAAGGCCCTCATACCTTCAAGAAACCCGAAGGAAGGAGAGCAGTACTCCTTTGAGGTGAATCTTGATGCTTGCACAGGGTGCAAAGCCTGCGTGGTTGGCTGTCATCATATGAATGGTCTGGCGGAGGCCGAAACGTGGAGGGAGGTAAATACTCTGAAGTCAGGTGAAGAAGGGAAGGCAAACGTGCAGCACCTAACTTCGGCTTGTCATCACTGTCTTGAGCCGGGTTGTGCCACGGGTTGTCCCGTTCAAGCTTATGAGAAAGATGAATCGACGGGAGTGGTATATCATCTAGATGATCAGTGCATCGGTTGTCGGTACTGTGAACTGAAGTGTCCCTATGAGGTGCCTCAGTTTAACGAAACTCTAGGTATCGTCAGAAAGTGTGACATGTGTATTGGTCGTCTTAAAGAAGGCGAGGCTCCAGCTTGTGTGCAGAGCTGTCCGAATGAAGCGATTGAAATAAAGTTGGTCAACAAAGAAGAGATCAGGTCAGAGAGTGGATCAGGTCGATCGCTTCCCGGCAATCCATCTTCAGATTATACCAGCCCAACGACACGGTATGTTGGTCAGGAATCACAGACATGGGCTAGAACCGAGAGGAAACCTCAGCTTGCACACGGGCACCTACCTTTGGCGACGATGTTGCCTCTGACTCAATTGGGATTTGGCATGTTGGTCGCGTCTGGATTTGCAGGGGCGCACTCCTCCGTTTTTGGGTGGCTTATTCTCATGGCTGGGTTGGCGGTAGCACCTCTGCATCTGGGTAGGCCACAACTAGCGTGGAAGGCATTTTTAGGTGCGAGGACCTCTTGGTTGTCACGAGAAATGTTAGCCTTTGGTCCTTTCGCGGGATTGGCTTCACTTTGGATGGCCTTTGAGATTGCGCCATATTTGGGACTCGGCGAAATGGTCGATTCGTTCTTTTGGGTTGAGATGCCTCTCTTTATCGGGATGTTACTGACTGGAATTGCATCGGTGTTCTGCTCCGCCATGATATATGTCGACACACCGCGACCGCTTTGGAAATACGGAGGAACCTTTCAGCGTTTTTCTGGAAGCGTGCTTTTAGGGGCGGCCGCTGGACTGTCTTCAGCAGTAGATTTAACTTTAGCCTATGGATGCTTTGTCGTGGCATTGGGTCTAAAAGTGTATGGCGAGACCGGGGTTTTCAGGAATCTGAGAGCACACCCAGAGTTGGAGGAGACGGTGACCTTGATCCGAAGCCATCTGCTGGGTCGTCAGAAACTGAGGTGGGTTGCTTATGTTGTCGTGGCGCTTTTTGTTCCACTTGTATCTCTCATGTTCACGATTCCTCTTCTCCTGATCATGCTATGGGTTGAGGTCGATGAGAGGCATGATTTTTTCAGAGCGGGCATCGCTCCAGGTGAGATGAGAAACAGTGGCCATAATTAAAATGATGAGGGGCCTGTGATGTCCAGTCTGGAACAGCGGTTGAGGAATTTCGATGGCCCATTAACCCGGGAGTTGGTGAGAAGTCCTTCAAAATTTGGGTTGTCCAGTCTACCGAAAAACCTTCAACCTGATGCTACGACCTCTTCAGTTTGTGGATTCTGTTCAACGGGTTGTTCTTTGAGGGTCCACCTCAAGGACGGAGAGGCTATCAACATCACGCCAGACCGGGACTACCCAGTAAACCTGGGTATGGCTTGCCCTAAGGGATGGGAAGCCTTAGCTCCTTTGCGAGCTGAAGATCGAGGGGTGGCACCTCTGTTGAGACGAAGCAAGGGAGGTGAGCGAGAGGCTGTGTCATGGAGCGAAGCTTCAGAAAAATTCGTGCTGAAGTTTAGCGAGATTCTAAAAAAGCATGGGCCAGAATCCGTCGCTTTTCTTAGTACAGGACAGATGCCAACGGAAGAGATGGCTTTACTAGGTGCGTTCGCCAAATTCGGGATGGGCCTGATTCACGGTGATGGGAACACTCGACAGTGTATGGCGACTTCTGTTGTGGCCTATAAGCAGTCATTCGGTTTTGATGCTCCTCCTTATACCTATGCTGATTTTGAACTATCCGACACCTTGGTTTTCTTTGGAGCCAATCCTTGCCTTGCGCACCCCATCATGTGGGAGCGTGTCTTAAAAAATAGAAACAACCCCAAGATCATCGTGGTGGACCCTAGGCTCACCGAAACCGCATCGGCGGCGACCCATCACCTTGCCATTCGTCCAAAGGGAGATCTCCCTTTACTTTATGGTCTTGCTGCAGAGTTGATCGCTCAGGGATGGGTAGACCAGAAGTATATTGAGGAATCGACCTCAGGATTTGCAGATTTTGAATCATTCCTAAAAGATTGGTCAGCTGAGAGAGGAGCTGAAGAGGCTGGAATCAGTCTAGAAGAACTGAAGACCTTGGCCCAGAATATTCATGAGGGTGAGAGGGTGTCCTTTTGGTGGACGATGGGCGTGAACCAGAGTCACCAAGGGGTGAGAACAGCCCAGGGCATCATCAACTTGGCCTTGATGACAGGGAATATTGGTCGCCCCGGTACGGGGGCGAATTCCATCACAGGTCAGGCCAATGCCATGGGGTCTCGTTTGTTTAGCAATACGACAAATCTTTTGGGAGGGCGTTCCTTTGAGTCTAAAGAAGACCGTGACCACGTGGCGGGGGTTTTGGGGATTCCGACCGACCGCATTCCATCAAGCCCTTCGCTCGACTATGCCAGTATATTGGAGGAAGTGGAAAAGGGGAAGATCAAGGGGTTGTGGGTTGTCGCCACGAATCCTGCCCATTCATGGATCGACCGCTCTAGGTTTGATCGCTTAGTTGAGAAATTGGATTTCCTAGTGGTACAAGATATGTACAGTTCAACTGAAACGGCCATCAAGGCCGATCTCTATCTTCCGGCTGCAGGTTGGGGAGAAAAAGAGGGCACTCAGATCAACTCTGAAAGGAGGATAGGGCTGACCAAAAAAGTATCTCGCGCTCCAGGAGAGGCTCTTTCGGATCTCAATATTTTTCGTCTGTTGGCACACACTTGGGGGTGTGGTGAACTCTTTAAGGATTGGAGCTCTGCTGAGGCAGTCTTTCGTATCCTTCAGCGATTAAGTGCAGGCACCCCATGTGATTTTTCTACCATCGAGAGTTATGTAGAACTTGACCGGCAAGGCGGTCACCAATGGCCTTGTACGGAAAAAGGACTTGCCAGTGAAAGGCGGCTTTTTGGAGACGGGATCTATTACCATTCGGATGGTCGGGCCAAATTTATTTCTGAGGAGCCAAGGGAAAGTCCGGAGGCTGTTTCAGATCTCTATCCTCTTGTATTTATGACAGGACGAGGAAGTGCTTCTCAGTGGCATACGGAAACCAGAACGTCGAAGTCCCCTGTTCTGAGAAAACTTTATCCAAAGGACACTTGGGTTGAGATCAACGATCAAGATGCGAAAACCAGAGGGATTCATGAGGGAGACTGGGTTTTGATTTCTTCAAAGAGAGCATCGATGAAAGCTCGAGCTCGAGTGAGTGAGGGCTGTCAGGCAGGTACTCTTTTTGTAAATATGCACGATGGGGCAACCAATCTGCTCACCTTTGCAGCCTTCGACCCTTACTCACGCCAACCAAATTATAAACATTGTGCCGTTCAAGTGACGCTTGTTGAGGGGCAGGCTTAGAAGAGCAATCAGTCACTTTTTTTAGATAAAGGAAGGGAGAAGGATAAAATCTAAAAAATTTTTACGCCGGACGATTTCTGAAAACCTCCCTTTGCCAACAAGGTGATTATCATAAGGTATTGAACTAAAGTAACTTAACTGATCTGTATTTGCTCCGCTGCATAAGTCAGAACTTTTGTGATATTCCCCTTGACCGATGTAAATAAAATTCATAACATTTGTGCAATGAGGGGGGGGAGATTGAATTGCAATCTATCAGCGTAGGAGCTGGCGGACAAGCGTACGCGAAACGATGCGAGAGCTTCGTTGAGGAGTTCAGCGATGGCTTTTCATCTTGGGAAAAAAAATGTCGTTCCCCAAGGGTGAACCGTTCCTTTTTTGAAGGAGATGCCGGTTTTCTCTGGAGCCTTTTTGCTTCCATTCGCGGCATGGGGTTGGGGGGCGCTCTCAAGGGCTTGATGCCACAGCTTGATTCTTCAGGTAACTTGCCTTACAAGGACTATTTTTCTCAATGGATTCACTGTCCAATCCCCGTTCTTGAGAAGTTGTCGAAACTCCATGCAGACCTCGAAAACGACCGCTCTAAAACTGTGGGTAAAAAGTCTGCCTTTGCTCCTCTATTTCGATTCCTAGATGGTCAGGATGAGCAAAATGGAGTTCACAGGGCTGAAGCCGGCCGATTTGTACTGATCCTCGCAGAAGGTTGCGGTTTCATGGCAGAGCTAAAAAAGAAGTTGTTGGGAGAAGGAGCGAGACTCTTGGGAGATCTCAATGAGCTGGTAGCCCCTCATATCGACACCACCTCAAGGCCTCGTCATGATATTCACCAGATCGCACAAGGTTGTTGGGATCAATTGCAAAATGGTCTATCCCAGAGCACCCTCGCATTTGAAGAGTATACGTCCTTTATGGATAGACTTAAAGAAGACCGCAAGAAACATCTTGTGCGTTGGATGATTCTGCTGACCCGACCGTCAGAGGGTGTCATGCCTCAACTTCAGGAAATCCAGCTCTTTCTTGAAATTCACACCCACTGGACGGGAATGAATCAGAGGAATGAGGTCAACGGGTTGAAATCCCATGGGGAATTCATCAAGCATCAGGAAGCGTTTCAAGGTCGCTTGGATTCACGCTTGCAGGGGTTGATGACCCTCACCCGAAAATTGGAAAACGAAATGGAGAGTCAGGTGAATCTAAACCGTGGCTTCAGATTGTTGTTGGAGAGTATTCTGGATCTATTGGAGACGTGTGCTCAGTGCCGAAAGAGTCTGCCGGCCTCTCTTGAAACTCTCGTGAACCGCAGTAAGCGAGATATTCAGCGAGTCTTGAATCGATTCCAGAATTATCATAAAAGTCAATTGAGCCGATTTAAAAACTGGAGTCCTATCGCACTAAAGCGATACCATTATCTAGAAATGGAATGCATCAGAGTTTTTTACCGTTCCAACGACAAAGAGATTCGATGCTGGAGTTACTGTCTTCCTTATCACTATCGAGCTTTGGAAAAGGAGCTTGGAGAGGTGGGGAAAGAGCGCTTAGCGCCTCTCAAGGTGATGGTGGAAGAGCTCATCGCTTCAACGGCTAAGGTCTTAAGAAAAAAAACTAAGGACCTGAGTTAAGATTAGTTTAAGACTCTCTCGTTGAGAGTTCAGCCTTAAGTTGCACACGAAGAGTCATCGTGTTGGTCGAACCCAATGAGATTAGGAAGATTTCTTGAGAGACGCCGACACGGTTTCTTTTCCGAGATGGAAAAGCCTTCCCATGCCTTTCCGTTTTGCAGGAAGGGATGTAACTTTGTCAGGGCTTTTTTTTTCTTTTAGATGCTCCTGCTCTTCGAGGAATGTGAGGAGTTGTTCCCGGTAGCCATAATAATTAGGGTGATTGATCACATCGTGACGCACTCTTTCACGAGCAATGTCTACCTCAAGAATATTACCAACTTTAGCCTCAGGTCCGTTGGTCATCATGACGATTCGATCGGACAGATAAATTGCCTCATCGACATCGTGGGTGACCATCATCGCAGTCATTTTTTCCTCGGCTAAAAGCTCCATGAGAGTGTCTTGGAGTTCCATGCGAGTGAGTGAATCAAGACGCCCAAAGGGCTCATCAAGAAGAATCATTTTGGGTTTCAGGGCCATGGCTCTAGCGATGCCAACTCGCTGCTGCATACCACCAGATAGTTCCTTAGGGTACTTGTGCATAGAGTCACCAAGACCCACAAGGTTGAGATAATATTCGACGAGTTGAACTCGATCGACTTCAGCTGCGTGAGGAAAAACTCTTTTGACTCCAAGCATGACATTGCCATAGGCCGTCATCCATGGGAGTAGGCAAGGAGATTGGAAAACGACCGCACGTTCAGGACCTGGCCCTTCTACTTCACTTCCGTCAACAATAACACTTCCTCGGGATTTTTCTAAGAGACCAGCTATCATCATTAAGACTGTCGTCTTCCCGCACCCTGAATGACCAATGATGGATATGTATTCACCTTCATTCATTTTAAGATTGAAGCCATCTACGATGACGATTTCTCCGCCATTTGGCAGAGGATAGGCTTTGATGAGATGGTGGGTCTCGATAACGGGGTCTTGAGAGACAAGAGGTGTAGATGAATTCATTTGGAGGTCGTTCTAAGGTCGAGGGGGCGTATGTTGGGGCAATAAAGGTTTTCTTGTGAATTTACCTTCTTGTGGTCTTCCTTTAGAGTGATTAGGTACTCTGTGATTTCATTCCGAATCTCTTTGAATTTTTCGTTGTGATTGATGGCCGCCCGATCTCTTGGGCGTTCAAGGTCGACATCGAAACTTGGACCAAGAGTCGCCATGGGGCCTGGAGTGAGAGGGATAATGCGATCAGCCAGGAGAACAGCTTCGTCGACATCGTTGGTGATGAAGACAACGGTTTTCTTTTCTTTACTCCAGATGTCAGTTAACTCGTCTTGTAGGTTGGCACGGGTAAGAGCATCGAGTGCAGAGAAAGGCTCGTCCATGATCAGCACCTTGGGTTGGATGGCTAAGGTGCGTGCTACGGACACACGTTGCCGCATACCTCCTGAAAGTTCACTCGGGCGTTTCCAGAGGGCTGGTGTTAAACTGACCATGTCGATGTATTTCTCAGCATGTTCCTTTCTTTCTTTGGCAGACATTTTTGGAAAAACCTGTTTGACGGCTAGCTCCACATTGCCAGCTACAGTGAGCCAAGGCAGTAAAGAATAATTCTGAAAGACCACCCCTCTCTCCGGCCCAGCTTCTTTGACAGCTTCTCCATCCATTGTGACGGTGCCACTGTCGGGAGACAACAAGCCAGCCATGAGGTTAATGAGGGTGCTTTTTCCCGACCCGGAAAAGCCGACAATGGCGAGAAATTCATTCTCTTCAATGGAAAGATTGATATTCTGAAGAACTTCCGTTCGGTCCGACATTGGGCCGAACCCGATGTTCACATCTTTGAGCTCTAGATAAGACATCAGTGACTCCTTATAGTGTTGAGGCTGAGGCTTCGAAACTCACGGAGCGTTGGAGGATGATCATGATTCGGTCAAGTAGAAAACCAACAATCCCAACGATGAAGATGACGACAAACATCTGGGCAAAGGTTTCTGAAGATCCGTTATTGAACATGTCCCAAACATACTTCCCAATCCCTTCACTGGAAGAGAGTAGTTCGGCAGCGATGAGGACCATCCATCCTACCCCGAGAGAGATTCGCAGACCAGCGAACATCAAAGGAAGGGCAGAGGGGATCACGATCTTGAAAAGTCGACTCCAGAACCCAAGTTTAAGTACCTTGGCAACATTCATATAATCTTTGTCGATACTAGCGACACCTAAGGCTGTGTTGACGAGTGTTGGCCAGAGCGAACAAAGAGCTACGGTAATGGCAGAGCTCAAGAAAGCTGGGTGAACGGCAGCATTGTCGGGGTCATCTATAAATCCTCCTACAATGATAAAGACGATAGGTAGCCACACGATAGGGGAAACGGGTTTGAAGAGAGAGATGAGTGGCATCATGGCGGCCATGAAAATTTTACTTAGGCCGCAAAGAATGCCGATGGGAATGGCGATGGCGATGGCGATGGCGAATCCCACAAAGACGCAAGCGAGGGATCGCCATATCTGATCTAGGAACGTCCATGGCTTGGCATAGGATGATCCTTTGATGCGTTTGATGCTGTCTTCTTTTCGAATAACCTTTTTAGCTTTACTCAAGAGTGTGCTGCCCGAGGCCGCCATGTACTCCGAGCGATACGTGTCGATGTCATCTTTGGTTGCTGCGATCTTGATATTGCGATTGTCTTCACTGAGAAGCTCTTGCCGTTTCATGAGATATTGACGTTCGGCCATGATGGCAGAATTGTCGGTGATGGCTTTCTTGGTCGGTAGGTGGACGTAGGATCGGGCATCGTTCATTCGATCCTTGAAGGCATTGAGAGTCTCGCGTTCTTTAATCTTCAGTGAGGAGTCTTTTTTGATTTCTGAAAGAAGTTCCTCTTTCGCTGGCTTGTCATCTGGGCCTATACTGGCTGCCATGGTCGTGATTTTTTCTTTGCGCTGGCCTTGAAGATTTTTGACTTCTTCTTTTCTGCGGTCGTATTCTTTCTGGATAGGCGAGACTTTTTCTTCGACGATTTGACCCTGTTCTGCTCGCATTTTTTCAAGGTGAAGATTAGACTCTTCAATGATGGGCTTAAGGGCACTAAGCCTGGAGATGACCTCTTCTAGAGCTTTTTTTCGGTTTTCCCCAGAGAGTTTGAAGTCCTCCATCTTTTGGTACTCACGGTCGTGGAAGGTGAGGATGTTCTCCCATGCATCTAAGACCACATTTGGAGTCGGGACCTCTCCTGACTTGGTTTTGTGATTTGGCGCAATGACGCTCCAGAGACCAATAAAGACAAGGAAAGCCAGTATGGGAATGACAATGAAGTGGAAGATTTTGGTGACCTGAACTCTAGGTTCATCCCATGTCACGAGTTTAACGACGGGTTCAAATACGCTGAGGCCGGCCAGATCTAGGGCCTTGATAATTTTGTATTTCATGGGCTGACTCCTGCACTGAAAAGATTAATATTTTAAAAAAGCCTACCCAGAAACTTGAGAGTTAAGAATTCTTAGGGTCGGTAGTAAAAGAGAGAACAGGGCACAGAGAGGTCACAATAGGCCTCAATGTGCTCTGTTCTTTCTTTAGGTCTAGATGATTACAGATTCAGTAAAATTCTAGTTTTTGTGACCAATGCTGTGTTTCTTGAGATACTCGAGAGGCTTCTTGCCATTGTACTCAAGGCCATCAATGAATTCGCTGGTGGCAGGTTTGTAACCATCGGTTCCGAAGGGCACTTCGGCCTTATCGAGGTGTCCTTCTTGAATGAGGTGGTTTGCTGCTTTAAGGTAGATATCGGGGCGATAAACCTTTTTTGCCGTTTCGTGATACCAAGCTTCACTTTTGGATTCGCTGATTTGGCCCCATCGACGCATCTGGGTGAGGAACCAGATTCCATCAGAGTACCATGGGTAGGTACTGTGGTACTTAAAAAATACATTGAAGTCAGGCATCTCTCGAACATCTGTTTTTTGGAAGATGAATGAGCCGGTCATGGAGTTTTTGATGACCTCGAAGTCGGCACCAACGTAGTTGGGTTTGGCAAGGAGTCGGACGGCTTCTTCTCGGTTGACGAGTTTCCCGCTTTTATCGGTGGCATCTAGCCACTTGCCCGCTCGAATCATCGCTTTGATGACTGCAATGGCTGTGTTGGGGTTTTCGTCTACCCACGATTTTGTCATTCCGAGAACCTTCTCGGGATTATTTTTCCAAATGTCATAATTGGTTGTTACGGGAACGCCAATTCCTTTTTTAACAGCTTGCTGATTCCATGGTTCACCTACGCAGTATCCGGAGATGGACCCTGCCTCGAGAACCGTTGGCATCATGGGTGGAGGGGTGACTGAAAGTTCAACCTGAGCATTGGTTCGGCCCCCTTTGTCTGTGATGGTGTACATACCAGGGTGAATTCCAGCGGCTGCCAACCAGTAACGTATTTCATAGTTGTGGGTAGAAACGGGAAAGACCATCCCCATCTGCATCTTTTCGCCGCTTTCGAGAATTTCTTCAACGACGGGCTTGAGTGAATCGGCGGTGATTGGGTGTGGAGGTTTGGGTGAATTGAGTTTTTCATCATTTTCCTGCATTCTGGACCAGATGCTGTTGGCGACGGTGATTCCATTTCCGTTGAGGTCCATGGTGTAGGCCGTGACAATATGGGCCTTGGTGCCGAATCCGATTGTTGCTGCAATAGGCTGACCTGAGAGCATGTGCGCTCCATCGAGATTGCCATTGATGACATTATCGAGGAGAGTTTTCCAGTTGGGCTGAGCGATGACTTCTACCTGGAGCCCTTCATCTTCGAAGAAACCTTTTTCTTTCGCAATGACCAAGGGGGCACAGTCGGTGAGTTTGATGAATCCAAATTTGAGCTCGTCTTTTTCAATATCCAACATCTCGCTAAAGAGTGGAGAGAGGGTAAAGGAGAGGGCGAGAAGGCTTTTTGCTGCGACACTAGCAGAGCGCCTGAGGGAGTGTGCGGAAAACATGGGGCAATCCTAAAATTAAATAAGGTCAAGGCTGGATCAGCAAATGGAATGCCAATTTAACTTTGCCTATGGGCAATATGGGATCAGCCCTTTGCTGGAGAGGCTTCAGCTCGAAGTGACGGTGGTGATCCCTTCGCCGTGTCGCGTGAGGTGAGACAAGACATAAATGTTATTTAGAGTTACCCACGAGGGGTTATGGAGGAGTTATCCAGCGACCTGTCCTTTTATTTCAGTAACTTAGGACAATAAACACAGAAATGTGTCTTATTTTAGGAAATAAGACAAATATGAATCATTTGTATATGATATGTCAAATTTTAAATTGAAGGTGCAGAGAACTATGGATCAATAAAAATTATAAGATATTGAAAATCAGATATTTAATTAATTTTTATTGGGTTTGCTTAAGATATGGCACGTCCATTTCTAAATAAGTATCACAAATACCTTATTATTTGAGAGTCAGCTCAGTGAAAAAGGATCTCGTTGTGATCGGGAATGGAATGGTCGGATGGCGATTCCTAAAATCTCTTTTTGAAAAGGGAGGGATGGGCACCTATGACGTGACCACTTTCTGTGAAGAAGTGCGCCCGGCCTACGACCGCGTTCATCTTTCAGAGTATTTTTCCCACAAAGATGCCGAACAGTTATCTATGGCTCCTGAAGCATGGTACGACAGCATCGGAGTGAAGCTCATTAAGGGAGATGCCATCGTTTCCATTGACCGCGAAAAGAAAACCGTCACGTCCAAGATGGGTGTGACCAAGCCATATGACAAAATCGTGCTGGCCACGGGCTCTTCGGCTTTTATGCCTCCTATCAATGGAATTGATGAGGAAGGGGTGTTCCCTTATCGAACGGTAGAGGACCTAGAGGATATGATTGCCTATGGTGCCAAGTGCCAAAGTGCAGCCGTCATTGGTGGAGGCCTGCTGGGGCTGGAGGCCGCGAAGGCTCTTGTGGACATGAACCTTGAGGCTCACGTGGTCGAGTTCGCTCCTCGGTTGATGCCAAGGCAAATCGATGATGACGGAAGTAAAATGCTCCAATCCAAGATCGAAGACTTGGGGGTAAAGATCCACCTTTCAAAAGCGACAGATAAGATTGAGGGCGGTGATCAAGGGGTGTCTGCCATGGCTTTCGCTGACGGGAGTAAACTGGAGGTGGACATGGTCGTGGTTTCTGCAGGTATACGCCCCCGAGATGAATTAGCGACCAGTTGTGGATTGGAAACTGGAGCGCGGGGAGGCATCGTGGTCGACGACTGTCTTCTAACCAATGATCCGAATATCTTCGCCATCGGAGAGTGCGCCCTCCACGGTGGCATGATTTATGGGTTGGTGGCGCCAGGTTATCGCATGGCCGAGGCGGTTGCTGCACAGCTCACCCAAGGGGAAGGGAATTTTACCGGTATGGACATGTCGACCAAGCTCAAGCTTATGGGAGTCGATGTGGGCAGCATAGGGGACCCTTTTGTCGAAGGCGAGAAGTATCGCTCTGTGGTGGTTTCAAATCAGTCCACGGGAGTCTACAAGAAGCTGGTGACAGATGGAGAAACTGGATCTCTCATCGGTGCGATTCTGGTGGGGGACACCGACGATTACGGTACCCTAATGGGGCTATATACTTCAGGGAAAGCCTGTCCTGAAGAAGCAGAGGCCCTGTTGGTGGCAGGCACAGAAGGCGGAGGTGGAGTGGAAGACCTGCCCGATCAAGCACCCATCTGTAGCTGTGAGAGTGTTACCAAAGGCCAAATTGTTGCTGCGATTCAGGACGGAAAGAAATCGATTCCTGAACTCAAGACATGCACGAAGGCTGGCACAGGATGTGGGAGCTGCGTGTCACTGGTTAGCGACCTTCTGACCTCTGAACTGGAGAAGTCTGGTGAAGCTGTGGATAAAAGCCTGTGTGAGCATTTTTCTCAAACTCGACAGGAGATCTATCAGATCGTTCGAGCAACCGGTATAAAGAAATATGACGAACTTCTCGGTCAGCACGGGGAAGGTCTGGGCTGTGAGATCTGTCGCCCAGCTGTCGCTTCAATCCTGGCTTCAGTTCATAACGAACCCATCATGGATCATCGAAACCTACAAGACACCAACGACGCTTTTATGGCTAATATCCAGAAGAATGGCACCTATTCAGTCGTCCCTCGGTGCGCAGGCGGGGAGATCACTCCTGAGCAACTGATCGCCATTGGTGAGGTGGCAAGGGATTTTAATCTATACACGAAGATCACTGGCGGTCAGCGGATTGACTTGTTTGGTGCAACGCTGGAACAACTGCCACTCGTGTGGGAACGACTGATCGCCGCTGGATTGGAGTCAGGGCATGCCTATGCCAAGGCTTTGCGTACAATCAAGTCCTGTGTCGGTTCAACCTGGTGTCGGTTTGGGGTACAGGATTCCACGACGCTGGCAATCGACCTCGAGAATCGCTATAAGGGACTTCGTGCTCCCCATAAGATCAAGTCGGCAGTGTCTGGATGTGCCCGCGAGTGTGCCGAAGCACAGAGCAAAGACTTTGGTGTTATTGCGACCGAAAAAGGGTGGAACCTCTATGTCTGCGGTAATGGAGGTATGACGCCCCGTCATGCAGACCTACTGGTCTCTGATGTTGATCGGGAGACTCTTTTTCGGGTCATCGATCGATTCCTCATGTACTATGTCAGAACAGCCGACCGCTTAACCCGAACGGCCACTTGGCTGACCAAACTTCCTGGAGGACTCAAGCACCTTAAGGAAGTGGTGTTGGAAGACAGTCTCGGAATTTGTGATCAACTAGAGAATGAAATGCAACACATTGTTGATACTTACGAGTGTGAGTGGAAGTCAGCTGTGGAAAATCCGATTCGCCGCCAACGTTTTTCACACTTTATCAACAACCCTTACGGAGACGAAAAGGTGAAGTTTGAAAAACTTAGAGGCCAGATTGTTCCCGAAGTGACAGAGAGCAAAGACATTTCCGAGGAGGTTCTGGCATGAGCGAGGCATTGGAATGGACCAGAGTGGCGACCCTAACCGAAGTCGAAAAAGATTTGGGGTTCTGTTATAAACACGGTGACCTCCAAATTGCTGTCTTCAACATTGATCTCAGCGAGTGGTATGCGATGGAGAATCTCTGCCCTCACCAGCAGCAGATGGTCCTATCTCGAGGTCTGTTGGGAGATACGAAGGGCGAACCTAAAGTCGCCTGTCCCTTACATAAACACAACTTTAGCCTCAAAACAGGGGAGCACATGGGGGGTGAAGCGTCCTATAAAAGAAAGACTTTTCAGGTGGAACTCCGGGGAAAAGAGGTCTTCGTCAATCTACCCTCATCGTGATTCAAAGGTCCACTATACACCGGGGAAGTCATTGAGCTGACTCCCAAAGGATTCCCCGGTGTATAGTTGACCTTTGGGTTTCTGGAAAAATTAAAATGTCTTGGCGGATGAGTAAACCGCGCCTTCAGAATCTCTAGTTCTGACGATGTGATATTGGGCCAAGTGGCTGAATGCCGAGACCAGAGCACATTCTCCAGAATCTCATGAACGAATAAAATTGAAGAGAGTCGGTATGGTGAATCTTAGCATAAGTGCTTAAAAATAAATAAGATAAATAAGTTGTGTTATGAAAGTCATAACGATAGGGAGGCAGCTTTTGAGGAGATGGCCCTAAAGCTGCTCCTCTTCAACTGATGTTGAGACGCTGACAGAGTTGATGAAAATTGCTCCTGTGGAGCCCAAGAAATCGAGCTGCCGCAGCCATGTTTTCAGGGTGCTCTTGGATGCTTTCCAGAATGAGATGTCGTTTGAATGCTTCTAGCCTGTCTTTGAGGTTTCCGTGTGTGGGAATGAGGCCAAAAGATGAAGGAAAGGAATGATGTTGTTGGGATTGAAGGCCTAGATGTTCCGCCTTGAGTTCGGTCACATCACCAGGGCTTTGGGTTGAAGCCATGAGTGTTGCCCGTTGGATAACATTTCCTATTTCGCGGACGTTTCCAGGCCAAGGAGCTCGGGTTAAAGTATCGAGGGCTTCATCTGAGATCCTGACAGAGACAAGATTGAATTTCTTGCGGGCTTTTTCGGCAAAATGATGCGTCAGTAGGGGGATGTCCTCCCTTCTTTTTCGAAGGGGAGGGATTTCAATGGGAAATCCAGCGAGTCGGTGGAAGAGGTCAGATCGAAACCTCCCTTCAGCCACTTCTTTTTCGAGATTTCGGTTGGTCGCAGCGACGAGTCGTACATCAACTCGATGGGGAGTATCGGACCCTACCCTTTGAATTTCTCCAGACTGCAGGACTCTCAAAAGAGAGGCCTGAAGCGAAAGGGGAAGCTCTCCAATCTCATCAAGAAAAATCGTACCCCCGTCAGCGACTTCAAATTTCCCTGCGCGGGCTTTGACGGCTCCCGTGAAGGCTCCACTGCTATGACCGAAGAACTCACTCTCGGCGAGGTTTTCAGGAAGGGCACCACAATTGACTTCGATAAAAGGTTCCCCTGAGCGTGTGCTGTTACGGTGAACGAGCTGGGCGACGAGCTCTTTGCCCACCCCTGTTTCGCCTGTGACGAGAACGGGAAGATCAGTTTTTGCGACGGTGTTGATCTGCTGAACCATGCTCTGATGTCCGACCGAGGAACCAACAAGATCTCCTGTACGGGCGACCCGGTCTTCCATAACATTTCGAACGACTTCCTCACGATGGTTGGCCAGTCTTTCTACAGACTCAATGAGGGATGAGGTCTTTAAGGCTGCCCCAGCTAAGGCCGCCAGGGTCTCTAGGAGAGTTGGGTCTAGGTGATCAAACGCACCGGGATTGATAGCATCGGCGGTGAGGGCACCAACAAGTTGGTGGCCATCTCGCAAAGGGAGACCGATACAAGCATGGATGGGCAGAGCATCTAAGCCGATGACTTGCCCGTCGAAAGGGTCGGGAAGCTTTGAGTCTCCAGGAAAGGAGACGGGCAAGTGAGATTCGATGATGGCTTTGAGTCTAGGGTGATGGTCAGGATGGTATTGGCCCTTAAGGGCTGACTCCTTGAGACCAACACCCGCAAGAGGAATCAAAAGGTTGTCCTCAAAGCGGAGAAGACAGGCGGCATCATAAGGAACAAGGTCTCGGGTGGCATCTAGAAGTCGCTGATAGCGATTTTCACTTCCAAGACCTGCGGTGAGATCCCTTGCAATTTGAAGGAGAGGCTTGAGAGGTTGGGTCGGTTCGACAGGCGAAATAGTTACTTTTTTCATAACGAGATGTGTTGTGAATGGGATAACTTAATTTTATAAATATATGAAAATCAATAAATTAAATTCTAGCACGGGAATGGCTAGATCAAGAAAATAGGATAAAGAGATAAATTTGTCTAACAAAAAAGTTTCAACTCTGTGTAACCTCTTCAGTTCACCAGCCCGACTGGAAAGGGAGATCCCTGAACTGGTCACATGGTTGGGAAACTCGAAAAGGGTGCTAGATCTAGGGTGTGGAGTCGGGGAGCACATTGCCATCCTTCAGGATGAACACAGTTTTCAGGTGACTGGAATGGACAAGGACCCGGGTGTGATAGCAGAGGGTAAAAAAAGGCATCCAGGTCTTGATCTTATCCTTGGGGATTTGAGTCGCCCACCTGAGGGACTCTGGGAAGTCCTTCTGTGTCTGGGGAATAGTCTGTCATCCCTGTCATCAGGGTCTGACTGGAAACATATTTTTTCCAAGTGGAGGGCTTCAACGGGCCTTGGCGGGAGATGTCGAATTCAGTGGATGGTCCCAGCTAGGTTACCTGTCGAACATCGAATGGTGAAAAGTCAGGGGATCAAGACCCTCGTCACCATACTCAAGCGGGAAGGCGAAACATGCCAACTGACATCATCAGTTTATGCCGAGGGCATTCAAGGGCCCGAACTCGAAGAAGAGCATGTTGAAGAACTCCTGTGTCTTGAGCCTGAACAGGTGATCGACGGACTTTTTGAAGCAGGTTGGAGAGAGATTCGACAACTGCCAGGAGAGCAAACCAATTATGCTAAAACATACATTATTGAAGCGACCAACAGGAGAGCCACATGAGCATTCACGGACACGAAATACTTAACTTTTTGGTAGAAAAGGAGCCGACAGCTGAGGAACTTAAAGTTCACGTTGCAGCGACCTATGGTTCAGAAGTTAAGTTTCACACCTGCTCAACTGAAGAGATGAGTCTAGAAGAACTGATCGTTTTTCTTGAGAAGCGAGGCAAGTTTGTCCTCATGGATGGGCGATTGGTGGCCGATCCAGAAAAAATCTGTTCACACAACGACTGAGGAAACGACATGCCTATCTGTGGATACCTTGTGACACCTCGAAGAGGGAAGAAAGAGACGTTGCAAAAGCAACTCAAAAATCTCCCTGAAGTCGAGGTTTACCCATCTGACCAGCACGACTTACTTGTCATGGTCACCGAAACTCATTCAAAAGAACAGGACCAAGAGTTGGAGCATCAACTCAAAAGCCTGCACGACATCGACTGTTTAGCCCTCACTTTTGGAGCCAACGCATCATGATCAGAAGAGACATCCTAAAGGGAATGGCCCTGGCCTCAGCGGCCACTGCAGCCAGCGCACTCGTGCCCGGTGTAGCCTTTGCTGGCTTGCCTGACGAAGTTAACACAGATATCCAGTGGAAGAAGACTCCATGCCGTTTTTGCGGTGTGGGTTGTGGGCTTCTGGTAGGTGTGCAGAAAGACAGAGCTGTCGCGGTGAAAGGTGACCCGGCCTGTTCAGTGAACAAAGGCTTAGCCTGTGTAAAAGGGTATCACAGTATCCAGGCTTTATATGGGAGTGACCGTCTCAAGAAGGCTTACGTTCGAAAAGATGGTGTCTTGGTTGAAACTCCCATCAAGGAAGCTCTGGACTTGGTTGCTTCCAAAATGAAAGAAACGATCAAAAGTCACGGCAAAGATTCTGTCAGCATCTATGGTTCAGGACAGTGGACGATTCCCGATGGATACTGTGCCTCCAAGCTCTTCAAAGGATGTATTGGCACCAACAACGTCGAAGCAAATGCACGACTTTGCATGGCATCAGCCGTCACCGGTTTTCTGACAACTTTTGGTAAAGACGAACCGATGGGCTGTTATGAAGATATCGATTACGCCGATGTCTTTGTGGCCTGGGGGAACAACATGGCTGAGATGCATCCAGTTCTCTTCAGTCGGGTTCTTGATCGCAGGGCAAAGAGTCCGGGAGTTAAGATCATCGACTTTGCGACACGGACAACCCGTACTTCCCACGCGGCTGATCATTCATACCTATTCAAACCTCAAACGGACCTTGCGGTGGCTAACGCCATTTGTTATGAGCTCTTCAAAAATGGCTGGGTGAACGAGGACTTCGTCAAAAATTTCACCGTGTTCAAGAAAGGAAAAACAGATATTGGATATGGTTTGGAAGATGGCTTTGCGTTCAAGGACAAAATGGAAAGCATCGATTTAAAGGCATATAAGGAATTTCTGGCAGACTACACGCCAGAAAAGGTTGAAGTCATCAGTGGTGTTCCAGCAACTGATATCCGGTATATGGCCAAACTCTTTGGTGACCCACGAAAAAAGGTCGTCAGTTTCTGGTGCATGGGAGCGAATCAGCACACCCGAGGAACATGGATCAACAACCTCATCTACAACATACACCTGCTGACGGGGAAAATTTCTCAACCGGGCAATGGACCCTTCTCACTGACAGGCCAGCCCAGTGCTTGCGGAACGGTTCGAGAAGTGGGAACCCTCACACACAAACTCCCTTATGGGGTCGTGATGAAAGAAGCCGCGAGGAGAAAAGCTGCGGAGATATGGAATGTGCCTTATGAGAATATTCCTTCCAAGCCGACTTACCACACCGTTGAGATGTTTCGAGCTTTGGATCGGGGAGATATCCGCTTCATGTGGATTCAAGTGACAAACCCCATGGTGACCATGCCAAAACTGAATCGCTATCGACCTGGGGCGCAAAAAAAGGATCGCTTTGTGGTGGTTTCAGACATCTATCCGACACCCACGACGGAAGTTGCTGATGTCATTCTTCCATCGGCCTGCTGGATCGAAAGGGAAGGGATGTATGGAAATTCAGAACGCAGAACAGCACACTTTGAAAAGATGCTTCAGCCTCCAGGAGAAGCCATGAGTGACACTTGGCAGCTGATCGAGGTGGCCCGACGGCTGGGTTACGGAAAGCAATTCTCCTATACCGAGGAAAATCACATCCGCGAGATCTATGAGGAGTATCGTTTATTCCACATGGGAAAAACTCACAATATGGCTCCTTACGACGTCTTGAGGAAAAAATCGGGTGTTGTTTGGCCTTATGTTGACGGAAAGTCTACACTTTGGCGTTATAACTCCAAGTTCGACCCAGCGTGTGATTCCTCAAAGGCTTTTGATTTTTACGGAAAACCTGAAGGTAAGGCGTTTATTCTGGCAAGGCCATTTGAAGATGCACCAGAGAAACCCGATGCAGAATTTCCTTTTTGGCTCAATACGGGTCGAGTCATAGAGCACTGGCATTCAGGGTCCATGACGCGACGGATTCCAACTTTGCATCAGGCCGTCCCCGAAGCCTACGTTGAACTTAACCCTAAGGATGCCAAAGTTTTGAATATAAAGAATGGCGATAAAGTGAAGTTAGTGACTCGACGCGGTGAGCTGGTTGTTCCCGCTTCTGTGGATGGAAGAGGCACTCCAACCCCGGGTATGGTGTTTGTTCCCTTCTTTGATGAAAATCATCTGATCAACAATCTGACCTTAGATGCATTCTGTCCGATTTCAAAACAGCCGGATTATAAGAAATGTGCTGTGAGGGTAGAGAAGGCATGAGCACTCAAAAGGCCAGTCCCGGTTGTGCGGTAGCCATCCTTGGACTTTTTCTGATCCTATCCTTCGTCGTGGCTTACCTCGTTGAGGGAAAACTTCTGCATGACGAAGGAGGTCATCAAAAACCTCTGAAAACACTTTTAGCATCTCCCGTGACGAAAAAGGCAACTAAGGTCGTGAATCATGCTGTCATGCCGGGAGCCAAAGTGAGAACCCTCAGAGAGTTTTACTCTAGGCGAGCCTATCCCGGAGCTCCACCGGTCATTCCACACCCGGCTGGACGTGAAGATGTGATTGCCGATAGCTGTCTCAGTTGTCACGATCAGGGCGGCTATGTTCCAAAATACAATGCCTTTGCCCCGGTGAGCCCTCACCCAGAGAAAGAAAGTTGTCGTCAGTGCCATGTGCCTCAGAGCGGGAAGGCAGAAGGATTTGCTTCCGCTTGGCGAGATGTTAGGGAACCGAAACGGGGGCAGTCAGCAATGGGTGGTTCTCCTCCTAGGATTCCCCACACCCTTCAGTTGAGAGAAAACTGCGTGAGCTGTCATGTTGGTCCAGGAGCTGTAGAAGAAATCCGGGTGAGTCACCCAGAAAGGGAGAACTGCCAGCAGTGCCATGTTCCCCGTAGCACTCCTGAACTTTTTCGTTCTAAGCTGGGGCTCACCAAGTGAAGCTAGAGTCCGTTTTCTTTTGCACGGTGTTGTCTCTGGTGGGATGTGGCAACCCTGTCCCTCCCAGTTCCGAGGCTCGTCCCATTTCAGAGGGAGAGAAGGCACGAACCTTGAAGGAGCTGAAGGCCATTCCGGTAGAAGGTCATGAAGGTCTCTGGGTTGAGGGAAGGTCACATCAACTTAAGAAGTGCACCGAGTGTCACGGTTCGGAACCTGTTCCCTTGGATGTGCCGGGTAAGCAGGCTCATGGAGATGTGAAATTGGCTCACGCCAAGTTTATGGAGTGTTCGACCTGTCACGTTTCGGAGATACCAGCAGTTTTGGGCTTCGGAACCAAAAGGGTCAATTTGGATCAATCACACCACTTGTGCGCCAGCTGCCACAATACTCAAGGAGAGGACTTCATCTTGGGGAGTCATGGGAAAAGGATGACTGGCTGGAAAGGCCCTCGAGTGGTTAAATCTTGTGTCGCTTGCCACGATCCTCATGAGCCTTCCTTCAAAGCCCTGCCAACGATGGCCCACCCTAAAATCATTCCCGACCGCCTGAAAGGCCAGGAGCCTGACCATGAGTGAATCAACAGATTGTTCATCATCCTGCGAAGGAGACTGCTCCCGGCGAAACATGGTGAAAGGCCTTGCTGTCGGAGCAGCGGCGATTGGTGTTGGCGCAGGCGTGATGGCCAGTGGGACCATCACCGAGCAGGATCAGAAAGAACGGGAGATGTCTGGGGATGAATTCGACGGATATTTCAAGAAAAATTATCGTGTGATGACCGAGAGTGAGAGGCAAGCTACCATTGCCCGTTTTGAGCTGAAGGCTCGAGAGAGGTACAGTAAGGCGATCCACATGTCAGGCTCTCTGGCCGAAGCAGGGGTTCTCTTCGGATATGCATTCAATCTGAGTCGTTGCAATGGGTCGAGGAAGTGTGTTCAGGCCTGTGTTGAAGAAAATAATCAGGATCGAGCGACAGACATGCAGTACATCCGGATGATTGAGATGGAAAAGGGGACCTTTGATGTGGAGCACGGAACAGCCGATTACGATCATGTTGAAGTACCCGATGGGAAATTCTTTTTCGGAACCCAGTGCCATCAGTGCGAAAACCCGCCCTGTGTAAAGGTCTGTCCCGTGGGGGCGACTTGGAAGGAAAATGATGGTATTGTGGTGATTGATTACGACTGGTGCGTGGGATGTCGATACTGTCAGGCGGCTTGCCCTTACTTTGCCAGACGTTTCAACTGGCAGGAGCCCTCCATTGCTGACGAAGAGGTCAACCCGGACCAGCATATTCTAGGAAACCAAGTTCGTTCCAAGGGGGTGATGGAAAAGTGCACCTTCTGTATCCAGCGTTCGAGGGAGGGACAAAACCCAGCCTGTGTGGAGGCTTGTCCTACGGGAGCCAGGATTTTCGGAAACCTCTTGGACCCAGAGAGCGAGATACGTAATATTCTCGCTAATAAAAAGGTGTTCCGTTTCAAAGAAGAACTGGGTACCGAACCCAAGTTCTGGTACTTCATGGACTGATTGGGATGAGAATACTTCTTCGTTTTATCACCGACGGGCTCAAAGAGGCGTTTAGCGGCTCAAGGCTTTATTTCTGTTGGTTGGGCCTTCTCCTCAGTGGCCTGCTTCTCGGCGGTTACGCATACTGTCATCAGTTTCGTTATGGTCTCCAGGTGACAGGGATGAGTGACCATGTCAGCTGGGGGTTTTACATCTCCAACTTTACTTTTCTTGTGGGAGTGGCTGCAGCGGCGGTCATGCTGGTATTGCCCACTTACATTCTCAAGGACATGGATTTTTCAAAGGCTGTTCTACTGGGTGAGGCCGTCGCCGTGTCTGCTCTCATTATGGCGCTGTGTTTTGTGACGGTGGATATGGGTGGGCCAGAAAGGCTCTGGCACCTCATTCCGGGATTGGGGTATTTTAATTGGCCACAGTCTCTTCTTACATGGGATGTGGTCGTCCTGAATGGTTATTTGGGGCTGAATTTACTGATCCCTTTTTGGATTCTCTTCAACCATTATCGAGGAAAGAAACCAAATCCAAAAACTTACTTGCCCTTCGTGGTCCTTTCTGTTTTTTGGGCGGTGGCCATTCACATGACGACGGCTTTTCTCTACGCGGGTCTGCCCGCCCGTCCTTTCTGGAATTCTTCTCTACTGGGGCCTCGTTTTCTAGCTTCAGCTTTTGCTGGAGGGCCAGCTCTCATCATTTTGATCCTCGGTTTTTTCAGGAGTTTCAAAATATATGACATCAAGGCTGATACACTGAACAAACTTGCTCTCATCACCACCGGGGCAGCGCAAGTGAATCTCATCATGTTGGCCTCGGAGCTGTTCAAGGAATTTTACTGGCCAACTCACCACAGTTCTTCTGCTCGCTATCTGTTTTTTGGGCTGGATGGCCATCACGCTCTTACCTCGACCATCTGGGCTGCGGTGATCATAAATCTGGTGGCCACCGTGGTTTTGACCATCAACCCACTTCGCAAAAGACTCTGGATTCTCTTTCCGACATGTATTGCTCTCTTTGGAGCCATCTATGTTGAAAAAGGACTGGGACTTGTGGTCCCAGGCTTCATTCCATCTCCTCTAGGGGAAGTGGTGGAGTATTTTCCTAGTACCATCGAGCTCATGGTTGCCATGGGAATTCTCTGCCTTGGCCTAGGGGTTTTCACGGTTCTTAGTAAGGCAGCGGTCGCTATCGAAACAGGAAGGTTATGTCATCCAGATGTAAAACCCTTGTCACCCCCTCAGGAAACCTAAGCTATGAGTTGACCTTCCGATTCCCGGTGTTCCTAAAGCGAAAGCCATGGCGCCGGGAACGAATAGGGTTCGGGAAGAAATGACCGTGCCTCCCGTGCTTGGAAAGGAAGATTTTGATAAACGTAACAGAAGCCTCAGGGCAGATAGACCAATTGAGTCTTGAGCCCAGAACGGAATCGGTGTGTCTCGCCGAGGCTGGTGGGCGGATTCTTGCCCAGTCAGTTGTGGCAGACAGAGATGGGCCTCCATTTGATCGTGTAGCGATGGATGGTATTGCCATCGCTTTCGAGAGTCATGAGAAGGGTGATACATCATGGCCTTGCGAAGGCCTTCAGGCTGCTGGTTCACCGAAGATGAAGCTTATTTCAGAGCATGCCTGTATTGAAGCCATGACCGGGGCCGTTCTGCCAGAAGGCACCGATACTGTGATTCCTTTCGAGCATGTCGAGCGAAGAGGCGACGATTATCACCTCATAAGAGATGGCGTGGTGGCTGGGCAGAATATTCATAGCCAGGGGACGGATTATCGAGGGGGAGAGGTGATTCTTAACGCTCCCCGAACAGTCCGTTCGCCTGAGATTGCCGTCATAGCATCAGTTGGATTGACTGAACTTGAAGTTGCTGACGGTCCAAAGATGGCTCTCATCACGACGGGATCAGAACTAGTTGATGTGGAAGAAGCCCCCTTGGATCATCAGATTCGAAAATCCAACATTCATGCAAGTCGAGAGGCTTTGGTTCGGCGGGGGTACTCAAATCTAAGTTTGCACCATTTGGTGGATGACGAGGAGGGGACTCGCCAAGGCCTGGAAGAACTAATACAAGGGAATGAGGTCCTCATCCTCAGTGGAGGGGTCTCCAAGGGAAAGCTGGACTACGTGCCTTCTGCTTTGGAAGCCTGTGGAATTGAAAAAATATTTCATCGCATTGCCCAGAAACCTGGCAAGCCTCTATGGGTTGGGCAGGGGCGAGGCACGATTGTGTTTGCCTGCCCTGGAAATCCTGTTTCGATGTTAGTGTGTCTTGAGAGGTATGTCTTGCCTTTCTTGGATCGTTCAATGGGTAAAGCGATTCTTCCGCTCTCCTTTCCAGCGAAACAAGAGGTGAAAGCCCGTCCGACGATGACCCTTTTTAAAACCGTGCGCCTGATCCCTTCTGTTGAAGGAACAGCACTTGAAGAAGTTAAGGGAAATGGTTCTGGAGATTTCTCTCATCTGTGTGAGGGTGATGGATTTGTCGAAGTTCCTCCTTCCGATCATCCTTGGCCTTCGGGTACAGCGTTTACTTTCTGGCCCTGGAGCTGAAGATGTTAGAGAGTCACGGCCGAAAGATCCATAAGCTCAGGGTGCAACTCTTGGATGCTTGCAACTATCGCTGCCAATACTGCATGCCGGAGAGGCCAACATTTTCAAAGGCGAAGACTTGGCTTGGAGCAGATGAGTTAAAAAAGATTGTGGGCGCTCTGCACCGACGTGGGGTAGATGAACTCCGTCTAACTGGAGGAGAGCCTTTGCTGAGGAAGGACTTTCTGGAGCTTGCCCGAGGTTTATCGAAACTTAGTTGGAAAAAGATGGGGCTGACAACCAATGGTGAAGGGTTGGCTCCTATGGTGTCAGATCTGAAAGACCAGACGGCTATCGATAGCATTAATATCTCTCTAGATTCTTTGGACCCCCAGAAGTTTCGTTCTATCACCGGCCGTGGCCACCTCGAGAAAGTATTGGACGGGATACATGGAGCACTGAACGCTGGCTTTCCAATCAAGATCAACATGGTGGTCATGGCGGGCATCAACGATCATGAGGTAGAAGACTTTGTCCATTTCGGAGCCTCCTCAGGAGTGGAAGTTCGCTTTCTGGAAATCATGAGAGTGGGTCCCAATGAGGAAGATTTTTCAAAACTCTTAATTCCCTCAGCGCGACTGCGAAGACGGTTGGAGAGGAACTTTGATCTTAGAGCAAGGGTTGCCCCTCTGGACAACACGGCAACCGAATACGTGACCGATAAAGGAGTGAAACTTGGTTTTATCTCTTCGGAAACAGAGAGCTTTTGCGGCCAATGCTCTCGCTTGCGCCTGACAGCATCGGGAGAATTGAGATCATGCCTTTTTAGGGATGATGGGATTTCTCTTCGTGGGCTTGATGACGATGCCTTCGATCATGCTGTGAAACAGGTGGTTGATATGAAACCCATGGAGAGAATCACCTCCATTCAACAGCCCATGTATGCCATAGGAGGCTGACCCATGCCACTCACTCACCTAGATGAAAATGACCAACCTCGCATGGTCGATGTGGGCTCAAAAGTGCCGACATCAAGAACAGCCGTGGCTCAGTCGACGGTTCTTCTGCCACCCGAAGTGGCGAAGGTTTTTGATGGAAAAGACATACCGACCAAAAAAGGACCGGTTTTTCAGACCGCCATCGTGGCGGGAGTGATGGCGGCCAAGAAAACCCATGAACTGATCCCCATGTGTCACCCCATTGGTCTGGAGAAGTGTAACATCGACATACGCCTAGAAGGTGATCGTGAGGTGGTGATCACCGCAGAAGTCGGCCTATATCATAAGACCGGTGTTGAGATGGAGGCCTTGACCTCTTGCAGTGTGGCCGCGCTCACGGTATACGACATGTGTAAGGGACTCTCTCAGGATATGGTGATCACGAACACCCGCCTGATCAAGAAGACGGGCGGCAAAAGCGATATTCACAGGGAAGGTTGACGTGGGCTGTCGTTTGCAGGAAGGCAGAGCTGTTTTTCATCCACGCCAGATGGCGTTTGTAGGGCATTCTGGCTCAGGAAAAACAACTCTGATTGAAAAAATGATCGCTCGCTGGAGCTCGTCTTATCGAGTGGGTTATGCCAAGCACGACGGCCACCACTTTGAAATGGATAGAGAGGGCAAGGATACCCAGAGAATGTCCAAGGCTGGTGCTCATGCCGTGAGTATTGAAGATTCGAAAATGATGGCCCGCCTAGGTCAGGCTCGTTCCCTACCACAGGATCTGTTCTTTCAGGATTGCGATCTGGTTATTGTGGAAGGACACAAGCAGGCTGATTTTCCAAAAATGCTGTTTACCGATGGCGACATCCTTCCTCAAGACCTCGAATATCCCCATCAAGTCTTGGCCACAGTTTCTCAGAATGCCCAGCCCAAAGAGTGGGAAGATCGACCTCATTTTCATCGAGACGATCTTGAAGGTATTGAAAACTATATCCTCTCCTCTTGGCCTAGTCCGGCTCTAGATGCTTTGGTCCTGATGGGAGGTCGCTCAACAAGAATGGGTCAGGATAAGTATGCTTTGGAAATGTCTGGGGATACCCTACTTCAGCGTACACGTAACCTATTGAAGACCGAATGCCAACAGGTTTATGTTTCCGGGAGAGAGGATCAAAAAGAAATGATTTCAGATTTCATTCCTGACCGCCTTCTTGATATGGGCCCCATAGGTGGAATTCTTTCTGCGATGGAATCCTTTCCCGACCGAGCCTTTCTTGTCTGTGCTGTCGACCTTCCTCGTTTGAGTTCAGACCTGGTCGCGACGTTGATTAGAGAAAGGGACCCCTTCAAGGTCGCGACGGCTTTCACGATCGACGGTTTTAATGAACCTCTCTGTGCGATTTATGAACCCCACGCCAAGGCCGAACTTTATCAGGCTATCGGTCGAGGGAGAAAGTGCCCAAGAAGTGTCCTCAAACGGGCAAACACGAAACTCATTCCTTGCCCAGAGCCCGACGCCATGGGAAATGCCAATACACCAGAAGATTTTCAACGTCTGACCACCGAGATAGTATGAAACTGAGAATCCAATATTTTGCGAACTTGCGTGACAAGAGTGGAAAAGAAGAGGAAGTGTTGGAAACGCCGACCTCATGTCCTCTAGAGCTTTATCGTGAGCTTCAGAAGAGTTATGGCTTTGAGCTCAATGCCGATCAACTTGGAGTCGCGATCAACGATCGTTTCGCAAATTGGGAACAGTCCTTTGAAGAAAATGATCTGGTGACTTTTATTCCTCCCGTAGGAGGAGGCTGAGATGTTTCGAGTTAGTTCTGTCGATTTAGAAGTCACAGCCGAACTGGAGAATCTCTCGAATTCCAGAGCTGGGGCTTTGGTGACGTTTGAAGGGTGGGTGAGAAACCACCACGAGGGTAGGGATGTACTTCATCTGGAATATCAGGCTTATGAAGCGCTCTGCCTTTCTGAGGCAGAGATTCTGAGGGCAGAAGTGTTATCCAAACATGATATCATTGATTTGGCTTGTGTTCACCGAGTTGGTCATTGTCCGATTGGCACCAAAGCTGTATGGGTCGGAGTGACGGCAGAACATCGAGGAGCGGCTTTTGATGCCTGCGAACATTACATGGATGCTCTTAAGGTCCGTTTTCCCATTTGGAAGAAAGAAAGCTACGTCGATGGGGATTCCGAATGGGTCAGGTGTGAGGCCTGTGCTGAGCATGAGCATACTCACGGGCATCATTAGGACCTTAGAGTGGTAGGGATGTTCTTCGAGGCAAGATAAGGAAAGCTCAGTCTCATCGTATTCAGGAATGTCTTCTTCTCATCAAGGACACCGAACTCGTCTCAAGGAAAGATACCTCGATTCCGGTTGGTCGGCATTTTCAGAACGAGAGCGTCTCGAACTTTTGCTGACCTTTGCGATTCCGCGGAGGGACACCAAAGGTTTAGCGTTGAATCTCCTCGAGCGTTTTGGGAGTCTGGAGCGCGTTTTAGACCAGAAGGTTGACGCACTCACATCTTTGGAAGGTATAGGTGATCATGCAGCCCTCCTCTTAAGAGTGTGTGGAGAACTCAGGCGAACTCCAGCAGAATCGATCAAGGGCGATAAAGTTAGTGGCCCGGAGGACGTGACTGATTTTCTACTTCGAACTTTAGGAGGAAAGGCTGAGGAGGTTTTTGGTCTCTTGCTTCTCAATCAAGGGAATCGCATCTTGGATTATGTTGTGCTTGAAGAGGGCATAGAGAATCGTGCTCATATTTACACCAAGAAAGTGGTTAGAGCAGCTTTGGATCGTGGAGCAACAGGAGTTATTTGTGTCCACAATCATCCCGGGGGTCAGGGGGAGTTCAGTGAGCAGGACATCACTCTGACTCGTCAACTCGGGGAGGTTTTGAAGGCGATGGAGATACGCCTGCTGGACCACTTCCTTCTAGCAGAAACAGAAGTCATTTCCATGAAAGCAGAAGGGATCAGTTTTTAGGAGCGTTCTCCAGGGCTCCGTTCCTCATGAAGAGGATTTTATCTGACAATAGATGAACTTCCTCCTTGTGATGAGAGATATGAAAAATAGTTGTTTTGTTTTGAACTTTGAGGTCTCTGAGAACGGCGATGAGTTCATGTTTGGTCTGATCATCTAACGCAGAGAAAGGTTCGTCGAGACAGAGAATTTCTGGTTTAAAACTGATCGCACGGGCCAAGGCAAGCCTTTGGCGTTCTCCGCCACTCAGATCGGATGGGAGTCGATCAAGCAGGGATGAGATCTTTAGGAGTTGGGCGATCTCTTCGACTCGGTTATGAATTTTTTCCTTTTCCCAGTGTCTCGCCTTGAGAGGCAGAGCGATTTGGCCCGAGACGGTCATCGCAGGAAAGAGGACGCCATCTTGTGGAAGATAGCCTATGTTTCTCTGGGCTGGTGAACTTTGTGTATGATCGATTCCATTGAGAAGCACTTTTCCATGCTGGATTGAACGCAAGCCACAAATGATTTCCATAAGGGTTGTTTTTCCGCAGCCGGTTTCTCCCATTAGGCAGATGTGAGTTCCCTTCTCTATCGTCAAATTCAGACGAGACGCAGAAAAGCTCCCCTGTTGAATTGAGATGTTTTCTAGAGAGATCATGGAAGCGGCTCTCGATTGAAGTGCCTCAAGAGTAAGAGGGACGTGACGGCGACAAAGATCATAATAAAAGAGACGGCGACAGCGGCCTCAATGTTGCCGACGCTGAGTTCAAGGAAGATGGTTGTCGGCAAGACCTCGGTTTTCATTCGTGTGGCTCCAGCGAAAACGAGCAGGGGGCCAAACTCCCCAAGGGCACGAGCCCAACCCAGAGTGAATGCCGTGAGCATGCCACCCTTAACCTGAGGCAAGACCACCGAAAAAAAAGTTCTGGACCATGAGCACCCTAGCGATGAGGCCATGTGCTCGATTCTGGGGTCGACTCGACTGAAGGAGACTTCCATGGTTCGAATGGTGAAGGCTGCTGCTACTGTGAACTGGGCTAGGATCACTCCCGGTATATCGTAAGTGAAGCCTCTTCCAAAGAGTGACTGAAAACCTGATTCTAGGAATTTTCCGGCAGAGGTCTGAAAAAAGATGAGGAGGCTGATGCCGATGACGAGAGGAGGGAGAAGGATGGGGATATCCACAATAGTAGAAATTAGGATTTTCCACTTCGTTCTAGTTCGTGCCAGATAGTAGCCCAGCGGTAGAGCGACCAGCATGGAGAGCAAAGCGCTGAGGGTAGAAGAGAGGAGGCTGAGTCGGATGGAGGCTAGAATTTCTCGGGTCTTCAGTGCTTCCCAAAGATGAGAGGGAGAGGTGTAGCTGACGTTTCCCAAAAGGAGAGCCACAAGTAAGGCTAGGTATAGTAGGGAAAACGTGACCAAACTGCCACGAAAAAGTCGGTCGCGGTGGGAAGGGGTATGGCTCACGTGATTCAGAACTTAGATCTTCTTAAGGGCGAAGCCCTTTTCGTGCAGGAAACGTCCGCCCTTATCAGCAGAAGCAAGCCAAGCCATGAGCTTTCGGGCGAGGTCTTTCTGACGACTGAACTTAAGAAGCCCGATGCCGATTTTTTCAGGAGGAGCTAGGGGAGGATCTAGAGCGACCAAGTCATCATGCTGGGTGCAGAGAGCATCCCACACGACAGCTACGTCTAGAGTCCCCAGTCGCAGGTCATTAATAAGGTCAGAAACCGTTGGTTTCATGACCGTCCACTGAACCTTTTCCCAGTGATGCGATTTTTTAAAAATGTGCCGGGTGATTTTTCCGATACTAGCTGACTCGGGGTTAGCACAGCCCTTGAGGATGTTTTCTTTTAGGAGGTCGTCAATGCCTTTGATCTTCTTGGGGTTGTCTTTTCTTACGGCGAGGACCGGTGATTGATAAGCGAGCTGCTCAGTTTGTTCAATTAGCCTGTGCTGGTGTGCTTCATTGAGGTGGCCCCAATCTGCGGGCAAATAGAGGTCTCCTTTTTCAACCAATCTGAGGTTGGAGAGTAAAGCGCCAGAGCCTCCGAACATCATGTGTATTTCAGAACCGGTTTCTTTTTCGAATGCTCTGATGGCGGGAGCAATGGCTGATTTCATCCCGGCTGCGCAGAAAATGAGGAGTGATTTCCTCTCGTTCCCACAACCAGAGAGAAGAGTTAGCAGACAGGTCCATAGGACGGTGGATCCAGCTCGCAGAATCATGTCAGCATTCTATGGAGAGGGAGAAGACTGCAGTTCATTTGGCTTTAAAGTCATGAATGAGAGAGCCTTCCTGATTAAATTAGGGTCTGGATAGACTGGGAAACATAGCATACTTGAAGGATCAAATTTGTCTGGCCCTTTGGTTTTTTTCCGATCAGCTTTTTTTCTCATGATTTTGGCGGTGCCTTTTTCGGCACAGGCAGGAGTGGTTGAGGATTTGGTTGAGCTCAGGGACTTGGGGATTGATGAGAAGGGGCTTCTGCTTTCTGCTCAGGATGGGAAAATGATTTTTGAGAAAACAGATTTCAAAAGTCTGCTCGAGAAAGGCTTTTCTGAAAAACTTGTGAGCGAATTGAAGGCATTATCGGAAAGTCAGAAGAGGTCTTCGCCGGGGTCCATTCTGATGGTGGAGGCCGTTGGTGAGAAAGACCCCATTGTTCTCAAAATAAAATGTGATAAGCCTGACGGACTGCTGCTGATTGACGGTAAAATTATCGACAGTTTCGAGAATGGGGTATTGAGATGTCGTTCGACACCTGGATGGCATGAACTCGGAGTTAAGTGGAAGGGGGGAGAGTTCAGTCGTGAAGTGCGTATCGGGCAGGAGGATTTACAGATCATCCATCTCTTTGCTGAAGTGGACGTCGACGAAGATAGCCAAAAACTGGCCACAGAATTTATTGAGGAAACTCATTTCCGCGAAGTCAAAGCGTTTTGTGAGGATGATTTTTCACGTCCGATTAAGAACCGTTACGGGGTGACGAAAGGGCGAGAGTATTTTCGTAATGTGAAAGTTCTTCCGATCAAAGGTATTAAGGTTTTGAGGGAGAGTTGGGTGAGAGTGCAGTTTCAAGGGTACCTCCAGAGAGAGCTCGATGGAGGAGCAACCTTGATGTCGCCTTCGGCAACTGTTTTTTTTAGCTTTGATTTAGATGCTGAGGGAAAGGTTGTCGCTAAGAAGATTGGGCATCAGTGGGTCTATCGACAATACATGAAGATAGTCAAGGAAGTGGAGGTTCTAGATAGAGATTTTGAACGCATTCGCGACTACAATTCCACGCTGTCATCGAAGCAGCCAAATTTGAAGGTGATTGGATCTAAGAGTGCGAAGCAGAAAACGCGAGGCTTTCATTTGAGTCTTCCTCACAGTGAGTCGATCTATACTTTGGGACTGGGTTTGTGGTCTGTCTGCCCTCTGAATCGCTCTTATCTTACCCTATGGGAAAGGAAAGGGGCAGATATTGAGGGAGAGTTGAGCCTCACGGATGATGCCCGCCAATTGGTGGTTCTACACAGCAACTGGTTGGGAGACAAGACGAAGATCATCAACGTGCCCGAAGGTGTTGATCTGGAATCGCTGAATTACGAGAACTACGAAGAAAAACTCGGGCTCTGAAAATTCCTCCCCTTTTGGGAAAGACGATTTTGGTGACGTTGGGAAAGTCGGAGGGTTAAAATTTCGACCGAAGGTCGAAGCCTCCGTAACTGAACCACAATTTTTTAATGATTAGCGAGCAGCTTTGAATTTTAGCAACGCCTTTCTGAAAAGGGGTAGCACAGGGCGAAACCCTTTTCCACCTGTGGGCAATCGAAGATAGGTGTCTGCTAGGGATGTCGGAGGTTAGAATCCGGCCGAAGGTCGAAACCTACGGAATCCCGAAAGACACCTACATGTCGTAGGATTCCATGAAAGGCACGAGGTGCCCACTGCGGATGGGGTGCTGGAGTTTCATGAGGGCTTTCGCCTCGATCTGACGAATCCGTTCCCGGGTCACGCCGAATTTAGCTCCAACCTCTTCCAAGGTGTAGGACTGGCCACCGATACCAAAGCGAAGGATGATGATTTCCTTTTCCCTTTCAGTAAGGTCCACCATCGACTTGTAGAGGTTCTCCCTCAGTTGTTGGAGGTCGACGAGTTCGTGAGGTTGCTTGGCGGCACGGTCGGCGATGAAATCTCCGAACTCACCATCGCCATCACCGAGGGTGGCGTCCAACGAAATAGGGTTGTAGGCGATCCGCAGAAGGCGTTTAACTTCGCTCTCGGGGATGTTGACTTCGTCTGCGAGTTCTTCGACACTGGCCGAACGACCTCGATCGTGTTCAAAGGTTCGCATGACATTTCGAATGCGCGCGATGGTTCGCAGGGTGTTGGCTGGGAGTCGAATGGCTCTACTGTGTTCTTGGATACAGCGTGTGACCGACTGGCGAATCCACCAGGTGGCGTAGGTACTGAATTTGAAGCCTCGACGATATTCAAATTTTTCAACGGCGCGCATAAGGCCGGAGTTACCATCTTGAATGAGGTCGAGGAAAGGAATGCCACGGTTCCGGTGGTCCTTAGCGATGGAGACGACGAGACGAAGGTTTCCTTCAGCTAGCCCTTTGGAGGCCATGAGGAGGTCGTGTCGGGCTTTTTTGAGTCGCACAATGCGTTGGTCGAGAGCTTCGGCGGGTTCGCCCATCTGGTACTCCATCTTCACAATTTGAACATGAAGTTGGCGGGCGCGCATGCTCTTGGGGGCTCGTTTCTGAAGGCGCTCGAATTCTTCGATCATTTTCCTCATTTGGGCATTACACTTGATGAGGTCGTCGGCGATTTCCTTTAGGCAGACGTTCTTGATGGTGACTTCTTCGAGGAGCGAGGCACAACTGTTCTGGCGAGCTCCAACTCTCTCGATGACGGTGATGTCTTCACTGCCAGCACGAAGGTAAGCGGCCATATCTTCATTGTTTCTATCGCGGATTTTCTCGATGGTGTCGAGGTTGGTCAGCATTCGGCGCTTGGCGAAAGATTTCTCAATTCCGATGTCGGGATTGATGATCATGAACTTGTCGACTTCACGGTCGGTGATGTCCTGAAGCATGTCCCTGATTTCGCGTTGAGCGTAGGAACTGGTGTAGAGGCAACGGCGGACCATTTTTTCTGTCATCTCGAGCATTTTTGAGAGACGGAACTCCTCCTTTCGCGTTAGGAGGGGGATCTTGCCCATGTGGTTTAGGTAATGGCGAAGGGGGTCGACGTCGATGTCTTCCTCTCCGTCGAGGTAGCGTTTGAAAGCCTTTTTGGTTTCGCGGTTGAGATTGGCCTCTTGGTCTTCTGGGGCTGGGCCTTCAAACTCGGGAATGATGATCTCGATGGCTAACTCTTCGAAGCGTGCCAGAATGTAATCGACGTCTGAGGCCGAAGACATGGTGTTGGGCAGGAGGTCGTTGACCTCGTCGTAGTCCAGAACGCCTTTGAGGGAGCCGAACTCAACGATCTTACCGAGGTAGTCGAGCTCGACGTTGGACTCCATGCCCACGCCATCAAAAAGATCGGGTTTAGAGGTGAAGGTCGATTCTTCCGGTGGATCTGCAAAGGGTGCAGTCTTGGTTTCGACTTCGGGAGAATCCTTTTTCGGGTTCTTTTCTTCGGCGGAATCCGAATCGTCTTTTTTCATATGGTATTTTGTGCTCGAAGACTCTGATAACGCGCCAACGCGAACGGGGCGTCTTAGCGGAACCTTTGATTTTTCAAGGGTTAAGTCTTAGGCTTTGGTTTCCAAGTAGATGTCAACGAATCTACGGGTGATTCGGTTCCCTTTCAAGTCCTAATTCTGGCTTTTTTGGGCCTGCCTTGCAATTTCGCCAGCATGAAAAGAGCTTCTGACGAAAGGTCCTGAGTAGACGGTTGGGATTCCAGCCTTCTCAGCTAGGCCCTTTAAGTCTTCAAATTCCTCCTCTGGGAGGTAACGCTCTACTTTGAGATAACGTTCTCCGGGAGGTTTGAGATATTGCCCGAGGGTGAGGATGTCCACTTGAACTGAAGAGGCCGCTTCGAAAGCTTCTAGCAACTCTTCACGAGTTTCCCCAAGTCCGAGCATCAGTCCGGTCTTGGTTTTGGCTTTTCCGTAGGTCTTGGCGTTGGACAGAACTTCAAGGGAGCGGTCGAATTTGGCTTTGTTGCGAACCTCTGGGGTCAGCCGCCGGACAGTTTCGAGGTTGTGGTTCAAGACAGCTGGGCCACACTCAAGAACGGTGACGAGTGGCTCCAGTTTTCCATTGAAATCGGGAATGAGAAATTCGAATTCAACACCTGGAATAGTACTTTTTAGAGCTTCGCCCACGGCTTTGAACTGAGAAGCTCCTCCATCGGGGAGATCATCTCGGTTCACCGCTGTTACGACGACGTATGAAAGGCCGATGGCTTTGGCTGAGTTGGCGAGCTTTGCTGGCTCACTTGGATCGAGAGCGAGGGGGCGGCCACTTTTGACGTCACAGAAACCGCACACCCGAGTGCAGACGTTGCCATTGATCATGTAGGTGGCGGTTTTGCTGGAGAAGCACTCGCCGATGTTAGGGCAACGGGCCGATTCGCAGACAGTGTGGAGTCCTGAAGATCGAAAACCCTCTTTGAGTTTGGCAATTTCGCCCTGTGAAGGCAGGGGACGTTTCAGCCAAGAGGGGAGGTCTGGGAGAGGAGAGGAGCAGGTGCTCATAATTTAGGTGGTTGAGATCATCGGATTGGGGGTTCAATGGGGGCCTCGCTCGGTCATGCCATTGCCTGGAACCCATTATTGGGGACGGATTCTATTTCCGGCCCTCATTCTTCACCTCAGCTCACTGATGGCTGAGCCATCACCTGGAGGGGTGGTGCGTTTAGACTTTCCGAACTTGAGGACAAAGGGCGATCTGATCCTGTCTTCAGGACGGGGGACGCTCCATTATGGGGATTTCACCCTCGAGTCAGATCATATGGAGTTCAACCGTAAGTCGGGCTCAGTTAAACTGGTTGGGGAGGTGCTCCTCAAGGGCCGGGGAGTTCGAATGACCACTTTTTTTATTGAAGGGAATGTGAAGAAGAGAGTGGGGCTCACAGGGTCATTGAGCGCGAGCTATGAAGGGCAAAAAGCCCGCAGTGAAGTGGAGAGAGAGATACTGATCAAAGAAAAAGAGGGTGGTCTCGAAGATGACCTTCTGGCGAGAAAGATATTTTTGAAGGTCGGGTACGCAGAGCTTCGGGACAATGAGAAAGGTGAACCCGATCTTCTTCTTTTCGAGGTCAGCGTGACAGACTGTAACCACCAACCGCCTCATCACGATTACCTCATTTCTAAATTGAGGCTGTCGATCGATCACCGGGTCGAAGCTCAGCACTTTCGCCCCAGATTATTTGGGGTTCCTTATTTCTACTTACCTTATATCGGACGAGATCTCAGTCGGGACTGGCCATGGACTCGATGGAGTTTTGGGTCTTCTTCGGATTGGGGGCCTTGGGCCAAGGTGGAGAGTCGCCCTTTGGGAGGGAGGTCGCGAGAAAAGCTAAAATTCACTCTGGGGGCTATGGCAAGAAGAGGGGCTCCCGTTCATTTGGACTGGGATGATGCTCACGAGAAAGGACGGCGACAAGTTTCTCTTTTTGGAATCGCAGAGAGATGGTCTGAGGAAGAGCACCCGCAGGTGATCGAGGAGAACCGCTTTGGCGTCGACTGGGTTGAAAGGCTTCGGCTTCCCCATGACTTAAACCTTTCTCTTGATGTCCACTATCAAAAAGAGAGGAACGCTTCCTTGTGGACGGGTTTGGGGAACACTTTGGTGAGCGATGATCTTCACGCCAACCCTCTCGTGACGAACAAGGACCCCTCTTTCAGAGATGGACTCCTCAAGGAGTATTTTGAAGAGCGATTTGAGTCTGGGCGCCTTCCTGAACATCGTATCGCTTTGAGTCGAGAGAGTGACCGGCATCATCTTGAGATTGAAGCCTACCATAGTGCAGACAGGGAGTCTTTGCTTCAGCACTACCGACCTTTCGCCATCTCAGGCGAGGTGTTGCCTTCGAAGCTGGGCAGTTCCTCTTTCGCGTTCTCTCTCGATTACGATTTGGGGATGCAGGGCCTGACGCGAGGCCCGGCCGTGACGGATTCTGATGTACTCAGTTGGCTGGGGGCAACCTCTTCGGAGCGAGCGGAAACATGGAGAGCCTGGGCGAGGCCACGTGTGGAAACGCGCCTTTTCGAAAAAACGTTATTCAAAGTAAGGCCTTATCTTGGTTGGGAGAGTTTGGGGTACGGTGAAGTTTTGAAGTCTGGGAACGCAAATCTTCCCTTTTACAAGGCCAGGAAGGGAATCGAGACTGAGTCAGGGGTCTGGTCTCATCGACTTCAGGGCGGCGTTTTATTGGGGACGACTTTTCATTCCCCATACCGTGGCGGATGGAAGCATCGGCTAAGGCCTTCTCTGAGGGCTGAGGTACAGGGGCCCTCTTCTTTTGATGTGGACAGGGTTTGGGTGCCGGTGGACCCCTTGGATTTTCAGGCCCATCCTCGCTTGGCTTTGCGCTGGGCCTTGGCTTCGGAATGGTGGACGGATAAAAATGGTGCTAGGTTGGACCAGAGACTGGAGGTTCTCCATCTACCGCGTGAAGAAGACCGGAAAATTCTTTTTGATGCCGACCTGAGGGGCGGAAGCGATATTCAGTTTGATCAGTCTTACCGCCCCAAGAAGGGTGTGCTGGTTTTTAACCAGTTCAAAATGAGCAGTCTTGTGGCGAGGATGGAGCTCCTCAAAGCTGGAGTCCATTTTGAGGGGTGGAGGCACGATCTGAAATACTCCTTTAGTCGAATTGAAGACTTAAGAGGTCGTTTTTCTGCAACCCATCGCCATGATCTGAACTGGTCGTGGACTGGAGAGGACCAGTGGACTCGCTTGGGAGTCAGTTGGGACAGCGAAGAAGACGGGCAGGCTTCCATAGGCAATAAACTTTACGATTGGGGCTTCCGCCGTCTGGACCTAGAGGTGCAGCGACGCATTCACTGCCTTCGGGTAGGTCTGGCGCTGGAATACGATTTTGAAGATTCAGGAGCAACGGCGATATTTCAGTTCGGGCCTGATTTTCTTGGAAATTACCTTCCCGGGCATCGAGAGGGCCTCGGGAATTAAGTCGATTTAGAGTAACGGTGGATGACGGTTGGAGAGGGGAGATGGTGAATCGCCAGTCGATCCACACTCGTAGGTGATCTTTCAACTGGCTCATTAATATGTCTGGCTCGATGCACGTCCTCTACCCAGGCTCTTTTGACCCCCCAACTTCTGGTCACCTTTCAGTGGCAGAGAAGGCTCATGGCCTCTTCGGTGAAGTAACGGTGGTGGTGGCCGTCAATCCAGACAAGACCGCCTGGTTACCAGTGGAAGAGCGACTAGAGCTTTTCCGAGAGATGACCGCCCATCTCGATGGTTTGAAAGTGATCGCCTGGGAAGGCCTGATCGCCCATCTCGCTAATGAAATCGGGGCGAATGCCATCTTAAAAGGATTGCGTTCGGAAGGCGATTTTCGGCAGGAGCAAGTGATGGCCGAGGCCAATTCTTTGATTGGTGGGGGACTTCCCACCCTTTTCCTGGTGGCAGAAGGTTGTCTTCAAGGTGTCAGCTCTAGCTTGGTCCGTCAGGTGCATCAATTGGGAGGAGATATCTCTCCGTTTGTTCCAGCCACCATTGTCGACAGGTTGAAGGATCGTGAATAAGAAGCTCATTCCGGGTCTTGCCCTGATAAGTCTGCTTTCTTCCCTCTGGGGAGGTGAGCTGGAGGACTACCGACTCATCCGAAATGCCTATCAGGATCAGCTTTATCTCTTTGTTGAAGACAAAGCAAGGGCTTTCCTGGCCAAAGACGACTATCGGCTCAAGGTCGATGAAGTTCGTTCCTACCTGATTGCCGGCTTCCTTGAGAGAGAGGCCTACGCCAAAGCACTGGAGGAATTGGGAGCGTTAGGTAAGGACGTGGAAGGTCCTCGCTGGACTTACCTGAAGGCTCGTGCTCTTTTTGGGGCGATGGTCGAACAGGGAGTGCCTTTTCCGGAAGGGGAACGTCGCCCTTGGGAATTGCTCAAAGAAGCTCTTCCTTCGCTGAGAGGAGAGGAAAAGCTCATGGCCCGTTACGTGATGGGTCAGGATCTCTTCGAAGTGGGCGATTACCGTCAGGCCTCTTTGACGTTGAAACCCCTCGTCGAGGGCGACAAGCGCTTCAGGTACAAGGAAGATGCGAAATTTCTCTATGGTCGTGCACTCTTCTATCTACCCATACCTCTTTACGAAGATGCCCTATACACTTTCAGGGAGCTTTCTCAGAAATACGTCAACTCTCCCCTCCTGCCGCGTTATCACTTCTGGCAGGCCCAGTGTTATTTTGAATTGAACCAACTCGACAAGGCGGAAACCGCCTTTGGAGGAGCGTTGGGTGCAAATCCTGACCCAACCACGGTGGTCGACGTGAATTACAACCTGGGTTGGCTCTATGGTGCCATGGGTGATCTCGAAAGGGCTTCGAGCAGTCTCAAGGCTGTCCTTGATGCTCCAAAAGAACACGCCGAGAGGTACCTTCCTTCGGCCCGTTACAAGATGGGTTCCATACTCATGCTTCAGAAAGAACCCGCACGTTGTGTGGAAGTACTGAAGTCTGTCCTTGATGATCCAGAATTGAAATTCGAGGCATCCCTTCTCGCTGCACAGGCGTCGGTTAATCTTGATGACCTCAAAGGGGCGAGCTCTTTTCTAGATGTGGCTCGTAGGTCTCCGCAAAAGGAGATTCGTCTTCAGGCCGAAAGAATGATGGGCCGAATTCAGTTGGAGCAGGGGGACTTCGATGCTGCTGAGCAGACTCTCAAGAGTTTGGTAGACAAGGAAGTGCCTTTGGATTATCGTATTGAAGTTGAACTTCAATTGGCCGATGTCTATTTCGCTAAGGGCGACCTGTACCGTTCCCAAGAAATTTATCAGCAACTGCTAGCGGAAAAAAATAAAAAAATCGAAGCTGCCTTACATTACAATCTAGCTCGCTGCGCGATGCGGGCCAACCCATTGCTTGAGGGTATTTTTCAGCGTGACCGTTTGCTGGAGGATAAAGCTGAGTTGCCCTCAGAGGAGTTCGATGCCAGAAAAATGTCTATCGAGTCGAAGGTTCAGGCGGAGCTGGGTAAATACTGGGTTTTGGCCAGTGACCTTGGTGAGCCGAAACGCGTCGCCAATCTAGAAAAAAGAAGGATCTTTTCGGAGTTGTCGACTTTTGCATCCCTGAATCGATCGGACCTTATTGCTAAAATGAAGGAGAGGGCGAAGGCTTACAGTCGAGGTGAAGACGACCCACTTCGGAATTTGAGTGACCCTTTTCAGTTGGGGCTGACCGATTTCGGCACGCTGGCTCGTGCTGTCAGAAAGGACACGGTCTTGAGTCAGCTGGAAAAGATGACTGGGAAGAACCGAAAGGAGATGATCACCGACTTGAAGCAGAAAGCTTTGGAAGATGGCATTGAGATACCACCTCCTATTGGGATGGACACCGTCATGTACAAGCGCTTGGTTGAGGCCTTTAAGGCTCAACTCTGGGAAGATGGGAAAGTGGCCTCCTACAATGACCTGCCATCCTCGCTCGGCATTCTGGCGAGAAACTCTAAAGATCTTCAGATCACGGCGATCAAGGCACACCTTGACCATGTCATCAATATGGGGCAGAAGAATCCCTACCTCGCTCTGGCTCATTTCGAGAAGGCGATGCTCTTTAAGCAGCAGGGCTTGTTGGGTGATGCCATTGAATCTCTTCAACGAGCCGTGGCCAACGCCACCAACCTGAAGCTTCGAGCTGACTATCTTTTGGAGATTTCTCGAATCGAGATTGATATGGCTCGCTCTATGAGTGAACCAGGCGAGGGTGAAGGTGCGCCTTCAACGGATACCAAGTCCATGAGTTTTAAGCTCAATCGAGCGTTGAAGCATTTGGAAAAGGCTGAAGAGATTCTTGGTGGTCGACCTTTAAAGCTGGCTGACCTGCTGTTCTCTGCACACCGGCTTCTTCTGAACAACGACAGAGCAGAAGCCGTTCTGGTCAAATTCTTGGAAAGTGCAGAAGATATTAATGAAATCCAGTCTGTTGAAGAAAGGCTCATTTCTTTCTACCTGCAGAGAAAGCGCCCTGTGATGGCCGCCCAACGACGTCTTGTCTACGCTGAGTCTCTCTCGGCCCATGGTCTGGCGATAGAAGCTCAGAAGCAGAGCTTTAAGGCTGCAGTGACTCTTTTGGAATCAAAGGAAGGACATGAAGACGGTGTGGCAAGACTGGTTGAGCTCTCTAAGGCAAAGCCTGGAAGCGAGTGGACCTTTCGTGCTGGACTTCAGAGGGTGTCTATTCTTCAGCGGGCTCAGGAGGCTGAGCAAGCCGAAGGCTTACTGGAGTTTTTGGAAAAGAGTTCTTCGACTCAACCTCTAGCCCTCCAGCTGGAGGCTCAGATGGCAAAAGGAGACCACGCGATGAATTTGGGTGATCTTCCCAAAGCCGCAGAAGCTTTTAGCCAAGTGATCGAGAGAGCTGGAAAGCAGGAAGACCTCAAGGCACGTGCGATGATCGAGTACAGTAAGACTTTGAAGCGCAGTGAACCGGGGAAGGCGGCTGATGTTCTTTTGGAGTTCTATTATCTCTTTCCTCGACACACCAAGCGTGAAGAGGCTCTATATGAGAGTTGTCGGCTCCAGATTGTTTCCTTAAAGGGAAAAGATCTGAGTGATGAGGCCAGGAAGGCTAGAAAGGCTGAAATTCTGAGATTGATCAACAAGCTGGGCCAGGCTAGGGATCGCCAGAAGCTCTCTGCTTATCTCCAAGGCGTCTGAGTAATAGAGAGAACCCTGAGGGAAACCCTTGGCAGACTCTGAGCTGTCGAGAGATTTACGACAATCCCTGGATTAAAATCGAAGAAGATCAGGTTGTGACTCCTGGAGGGCAGCCCGGCATCTATGGGAAGGTCTTCTATAAGAACTTGGCCGTGGGGGTGGTTCCCGTTGATAATGAGGGCTACACCTGGCTGGTGGGTCAGTACCGTTATGTCACTGAAGTCTACAGCTGGGAGATCCCCGAGGGCGGGGCGCCTAAAGGTGAAGACCCGCTTGAGGCCGCAAAGCGAGAGCTCAAAGAGGAGACGGGTTTGATGGCAAAGAAGTGGGATCCTATCTTTAAGGGCCTTCATCTATCAAACTCCGTGAGTGATGAGTTGGCTGAGTCTTGGTTGGCGAGGGGTCTCACGATGGGTGAGAGTGAGCCCGAGCACACCGAAGACCTTCAACTCAAGCGTCTCCCTTTGGAGGAGGCTATTGAGATGGCTTTGGACGGTCGTATCACGGACATCTTGTCGGTGGCTTCTCTTATAAGGTGTAAGTCTCTTTTAGATTGAGGTGGGCCCTGGCCGAAAGAGGCTGTGGTTATAGAGAGAGTCGGCGTAGAAAGGTAGCTCCTCTTTCTCCTTTATGTCAATGATCTTGGGGCTGGTTGAGTGCTCCCAGCTTGGAACTTTGTCAGCAGTGGCTCCCGGTGGAGCTTTTCTCTCTATAGCAAGTCGGCCATTTTTGGGTGAATTCACGAGGAATGTGAAATTTTAGGGGCCCATAATCCCTGTTGGGACCCGAGTTTTTATTGAAAGTGTCTCAAAGAGACGGGCCTTGGGTCCCGGTGAAAGGTGATGGTTCGGTGTCAGCTTATTTTTAACTAAAGCACTTAATTTCAGTTATTTATGAAACATAATTCATCAATGTGCAATCTTTAAAAGTTGTGAATGTGAAAATTTGAGACAATCCTGACGAGACACTTGAAAGATATTATTGAAAATTTTGTTGACGTATTTCACAGTTCACCTAAGATGTTTGGTAACTGGATTATTTCCAAACTTAACCCCACTCATTTTTAACTAACAAAGGAGACGCAAAATGCGTAAACTTCACATCTTGGCAGCTGCTGCTGCTATGACCGCGAGCTCACTGTTCGCAGACGTTCAAATCGGCAAGGGATTGTCGCTTAGTGGATACCTGGACATGACGTATCAAAACGCCGC
>Ga0233432_10000239_pt1 | contig 52860 bp, 55 predicted proteins | sample SI_122_August201_6_FD_179870 | JGI IMG/M metagenome (GOLD analysis project Ga0233432, IMG submission 179870) | Seawater microbial communities from Saanich Inlet, British Columbia, Canada - SI_122_August2016_10_MG | ecosystem: Environmental > Aquatic > Marine > Inlet | place: Canada: British... | reverse complement strand
GCAGTTGATGATCTCTGTGAAGCGAAAGGCGTGAGATTGGAAATGAGTCTCTGCGATATTCAATGTAAAGAGCGTAAGGTTGAAACCAAGACCTTGGTGTTTGGCATTCACAGGAAGCTTACAGAATCAACTAGATACGCTGAATACAGCAAGGCGCAGAACAAAGCATTGCTGGAGAAAGCGCAGGTTGGAGACGATGCTAGTAAGTTCAATGAATACATCCTCAGAAATGCTGACGGGTGTGATGATAAGAACGCGCTGAACCATTATGATCTTGAGAGAGCCATAATGAATGGAGCATTTGATACAGAAGACTTGATTGCCTCCACATTTGAGCATGAAGATGATACACAGAATGATGATGAAGTTGAAGATCTTCTGGATGATGTATCCAACATGGAATACTACTCATGGGAGTCGCAGAAGTTGCAAAAGCAATATGGCTTCAAACGATCTGAAGTATCAGAAGCCGCATGGAGTTACATCCAGCTTCACAAAGAATACGGCAGGTTCGACATTGTTGATGAGTGTATTGACAAAGATGAAAGCGATTTTGAGCTTACATACGAGATTGCCGAAAGCATATGGGAAGGAGGCTGGTTCAACCCAGAACACGCCAACAAGTTGTTTGGAACATTCTGGAATGACAAAGAAGGCAACAAAAGGAGGGGTAAATACCTCTACAGAACGCTAGATGAGCTGATCAAAAACGATTACTTTGAGACATGCGTTCAGTCTGCCAAAGATGAATATGAAGATGCTCAACAAAAGCATTTCTCGGTTGTCTGCGATAAGTCGTCGCCTCTACACATCAAGAAGCTTTGGGGTAAGACCAAAGGAGAGATGGATGAAGCGATGATAAAACTAAGCATAACAAAACTCCTGAACTCGTCCCACGATGAAGGATCAAATGAATGGGACGAAGCCATAAGAACAGCCGTTTGCGAGAAAGCTCAGATGCTAGAGCAATATCACGGATACAAAGCTGTATATGGCTAATAACAAGACACAAGGGCTTCGTTGGCGCTTCGCGCTCGGACTTCGTCCTCTTGGTTAAAAGTGTAATGATTGGTTATCAAGAAGTCGGCAACTTGAGGTTATTCCTTAGGTTGTTGGCTTCAGCCATTCTTCGTTGGCGCTTCGCGCTCGGACTTCGTCCTCTTGGTATATTTTGAAAGATTTGAGATTAGAAATTGGTTCGCATCTGATCCTCCACAAACAAAGAACTACAATTATTAAAAAAAAACATTATGAGCACTGAAAACAAAAAAACAGAACGTAGCAATGACTACATCGTATTAGCTTCTTACTCACAGAAGCCATTATCACAACTCCAGACCCTTGGAGAGCAACTCAGCAAGCGTTTCGGCGTTGAGGGATGCAAAATCGTCACAGATGATAAATCTGAAGCTAAAAGAGGCACCATCAAAGCAGATGATGTCCGAGGAAAAATCCTCGTAGGAAACATGATCCCTTCATACTTGGCACAAGCGGCCGACGAGGTGATTGAGGTAAACTGCCAGCAGTTCTTCAACACACCAGAACGGTTCATCAAGGAATACACTGACGAAGAAATCGGTGGACTACTTAGCTATGATCGAAGCTACAAAGTGGTAAAAACACCACTAAGCAAGCATCTTCCAGTAGGAGCAGAGAAAAGCATGTAAACTTAACAAAAGAGGGGGCTGAAAAGTCCCCTCTTATATTTATTATGGGATTAGACCAATACCTTTACTGCAGGCCTAAAGGTCTCACAAAAAAGCAAAAACAGGAAAACCATTCAAATGAGTTGATTTATTGGCGCAAGGCTAATGCAATTCATAAATATTTCACTAAACTACATGATCTCCCTGATGGAGATAACTGCCAAGAAATAGAAATCACCAAAGAAAACTTAGAAGACTTAAGTGACCTTTGCCAGAAAGCTATAGATAACAAAGGAAAAAAAATTCTACCCACTGAGTCAGGATTCTTCTTTGGTGGAACAGAATACGATGAATATTATTTCATGAGCCTTGAGAGGACGATAAAAGAGCTTCAACCAGTCATTAATGATTGGGATGAATACAATGAATATTACTATTTCGCTTGGTATTAAAATTTTCTATATAGAATATCAGAGGAAGCTGATAGGTGAAAAACATTTCAGTATCAACCACTGCCCCAGCGGGTAGCAGGTGAAATGAAAAGTCAGAAACCGCACAAACCGATGGAGTTGCGTTATCAACCCTCATGGAAATCCGAGTCTGATCCCAGAGCACCCTGAAACGCCTCACATATGAGAGAATACGCACGAGTAAACGTGTGAAAAACCGACTTGTCCTTGTCGTTAAAGACGTTTTTGGAAGGGATTGACCTCTCTTTCGTTAGCGAGATTATCATATTAGTCATGTGATTAATCTTAGTGAAACAAGGGGCAGCTAGAAGCAGTTACAACTAGCTGTCCTTATAAAAATTTAAACAAAAAACCAATGAAAACATATTATAACACAACAAACGAAAAAGGCGGCGATCTGCGTAAAAATATATCTAAAGCAAACTATCAAAACCTAAGAGTGATGGAACTGTTCCAAGATAAGTCCAGTGAAAGCGCATATTCACCATCACAAGTAATGCATCTAGCACTACCAGACGCGCCTATAACTAGCGTAAGGAGAGCTATGAGCACCCTTACCAAAGCAGGATACCTGACTAAGACACAAGATAAAAGATACGGTATATACGGCAGACTAGAGTATATATGGAAACTGTCAGAGTAAACCGAACACAAATTTAAAACATGTCTAGCCACAAAGAGATCAGGGGGAGTTCCCTCAGGGTTATATGAAGCATCGTTGGCGACCAGCATGAGACAACAAATGGAAGTTATGAACCCTGAGCAATCCGTGTCTAGATTAATTACCTAGATGACGGATTAATTTTTCATCGAATTGAGATCTACCGAGAGGCGATTTCAAAGCGTTTACGCAAAAGAAACAGAATGGTAAGTGATACATTAAGAAAAGGCGTGCTCAGAATTATGGCACTACTTCTTAATTGTGGGTGGCAAATCTGAGCTACTAGTCCCACAAGATGTATCTGAAAAAATACTAAACCCGCATCAGGATAAGGCCTATTACCCTTGGTAGATTTCAATTCAATGAAAGAACAACAAATAAAAGCTAAAAAAGACAATGGATCAAAAAACGATAATGCTTGCTAAAAAAGCAATGGAGAAAAGGGGAATCAAATCAAACCACGCAAAACAAAATAAAAAGAAAATAAACAAAACGACAAGCCCACCAGAAAACATCCTCAGACCACAATCCCCAAGAATGTGGATTCAATTTGTTTTCAAAACAAGAGAAATCAACGAACAGGTTCTTGATATTGAAGGTAGCTGGATAGTAAAACTACCCAAAAAACCAAAAACTCCAGCAAAATACATAGTAACAACAAAAAGCCACTCAGAAGCTGTAAAGATTCAAGACAAACACATAAAAGCATCAGGATACACATATGAAGAACTAATCGAAGGGCTAGAAGGAAAAAACAAAGAAAAAGCAAAATTCAAAGCAAAGCACAAAAAAGTATTCAATCTAATTTAATTTAAAAAATGAACAAAATAAAAATAACCGCAGAGATAGATATTTATGATGAGTTTCTGAACGACATCATCACAAACACAGTAGAATCAGCAGCCATAAACTACTGGGCTGAATTGAAAAACTACATTGCGGATTTAAACGGTCAGACACCATCTGTTCTTATACGAGAAGATGAAGAAGGGGCATTTGAAGAAGAGCTCAGGGAATGGGTAACCGTAGACAAAGATTTCATCATAAAAGGCATCGAAAAAATCGTAAACAACAAACTCCAAGTGAGTGATTCTATGCATAAAGAAATTTTAACAGGAGTTTACAATAATGATGGATCATATATTGATATAGAATGCTGTGATTGCATTATCCAAGCAGCAATGTTTGGAGAGCTAGTATATGGATAATTTAAAAACAAAAAAAAATGGAAATAGATATATCAATAAGAACCTTAGCGTTAAGCATATACAAAGAATGGTTTAACAATTATCTAAGCATAGAAGTTTTTGCAGAAAAAAACGGCTTAGAGAAAGAACACGCCAAAGAGCTATTAGGCGTATGCAGGAAAATTGCTTACACTCATGATCCAAGCAAATAAAAAAATTAAGTTCCCCACACACAGGAACAAATGAAGTGACAGGAGGTAAGCTTGTAAGAATAGCTGCCTCCTGTCTTCAACTTTAACAACAATGGAATATACACAGCAAGCTAGTAAGCCAGATTGGTATCAATCAGATGATTCCAAACTTTATTTTGCATCAACCTCTGGATCATCACCATTCAATGAATGGTATGAATTTAATGACGAAAAAGATGCAATAGATTTTATAAATGAACAATTTGAATCAGCGTCATACACAGACAACATGATAATGCACAACGGTGTATTGTATCACCTTGACGATACGCTCATTGATGATGACTGCGAGATTATAGGAATCAAGCCCAATGCTGTAATCAATGACTTCCAAGCCGCTGTTGATTTTGAATCAAGATTTTAATTTATAAAACAATGAGTGAAACAGTCGAATATAGAGGATACAAAATAAATATCCATCAAGACGAGTGGAATGATGAAAATCCGCGCGAGTGGTGCAATTTAGGCACATTGGCACTAAACAATAACTTTTGGGCTGAGGAAAATATATCATCTACAGATGAACTATATGAAAACCTGCTAGAACATGAAGAAATACGCCCTTGGATTGCACAAGATCAAGATTATTGCGGGTATAGTATTGACCATGACAAGGCACAAAAAAACCTAGAAAAAAAATACATATTGTTGCCAGTATATAGATACGAACATGGGAATGTTTGCTATAATACAAGCGGCTTTTCTTGCCCTTGGGATAGTGGAATGAACGGTTTTATCTATGTGAGTAAAGAAAAAGTAAGAGAAGAATATGGCATTAAAAACATATCCCCCGCATGGGTGCAAAAGATCAAAGGTTATTTGGAAAATGAAGTAAAAACTTTTAGCGATGCAGCGAGTGGAGAAGTGTATGGGTATCATATTGAAAACCATGAAGGGGAACAATTAGATAGTTGTTATGGCTTCTATGGATATGATCACGAAAAAAGCGAGCTATTGCCACAAGCTAAAAATGCAATTGATCATGAAATAAATGGTTACAAAAAATATAATGTTCAACACTTAAAAGAAATGATCATTAACCATGTGCCATTGAATAGCAGAGTAGGTGAATTGATAACTATACCAGCATAACCCGCTCTAGAATAAAAGAAATTAACGAAAAGATAACAAAACAAACAAATGGAAAAAACAACTAAAATCAAACAGGTAGGGATCTTCGCTACACCTGAAGACATGAAGTCTCACCAAGAATATCTTAGTTTATTTAACGGCTCGGGATCCGCACATGTAGCGCAGACATGTGCATGGACAACATGGAACCTAGCCTCAAAGCTCACAGAAGCTCCAAAAGACAGCTATAACATCACATTAACAAAACGAGAAGTGAATATTTTAATTTCCAATCTAGACACCGCCGTGGCATGGGGCGCCAGTGGTGAGCACAAAAAAGAGCTAATCAAGCTAAGTGAAGAATTTAATACTATAATAGATTAAATATAAAAACAAACTGGCAAATCAATGAAAAAACTAAGTGAAGTATATAAGGAACTAGGGATTGCATTTACATTCCCAATCAGGATTAAAAATGAAATGGGCAATAGGACATACTACGAGAACAACGACGGCTACTGGTGCAAGAGAGAGTATGACTCAGCGGGTAATGAGATATACTACAAAAACCGCGACGGCTACTGGTGCAAGCGTGAGTATAACTCAGAAGGCAACCAGTCATACTACAAAGACAGCGACGGCTACAAGACGGGAACACCGCGACCAGCCAATACCTGCGAGGGCAAGGTTGTCGAGGTGGACGGTGTGAAGTATGAACTAAAAACAATCAACAACTAAAAAAAACCATGATAAAAAATACACAAGGCATCGAAGGAAACGTCCTTAACCACCCAGACCCTGTATCAGAAGCACTGGGTGAAAATAAAGAACTAAGCCATCTAATACATAAGGCAATACAAGATATAAAAGATAGATGCGAAAGGTATATGATACCTTCAGTACCCGATGAAAGACCTCATGCTACGATAGCAAAAGAAGGAGAAACACCACTCATATCTGCACTAATAGATATAAACATTGAATCCGAAAAGATACTGAACTCTCTACAGGAAATACGAAATAGATTAATGTAGTCATGAGAACCCCAACACTAGACAAAATATTAGAGGTTGCGTCGTTTGAATACGACGAAGACGGAAAGCTAGTCTTAACAAAGTTAAAAACCGACCTGATTGGCGACCACATCGGAAACCACTGGGGCGACCACATCGGCGAACACTGGGGCGACCACATCGGCGACCACGTCGGCAACAACTACGGAAACCACGTCGGCGAACACTGGGGCAAAACTTACAACCCAACAAAATGAAAAAACCAACACTAGACGAAATATTAGAGGTTGCGTCGTTTGAATACGACGAAGACGGAAAACTAGTCTTAACAAAGTTAAAAACCGACCTAATTGGCAACCACATCGGCTACCACCACGGCAACCACGAAGGCAACCACAAAGGCAACCATGAAGGCTACCACATCGGCGACCACGTCGGCGACCATGAAGGCTACCACGTCGGCAACCATGAAGGCCACCACATCGGCGACCAAGAGGGCGACCACGAAGGCAACCACCACGGCAACCACAAAGGCGACCACGAAGGTAAACACGAGGGTAACCACTACGGCAACCACGAGGGCGACCACTACGGCTACCACGAGGGTCACCACTTAGGCAACCACAACCACTACGGCGACCACGAAGGAAAAACTTACAAACCAAAAACAAAATGAAAAAACTAAGTGATACACTAAAAGAAATGGGAGTGAAGTTTACCCTCCCAATCAAGATTAAAAATGAAGCGGGCAAGGAGACATACTTCGAAGACAGCAACGGCTACTGGTGGAAGAGAAAGTATGACTCAGAAGGCAATGAGACATACTACGAGAACAGCCAAGGCTACTGGTACAAGAGTGAGTATGACTCAGAAGGTAAGGAGACATACTCCGAGAACAGCGACGGATTCAAGAAGGGAACACCGCGATCAGCCAAGACCTGCGAGGGTAAAGTTGTAGAGGTGGACGGTGTAAAATATGAACTGAAAACAATCAACAACTAAACTACAATGAAAAATAAAAAAACATGGATGCTACTTATTGCATCAGCAATACTACTGTCACTAAACAGTTGTGCAGACAGCGTAAGCCCCGATCAAATAGCTTCAATGAAACAGGTAGGATTTCTACATGGATTGTTTCACGGAGCCATACTGCCATTTGCATGGGTGGTGAGCCTATTCTCTGAAAGCACAGCCATCTACGCGACATACAATAACGGAGGATGGTATGACTGGGGCTTTATAACAGGCATAACCTGCACTCTCGGTGGATCAATTAATAAATCAAACAATTAAAAACAAACAACATGGAAATCACTACAATAATCGTCGGGTCACTTACTTTGGTATTTGTCATCATTTATTCATTCGTTACCTTTCTGCTTCCGTTTTACGTTCGCAGGATAATGACGGCCTCGGAACAACTCCGCAACAAGATGGCTAAAATTGACACGATTGAACAGATTCAGAGGGCGCAACTCACAGCACTCAATGAGCTAATTAAAATTCAATGGGAAATCAAGAATCAAACTCAAGCTTCTGCCAGCACGAATCGGGATAGTGCTTAAGAGATTTGGCTGTGTGCTCCTTAATGCTCAAAGGCATATGAACAAGGGAGCGCAAAGCACAACCACACACAGCGCACCCCTTCAATTCAGCATCACGAGAAGTAGAAGCACCCTTGGTCATTTTTAAAATTTGAGGGAGAATATTAGAACAGCCAAAACAACCAACTACAGGAACATTCTTGGGACAAGAAGAACAAATAGAAGCTCTCTTTTCAGCAACATCAGAAGTAACAAGACTGCCCTTGTTTCTTTTCCATCTCTTCATTGCTGTATAAAACTGATGAAGATCGCCAAGAGAAATCTTTCTTACAGAAATGTCAGTCTCGTGACATCCATCCAAAAGATGCTTGTTACAAAAAGATGTTGCCAAGCGATCTTTCCAGTTAGGCCTCAAGTCCCCACCTTCACGACTTCTAATCTTATAAACTTCTTTGACATAATGATTAAAGCTTGTAGCGACAATCTCGTAACCTTGCTCATCTAAAACCAAAGGACGAGAAAAACCAAATTTTTCATTGTATCTGAATGTCTTCATGCACATTTAATAAACACACATGAAAAAAGAAAACAATAATGATTTTAGAGGATTCGCTACAAAAAGCCAATTTATGAGCTTCATAAGAAGCGGTTTGAGAAGAATGTGGTCTAGGCAATACCCTCCACGTAGAGTGTTCGCTTCACAGAACCTATCTCTAGTCCCTTTAGGAAGAAACGGCAAACTTATAAAAGGAGGTCTGTGCGAACACTGTAAAGAAACGTTTAAAGCTTCTGAACTAGAAGTAGATCACATTAAGCAAAACCACAAGCTTACAGAAATTCAACACATATCAGAATATTGCAATAGCCTGTTTTGTGAAATAAGCAACATGAGATACCTCTGCAAACCCTGCCATAAAATAATAACCTACTCAGAACGTCACGGAATAAGCATTGAAGAAGCAAAAGCTGAAAAACAAGCAATATCATTCTCAAAACTTCCAGTGGAAAAACAAAAAAAGCTATTAAAAACATGGGGGGTAATGGAAGATTCAATCACCAACGCCAAGAAAAGAAGAGCAACAGCTAAAAACTACTACACAAAAACAAACAAATGAAACTAGAATTAGAAATAAAAGCAGAAAAAGGAATCTACGAAAATATAACTCCGTGGAAATACTTCGCATTAAAAAACGCAAAAAAAGATGATCTAGAGTATCTCATCCCAAGCAAATCAATGCTGACTAAGTTCAGCGAAAACCCAGAGAAATGGATCACAAACCCACCCTTCATTAAGACAGCATCAATGACAGAGGGTTCATTGCTGGATTGTATGCTTCTCACACCTCAATTAATAGAGACTGAATTTATCGTAAAACCAGAAGATGCCCCAAGAAGGCCAACACAAGCTCAAATCAGTGCTGAGAAAAAATCAGATAAGGCTAAAGAATCTATAGAATATTGGGAAAAGTTTGATTTAAGATCAAAAAACAAAGAGGTAATTACAAAAAACCAAGTAGCTAATGCTAAAAAAGCATTAAAGAAAATCAAAGCCAATAAAAAATGCAATGAAATTGTAGAAAACTCAAGCAAACAAGCCGTGTGTATTGCTGAATACAGAGGATTCCTTGTAAAGGGAATGTTTGACATGATCCCCGATGAAAACGGAGAATCGGGTGATTCAATCGTCGACCTCAAAAGAACCTCTGCATTCGCTCCTAGAGCCTTCTCAGGCATCATAAGGAAATTTAAGTATCACTGGCAGGCAGGACTATACAGGTGGCTATACAAAGAAGCTACGGGCAAAGAAAGACAAAAATGGAAGTTCATGATAAGTGATGCAGAAGATCCATACGGATGCGGATTGCTGACAATGCATGAAGACGACATCAAAAGAGGAGAAGACGAAGTATTTGAAGCTCTAGACCAATACATTGACTGCATTGAAAAACAAAACTTCCCCAACCCTTATAATAAAGAAAAAGAGCTCACCATCAAAAGCTTCTCAGACATATTTAACGACTAAAATAATGAGGATGATTCGGACGGAACATTATACGCAATCATCAAACGGCTAGAAGGGTTCCGAGAACCTAGCTATCCTCACCATCAAAAGCAATCTGCTGTAAGAAAAATCAAAAAAATTAAAGAAAGGTCTTGAACGAGAATTAATTCTATGATTAATTCCCCCCGAAAGCTACTTCGCGGCGGTAATCAAAACCTTTGGAATTTGAGCCTTAAAGCTCCTTAAAACCCAACCAGAAAGCTGCCGCGAAACACTTTCATCTGGTTGGGTTTTTTTATACCCTCCAGCTGTTCAATAAGTGCAACAGTAAAACGCTTCTCTATAGTCTGACAAGGGCGAGTGACATCACGAAAGCGATCCACTTGTTTGATACGAGACTCTAAAAAGAACAAAAGTATCAAGGGGGTTCTCCTTCTCGCCACTGTAGCAAGCCTACGGGGGGAGGGGGGGTAGTGAGAAAAATAAAAAGAACACAATAAAAAACAATGACAACAAAAGAGTTGAAAAAATACGTAGGAAAAGAAGTTACAGTTGAACATAACTACGATGGACACACAACCATAGAAGGATGGGAGCTTGAATACGTAAAGGGTGACACGTTCCAAGTTGGGGATTTACAATTCGCCCCGCAAGACATAGTCAAATCCAGAATGTCGAAAAATTACGGCACAATAACGATAGCATAAAACAATTAAAACAATGAAACACAAACAAGTCACACAAATCTACGACAAGGTAAAAAAACTATGTGGAGAAATTCCCCATAAGGAAATTAATTTTGGCAATCAAGTCACAATTAAGCAATATTGCACGCTAAGAGCGGGCGCGATGGGCTTTCAAGTGCACACAATTATGCATGATTATAGAAGCAAACACATAAAAGTTTTACACGGGAAAACATGCGGGACAGGTTATTGCAAAGAATCAGAAAGCTATGATAGCGCAATAAGTGCAATGGGTATCAGAACAAAAGAGGATACAAGCAAAGGACCAAGCGAAATATCTCACAAATACCATGTGGGAGGAAATTACTACTTTGTTCCAAAGTCAGAAATTCGCAAATACAAATAAACCACTACAAAACAATGAACGAAAACAAAACGATAATAAAGATAGCAAAACGGGCAAAAGAAGACATCAATAAAAACATCGATGTTTTTGATACATTCATGAACCTGTCCGAGGTCAATAAACAAAACCCACTAAACTTAAAAGCAATGCTTAAAGCCCCTCTAGACCAATTGGCACACGACATTTATGGCATTGATCAACACCTAAACAAAAAAACAGGGAAACTCGAAAACTGTTTTCTTCCCAGATACGCTAAATAGGTCGCTTCGCTCCAAGCAGGCTTCGCCCGCCCTTGGGCAAGATTGAATTAACGATTATGAACAAAGAAACAACAGAAGAAGAAAAGATACTTTACAGTTACATATTAAATAAAGAAGACTGGGTGCATGAAGATGAAATACAAGAAGAACTAGGCTTTTCACTTAAAAGTATTATTCGATTCCAAGAACAGTCAGAAGGGCAAATCATACTCAAGCATTGCCAGCTAAACATGATAACCCTTAAAGCCACTGTAAACGCCACAGAAGACGAAGTAAGCACAGCTTTAAAAAACGTTGTGTCTGTTATTAAAAAACTCTACAAAGAACGAGACGGACTCATAGTAGCAAGACAAAACAAAAGAGGAATCAATAACGAAAAAAAACGAACATTCGTTATCAAAAACAGTAAGAAACACCAGAAACACAAAAAATCTCTATCCTAAAAAGGAACAGAAAACAAAACAACAAACATAAAATAATAACAAGACCATGAAACTAGAAAGTAACAAAAAAAGCTCATCATTTGAGCCAATATCAGAAGACCTACACGAAGCAGTGTGTATCGGTTCAATCGGAATCGGTAAGCAAACATTCGTGTATAACGGGGAAACCAAAATCCTAAACAAAATGCTCCTATTATGGGAAATCCCAAAAGAGCGAAGAGAATGGGAAAACAAAGAGGGTGAAAAATTTGAAGGGCCAGCAACCATTTCAAAAGAATACACAGTAAGCTTCAATGAAAAATCAAACCTAGTAAAAGACCTCAAGCAATGGCTTGGTGAAAAAGACTTTGAAGGTTTTGACACCGACGAATTGGTTGGTCAAAGCTGCCGATTGATGATTGGACACTCAAAAGGAAAAAACCAGAACGCAGACAAAACATATGCAAACGTGACTGGTATTTCCAAGTATAAAGGAGATCCCATCGAACCAGAACAAGAGCTTGTGTGTTACAACCCAGAAAACCACACTGAAGAGTCCTTTTCAAAACTCAAAGAGTGGATTCAGAAAAAAGTAATCCTTGCTGATGGAACATGCCCACATGTGGAAGGAAACAAAACTGGAGACATCTCCAAAAGCAATCAAAGTGAAATCACTGAACCCAAAGAAGAGGATATTCCATTTTAAATAATTTCAACTAAAAGTTGGATGTTGTGATAATAGTGCGACCCCTCATCTGGTAAAATAGGTGAGGGGTCATTTTCATAAACAACCTGATTAAATCAAGGATACAAATATCATATGAGCACAAGAGAAGTAGAGACAACAATATTTGACGATGACGACAATGCTATACACATAAAAGCGATTTTGATTGAAGGGATGAAAGGGATGAAAGATGTATATGGACTGCAAGAAACCCCAGATGATGAAGATGAAGTAGAAATCATAGAATCAATAAACGAAAAAGAAGAACACGTAGAACTAACACAAGAACAACTCGACAAAGCAATAAGTGAACTAAACTAAAAAATATGAAAAACAACGAAATCGTAAAAAAAGTAAAAGCTGACGAAAAGCTAGGAAACGTAATTCTTTTTGGAGAAAAAGGAGAAAAGCAGATTCTTGAAATAACAGGGAGAGAAAAAACCATTTACAGTAAAACAAAGCTATACATCAATATAGATGAAGAAAAAACACCTACGATTCACAGCCTACAAAAGATAACAAGAAAAGGGCTAAAAGAAGTTGTTTCCTACATACATGAAAAATTCATGGGAACAAAAAAAGAAGAGCTCAAAGCCCTTACAGGACTAAAGGAATGGAGCTCACCCGAAAGTGATTTATGGATATATTATGGAGAAAACAACGCAAACAGCATAATGGAATTATATGATCGTAGATTCACAAACTACTCATTAGAGCCCGTGTGCATTGACAATATAAACGTAATGACAATTGAAGAGCTAAAAAAACGAGTAGATTTATATTATGAAACCACCTTCAATCAAAAACCAGAGGAAATAACCAAAGAAAGATATTGGGAAATGCTAGAGGAGCTTCCACCTGTCAGATGGGAAAACAATGTTTTTTATGTTGCAGAAGCATACGTAGGATACATCCACTCAATGTTCTGTAAATTAAACGACAGGTATTTTGAAGCCCTAAGAGACGTTAATAAAACAAGCAACGCTGACTTCATTCTTGAATGCCAAATGCTAATAAACGAGCAGGAAGAGTGTGAACAAGAAAAGAACGCCAAAAACAACTAAAAACAATATATCATGGACGAACCAGCACCAAAAGAAGCCTATCAACAAGGCTACAACGCAAAAATAACAGATAACCCACCAAAATGGGAGCTTGCTCTCATTGAAGAATGGTTCAAAGGAAGAGACGACAAATGCTATGATTTACATTTTGAAGATTCATTCAAAGAACAAATGTTAGCCTATGAAGCTGGTTACCTAGACGCTGAAGCGGGTATAGTAGACCATCCACGAAGCACCTCAGACAAAGCTTACCTTGAAGGGGTAAAAGAATTTACAGAAAACTTTAAAAGTCAATGAACAAGCCATTAGAACTAAAAGACGGAAGAATAAAAGTCACTAGATACCGATTCAATCAGATAAAGAAACTAGAATCTGCAACTGAAATAATTAAAATAATGGAATACCTAGTAAAAGCCCAAGAAGAAGAAATATCAGCCCATCAATACAATAATTACATGGAAAAAGTAAGTATTTTTCTACTTAAACCAGTCAAAACTAAAAGTAATGAAGCAAAAATACAAACATGGATTTCAGGGCTAATAACAAAGGTTAACAACTACAAAGAAGATCACATCTTCATCATTTAAGTGAAAACAAAAACCTTAGAATTTGATCTAAGTCAATCTGCTGAATCAGATGCATTTGGCAACGTCTGTAAATCATTAAACCAAAACGGCATCCCTTATTCTGTCTCCAATAGTGGATGCTTAGCAATTATCACCATCGGAGACGGATATTAACATTATGGACAGCAGAGACACATGCCACGAATACATTTGGTGGACATTAATCGACAAGAGGAAGCGAACAGCAGAGCCAAAAAAAGGAATCTTTTCTGACGGAGAACTATTCACAGAGAAAAGCATTCCTTTTGAATTTGATGTTTGCCACACATGCCAAGGAGACGGGAGCTATGTCAACCCCTCCATTGATAGTCATGGCCTCTCAGCAGATGAATGGAATGAATGGGATGAACAGGAACGGAATACATACATGAACGGAGGATATGACATCAGATGCAAGCTCTGTTCAGGACAGAAAGTAATACCCCATCCCTCAGAGCTTAAACATCAGCAACAACTAGAAGAACACTACGCAGAAATGCACAGCTACCAAGAAGAACAAGAATCAGAGCGCCGTATGGGCTGCTAAACAAATCACTAAAAAACAAAAAACAAAAAAACAACAACATGAACAACACACTAACATTCGTCAACAAGCTAGAACTAGACCCTATCTCATTCTCTGTAATGGGAGCTTCTGTCAAAGGAGACGACTCAGCCATTGGATTCTTTGGATCAGGGTTAAAATACGCCATTGCAGTTATGCTAAGGCACAACGTTGATTTCAACATCAAAACCCACGGGAAAGAATACAAGTTTTACTCTGAAAAAAGGAGTTTCCGAGGTGAAGATATTAATCTCATCCTGTGCAATGAGAAGGAACTTGGTTACACAACTGAGTTTGGAAAAACATGGACACTTGAGCAAGCGTTCAGAGAGCTTTATTGCAACACTCTTGACGAAGGAGGAAAGGTAGGAGTTGGTGGAGAAGTCAACGCTGATCACCAAACGGTTATTTCTGTAAACGACCACAGGATGAACGAACAATACAGCAATAGATGGGAAAACTTTCTTTTCCATAGCGATCCAATATGGAGCAATGATAAAGGTCAAATCCACGCAACAAAAACAAACAACCAAAGCAACAAGTATTACAAGGGTGTTAAAGTAGGGTCGTCAAACCAAGAAATGCTGTTTCAATACAACATCACTAAAGACTGCAAGCTCACTGAGGACAGGACTCTTAAATACCAATTTGAGTGGGATGATTCAGTGGCTGATGTAATCTTAACCCTCAGAGACAAAAAGATTCTCAACCGCATCCTAAAAAGAGGCGAAGAAACGTTTGAGGGAGAGCTTAACTACTCCGAGTTTTCCGTAGACAGGTATGCGTCAGAAGAATTTATTGAGGTGGCAAACGAACTAAACAAGAAGGGAAAGTTGAAAAATAGAAATTTGATTTCCGTTTTACAAGCCAAAAACCCCACCAAGGTAGAAGATCAAGCCGAAGACCTCACCAAAAAAGAAGAGATGATCCTTAAAGATTGCTACTCAATGCTGGAAGCAGCAGGGTATTACACCCAAGGCTTCCAGTTGATTAAATTCAAATCTGAAAACGCATCTTTACTTGGACTGGCTAAGGATGGAAAAATCTTCATTGAGTCTAAATGCTTCAAATTAGGGCCGAGAGAGTTGGCTATCACCATTCTAGAAGAGTTTTTCCACCTTAAATCTGGTCTAAGCGACATGACAAGACCGTTCCAGAACTACATTTTTGAACAACTTGGGGAGAAAATTGAACAAATAAGGGATCTGAAAGAAAAATTGAACCGTTAAGTTACACTAAACACTTCAATGAAATTAATTGATGAAATACTTCGTGAGCGCATAAATAAAATAGCAGATGAATACAATTCACGAAAAGATGTTGAATTTAAAATAAATCAAGCGGGTATCGAAGAAATGCTATTATCCGCTAAAAACAAAATAATAGAATCGCTTCTAAATGAGTTCACGGACGGACAGTTAAGAGTTCTTGCCTTTAAAAATAAGAATAAAAAGGCTTCTAAGACCTTTAAAGAGGACTTTAGTGAAACAACACCAGAAGACATCCAAGAAGCCGTAGAAGCCGCGCACGGGGCAAACAGAGCCAACCTAAGTGACGTTGAAGAGTTCAATGATCAGTGGATGAAATTACCCGTGCCAATAAAAGGCAGAAACGCACCAATTTCTCCATCAATCAAAGAAAAATTCAGAACGAGAATGAAAAGCCAATTCTTTAGAGAGAATTGGAAAGAAGGAATGGAAGCCATGAGCACTGATCCATTCTGTCTCGGGGACAACGATAGAAACTGGGTTGCTGATAAAGCTTACTTTCTAAAACCAGACACACTAGAAAGACTGCTAAACAGAAAAGATGCAAGAAAATCAAAAAGCGTAGAAAAGAAAATACCAAACCAGTTTAAATAACGCCAAGGATCTGCCACCCGCCAAACAACAAGACGACTTTAAATCATGTCACACAAAAGTATGCCGTGGGAAAAAGAACCCACACCACACAGCACATCAATTGAAAAATCAGTATTGTCGTGCCTATTCCAATATGAGGATTTGCCAGAAGAGGGAACTATCAACAAAAACCTATTCTTTCACCCAGCACATCAAATAATTTATGAAGAAATCAAAAAGCTTAGAAGACCAATAGATATTATTGTTCTGGTTCAAAAATTAACAGAAGAAAAAACAATAGCAAATGTTGGTGGAGCATCAGGAATTACTGAGATATTTACTTATCAGCCAACATCAACCAACTTTAGCTCACACTTAACAAAATTACATCAATACGCAGCAAGAAGACAGGCCATTAAAGCAGCACTAGAACTACTAGAGTCAGCATACGATATGTCTGACGATGAGATGTATATAGAAAAAACAAGAATACCAATGGAAAAGGTGGCTGAAGTAGCTGAAGCGGCATCACCATCAAGAAGCAGGGAAGATATTGTAGTTGCAGTAATAGAAAGATTTGCTGAGAGGGTTCAAAACAAAGAATCCATTATGGGCTGGCTAACTGGAATCTATGAAATAGACGAAACGTTCAAAGGACTACACCCCAAACAAATATTTATTGTAGGAGGTTTCCCTACATCAGGAAAAACAGTAATGGCAATTCAGTCATTATTCAACATAGCAAACAAAGGAGTTCCAACCCTAATGCTGTCACTAGAAATGCCAGCTGAGGGAATCGCAAACCGAAACCTGATAATAGCATCTGAAGTTGAAGCAGAAGCTGTTAACGACCCACACGAATACGCCAGAAAAAAAGGAAAACAAGGAATAACCAAAAACCAACTAAGCAGAATCAGAGAAGGTGCAAGAAAACTAAAAGAAACCCCAATCTTTTTTGAAGATCCAACAGGAGCAAGGCTATCAACCATATGCATCCTAATAAGAAAGCACGTCAAAAAAAATAACGTAAGAGTCATAGCTGTAGACTACATACAACTAATCAGGGGGCCGAAAGGATTAACAAAAGAACAAGAAATGGCAGCATGTTCACACGCATTCCAAGCACTAGCAAAAGAACTAAATGTTTGTATCATTCTCCTCTCACAACTAAACAGAGACGGAAACCATAAATATGCTGAGGCAATTAATGAAGACGCAGACGCAGCTGTAAATATAGCTCAAATACTCGACAAGGAATCAGAGGACTACCAGAAACACATAGGTTTATCTGTAAAAAAAGACAGACACGGAGGATCAACAGGAGCGTTCTTAAATGTAATACTAGACAAAGAGTTTTTAAAGTTTAGAACAAAACTACCACAAGATAAATAAGATTATGCCAAAACTACCAAGAAACGGAACAAAGCGATACACCAAGCGAAGCGAACAACGTGATTGGACAGGGAAGAACACCCTCCCCATTAGCACTTCCAACCAAGATGTAGATCATGAAAAGTTTTCAGCATCCCCATTATGGTGTCCAGATTGCGGGTTTGGAAAAAACTCATGCAAATGCAAAAAAGAACCAAAATGAACGAACACAAAACAATACAAGAATGGCTAGACTATCGACACCCCGACATCTGGAAAACACTAAGCCCTGAAACAAAAGAACTTCTAGAAAAAGATCATCCAGTAGACGTTTTTGATGAAGCTGTCGACTACGCGGATAGTCATAACGCCAGCAACCAGCATAAAGCAGGCCTCGCCTTCTACTTAGAAGCTTCAAAATCTGAAAGAAAAGCCGCGCGAACCTACCTAAAAGACGAATGTAAATTCCAAGAGCTAAATCCTCTTAATTTAATGTGCAACCACAATTTCCACATTATAATGAACAGATATAAAAAAACTGTTAAGCAAGATTTAAAAAATCTATACAGCACACTGAAAGAAGACACGCAATCGGAAAAAAGCGACCTTAAAAAAGAAGTAGATTTAATCAGAAAAGCCGCAAATGAAACCGAAGATCAGAATATGAAAAAAATCTTAGAAGACAGCGCATCAAATCTAGAAAAAAAAGCCCAAAAATGGCTAAAGCATATAGTGAAATATCATAAAAACCTAAACATATGAAAATAACACTACAGGAAACACAGACTACACAGCTAAAAACAAGACCAGCTAAAACCGTTTCAATTGAAATACAGACAGACGAACCAGAACCCAAAACAATACTGAACGAACTTTTGTTACCCGCGCTATCAGCGCTAGGATACAACGAGACGGCACTAGCTAAAATCACATTTGACGACGAGTAACAAACAATCAACAACATGAGCGAACACAACACGCCAGAGAATAACGCCTCAAAATTGAAAAAGACCGCCATAAACAACACCCTCCCGTCTATCATCGGGGGGTTTGGGGGCTTCCTTGTTTCTGCTTGGGGAGTGAAAACAAACGACGAATACACTCTTGCCATAGGCGCGCTACTCATTGGCTGGTGCGCGGGCTGGCTTGCTGCCCTTTGGGGGTGCGTGCTTGTGGAGCTTGATGATCATTAAATAAACCAAAATAAAACGATTATGGAAAATAACGAAACAACAGAAAATAGAAGTGAAAGCGCGGCGTCGTCGGACGCTTCGACTTGTTCGATTCTTCATCTTACACTACACAAAAAATGGTTCGATATGATCCAAAGCGGAGCAAAGAAAGAGGAGTATAGAGAGCGCAAACCATTTTGGGATAAGCGACTATCCAAGCAATACGACAGAATCAAGTTCGTGAACGGATACGGCAACCATCGCCCGTGGATGATTGTGGAACTTGTAGGGCATCATACGGGGTTTGGACGATCTGGATGGGGTGCGCCTGAGTCAGACACGGTGCATGTGCTGAGTCTCGGCAAAATTTTATCATCGAAACGCCTGAGCTGAACCACGACGGACAACAAAATAATACCATGGATGAACAATCAATGACGGCATACCACAGAGATCACGAAGGGCTTGGAGACGAGTCGTTGGATTCCAGCAACTTGTTAGCTGAATGTGGTTTATGCAAGTCACTTGACGGCGAAATATTGACCGAGGCGGGGACAGGACGGCACGTTAAGGTGGTCGTTACGCAAGAATGCTGCGGGTCAATTTGCAATGTGTGTTTAGAGGGTAGAACTCAATGCCCTATATGCGGCTAACGGAAAGGATCAGTCATGAGCGATAGCGAAATTGAACTGCATCCCGTTGTTCGCCACCCCGTTAAAATTCGGGAGCAACTTCGGGAGATGGAGGGAGACCTACACCACAGCGATATAGCCTTGAGCAATCAAGATAGGTGCGCGGGTGAGATGATGGCGCATGAAATTGGCGACCTCTACATTGACCACTTCAACGAGTCGCCAGTGGATCAATGGTCAAAAGTCATGAGGGCATTACGCGCCCACGGATACGAGATTTCTTTTCCAGCGAACAGCCACCGAAGCCACGGCCAAGCCGTTGTTACCCGCGAAAGTTAAAACACAATAAACTAAAATACTAAGAACATGGACAAGACAAAAATAAATTACAATCATAAATACTACTATGAAAATGGACATATAACTGGATGCTTTGGTGATGATATGGATTCAGTCGATGAGTATGCGGAGGAAATGGACGCTTTAATTCAAGAGCTAAAAAAAATGAGGCAGGCATTACACGATGCTATCAACAGACCTATGGGTATTGTCCCAGAATCAGCAGAAAGGTTTTACGATCAGTCTTATTATGATTTACCCAACAACCAGAAATGACACCAGAAGAAACAGACAACGGTGAAGGGTCGGATGCTTCGGCTTGTTAGCTTAATTTATTATGATACCTGTAAAACAAGAAACCCCAGACATGGAAGCGCATTTCGTTTGCTACGAGAATTGCCATTTCTGCCGAAAACCAACCGATATGTGGCACGAGAACACCAATAACCCCGTGTGTCGAGAATGCGCCCCAAAGCATAAGGTAGCAGAACTGCCTGACCATGGAAGGGCAATCAGAAACCGTAAGCGGCGAGAACGCAGGGCTTTATTAGCTAACGTCTAAATTCACACACCTCACCGAGAGCAATCATGCCAACTTCTAACGACACAAAACTACCTTCCAAATCCCACTTCAAAGCGGGTGAGGTTGATGTGCAATGTCTTGTTCGCCTTTTAGAATCTCAAAACGAAGCTCTCCGCGCTGTCTGGGCGACTTGGACGCAGGGAGCAAACTTAAACTACGCCGCCCTCAGAGTAAAACAATGTCTAACGGATATGGAAACATGGGAGATGGAATCATCTACTTCATTAAAGCAATCATCATCGGAGCAATCATCCTCGCAGCTATCACCTTTGGAATCGGGGTGTGGCTTTTCTGAGGCGAACAGCAAGCGATGTCACGGCGAAGCCGTTGATATCCGCGAGAGTTAAACAATGCCATATTACCTTGATACATGTAATTTTTTAGTGTAAAAGCGAAAGCATGCTAACAGAAAAACAGAAGAAAACACTGGATCTTTACCTGAGCAATGACATGAACGCCGCGCAAACAGCAAGGGTTCTAGGTTGTAACACATCAACCGTTCAGCAGTGTCTAAAAGTGATCGAGAAAAAAGGCGAAGCACCTTGGCTGTCAGGCGCACCAAAACCAGATCATCTCGGCATGACTAAAACAACCGTGCAATATGATGCTGACGGTAAGGTCATACAAGAGTGGCGCAGGATGTCCCCGATGCTGGACAAGATGCAACATGTGGCTGATGGGCTATGTGAGCAAGTCAAAGGCAAGGGCAAGGCTAAGGCAAGACGCACACGCAAGACAGATACGGATGAGATCCTGTTTGAGATCGACCTGTTTGATGCACACGTTGGCATGTATGCGGATGAGCGCGAGACGCTTGATGAAGATTATGATTGTGACATTGCATCCCAGAGAATGATTGAGGCGGCTGAGGGGATAGCAAGAAGATCAAACCGTCCCCACAAGGCGGTTTTAGTTTTTGGGGGCGACATGCTCCATTCAGACAACAGATCCAACAAGACAGAGCTAAGCGGCAACGTGCTTGACGTTGACACCAGATATCACCGAGTGGTCAACTACATCATCGCAGCTTGCCGTGATGCTGTACAAGTAGCCGCATCAATTGCAACTGAAGTTGAGGTTGTTGTTCTAGAAGGAAATCATTCATGGCACTCAGAAGTGTGGCTGGCTCGTGTATTGGATTCATACTACAATGCATGCCCAAACGTCACGGTCAGGCTTGATGCATCACCTCGCAAAAAGTTGGTCTTTGGCAATAATCTGTTGATATGGTCACACGGTGACAAAGTAGCCGCAAACAAGTGGCCTCAAATCATTGCGGCAGAGTTCCCGCAAGAATGGGGAGCAACTAAGTTTAGGCATATGAAGTGTGGACACATACACCATCAAAAAAGTATAGCCCCCGTAGTAGTCGATGAACAAGCAGGATTGCTTGTTGAGTATCTGCCAGCACTATGTGCCAGTGACGCTTGGCACAGTCACGCAGGATTCATCGGGTCTCAAAAAGGCGCGTGTGGATTTGAATATCACAAAACAGCAGGGTGCATCACTAGATTTTTTAACGCCGTGTAATATGCCTGTCGGATATATTCAACAATAACCGACACCAATTAAAAACTTATCGCCTCCCCTTAATAAAAAACGGCTCAAATGAAGCCTAAAAAAGAAAACAGGAAACTCCAGAGGGGAGGCGACAAACAAACAAACCAATAAAATCAAAAAGGAAGACATAGAGATACTAATCGTAATGGGAAAGCTAAGCGAAGGAAACTCAGCTATTCTTCCAAACGAACGCACAGCAAGACTCTTAGAAAGAGAAATAGAAAACATGTGCATTAAATATAAAATAAATGCAAACCTTCTTTACAAACAAAGCGAAAATGAAGATAAAATCTTAATGGGACAACAAATAAATAAACATGAGTAAAACAGAAAACAAAGTGGATCAAATGCATACCATTGCAGATGACCTCATACAAAAAGCGATAAAAAAAGAAATAGAAGTGTCAGAATTTCCGACAATTCTTGCAATGATCTACAACAGAGTAGGACAAATACTGGCTGTTCCCGCCTTAGCGGTGGCAGACGAATCAGTAGAGCGACTAAGAGCATTCCAAGACTTGAAGAACATACAGGAAGGAAAAATGCCTCAAAACGGGACTCTTAACAGCCTTGTTAAGGAAGATTCCAAAGAAGTAAAAATCGAAGACCTGAGCACGGGAACCATATCAATACCAGAAGCCCCACTACTCACGGAGGAAGGGCTACCTATAGCAAACGAAGCAACGTGGGCAAACCAATAAAATGAAACTAGAAAAAGAAATAATCCAGTGGGCTGAAGATAGAGAAATCTTCAAAAAAGCCACCCCTATTACGCAACACAACAAAACTGTTGAAGAAGTTTTAGAGTTAAGAGATGCAATCATCCAGATGGCAGAAAACGGCCATCCAAGTAAAGGAATCGTAGACGGAATTGGTGATACAATTGTCACCCTAGTAATACTATGCAAAATGTATGAAATTAAAATCGACGATTGCGTTGCACATGCGTATAACGAAATCAAAGACAGAAAAGGTCAAATGATTGACGGACAATTTGTAAAAGGAGAATGATTACAACTATAACAACATATGCAATTAAACATAGAACTACCCGATCCACCAAGCCCACCAATAGGATACCGATGGGTGCCTTTGAATGCAAAACACTTACAATACAGTAAGCAGAAATGGTTAAGCTTCGATGCAGATAAAAATGCTTGGGTAAAATCAGTGATTTCTTCTTATGCTATTGTATGCACTATAGTTCTAGAAAAGATCGACATCAAAATTGATGCACGCCTATGCCTTGGTATGAATCTAGATAGACCTATATGCCTACACTCAAAGGGCAATCGATCCACAGGAGCCAGACCCGTGACCATATGCAACGAAGATCTGACGATAGAAAAGATAGGTGAATGGGATCTCTGGCGTTTGATTGCTGAAGAAACTAGATTTTCACACTCGCTAATGACTAAATATGAAGATGCCACACCGTTTGATGATGTCATCGTAGAAGTTGAACAAAATAAATTTGTAAAAGGAGAATGATTACAACTATAACAATAGAACATAGAACCGAGGATGAAATAATTCCTAAAATAAAACTTATCCTTAAAAAGATAAAAGACGGAACAATAGACGACCACGAGTTAATGGATGGATCATATGCATTTGATGATATAGCCATAGAACTAGAGGAATAAGAATCTCCCCCTATAAACATAAACCCAAGCCCCTTCCTTAATTGGAGGGGGCTTTTTTTGTTTACTTATCACCAAGATCAACTTCGTAAACAAGAATCTACTCAGTTCCCAGAGTTCCTGTATCACGACTAAAACTCCAAACCCCAGATTTATTAATTTTGGCATAACGTTCAGCCTCTCTAAGACGATTTAAATAGTCAGCCCTACTTCTGCCATCAGGCATTTCTCTAGGCAGACCCATATTTTCATTAACATGATTTCCAATCATAGCATACCCCTTCATCACCAAAAGAATACCATGATCGTATTTCTTGCCTTTATACTCTACAGTTGTAAAAGCCCACTCACGACGACCTCCCTTAACCTTCACTCCTGTAGAATGAATTGTAACCTTCCCGTTATGGAATAACTGATCAGTGAAATATTTAGCATGTCTACCAATCGTAAGAAGGTGATTTTTTGTTGAATTAGTCATACGAAGCTGTTTAAGCAACTGTCCCTTACCGTAAGAATTAGAATATTTAGTCTCAGGCGTATCAAGACCCCAAAGACGTAAAACCTTAGAGTTCACAGGGTTGGTGAAAGCTAAATAAGAATCACCATCATTCTGAGCGCCAGCGTAAGGGACATCCAAATCCTTGTAAACTTTGTAACCTTCTCCCCCCCCTGCCGTCTGGTAAGCCGCCAGAGCCTTCGGGAGCTCATCTGGCATGTTCTTGTCAGGATAGCCAGAAGGACGCTCTACACGCTTGTCCTGAAGCCTTAACGGAACACTATCAAAAGCGTCCTCACTGTAAACTTTACCGCTACTGTATTTATGACGAACTCCATTCTTTAATTCCTGATTTCTAAGCAACCCTTCCCGCAGGTTACGATCACCACCAGCCAAAACATTAACCGCAGTTACAGCATCAGTCCATTCTAATGGGTAGTCATTAGGAGCGTAAACCAAATTCTTATAAAGACGGCTAATGCCTTCGACATATGAAAGCGGCCCCTCAATCGAATTTAAAGCAACGGCAAGCTTCTTTACTCCCCAATTCGCTTTAATAGCATTTCCATCAGAATCAACCCCGTCAAACAAATCATCATCCACAAAGCCTTTAGGGTTAAACGTGCGACCACCATCCATATGCTGATCACCTTTGTCCATCTTTGTAGCTACACCTCTTTGAACATCATCTACAATTGACATGGTTGTATTCTTAACAGGCATCATTGCGGCATAAGGGCTAACAACACCAAGACTGTCACCGAAGGCATTAAACCCAGCCCTCATAAGAGCATCTTTAGCGGAAACAGGATTAGACATATGAACTCCCATAGACCTCAACTTATCAACAGTCTTCCTCTGTTTATCCATGTAGTCTTCTTCATCATCAAACAAAGCCCACAAGCTAGAAGCGGCTATCGTCCACCATGTCTTATTCATGAACTGGAATAAAGTAGTTGAAACACCAAAATGTTTAAGCTGATCCTTTCCTCTCTTTTTGTCCATCTTCTCATCGCCATGCTTCATAATCGAAAAGGCAGCTCTATTATCAGCAGCCTGAGACATAGTATGATGCGTCCAAACAAAACCAACCATCCGAGCTAGATCAAGAAAACCGTTCTTTTGAGGTCTAAAAGCATCACCTTTCTTGGAGGCTTTGGACTGTGCCATAATCCTATCGGTCATCACACGAGCCATTGTAAGAGCTTCTAGATGCCCTGAAGGGTCTTTAGCTACACTCTCAATAGTCGCTCCCTTACCCTCATTATCAAGCCACTTCTCAAGCTCTGTAGCATAAATAGCCATTACAATAGAGTGATCAGAACCAGCGGCAACCTTACCAAAAGCCCAGTTAGCTAAAGTATTAGGAGAAGCTGCAATAGTGTGAGCCACAGAAAGAGCTTTGTTTCTACCAAATCTAAACTTATCACCATGCACTTGCTTCACTTCATCAATACCATTATACCCACGAGATAACCCAGCAGGAAATGATCTGGACATAATGGTTCTCAAATTAGCATCAAGTTGTCTTGACTCCTCCCCGTAAAAAGAAATTCCTGAAAGACCTTTCAATCGACTCCAATTATGAGCAAACCTAGACTTTGTTTTAAAATCAGAAATTGCATTATAAGCTGCAGCCGCAGGAATAGTCTGTTTGGCTAATTGAGTTAAACCAGTTAATACCACCTTCACCCCTTTAAAAAAGACAGTAGAAACAACATCATGCGTATATCCCCTCCTGTAAGAAGATTTTACATCAGCATCATATTCAGCTTGAATCTGTTCACGATAGAAATTAGCCACAGCCTTAAACCCTTCAAGGTCTTTAGCTGTAACCGCAGCATTGTTTGCCCCCTCCTCAAAGGCATTACCAACGACAGAAGCACCGTCATCAGTCTTGAAGCCAAACATTTGCTCAACCAAGTTATATTCAGTTGCCATATGAACCAAATAACTCTGCTGGTTAAACCCGCTAATCATGGCTGTCTCAAAGTCAAAATTGGCTGATTCAACCTTTTCATCACTTCTGAATCTGCCATCAGAACCGCTGGAAAGAACCATAAACATATTATTCGCTCCAGCAGCTTCTAAATCCTCTAGATGATCAAACCCGTGCTCCTTACGAGTCATGGCTGACATAGGAAGATAATCAACAACATCATCTTGAAGTCTGCCATAGGTCTCGGCGCTGTTACCTTGAATATTAGCCAAGACATTAATATTAGCTCTAAGCCGACCAAACTCTTCTGAGGCATAATCAAACAACCTATGCTGAGCAGGATTCCAACTAGACTTAACAGCGTTTCTAATATCATCAGCCAATCTGGAGTCATCATGCTTCGATGAAGCCAGAACAGCTTCAATCTTCTCTAAGACAGGAAAAAGTTTCTTGTTTTTCTTTCGTATAGAAGCAGCTTTGACAGCCCCCTTAGTCCACCCGTAACCCAAATCGGCGGCATCAAACTCCAAGCCAGTGCGAAGTTGCTTCACCCTGTTGGTTATTTGCTCACGAACAGAAACAAGAGCACCATTACCATCTACTTGCCCTTCGACATACTGGAAAGCTAAAGCTCCAAAATACATCTCAGAAGCCTTTTGAGTGCCAGTTCCAGATTCGGGGTTATGAACCATATCAGTGATTTTTTTCTGCTGAGTTTCAACATATGTATCGTGAGCCCCTCGACCACCACTCATCCCTAAACCATTGTCAAGCATACCAATAATATTAAACCCTTGAATGCGAGACTCTTCAGTTCCAGCTTGGAACATAGACACCATAGAATCTTGGTGCATAAACTGTTGTTCCGCTCTGTTGATGCCCTTGTAGTTCTCATTCATTCCATTATGAGCCTTCTGTGCAAACAAATGCCCCATAATCTTACCCGCAACAGGTGTAGCGGCTCTACTAAATGCCCTAAGATCACCCGCCATCGCATAACCTAAAGCAGTCTCAACTTGACCATGAAGTAATGGGTTTTTCGATCCAGCATCAGAATGATAAAAATCAGCCAAAATAGCAGTAAGATTATCAATGCTTCTTAAAACATTACTTTCACTCTCACCTGTCAAGGCGTTGTTTTGAAGTTCTGCATAAAGAGCGCTATTATTAGCCAAACCTACCCTCGCTGCCATTTGAGTAACATCAGCCTTAGTTTGATCAATCGTAGCTTCAAATGCTCTTCCTCCCATCTCTCGACCCAATCCGATTACAGGAGCCATTCCAGAGTTGGCCATTCCCTCAGTATTATACATCACCAAAGAATTGGTCTGGCCGCCAAAACGAGAAGTTCTATACATCGTTCCTTTCTCCTGCTCATCCATGTAGACAGACTGAGGACGCTCATTAATCTGATCCCTATATTGAGAGAGATTCTTAGGATTAAGAATAGGAGCATGAATAATAACATCATCAGACTCTAAACCTCTACTGTAATAAAAGTCTAACGCTTGAACAAAAGTAATGCCTTCGTTTTCCTGCTCAATCTTAGCTATCTCATCAGCCAATTGAGATGTTGATCCAAATTTACCCCTCTCAACATCCACTCTAAGAGCTGTAGCATACGACCCATCATCAAGCTCACGCTTCGTCTCTCTTCTTATACGCTCTTGATAATACTTAACAGCAAATCTCTTTTGTAGGTTTTCATAATAAACCTCCTTGCTTGCAAGCTTACGACCTCTAGCCGATCTGTTTACCACATCTAAAGCATCATCAGCAGCCGCTTCAATGCTCCTTTTCCTAGAAGCAAGATTCCATTGAGCCGACTCTAAAGCCTTCGTAACAGATGATACTTTAGCTTCAAGGCTAGTTCCAGCTTCATTCAGCTTCAAGCTAGGGAAATTCTCTTGAACAAGTTCTCTGAAAGCCTTCATGTCAGCAGACACATCGGCAGACGGTGAACCATCAAGCTTCTCGCGTAAAGCCACAGCGGAACTATTAATTTCAGCGATGGCAGCAAGATCATCATTAACAGTCCTTAGGTTATCAACATGATCATTCAAAACCTTGTCAGCAGACTCCTTCTGATCATTAAGATAAGCTAAATCTTTCTCGTATTCATTGTTGAGCTTAGCATCAGCAACTGCCTCTTTAGCCATTTCAATTTCCCTGCCGTCTTCTTCAATCAAAACAGAACCGCGAAGGTTGCCTTTCTCTTCCATTATTCCTCCAGAAGGAAGATGAAGCACTCCTTCAGCATCAACATATTGACCAGTGAGAAAATCGTATTGAGAATCAACAGAAGAAATTATACCTCTAGTTTCCGTATTAGCTTCTTCACCAGTATTTTGATTGATAGCATCAAAAAATACAGCCTCTTGACCAGCTTTCATTCTGTCAGCAATAACTTCAGCTTTAGTCTTCCCTGTAATAATGTCCTCAAGCCTTATGTCCGTAGGTTTAACATATCCATCAGGAAGAAGTCTACCAGCACCAGCAAGACGAGGATCAGTAACGCCACGTTTAGCTGGATAAAAAGCCTCAATTGAGAAAAACTCATCTCCCTCTTCTATGAATGTCCCTCTACGCCTTGTAGAGTTTTTCTCGCTACTAAGACCATCAACATTTATCCCCTCTATAACATCACCTTTGAGATTCATTACAGCCTGAGTGACCAAAGCCTTAAGCCTAGAACGCTTCTCGCTAACCATGTTTTTCTCAAAAATATAATCACGATTGCCATATTTAACTCCTCCAGTTTCTAAGGGACTACCATATTCTGAACGCTCCTCCAGAACTTCATCAAAGAAGAAATTCTGTTCATTAATATTCTTGGAATCCGTTTCATCAGGGAGAACTTGGTTCCCGTCTTCATCAATAAAAAATCCTGATTCATAATCCCTGCCTTCACCTGATATAGAATCGTCCATAGACGCTCCCATATCATCATAATCAAACTCTGAATCATTATAATCCTCAAGAGACCGCTCATCATTAACCTCCTCTACTTGCCCATCATATCCAGCATCAGCAAGAGCATTGTGAACATCCAAATTAGCCACAACAGCATCAACTGTCTCTTGATTCCCCAAGTAGTCATCAATTTGGAATCCATCAAGCTCGTTGCCTAGTGGCAATTGCTGAATAAGACTCTGAAATTCATAATCAAAAAGCATCTTGTGCTGAAACTCAGCAGGAGTGAGACTAGCCAAAAGATTGCCAGTAAGTTCATTGCTTGGAGCTTCTTGAAGTTTAGCTCTTTCAAAAACAACGCCAGTAACCTTATTTACATCAACCAAGCTCCTATAGGAATTAGAAGTTAAGGATGAGTGAAGAAGGTTATTTAGCTCTTTTCGCAATCTTGCCGTGTTGCTTCTAAAATCTTTCCTGACGGCCTGCTCTAAACCTTTACGGTTGCGAATCCTCTTGGCTTTAGTTCCATAGGTGGTCGTCTCAAGGTGCGGGTTCTCAAAATATTGAATATACCTCTCAGGGGTATTGCCTGTAAGCATATCCTCTTGCAGCGTTAAAATTGTTCTATTTACATACAACCTTTCATTCCGAGGAGAGTCAAAACTATCAAGAGTCTCCACCATCTTGGCATGTTCAATTCTAGAAACATCACTCTTGGGCTTCTTGCTCCATTGACGACTAAGAGTGATAGCAGCTAGGTCTTTTATTAAAGACTCCCTGCTTTCAAGTCCAGATGCTTGAGTCACTTCGTGTGATACATCAAATATAACCCCCACAGGCTTTCCTGATCCATCCAAAACAATTTGAGTGAGTTCTTTACCCATCAACCCTTTAGGGGCTTTCCTGCCGTCTATATTGAATACAGGAATATTCCCAAACTCTTTCTTAATCTTATCACCAATAAGACCGTAGGTATCATTCCCATTAAGCGAAACACCATCAACACTGTAATTGAGGTATTGATCAAGAGAAGTAGTTATACCGCGAAGAGTAGAGACATGATCTAGCAACGTATTAAAATCAGAATCAGAAAGACTCTTAGAAAGAGCCTGTCTTCCCGACATGTCCATGCCCTCAAAACGATCAATAATAGCCTCGTTATCAGCCATTTCTTTTCTCATCTCTCCCATGCGATCAGAAGCCAACTTGCCTATACGAAGGGCTTTGCGTTCCTCGGTATTAAATATATCATTAAATTCAGCACTAGCTTTTGCTGTAGTGGTGATCAATTGTCCATTTTTACCATAAAGCTCCCCATAAACGTATTGCTGGGCAATCTTAAGCTGCTTCTCATTGAATACAGTCATTACATTAGCCAGAACAAATGCAGGATGCTCCCCGCCCAAAGCATCCATTTCAGACAACCACTCTTTTTGTGCCTCTGTAGCAACCTTAAGGGGTTTGCCTCTGTTTGCATAAACGGATTCGACATCAAACCCTACAGGGGCTTCTACAGAGCTTATAACCCTATCTATAGCCTTATTACGGGCTCTCATCGACCCAAGAACAGATCTGTTATAGGCAGAAGGAGACTTAGCCTTTACCGCTCTGTTGTTCCTTTCAGACAAACTCTTATGTTCAGACTTTTTCTGAGACAGCTTCAACCTGAGTTCATTAAGCTTTTCCTGATCTGGAGACTTTTTATCTTTCTCCTCATTAACCATATCAACAAGAGTATTCACCTCCTCACTCAAGGCATTAATAGCCGTCCTGCTGACAGCTTTGAGATCTTTGATGCTATTATATGATCTTAGATCGCCATTAAGAGCAAAAGGAGCCATAGAACCAACCAGTTGAGCCGTGTAAGCCTTATCCACATTATTTCTATTGGCCTTTTCATCTTTTTTCCTGATTTCATGAAATAAATCAAGAAGGGCTGAAAGCTCATCTCCATTGTTAAATCGAATATGATAAGGGCTATCAAAATCCTCCAATGCCTCTAAATTAAACTCAGGGTCATTATATTGACGAATGTATTCCTCCAAAGAGGCGACCAGCTTCTCTTGTGTAAACTCAGTAGTTTTATGATACTTGATTCCATAAATCTCTCTACTGTTTCTTATAGAAACGGACTTCTCTAAATCATTCTTATCGCTATTCTCATTATAAACCTCACCAACCTGAGTGATTTCACTGTCAGAATGAATGCCGTGAGCTCTCCACTTCAACCCATCAGCTGCCTCGTCAATGGGCCAGTTAGCTTCAATGAAAGCTGCAAATTGATCTGGGGAACTAATAAGAATGTTTCTATCACGACCAATGCTCTTAACCTCCTCCCTCAGGGAGCTATTATTAATTCGCTCTTGTCGAGAGTAAGAATAATTACCTGATGACAATTCATGGTTCAGAGACTTAACAGCTTTGTTTAACCTCACGATGAGCTTGGCGTAAGATTCAATATTAGTAACACTAGCATCAACATTAGCATCTTTCTGCATCTGAATAAGATGATCAATATCAATAACGCCATCTTTAATCTTAAGCTCTTTAAACCCTAAGCGTTCACCTTCTCTTTCAATGTTTTCTATAATAGAAACAATATCGTTCTGCTTAGTAAACAAAGGACTGTAATTCTCAAGATTAGCAGCTAAATCAGGTTGAGCCACAGTAAATTCACCTCCAGCGCGAACCAACTCAAGCCTTTCATTGATTGTCTCAAAAAAGCTGAAAAGTTGATCAAGATACTCAAGTTTAAACTCTGACAAAACATCACTAGCTTCTTCTGTCTCATTTAAAGGAAGAGGAATATTACGGGATAACTTGGTTGCAGTATCATTTTCCCCAACTGGACGAGCAGCTACAGAATTAAGACCCATTAAAGGAGTCACATCACTACGTTTTCTCCAATCAGGTTCGTTGCTACTCTTCGACTTAGGAGGAGGAAACAACAGCGCCATAGGATCATTCCTCTTAAGCTTATTACGCTGCTTATCTGTAATATCTGAAGACTCATGAATCCTTCTAATTCCTTCTCCAGATATATTCTTCAATGGAATATTAAACCGATCATACACGGCCTTCCGAGCGGCCTTATTTTGCTTGTCCGTCAACGTATCATCAGGGACAAACTCAAACCCTTCAGCCTCAAATTGATGCGTAGCACTATTGTAATTATTTCTTACATGAGAAACAAACCGAGACATGTCGTCAGCGTGAGTATCATCATTTGTTGATCTAAAATACTTCTGGTGACGAGAAACATGCTTACCTGCATCAGGGTTATGACCAAAATGAGCCTGCTCAATTTTAATAAAGTTGTTTAGAGTATTAATATCAAGATCAAGCTCTAGATGTCTCTTAACATTCCTATCAAGACGCTCTTTCATATGACGCTTGAGCTGATCAACACGATCATTCGCAGCCTGCTCTTTACGCTTAATAGAAGCCGTGCTAGGCCATGCATTGTAAAGATTTCTAATCCGCATCATCTTCTGAACATGACTTTCGGTAATCTTAACTGCTTTAGTTTCACGCTCAACTTTGATTGATTTAACATCGGTAGTCTCTCCCATGTCACCCTTCTTAAGGTTTTGAATCTCAGCTTTAATAACAAGCTGCATATTACGAGCAGCCTCTAATTCAACCTCTAGGTCGCCAATCTCACCATAAGCCCTCAACTCATATTCAAGACGATCACGCTCTAAAGTCTCTTTTTGAGCCATTAAACTAGACCTGACATCAGTGGCGACACCAAGCATAGGGAGAGATGTGTCTATATAAAACATTCCCGAACCATCAGGCTGCTGATTCTTGGTTTGTTCAACATTGTCTGGATGAATGTGCCGAGCTAGATCACCAACAACAACATCAACAGAATGCGGCATTGAAAGATAGACGTTAAGGAGATTCTTATGATCATCAGCCGTGATCTTCTGTTTCTCTATATCAATAGGCTTAGACTCGGGCTCAATAGAGCGAACAATCTTAGCCATGTCCTCAAGATTACCATCAGCTTTAGCTCTGTCAGAAATCATAGCCTTAAGCTGAACTTGAAACTCGACAGGAAGAAGATTAATAAACAGTTCATCTTGTTTAAGATGGAAATGATTAACATAAATATCCTCCCCTGTATTTCTGTCTTTCTTCTTCACCTGATTAGAAGCCAAACCACTACTCGCTCGTTGGCCAGTGCGACGATTAAGTGGATCATTAGTAGCTCCACCCTGACCGAATAAATCATACATCGTCTCCTCTAAAGAAAAAACCTTCTCAAGATCCCTTTTGAATTTTTTGTCTTCATCTGTAACAGCGGGAGTCTTGAGCTTCATCTCAATAGCAGAACGGAGTTCAGGAGCAAACCTCAATCCATTAGGCTTAGTTAACACCTGTTCAAGCACATCCAAAGGCATGTCTTTAAACATGGTGTTCAACATACCTCCTTCAAGGTCAGGGAACATCGCCTTAAGCACTACATCAAGTTTGACCGCAGCTTTAGACAAGTTAGCCTCAGACTTCTGCCACTCCAAACGAGATTTACCAAGAAGGTCGTAATCATTCATCACTTTCACCGCAGCTTGAGCCTCAGCGTAAGTAGGAAAAACATAATCATCCTTAGTAGCATTCTCAGGTTTCATGTCCTCGGAACGAAAGCTCTTCTCATCATAATTAAGTTCAAATGTTTGGCTCTCGCCATCCACTTTAACCAAACTCTGTCTATACTTACCTGTGCGTTTTCCACCCATTGTAAGATAAGCGAAAGCGTTCATGTCAGTAAGGACATCAATAGCATTTCTCACCTCAACAGGAAGATCAGTGGAAACCTCTGCAAGCGTAGCCTCCAAGTCTTCAGCAAACCGCTTACGCCATTTGTCAGAAGATGTCATGTTCTTCTTGGCGGTAGCCTTGAGCTCTTTCTTAAAGCTCAACCCAAACTTAGTTAACCCACGCTTAAGCTTTCCCTCTTTCGACTGAACTTTCTTCTCAGCCATAGAAACCATATTCTCAAGAGTGCCTTGAGCCTTAGCTAAACGTGTATAAAAAGCTCTTCCTCTTAAACTCAATTCATATTTGCCATCAGCAGATTTAAACCCGTCATGGAATGATTTGTTCTCACGCTCCAGCTCATTGAGCATGTTAACAAGGTTGCGAGCAGACCGATCAAACCCATTAATTGTTTCGCCAGAATCAATCATAGCCTGACCTTTCTCATAAAGAGAAGCTGCATGAGCAGATACATCACGATAAATTTCTCCAGAATCATTGTCTGGAAACGCCTTGGCTATTAGCTCATTGCTTTTAGCTATAAGGGGATTCTTAGTTCTGTGATCATAAACAGAAAGATTAGGAACTCCGTTATTATCAGGAAGCCAATCCATTTGAACTGGTTGCCAACCATACACTTCATTAAGAATTGTATCAATATTCCTAACCTGAACATTGACTCCAGTTTTATCCAAAGCTGTATTTACACCATAACCCTTGTCCAAGTTGGCTAACCTCTTATTGTTCTTAATTAAATCTCTAGTAGCTTTTAGGTAGCCTGTAACAAAATTGTTTCCAGCGGCTAACTCACCCTCAATCACTTTCAACACTTCAGAGTTTGAAATGCCAGAACGAGCATGGGTGTTAAGAATAGCCATTGTCTCTACAGCAAGAGCTGTGTATCCATCTGCCTCGTCTTGACCAATATCACGCCCAGCAAGATCTTTAGCTATAATGTTATTGTTTTTGCCATCCTTTTCATTAGTAAGGATCGACTTAAAGTGCCTCCCTTTAACACCGTGAATTGCATACGAGCTGGAAAACAAATCCAAAAGAGGCTTACTGTGAGCAACCTTCAAGCCAATGGTAATTAAATCCTCCTCGCTAAAAGATTTAAGCACTGCGGCGTGGTGGATTTCCTCCTCAATGTTCTTAAGAACCTTGTATGCCCTGATGTCGCTCTTGGTAGTTCTTTTACGTGTAGGCTTACCTTCCGTCGATTTAAGCAGCTCGGGGCTCACTGTAAGCTTAACTAAACGCTTTCCTGTAGATGTGTCAAAAGACACCCCAGCGCTGTCACCCTTACCTGCTATCTCTACAATATCAAAAGGGCTTCTATCTACAATATTGCCAATAATTCGGTTGAGTTTCTCTTTATCAGAAAGCTTTCCATTATCCAACACCTTAACAGCATTATCAACAACCCCTCTTCCTTTAATTGTAGTAAATCTATCAATAACCGACTGAGAGACACCCTTGAAATTGTCATTGGCAACATGAAGGTCAATGTCAGCCTTGGCATAACGAAAAGCCATGTGGCTCAACAGGCTCTTAACAAAAGGATCACGAGACACCAACATGGAAACATTCTCGGGGGTCTTTGTTGTGCCTTCAGGGAATGGATACTTAGCTTGAATCAAATCAGCGATCTGCTTCACGGAAGTTTCATAAAACTCCATGATTTCAGCAGCACTAAGCTCCATCAAATTGATCTTCTTTTCGTCACCAGAATACCAACCTTGCTCAGTCATATCAAACTGAGTTGATAATCTACCAAGCATCACATCCCTCAAATAGCTGTCTACAGTGTCTACAGCTGTATGAAACTCAAATCCAGCAGCTATACTGCCAGAGTCATTAGATGTCGTGTATGGGTTGTTATACCCAGAAAGTAATGCTTGGCCAACATCTTGGCCTTTCATTGTAGCCATAACTACAGCATCCAAATGCGTAGCAATAAGCGTATCCTTAAATGCTTGTTCGTTTTGTTGACGTATCAGCTCAGGATTACTCTCAGAAGCCTTCTTATTGCGTTCAGCTTCCTCTTTACGAGCCTTCTCTTGAGCCTCTTTGAGTTTCTTAGCCTTGGCTTCAGCTTCAACCTTCTCCTCTGCAGTGGCTTCAGTTGGCCCTTCTACGGCAGCTTCTGGCCCAATTACAAAGCCCTCAGGGAGATTGTTGATTGCTTCAGTCCATTCATCATTCTTAGCTGCCACTTCCTCCTCAAGCTCAGTTTTAGCTTCTGGAACTGATTTAGACGGGCCTTTGGCTAACTCAACCTTAACCCAAGCTGTTACATCATCAGCGTATTTCTTTTTGGCATCCCTATATTCCTGTTCCGTATCATAGCCATTAACAGGAGGGTATTTAAATGGAGCCTTCCTCTCAAGCTCTTCTATATGAGCTTGCCCCCCCCACTTATAAGCAGGGTTCGTCCCGTGAACCATGTCATATGACCCATCTTTCTGCATAAACACTCTAGAATTAACATCTTCAGAGTCTAAGCCTACTTTTATAGTAGCATATTTAAATCCTCGGCTCTCGCCATGCGAAATGAAAGTCCCATGTTGCGCCACACCTCTTCTATCGTAAAAAGTAACCTTGTCGCCTTTATAGAACTGCTCAGGGCTATACTCTTCTCCTTTTGGTATAGTTCCACTTGGTTCATCATTGGACTCTTCTGTAGCGGCCTCAGGAGCTTTAGCCTCTTCTCCAGACTTGTATCCTTCCAGCCTCTCTCTAAATCTAGCCCTCTCTGTCGTAGAACGCTCTATACGCTCAGACTCTTTCTCAAGAGCCCTACGCTTTCCTTCTGAAGACTCAAGGTTGGCGGCTTTATTGTAAAGCAAATCATCCAAACGAGCTTCAAATCTATTTAACGACTGCTCAGCGACATCCAATTGAGCATGTTGACCAGCCACTTGAGACTTCCGACCTTCAGTGTCTTGCTTCTTCTTTCCAAGATCCTCCCTCGCGGCCTTGATGTTCTCACGAATAGCAGAAGCCGTGTTAAGCATGGACTCCTCACTTAATGTTCCACTCTCATCAGGAGTGAACGCACCCTCCTCTCCAAGAGTAATACGCTTATCCAGCGTATAAATCTGGCCTATAGCTTTAGAAGCAGCAGGGTTCCTAAATTTGGCTTTCCCTGTAACTTTATCCTTACCTTCAAACACCTCCTCACGAGCAGTTTTAGGGACAGAACCCTCACTATCAAAATGCTTTTTGTTATATTCAGCTCCTGAAGCAATCTCCTCAGGGGTTTTTGTTTCAGAGGTTTCAGGTTTCTCAACCCTATCTTCTTTAGCCTCCTTCGCCTTCGTCTTTCTATCCTGCTTTGCTTTAGCTACAGCAGAAACCTCCTTCTTGGAAATAGTGCGAACACTCTCATAAGCGGCAGCAGCCTTCTGGGACACATGAAGGGCGGCTGTATGCTTCTGGTCAGCATCAGTTCTAGCCTTGTAAGCTTTGTCATATTCAGCATCACCCTCTTTATGTGTCTTTTCAACAGCATCAAAAGCAACCTGAGCCTTTGCCACCTCTGAAGCAGCAGAACGAGCCTGTTTACTGGTTTTAGCCGCCAGAGCGCGAGCTTGCTTCTCAACAACGGATTCCTTCTTATTCACCCCTAGAAACCTGTCAGCCATCGTGCGCTTAACAGACGGATTCTTAGCCATAGCTGCCTTGCCTGCCTCCGCAGCAGCCTTTACGCTAGCCGCAGCCTGTGTTTCAGCCATCTCCGACTTATAAATAACCTCCTGCTCTGCTTTCTTAGCCAAAAACGCCTCCTGAGTAGCTGGATTGTCATTAGTAAGACCCATTTCGTCTAAGACAGCTTGTGTCCTAGCGTCATTCTCCTGTCTTCTACTAGCGGCTTCAGCCCCCATCACTTCATCATATTTAGCCTCATCGAATACAAGGCTATCTTCACGCTCTTTATATGCCTTTTGATAAGCAGATTTAGTTTCTTGGTTCTGATTATAAGCACCTTTCATACCTCCACCAGCACCAGCAATAAAACCAATCAATCCAGCATGAAGAGCATTCTTAATCTGCTCATCAAGCGTCATGTCTGGGTTTAGATACTTCTGAACAGTAAGGTTTTGAACAAATTCATCAGCAGCTTCCTCCATAAACTCAGAAGACCCCTCTTTCACTATATTTTTCCCACCCGCTTTAGCATATTGCCAATAAATATTACGGACATCCTTCCATCCAGCTGACTTAGCTAAATCAATCTTAAAAGCTTTTATTCCTTCTTTCCCTTTGAAGATAGAATCAAAACCTGTTGCCCCCATTCCCTTAGTAAGACCAGCAGTAGCAATAAACGATAAAGCACCAAACGCTAATGCTTCTTTCTCGGTCTTGCCAGCCGCTATAAACTCACCATATGTAGAATTAAATGATTCTAGACCACCAGCAATAGAAGAACCTGTGACACCACGAGAAGCCACCTTAGTGGCATCTTTAAGAAGCTCTTTATTCATGTGACGAACAGCCGCTCTGCCTCCATACATCGAAGATGCCAAAGAAGGAACAATTGCAACCAAATCAGAAAGAATGGCGCTACCACCTTGACTAGCCACCTTTGCTTGAATGTCACCTTGCGCCGAAAAAGCTTTCGTTAAAATTTCAGCAGAAACACCCACATCTTCACCAAAAGGCCTTGAAGCTAAGTGTGCGAAACCACCCACTGTCGTATTCACCCACCCCTTAAGCTTCTCAACAGAAAGGTTTAATGTTGCGTGACCAAAGTTACCGTCAACTTCTTCAAGATATTTGATCATGCCCTTTCTATAAGCATCAGAATATTCACCACTTGTTTCAACAAGTTCCTTAGCTGTCGCTCCACCAAGTATCTTAATATAGTCAGCATTGTTCGCATCCTTACTGAGAGAGTCTGCAATAAGGCCTACACCGCCAAGAGATGACTTACCAAGAGTGTCAACCTTACCAAGCAAGTTGAAATAAGAATCCATCAACGCATCACCTGAAGCATCAGGACTAAGCTTCCCTGACTTAAAATCAGAAGTTAAATCATTAATAAGAATCTCCTGATACTTCTGGAAAGCAACATTACCAAAGTTGGTTTGCTGAAAAACCTCAAAATGGGTTTCCATAACAGACTCTTGATTCGACTTGAAGCCGCTTTCGAGCTGAGCCATCTGATCCTTGTCAAAACCCTGCTCTTTTGCATGAACTTTAAAGTCATCTTGGCTCATCATATATGAACGAGCATTTGCAGTAACCTCTTTAGTCGCCTTGTTTACATTAAAAGTAGGATCATGTGCATCACCTTCATCAAAAGAACTAGAACTCTCTCTCGAAACCAAGTCCCTCATGAGAGCTGATTTTGCTTCTTTGTCTCGTGGAGCAAAGCTACCATCAGGAAGTTGCTCTCTAGCGCCACCAAACAAAGCATCATAATTGCTACCCTCAAGTTCAGCAGATAAGTCAGTGATTGACTTTCCTCGCTCAGCTAGGAATTTCAAATCCCCCTTACTAAGAGATATTGCACTTTTACCACTAGGGGTAGAAGCATCATCGACTAATATAGAGAATATCTCTTCATCATGATGACTAACACCACGAGCCCCCCCCCGCTTAGCTACAGTAATAATATCGACATCTATTTTTGGATTATTAGCCAAAAGGGACTTAACGCTACCATCATATTCACCTTCGGCTAAATCTATGTCAAGAAGCTCGCGAACAGAAGACATATTATAAGCTTTACCTACCTGATCGACCTCTCGGTATTTACCCGAATTGTAAGCACTAGTCTCATTAACCATTTCAGAATGCCTCTTAGCTGAAGATTGTATCTCCTTGAAGGCTCTATGATAAGCCATCCTAGATTTACCAAGTGCTTTCTCGTTAGAAGCAAGGTCAGCTGAGTATTCAGCAAAGGCAGACTTATCCCTTTTTGAATAATAAAGCTTTCTGTGACTTTCAGCAGCAGCCTTGTTCCTCATGTCCTTCATGAAGTCACCTGTCGAACTTTTTGACTCAAACTTAAGAATACGACTAGCTAAATCGTAGTCGTTCTTAGCTATGGCTAGTCTGTTCTGTAAGGCAGGACTATCCCCTAATTGAGATTGCTCAAGATACAACTTCTCCTCATCAGAAGCGTAAGCTTCATCAAGGTCTTCTTGTAAGGTTTCAGATGTCGGGGAAAGATTGTCGAGGTAGTATAATTTATTACTCATTTCGGATGAAGCTGTTGATCTCTAAATATAATTATCGGAAGTCGATTGCAAGAAGTTGATTATGAATACCTTCTTTACCTTGTCGCTCAGACATTTCAATAGCAAACATCTGTTTAAGTAGAATCGCCATCTTTTCTGAGTCACCAGACTGATCATTTTCTCCAAACATACTTCTCACTGTCTTCTCAATCCATGTTTTCCGCTCACCCGCTGAGAGCCCAGCAGCTTCTTCTGTAGCCCATTTCTTTATAACTTCAGGCTTCTTGTATATACTCTTACGATGGTCAGGGGTTTGCCCTTTTCCTTTCCCAGAAATGATAGTCATTCCATCAATAGCCTTGGTGATCTCAGCTACTTTTTCATCAAGGGGAAATGTAGCCCCTTGATTGTAGGCATTAAACTTATCCTTAACGGCTTTGTGTGCTTTCTTATACACAGCATTATCGGCATCTCCTACAGGGAGGGGTTCTCCAGCATACCCTAATGCAATAGCGTTAATCAAGCCATCGTCAGGGTTCAAACGTTGATCAATAAGCTTTTTTTCTAAAAAACCCAAGTCTTTAGATGAATCACCATTTTCAAGCTTTCTATATTTAGCTTTAAATGACTCATGACGAACAAGGCGTTGTCTTTCATCAGCCCCTATTTCTATAAGCGGATTAAACACAAACTCATCATTCTCATTATTATAGTAAATACGTGATTGTGGCGATTTAGTGAAAAACTCACGAGCCTTAAGAGTTAAAGGAAGCTGTTTAGCTCCTCTCAACTTGTCTTCTTGCGCGGGGGGGTCGCCCTGTAGGGCAACAGCGGTTTTGAATAATCCTTCGTTCTCAATTGCAGCAGATCGAATCAACTTGTCCCTGTCTTCAATTCTAGCGCCCTCACCAAGCTCCTCTAGAGCCCCGTGAAGCCTTCTAGCTGAGTTAATGAGTAATCCACCCAGCTTAGGCAGCTGTGCCTCACGCTTCACCTTGAGGCCATTAGCGATGTGTTGACCTCGCACCTTATTAATTTCTTCAAATGATTTTCTTTGGTCAGTTACATTGCCTGATGTCTTATTGTATCCAGTTTTGGCTGCTTCCAACCTCTTCCGAAGATGCCCGTTTTCATCATCCCACTCAGATTCATACTCCTTTACAGAATATCTTCGGTTTAAAGACGACTTCACTTTCTCAAAATCATCATGCTCCATCTTAGACTTTTTGTCTGTATCCCACCATCCTTGAAGCTTATCAACATCATCCTTATAACCTTTATTCAAACTTGTAGCATAATCAAGATTCCCTTTAGCTTGAGCAACAGAAGAATTTGTCACTTTATCAGCTTCATCATAAGCAGATTGAACTGCAGCATTACTCTCTCCTAATGTTATAGCATTGCCAAAGCGACCATAAACATCTTCAACAGAAGCTCCTTGAGCAAATAACAAATTTGCCTCATCCCTTTGTCTTGCTGTCAGAAATTGACCGCCACCTTTATTAAGAAAGTCGGTTTGTCTCCCTTTACGAGCAGTTTGCTGCGCAGAAACACGAGACATGTAAGATTGCCTGCCTTTCGTTAAGCTGGCAATCTTCCCTTTAAACAAAGGACTCTCATCAATACCAGAAGGCAAATGAGCAATACGATCATCATAATCCTCGGCTTCTGGGTCAATATTACTCAAATCATTGGCTATAGCATCGTGATTATTGTTAATAAACATCTGCTGGTTATGCACAGCCGCCACACGCTCTTCATTACGCCTTAAAGCAGCAAGATTAAGCTCTTGTGCCTCCATTGCCATGTTTTCTTTACGAGAAGCCAAAGCAGAGTCGGCAAGATCACCCATGTTTCTTAAGTTAAGACCAGCACCCCCCATAGAAGCACTCATCCTGCTCTTAGCACTACGATTGTAACTCATGATATTTGTTTGGTTTCTTTTAAAGCCCTAAACGCTTGTTTCTAGCTTTAACCCTGTTGGATTCTTTTAGTCCAGCTTTAACCTTCTCGTTAGACTGGTATTTTTCTATATAGTCCATTGCTTTCTCAGGATCTGTTTTCTTTAAATCCTCAATATCAAGACTGCGTTGAAGTTCTGCCTTAAAAGCTTCGGATTGCTTTTTACGTGCCGCTCTTTCAGCCTGCTTTGCCTTATTTCTCTTAGCGGGAGCCTCAAAATAAGCCTTAGTTCTGGCGTCCATGCCGTAAGTAGGGTCTTTCTTTGAATCAGAAAGCTTTTTGTTTCTAGCTGCATGATCCCTAGAAGATTTTTGAGCCTTCAAGATTTCATCGGCAGTCAACTGTTCCCATTCCTTGCGATCAGAACCATCTTTATTCTTCCCGCGATCAAAACCAAGGGCGGTTTTTCCAGCTTTACGATTCTTCTTTATTTCAGCAACCGTAGCATCTGCTCTATCTTTAGCTACATTATAGCTGTTAATATCTGAACCAAATCCAGCTGCGTCCGATTTGCCATATAAAACCTCGTCATCTAAGCTCTGCTGGTAAGCTGCATCAGAAGCAGCACTCGGGCGATCTTTAATGTCAGCAAGGTCTCGAATAGGAGACTTGCTTGTTTTGGGCAATGAAATCTCTGAGGTAGGTATAGGAATCTGGCTCTGAGGGGCAAAAAGAGGGGGGAGGGGAGGCCTTGAGGGTTGCCCTGAAGTTGGCAAATCGCCAGAAACAGGAAGAGGGGGGCTCTCTCCTGATTGATACTCAGCCTGAGAATACGGTGGATATTCAACTTTCCAATCTATTGCGTCACCACCAAAAGGAGATTGTGGAGGATACTGAATAGGTCTGTGTCCAACGGGAGCCACTGGCCTAAAAGGAGTAGCGTTATCACTCAGTCGAGAAGGCGTATAAGGGTCGGTGCCAAGTAAAGGGCCAGTTCCAGCACCAGCAAACAAGGAGGGGGAATTAGCTTGGTTCATATTAAAATAAGGATTAACCTCCCCACCCCCAGCAAAAGCAGGCATCCCACCAGCCTGTTCAGGGTCAGGATTGACACCAAAACCGGGAACTCCAGCTTGAGCCATAGCCTTGTCACCACCTAATGCAGCCTGTTGCTCTTTCGTCAACACAACCTCACCAGACTTCAATGTAGCAAGCGTATCGTCACCATTAGGCTGTGTAGGAATGTTTCCGTTACCTGCCACTTCTCCCCCAAAGGCGTAACCAACTTTACCGCCAGAAGCAAAAGCAGGTGGGCTATTGTAAAAACCCTTTTCAGTTTGATATTTTCTCCAGTTATCATCGGACGCTTCATCTTGACTAAAACCATTCATTTCAAGATAATTTATAAACCCTTGATCCTTCGGGTTCATTGTATCAGAAAACGTATTAGAAGCAGAAGGAGCAGAAGGAGCAGGAGGAGCAGGCTCAGAAAAGTTGCGAAGTGTCAAGCCAGCACCCAAGGCGCCACTCGTATCTCCACCAAGCATTATGTTGCCCCTCGTATCAGCATTGGGAAGATTTTTTAATCTACTCTTAGCTTCTGTTTCAAATTCATCATGTTTCCCTTGTCCAGCAGGAGCGGCAGGATCAGAAGCCATGCTTCTGGAATACTTATCAGCCATTTGACCCGCGCCAACAGAAACATCTTTCCTAGCTTGGTTGAGGAGACTTCCTGCACGTCTAATGCCACCAACTCTGCCCATCCCTGCCTTTTGACGCATACGCCTATCAATTCGCTCAGCCGCCTTAATCTCATGCATTCGCTGCTGAACATCTGGATCAACTCTACTAAGACCTGATCCAGCATTGCCAACACTCTTACCTCTCTCCTGAGCTGCACGAGCCATGACACGAGAAGACTTGCTGGCAAGATTTGTCGCCATCGCCCCACTTGTTTTGTCCATCTGTCTTTTGACGTCTCTCTTAAATTTATTGTTTTTATTATTCATAGCGGTAATAGTGTTTAATTTATCATGTTCGTAACTTCTTCAGCGGCAGGGTCGTAATAATGAATATTAAGCTTTTGGGGGCCTCTAAACCTTCCACTCTCCTCCTCCAGCTCAGACATAGCCATGCTCCAATAACTAGAGGCTCGCTCAAGATCGTTCTCGTCCTCGTATTCAGTGGCTAAAACAGCCAGCTTCAAAGCTCCAACATTGTCAAAGGGAAACTCATCGGCATCAGCAACAACATCAACATAAGCCCTTCTGACCAAAGCATAAACATTAGTCTCTGAAAGTGTTCCGTCATCAAACCTATCCCAATAGGCTTGAGGGATAGCGTAAATGCGACCACCCAAAACACTGTCCTCTCCGTAGTCCACAAAAGCTCTATCGTCGTAGCCGTTTGACCCAAAAATAGACTCAAGAGGAATAACAGGCAAACTCTCTGAATTAACAATATCAGAAAAATCAAAATCAACAGCCGCCCCAGAAACAACCTTAAACTTCAATGCATGAGAATAATCATCTGGAAGCTTTAAGATGTGACTAGGGTAATCTTCACCCCCAGCATCAACATCGTGTATCGGTTGTGATACAGAAGTGGAGCCGAAACGGTATATAACACTATCCGATGGGGTAGCGGCTTTAGCGTAAAGCCTCTTAACAGCCCTGTTCGCTAAAGACAAAAAATCAGTAGAGGTTACAAGAGGATCTGCAACAGCCTCTAATTCTGATAATGTAACTCTTTGTGCCATGTATTGTGTTTAGTTTAAATCAACGATAAAGTCAAGATAGAGAAGGTCAGCAAGCTAATTTAATTAGGTATAGCAAACAATTGAGCCTGAGTCACACCCTTGCTTTTAGCATAAACAACAGGGAGGTCTGTACCAGCAACTGATCTAGATAGCGTCCAAGTAGTGTTCCCATCCGTAATTATAGTCCGAGTTCCTATATACAAATCAGTAACAGTAAGGGTGGCTGTAGTAGGAACAGGGCAAGAAAATTGATCATCTTCATCAAGAGCAGAGGCGATAGCCACCGCATTCTCGATTGCCGTTGCATTAACAACTGTAGACACAGGAAGTAAACGACCCGATCCAGCAGGAGTAGTTACAGGCTCTGAAGGTTCGGACGAAGATGAATGGCCATTAGTAGGCGTAGCAAGAGTGTATGAAGTTGCCTCCGCACCAACGCCATCAGCAATAACAGCCCTGCCGCCTGTAAATTTATCCGTAATAGTAATTGAATCTTCACCAACAGTATATTCTATTGAAAAATCAGCAAAAAAAGCAGAATCGTTTATTAAAGAAGAATAAGTTGCCGCCGCAACCGAGGACGCAGTATCATCGGCAACAATATCAGTAACCTCAACAGAGTTGTCTTCCCCGTGAGATGGCTCAGATGTTCCCGTGTTCCCCACGTCATTCCAAATCGCCCATGTCCCTGAGTTTCCTTCGAGGGTGAAGTAGGTGCCGTCAAGATCACTAGAAGAATCAGCCCTAGTTGTAATAGTGCTAACCTGATTAACAGGACCTGTATTAAGCCATACACGAACAGGAAACCCGCTCTGGTCAGTAAGGTCGAAATACAACCCAGCCTGATCCCCTTCCGTATCTGCTTCTGCCACTATGACGCTAGTTTCAGATTTGGTAGGGTTATCTGATGTGTCCAAAGAAACAAAGGTAGACTCCAGTTCCTTGATTGAAATAGGATAAGTAGTGTCATCGTCAAAACTCAGCAAAATATCATCACCAGAAAGATTGCGAACAAAAAAACTTTTAGGTATTTTGAAAAAAGAAGGGGCTAAAACCACGGGGGTCGTAGTTAATTGCTTGGACTCAATAGAAGCGCTGACATCAAAAGATGCTACAGACGTGCTGTTTGATGCACTCGTTCCCGTTGACTGGTGGTTAACGGTGATGGATGTATTTATATTACTCATAATGTTGTTGTATTATTGGGGTTAAAATTCGTATGCGAGGCAATGCTGGGCTTGTTATGCGGGAAGACCCGTTGACGTGTTCCATTTAGCTGTGCCGTCTGGTTTCTTGTGCGCCCAATATTCGCTAGCTTCGATTGTTACGTCTCTTGTGGTTGGGTCGTAAGCGGAATGGTATGACAGCGGTATGTTATACGTTGTAGCGTCAGAAGTTGTTATCGTACCATTAAAAGTCCCATATTCTGAGTATATAGCAGAGTCTGTATATGTGTCGTAAGATGAAATCGAGAACTCTGGAAAGTCTAGGCTCCAGATCTCAATCTGAAACAAAGGGTAATATTTGTTATTGTAATACTTAACCACTTTAGTAGCTGATGATGATGGGTCTCTAAATATCCGAATGTCCGTCGAGACTATAGGATCATACACGCCGATATTCCACGGGCTAGGCAAAACCATGTCTGCTTCTCTAGTCAATCCTGATCGCTCCTCGTCGTCCGTGTTACTATATGACTGGTCTTCATCTACCCATTCAACCTCCCATTGCATCTTTTTCCACCGCCAATATACTTCCATTAGGTGATCAACATCAGTAAACCCAACAGGATACAGCGTCCCAGCCCCAACCCCAGCCGCCGACTCACTAGCCGCCGCGCTCTGGTCGTCAAATATCCAAGCCTCGGTTGTGTTGGTTACTTCAGCCAAGCACCCTTGACCTACTACCTCACCCGCCGCAACCCGCCCACCTTTCATATATACTAAGTCTGGCATCTTATGGTGAGCTAGTTGTTCCGCCTGTTGTCTCTTGGGTGTTGGAGCTTTGGGTTATTGACGTGCCAATATCCACGGGTTCTGTGCTGTAAATGGCGGCATGACCTAATGCACCAGACACGACCGTGTAATACTCGTAGAACCCAACAGACCCAGCAACGGGCTTCATCGTTGCTTGGTTTTTATTAGCCAGCTCTATCGTGGGAGGGTTCGCCAAATTGTCCACATGAATATAGTCGCTTCCATAGTAGTTTGCGCCACCTCCTGCATCTGGAAAGAACACATTTGTTTCGTCCCCATTCTCGTCTGTGTATGTAAAATAATCAGAGCTAAGGGACATACTGTTACCAGCGTAGGGCGCTATGGTAGTCACAGTCTCGTCAATATCTTCAATAACTCCTGCGCCATCGTTGTGAGTCGCTATCTTGTGACCGTCCATCGGTGAAAGAGTTTCTGGTGTCACAACAGATGGTGCATCTGGCAACTCAACCTTTCCAGAAAGCTTAATAATTTCACCATCTTCCTCTGGTTTCACATGAACATCGTATATCTTGGTGTCACCGCTTACGGTCTCGCTGTCGCCTTCTGGCTCGTCACCATCGGCTTCAAAAGAACGCAATATATAATAACCCTCCCTATCATTTTCGGCAGAGTATTTAAATAAAGAGTAAGCGTCCCCGCCAGCAGTTGTGTTCCTTATCCCTCTGTATTCCCACATCACATTGTGATCAAGGGTATAATCAGCACTCATGACATCATTGTCATCTAAAGAGAAATGAACCACTTTAATCCAATAGTCACCGTCCTGCCCACCGTCAGATTCTGTTTCCTCAGCATGTTGCTTGGTAACCTCATCACCTGTAAGCTCCATGAGATTTGGAGAACCCTGAATAACGCCGTTCTTGCTTGTTTTTATGTTTACACCAAGAGTTGTACCATCGGTAATTTCCATTTTCGCTTCGCTGAACTTACCGCCGCCTGCAAGAACAACCTCGTGATTAATTTTTCTGGCTAAATCATTAACATAAGCAGGAACAAAACTGGCTATCCACTTATCTGGGCTCTCTTCAGGATCAAATATGGCAAAATAAGGATGGCTTCCATCAAAACCCTCGTTAAGATCAAGGTTATCACCGTAGCCCTCCTCCTGAGGAAAATCAGTTTCTATTACTAAAGGCGCAGAAACCTGAACTATATCCTGATTAGCCTGAACTAACATAGGGGCAGGTTGGGAATCCAAAACATCACTAGCAAACTCCCGCAATGCCAAATCAGCGTCTGAGATTTCCGCTCCAATAATCAGGTTTGTTGGGTCAGCGTAATCGAACGAGGGAACCTCGTTGGGCTCACCAGCCGATGGTGGAGGGGTGTAGCTTAAATCTGGATCTTCTTCTGTCATGTTGTCTGGTTATATAAGTATTAAGATAAAGAACTAGCATTAAAAACTTCACAAGCCACTTTAACCCAATCACCTTTATAGGGGCTAATACGAGTGTTTAGCACGTAGTCACCCGAGGTCGGGATAGAAGGAGGCGTTGTTGCGGGAAGGCTTTTCTTAGAGATCTCTCCATAAGCTGTTGCGATCCTCTTTTTAGAAAACTTAATAGTAGGGAAGCCCCCCCATCCATTCCACTCAACTTTAGCTACTGCCTCAACTTCCTGCTGTCTCTCGTTGCCATCAATGGTAATTTGTCCGTGTATTGTCGCAGGGATAGAAATTGTCGTGTAAGTTTCTCTAAGACTAACAGAACCTCCTTCGCCAGTGGTAGAGGAACGTGTTTCAGCACTTTTAGATTTGCTGAATCTAGCTGACGCAGAAACCCTCGATGAGACTGCTGCCGACTGTGCTTTTACTACAATCGTGTGACTCTGGGTCTTAAATAATGGCCACCTACTCCCTAAAGCCGCGCATCGGCTTTCTACTTGCCCCGTTTTAGCAAAAAACACATGGACTTCGGTAGGAACACTACCAGAAAAACCATTCTCAATATCTAGAGAAGCAGAAGGAACTACGGAAGCTGAAGAGTTAGCTGAGCCTGATTCAGACCCTGACAAACCATAACTTGTGCCTGTAGAATAACCCTCAAAATCAGTTTCAAAATCTCCCTCTTCCGAACTCTTACTCCACATAACATCAACACTCTTTAAAACACTAGGGACAGATATGCTGGAGGTAGAAGGGTAAACAAGAGAATATGTTGAAAGAGCAGTATCCATTGAACTCCTCGTGTTTTTCTTCCACCAGCCACACGCGATCTCCTGAGCGGTCACAACTTTGCCATCAGATGAAGAAGAAGGTATAGGTTGGGTTTGCGTGTATGTAACTGTATCCGTAAACCCAGCGCCTAAAACCTCGTCATACCCAACATTAACACGATCACAAGAAGGAATGACCTGCCTCGTGGTTTTCTTGGCAAGATCGGCGTTGATGGGAATATAATCGTCAACGGTCTTATCTGAAGAAATGTTAACGTCCGTCGATGGCACTTCACTGATAGGGACAACCGTGGTTGATGAGGGCGTTGAGGCTCCTACCGTCCCGTTATACAAATGGCCATCAAGACCAACGTTTAACATTGAGTAATCGCTGTCTACCTTCTCGGTTGCTCTAGCTATATCATCGTTAATAGGAGTTACCTCAGTGTAAACCCCAGTTGAACTAGCTGAAGTCCCAGAACCTGAAATTACAGGAACAGAACCAGAAGCCCCAGCTTCAACAATAGTTGTTCCTTTAGTAACTATAGTTGCTTTACCTTTATTAAATAGCTTCTGTTCTTGCTCAACGTTTAACATTGAGTAATCGCTGTCTACCTTATCAACTTCTTTAGACAAACACTTATTGAGAGGGACAACTTCGGTATAAACCCCAGTTGAACTAGCTGAAGCAGTTCCTTTATTTAAAATTACAGGGGATGATCCTGACGCATCGACCTTCTTTACAATCTTTTCACCAACATCAACAATGCTTGCGTTACCTTTAGTGAAAAGCTTTCTGGTTAAAGTTTCAGAAAGAATCGACCAGTAGTTGTCAACTTTAGTAACAGCCCTAGAAAAAAGCTTGTTAATAGGAGAAACATCAGTGTAAACACCAGTTGACGTTGTTACATCAACCCCATCCACTTCTTCAGTAGTAGAAGTTGGTGCTGTCCCGCCCGTTCCAGCGTCAACAATCGTGCTTGATGTATCAATCATCTGACAAGATCCGCTGTCATACACCTGACCCTCAAGAGGTTGATCCAGCATGGATGCATTGGCGTCTTTTTTGCTAACCTCTTCAGAGAAGTCACAATTCATCGAATTAGTGACGGTATATTGACCATTTTCATCAATTCCAGTGGTCTCATCTGCATCACCAGACAAAATAACTTTAGAGGTTGTCTGGTCTAAATCTCCTGTAAGAGGATTTAAGACGTAAGATGTCCTTGTGCAAAACTTCTCAAACTTCCTTACAAGCAAAACATACAAGCTGTCTAAGTCCTGATCTTCAACACGAACAATATCCTGACCCGTAAAGAGGAAATCAACAAATTCAGGATTAAAAGATTCATCTGGATCAGGCGCCCCAGCAGCAATATGTAAAGATCCACCTTCACCATCATCTTCAGGAAAATACTCCTTAACATCCTCCCTCTTAATAAAATAAGTCCGAGTATATGAAGGGAATCCACCCTGAGTAGCAGAAGGTTCTTTGTAAGAAAAATTATAAGCCCCTTGCTCCGACCTGTCAGCAGCATAATACCACTTAACCCAGCCATTCCCATCAGCACTTGTTACATGAACAAGCTTGTGGTTGGCGTATTCCGAGTCCTTAGAATTGTAAGACTCACCATATACAGGAGTCTTCCAAGCCTTCAAAGTGCTGTCAACCTGTATATAAAATACAACATCGTCAACATTAGGAGTTGAATACCTTAATACTGGATGTCTTGCTGGGGAAGGGTTTTTTTCTCTTCGTGATTTAGGCATGATTAAATGAAGTGTAGAATACTAATATGCAATATGTGTTTTCAAATTGGTTACTTGTTTACACCTTTCCTTAGAGCGTCCTCAATAACGGCATCCTTTTTATGTATAACCGCATCTTTCTGTTCAATGATCTTAATAAGAGCATCGTGGTGTAGCTTACGTTCTTCACGGTCTTCCTTTTCCCCCTTACGGCGGTTCTTCTCCATCCACACAGAGAAAGCCCCCAGTGCTACCGTCATCATCCCCAAGGCTCCGTATTGCCCTGCTATGTGTGTAAAGTCTGTAGTGCCTAGTAGCTCAGTGTTGGTGGCTATACTGGCAATCATTAAGGAAGTTAAAGGAAATAAAGGTATGTTCATAGGAGCGGTCATTAAGGTAAAGGTTAAGATGTTGTGCGCTGCTTGATGGCATTGATGTATGTTTCAGCAAAAGCTTGTATTCCAAGTTCATCGACGCGCATAAGATGGCTCATGTTGGAGCAATCAAAAGGCTCAGTCAATACAATAGGACACTTGCAAGCCCACAGGCTTCTGCCACCGCGATCATTCTTACCCCTTGGCAAGAGTTTGGATTTCCTAGTGGTGGTCTTCATGAGACGAGTAAATGCTTTCAAAAAATTCCTCGCTATACTAGCCCCCTTCTTGGAGCTAACGTAATGTGCCATCTCAACACGACCAGCCTGTTCCAACCAATTAAAATGTAGCTCCAAAGCCCGATCTGGATTCCATTGATTTACCCTGCCGTAAACCTCGTCGATCTGTAGGGAATAGCTACTGATGGGTTTGCGATAGAATACCTTCACTTGTATCTCATCATCGTAAGAGGCAAGAGCAACCATCTCTTTAGCAACTAAGGAGTTGAACTCAAACTCACTCTTGTTCACTGGGTGGGGCGCGTATGCTCCTGTAGCTTTGCTGTTATGCCCTACAACCACGGCGACCTTAATGCGACCCTTAGAAGATGATGGGCTGTATTGTGGGAGTAGGCTACGCAAAAAATCCACAACCTTATCCATCGGCTTATTCTCAGCCAACCAAATTGCTTTCCATACGTCAGATTTAGATACTGGTTTCATTGCTGTAGAATTTAGCTTTGCACTTCCTCCAACTCGCCCAGCCCCCAACACGGACAGAACTAAAAATCATCTGCCTCGTAAATAAGCCAACACCATACTTCTTCATGTATAGAAGGAAGAGGCTGTCGGCGTGACCCCGCTTCAATTGAAACGGGCAGTCTGACCTGTAAAGATAATCATGCAGAATACCTGCATAGATATAGTAAGGGCTTTTACTAAAGATGCTCTGAAACATCTTAGGGATACTCAACCCGTCACTCAGGAAACCCTTCGGGATGTTTATCTCTGCGCCTTTGTGGAGCTCGAACCTCAGCACACCACTAGACCAAAACACGCGCTCCTTGCCGATGAAGGCGGTGGAAAGCACGTTTCTTGGTAAACATGAGTCTGGAGTTACTTTGGGCATGACTACTTGGAGTCAGATACTTTTTCGGGTGCGCGCAGTTTAAAGAACAGGCTAGGCTTTGACCAAGGCTGAAACCTTAGCCCAGCCTTAGAGCCTGACTGAGTTCTGTATGTAACAGAGCCGCTGATCGGCATAGAGCAAGACGCGAAGCATAAAAGGAAAAGAACACCGACCGTTGCTAGGAGTAGCATCTGGATGATCTTCCCGACAAGACGTTGCTTGTGAGTAGGTCGCCCACTAAACTCTAGGATCTCGTCTGGTATTCTTTCCCTCATGATTACTTATCGTATTGTTTAGTTGCCAAAAAGTATTCGTCCATGTCCTCTTCGTCAATATCAAGAGAGGGGATTGCAATCATCGCCTGAACTAATGAATGCCCACGCTCAATAGTAGAAGCATGTTTCCATCCAGCCTGTGTTGCAACTCGCGTATCTTCGTCGGGAATGCCCGCGATGACAGTTTCGATCATGGCGGTTTTACCCACAATGTCTAGGACAGCCTTTAGCTTCCACATGTCCACTACGTCAGGCACAACTGGTGCAACCGCAGGACGCGGGACAACTTTGATCTCGTCATCTACGATTTGTAGAGTCTCGGTAGCTGTATCAAACTCCAAATCGCTTGAGCGGATCTCGTTTAATGGTGTAGATGTGCGCTTTGGAAACAGGCTTTCATCCGTCTCGTCAATCGTAGTTTCGGTTTTGAGTTGACGCTTGTTGGCGTTGATCAATGTCATGTAGCCTGTGGCTATGTCGAATAAGTATGATTTCATAATGT
>Ga0233432_10000238_pt1 | contig 53044 bp, 56 predicted proteins | sample SI_122_August201_6_FD_179870 | JGI IMG/M metagenome (GOLD analysis project Ga0233432, IMG submission 179870) | Seawater microbial communities from Saanich Inlet, British Columbia, Canada - SI_122_August2016_10_MG | ecosystem: Environmental > Aquatic > Marine > Inlet | place: Canada: British... | reverse complement strand
AATTTCTAAATTTGTACCAGTTGAATCTGCTAATGTACCATCGGTAAACGACGATGAAGTGATCGTAATGTTATTAGCAGTAGAATTAAAGATTTCTGTATCTCTAATAGTGCCACGTAAGAAGTCCGTATCTTCAATGTTTGAATTGTCGATCGTAACATTGTCAAGCGTCGAATCGGACATCTCAACACCAGAGATCGTTCCACCAGTAATGGTAATACGATCAAAGATCTCGTACTGAATAGCCTGTACAAGTTCTTTTCTTGTGATATTCTTGGTACCGTCGTCACCTTGAACAAGGTTAACAATGACAAGCAGGTCTTCCGACCTGGTATTTGCACCGGTAATGGAACCTAGTTCTGAAATCTTTGACATTTAGTCTTTTCCCTTATTTTATCTATTATTTATTAGGTCAGTACACTAGTACTCATTACGATTTTAACTGATCTTCTAAATCATTAACTTTCTCTTTCAATTCCTTAATCCCTTCAATTAAGAGTGGGATAATTTGATCATATCGAACGGCCTTGTAAGTGCCACCTTCTCTTTCGTGGTCAAATACAACATTTGGAAGTATCTTCTCAACTTCTTGAGCAACAACGCCTGGAACTGTTTCGTCAGGTTTGTTTTTATAATTAAATGTGTAACCACTAATTTCACTAATCTTGTCTAGTGGTTGTTCAATAACTTTTAAATTCTCTTTTAATCTTTCATCAGATGCACTGTATGCAGTAATAACATCACCAGTTGCTCTTATCTCACCAGTAACGGTTAAAGTACCAGTCAGATCATGGTCACCGGTTTGATCGATGTCACCAGTAACTGTTAAAGTACCTGTATAAGTATCATCAGCATTACTTCTTAGAAATGACGTAGCAGCTAAACCGCCGAGAGTATCAGCATCTCCGCCACCACCTTCTCCTACAAAATCTGTATCGTTAACCCAAGCATTTTGAGATGAGTTATATTTTAATACTTGACCGTTTGAAACATTTGTAAGTGTAACGTCTGTGACATCAGCAAGTGCAACAGATGATACAACACCAGTTAATTGAGAACCATCACCAATAAAATTAACAGCAGTAACGTCTTCAATTGCTGTTAAATTAGGTACGGTTAACATGCCGTTAGTTGCTAGATTAAATTTATCAGCTCCAGCACCAGTGTCGATAATAAAATCACCACTATTATCTTTAAGACCAGCAGCCCAACCTAAACTTCCGTTTGTAAAGGTTATCTGTCCGCCAGTACCATTTGAAACGATAAGAGCTTCTTGAGAAGTACCATTAATTCTTGTTTGAGCATTAATAGTAACTGGTTGTCCACCAGTTTGTGGCCCGATATTATCAGCTTGTAATAAAGTACCAGCAATAACATTCTCTGCAGTAATATCACCGGTTAGTATCACATCACCGTCTGTAGTATCTCCGCCTGCAGTAACAGCATCGGTTCTAATAACTTCTACAACTTCATTAGTTTTTTGAAGCCAGTTCTGGAACGTCTGGGTGATTAAGATATCTTGTATATTGGGTTTAGCCATTACTTGTTTTCCAGTTTTTCAATTCGTTCGTATATAGAGATAATGCTACGCTTGATGTCCAGAATATCATCTTGCAGTTTATCTACTTTACGATAATAATTCCGCTCTACTTTATATTTATTCAGCGCGGACACATCTGTGTTTACAATTGCCCCAGATCTTTTATCTCTTTCTATATTACTCATCGTATTATGCCTATGTTAGAGCTATAGCTCTATAGTCTCTTAGTGTAGGCGCATTATGAATATTAGTTGAAGTTAAAGCAATTTTAATCTTAAACTTCCTAAACTCTTTAAATGTACCATTAGTTGAAGTATATGTATGAGCTCCACTAGGTAGACCACCAACTTTAGCAGTTGCAGGTATCTTGTATTGGAACTCTCTGTAATCTTTAATATTAGAAGTAGATGAGAATGTACCCACACCTCTAAACATTTCTAACTCAGTCCAACCTATGGAATCTAAGTCTGATGAGTCAAACGCATTTTGAGCTTTAACGTATACTTTAATATCTGAATTGACTGGTCTGTAACCCGTTAATATAACATTAAGATCTTCAGCATCTAAATCACTAGCAAGTTCTATAACTCTAGAAATATAATTACTTGATTCTGCAGGATCTGAATTTAAAGTATATTGATAACCAATTAACTTGGATGTTTCAATATCAACAAATGGTGTTGAAGTTACATTACTTCCATTTGTTAGATTCACAGTAAAGTCAAAAGCTTTAGCACCAGTTGGATCATTAGACTTACTATAAACTATCACGCCTTGATTAGAGAAGTGATTATTATCGTTAAACGCTAATGTAGTATTATATGTAGTATTTAGGTCAGTTGGAGAAACAAGTGTACCTTCCAGTGTTGTGGCCGATACTGAATCATTTGCTCTCATAATCATTGGCTGAACATAACTGAGGTTAATGTTATCTACGCTTACAATACTTCCAACAACCTTACTATCAGCACCAGTAATAGGATTTTCTGCAGCACCACCAGAATCGTATGTAGTAACTGTAAATTGTTTTACAGCCGTTGCAGAACTCTTTTCGAGTTGCAATTTACTTGGATTTCTTTTATCGTGGTTTGAGATATCACCTTTTACTACAGGTATAATTGCAGCTGCTGGTTCCGTAGGATAAGGCCATGGTGATTTAATAATAATTGTATTTGCATCTGAAATATTAACAATCTCAACAATTTGAATTTTATTACCTGCGCCAGTAATTTTAATAAAGTCACCGATAACATAACTCTGATCAGCATTTGACTGCGTTATTGTTGTACTATTTAAAACAACACCGCCAGTTGCGTTTGTGGAACCAGTCAAAGCTTTATTTTGGTAAATAGCTTCACCAGGAATAAAGTAGTTAGAAACAGAAGAAGGTGTAATATTATTTAATGTTAAGAACTCGTTATCGTTATTAGTTAATGTAACAGAACCAGTAGAAGCACTGAAGTTATGTCTACGTAGAGTAAACTTCATATCTTCGTCTTGGTAAGACTGCCATGCGCTATTGTTTGTTGAACTGAATAATACACCGTCACCCCAATCCTGCACGATCGCAGTTCCTTGAGATGCGCCAGGTGTTAGGTCAAGGCCACCAACTTTAGATATGAATACTAAATAATTAGGATCTGAAGCATCAGGCTGTAATACTAAACAATACTCTTTTTCAACATCAAGTCGTATTGGTGCATCAAAAGCAAATGTTGTTGCTACTGAAGCGTCATCACTAACAGATGAAGTTAATTGACTTGGTAATTTGTGTACCTTAGAGAATGGAACTACTTGGTTTGTTGGGAAACCGTTAATAACTTCACGTACTTGTAGAGTAATACCGTTTTCTGCAGAAACACGTTTAAAGAATACATCAATATTAGATAGATAAACACTGTTAGACCCTAGTCCCATACCTTTCTTAATAAAGAATGTTTGAGCAATAGGATCACGGCCACCGACACGACGTGTTACATTTCTGAATGTCGTTGTTGTATTAATATCAAACGTTGGTGCACGTGTTGAAGTTGTAAGAGATGATTTCTCAACAGAGAAGTTATAAGCACGGTATGTTATAAACCCTTTAGATGTTGCACCACTGTCAATACTTGAATATTGGTCAACGTCAACAATTTCTAAAATTCGATCTCCGACATAGAATGTTTCAGCAGGTAAGTGGAATATTGCTCTTATAACACCGCTTGAATCAGTCTTAACTGAAGTAATACCTTTATCGCCATATCTTTCAATATCTTCTACTAAATTGGCAGTAGGTGTACCTTTAATAATATGAGCATTAACATCAACTCCATCAAAGAAGAAGTAATGATCAGTATCAGGTCTTAATCCTGACATATAAATTTTAATATCACGAGAAGACATAAATGGTTCAAATGCAAAGTTAGATACAAAATCACCAACTGGAGTATTAATAAGATTTTCACCGACTTCAATAGTTTGTTGTCTTGTTGTAATTTGATCTGTAGCAAAACCAGCTCCACGTCGACCTGTACGTTCGAAGTCAATCTGTCTTATTGATGTATCAGTCATTGGAAGGAATCGTTGAATATTATCAACAAAATCTTCGAAGTAACTTGTAAGGTCAATATCTAAACTAACTGGGTTTGTAGTAGTATCGTAAGCAGCATCGTATGGGGGTGAGATAATACCTTCACCAACATATTTGTAGAAGTTACTTACACAGTTTCTAAAATCAGTAGCGTATGGTTGGTCTATTATATCAACATTTGAATCTCTTGTCAAGGTTGCAACCTGACCCTTAGCTGTGCTTGGGAAGATTGTTGCTCCAGCGCTTGTCTTATATTTAAGATCAATTGGGAATGTATTAACTTCTGGTGTTAATATTTTCTGCGCGAATGGAACGGCTGCTCTAAACTCTGGGTTACCAACATCTGCTAAACGTAAATCATTAAATGGATCTACAACAAAACCATTCTTAAATCTTGACAATCCGTTCTCATCAAGTACTGTTAAATTCTGTGTGTCAGATTCTAATTGATTTAACGAGATGTAATAAGCCATGTTGTCAATCTTCTTCTCTAAAGAATGAAGATCTTTCATCGTGTAATTTTTAATTCCTGTTGGAACCATACTAATAGCGTATTCACGTTTTCTTTGTGTGTCTGCTTGACGAGATGATAAAGCAGGGAAACCAGGAATTGTTACATTAGCAATTGCAAGTTTATCGCTTTCGATTTGAACAGGTGCAGGTATCTTTGATTCCTTACCTTTAACTATTTTAATCTGACCATAAGAGTCACAGACAATAGTATCAATACGCGCAAGGTAATGTTCGATGTCTGTTGTGATTCCGTCTTGAGTAGCAGGTATTAAAGGTGCACCGAAATCAGAGAACGTTGCAGTTAAGAAACCAACTGCGTTTGTAATTGGTCCTGCTAATATAACAGTATCATCGCCATAACCAACTGCAGTATCTTTGTCACAATGAGGCCTGAAATCTACACAGTCACGAAGGTTAAAACGTCTACCAGAGTCACTTGTATGTACCGGTATGTCATTTCTATCAAGGGTATTCGGATAACTATTAATATTAAAGAAGTAGCTACCAGTGGAAGGAGAGATCTGAAATACTTTTAATTTAACATATAAGTTATGAGTGCCATCGAGTGGTTTAGGTCTACCTGGGATATGCTCCATATAAGAGATATCATAGAACTGATCTTTTTGGTTTGTCTTTAATCTAAAGCTGTTTGTAAAGTCTTCGTCAATTCCACCAAGACCTGTACCTATAGTTTTAATTTCTGTAATACCAAATACGTCTGGGAAACCTAAGCTATATTTTGAATTGACTGCATTGGCGTTACCAGCATAACTAACTTTGACCCAAGGCTCTCGTACAATCTTATTATAAGAATCTACACCAGTAGAACCAACTAATCGTTTGTTGTAATAAACATAAACCGGAGATGCTGCACCAGCGTCAATTGTAATATTTAATTCAGAATTGTTATTAGTAACAGTAACTGCTGAAGCTTCTCTAAATACATTACTTGTCTTTTCTACAACTAATATATCGTTTACTGTATTTTGACAAACAAAATCTTCACCAGGATTAGCAGTAATTGTAATTGCTCCACCAGTGTGAGTTACTTCTTCTTTTGCTCTAACAGGAATTAAAGTATCAGTCATATCAAACGTGCTGATCAGTCCGCTATCAAATATTAACGACTTTTTAGCTGCTTCTTGCAATACGCTATCAACTTGTATTGTACCATTACCATCAGAAACTTTAGCAAGATCTGCAATACTACCAGTCATTGATAGAGCAGATAAGTATAGTCTGTTTCTTGTTACGTTAACAGCGATCGCTTGACCGATTGAACTACCACCTGAGTCTTGTAAAGTAACAGGAGTATAATCTATATCAACATGACCAGTAATACTAGTGATGTTAACGTAATGACCATAGTCAGTACCAATAGATTGATTATTAACGATATCAGTGGTTGTTATTGGATCAATTTCAAATGATCGCTCTCCACTATTTTCTACACGGAAACCTTTAACATAAGCAGTACCTTGACCAACTAATGCATGGACTTTACTTGTAGCTTCACCTTGAGGTATTCTGTCATCGCTTCGTACTGGGAATTCTTCGAGTATATAGTTACCCGACTCTTCGTATGTTCTTCTTGCTAGCTCTTCGCCGATAGCATTATACTGAGATACATCTCTTAAGGTCACTGCGTTTCCGTTTTGATAACGAACGAGTGAGAAGAAGTCTGCATCTTCTTTTGCTTGTACAGGAGTTTTAACAGTTAAAGCAGGTACTAATTGTAATCGGTCTGCACCAGGTGCATTTTGATTCTTAGATCCGAAAGCATTATCGTATAAACTATCATCTGTAAGTGCGTTAACAGTATTTTCTGCAATATGGAAACCAACTGATTTATCAGCAGGTATTCTATTATAATTTTCTACAATTAATATTTGTTCTGAAGCGTATAGGAAATGACCTTTTTGGAATATCACACCAGGAGATGATTCAATACCGAATGAGTTACCAACTGCATCGCTGTCATTCCAAACAGTTACAGAATCTGTACCAACTGTCGGTAAAATAACTGGTGTTGAAGTACTTAAAGGCTCATTTGTTCCACGCTTATACTTAGTTAAAGTAATATCAAACTTCTCACCTTGACTAAACTGTGAATATCCAGGAGTCGTATTTAAATATTTAATAAAGAATGTATTGTTAGGCGCGGTAGCAGCTGAAGTACCTTGAGAACCACGAACAGCTGAAATAATTTGTGCTCTTAGTCCTGAAGTTTGTCCAGTCATTACATAAACATTATCGACTTCTTGTTCTTGGCCACCAGCTACAGGTTCGATAACAACTTTACTAATATATAATGTTGGATTAAAAGTGGTAACTGTACCTTCTTTTAATTTAACGTATTTTAAATCGTCAATATTAGTAAACGTGCAACCTTTGACAATACTACCTTCTTTAAAGATATTATCACCAAATTGCTGAACCTGATTTTGAAGTATAGACTGTAACTGTGTTAGCTCACGAGCTTGAACCGCAAAACCGGGCTTGAACAAAATGCGATTAAACTGCTTATCTTGATCGTAATCGTCAAAATAAGGCGATTGGTTGAGATTTGTGTTAATAGGCATTTATTTTATTTCCTTAAAATTCCAGTACAAACTTAAATTCCTCACGAGATAAGTCGGTTCTTGCAAGTGGGAAGAAGTTTTCCATAAAGTAAACTTCACCAGTTCGTTGCATATATTTGGATAGTGTTACGTTGTCCTCTACAGGATTATTTATTTCAATTGTCTGGCCTGTTTCATTTCTAAACGATAGTGTTAGATCTAAAGGAACATCTGCAATATTATTTGTATGCAACGCCGTGCCAGTATCTGTGTTATTTGTATACGGTCCGAGATACTCTGCAATATAAACTGTATTGCTTGTTGCGTCAATCTCGTGTACTTTACCGCTAAAAGTTGTTTCATTACTACTATTAACTTGAATAATAGTACCATTAGCCGTTATTTTATCATAGTCATCAGTTACAACTGCTATTCTATTATCTACAATATTCTCACTATATCCAGTGTCGAATGAAGGTGTTCGTACTATTCCAACACCACCATAAGTATTAACGTCACCAATCATAGTATTATCTTCGGCAGTAATATAAGCATATAAAGAGAAGTGTTTACATCTGAACTCATCGATTAAATTAAATCCATGACCTCCAGCTGGTGATAAACGAGGTCGTATCTCAGCTCGGATGTCAGTCGTTGTAGTATCTTCTGGATCAAAACTATAAGCCGGATCTACAACTATTGCAGTTGCGTTTGTATAGTCACTACCTTCTTTTAAAACTGTTAATGTTTGAATACGGTTATTAGTAATTCTTGGTATAGCAACTGCACCACTTCCATCACCAATAACATCAATTCGTGGGAATATTTGGAAGTTTGCGTTAGATGCTACACCAGAGATATCAGGAGAAACAGCTCCTGTTATTAATTCTGTGCCTACTCTTATTTCAGCATTACCTGTATTGACATTATAATCATAATAAGTTATTACCCATAATCTCGAAACACCATCATTTGGATTTGTTGAATACAAGTACTGACCAGTATAATAATTTCGTATTGGACTATATTCTGTTGAAGGTTCTACAATAATAACACCACTTTGAAATGGTGATAGTGCAAACGCGCCGCGTTCTACTGTATAACCAAAGTTATCGTCTGGATTAGTTACAACAACATCTGAAACTGTGCTTTGAGTAGTTGGTACTGGATTATTGGGAGTAGGTGTAGGTGTAATCGGAATGTAACCAATTGCATTATAAGCGTCAAACTCTAAAGATGAGATAGAATACATAAACTTCCAAACGTATCCATCAGCTGTTGAATAAATTTGATTTGAATTTGTTACGTCATAATTAGGTGGTGTATTTGCTATAGCACCATTATTATTATTCAGACATTTATAAACACGATAATCACCAGTATCATTATCGTTAGGGCCAACAACAGCGTAAAATCTTTGGCCAGTTAAATCTGCTTCGTCATCGTACTCAACATAAGATTGGCCAACCTGCCAAGGGTAATATTTTATCATAAAGTGAATATCACTTTCAATTACCTTTTTGGCAAATAGAGTTCTTTCTAAGAAGCCGCGTTTTGATTTAACTGAGTCTGATGGAGTGAACCCGTCTATCCCAGAAACAAACAACCAATAGTCATTATTAACGAGGTCGTCAATAAACAATCGGGTAACGTCTGTTTTAAAGCTATTTGAAAGTATTTCTGGCATGGTATTTTATATTCGACTCTAGGTGTTTTTATTATTTATAATGGGCCTTAGGAAGAGAAAGAAACCTTTCTTCTAGGCCAGACAGATCCAGAGGTCGGTCTCCTTTTATGTTGTGTTTGTTCGGAACCACCAGCGATATATTTACCGCTTCCCATTCTGATTCCCCATGGAATATGAATTCTTAATGGTTGTGTCCCAGCTAGAACAGTTAAGTCTGCTCCACCATTACTGCTATCAAGATTTTTAATTCTATTAACTTCTGTTGAAGAGTATAATTTACTTGAAGATATATTTTTAGGCGATAATCTAGCTTGACCGTTATTAGGGTCCATCGTGCCTATTTGATTTTCAAAGTCAAGATTAGTTACTATATCTTCTATTAAGTTTTCTTTAGCGTGTTTTTGTATTAATTCTTTGAGTTGTGCAATAGTTGGAAATTTACCTCTCTGAGTAACATACCAATCTAAAAATACTGCAGCACAACCAGCAGCTACTGGAGCAGCACAACTTGTTCCACTAAAATAACCCCATCTGCCATCACTATAAGCTTGAATTGGATATGATGTCCATGTTTGCGCTCCAAAAGAAGCTATGTCAATCATTGGGCCTCTGTTACTATAATCATCTAATAATCTGTTTGTGTCGTCTTGTTGACAAGCAGCAACCGTGAATTGATTATCTCCACCATTAATATATGTTCTAAACACATAATTGTTGGCATAGGTCGATGACGCGGCTTTAGAACTAAAATTATTTTGTTGGCCAGCAACAATATTTTGAACGTAAGGACTATTGCCGTCTTGTCTAACATACGTGTCCCATCTGTTATCATCTGGATTAACTGCAATATGAGCATTGTTACCTGCACTCTTAAAGTGATAAATTCCACCGTTAGTATTATAAGTGTCCATTATTGTATCATAAGCAGCCCAGCGTGACGAGTTTGGTACTGAAATCATCCACTTATCAGTATTATCTGCAGGGTCTAGAATTACTCTTGGAATAATACCAGTTCTAAAGAATGGTCTAAGATCTTGACCCCAAGTTGTAGTATCCTTAAGCCCTATTATACTTCCAGTCATTGCTGAATGATTTCCACAAATATAATACAATCCTATAGTTGCGTCAGGTAAGATAAAAGATACTTCTGATGTACCTTGTCCTGTTACTCCAGAATATAGATCACTAGTAGATCCACCAGTTGCTGCAGTTTTAATATAGAGAGGATGCGCACCGACTGCGTTGTTAGTTATTGTAATTCTATCGCCTGGTCTTCCAGTAATGCCTCTATTGCCTAGAGGTGTTGATGCTGTAGCTCCGTTATATATTCGATCGCTGCCTGTAACTATATATTCTGTAGAACCTGTGGCAGTCATTGTAATATTAAATTCTTGACCTTCTAAGTAACCGCCTCTGTCATACCTAGTAGTGGCATTAGTAACTGGATCTTTTGCTTCTATATATGAACAATCTTCAATATCATAAAACCTATTATGCTCTAATCCACCATAGCCCCATGCTCCAGTAACAACTGTTGCATTACGAACACCAGTAATAGGATTAATAGGTTTGGCAAGGTGCCATTGAAGTACTGCGTAATAAACAGAAGCTGTTGATTCACCACCAAGATATATTAATCTTAGCGAAGAGTTTTTACCCCAACCGCAATATTTACCACCAGCTGCACTAAGTACACCAGCTGCATGATATGAAAAATAACCGATGCCAGCACCGTTAGGATTACTAACTTGGTTGTTTAAAACAGTAGTTAAAGATGAGTTTATATCGGACCAATCCATAGGAACAAACCTACTAGTAGTACTATCAAACTCTTGAAAGTCAACATGGCTTTGATGATTTTGAGCAGGTGCGTCTGCTGTGTCTCCTGCTTCAACTGCAACTATATCAACATAGTCACCCATAAAGTTTGATTTAACTGTATCCTCAAAGTTTGTATCACCAAAATATCCTATAGGCGGGTTAAAACCTGTAGCGCCTTTAAACTCACTAGTAAAAAACATATTTGAACCAGTATAATCAGCACCGTCGTCACCTCCGGATGGATAGTATCTTGCTCTATATTCTGTAGTTGGTGTTTCGTACCTTGGAATACTTGTTGGATATGAATCAAGCTCAGCTACTAATTCTATGTGACATTCTATTACTTTTGGACTTGCTTCTAGCGTTGCTGCTTCTGCTTCTGTTAATTTCATAACTAAACACATATCAAAGAGGTCAAGATTATCATGACAAACCATACCTGCTGCTTCGTTAGCAAGAAATGCTGCTTCGTCAGTACCGGGTTCTAATAATATGTTATAAAATTGCTTATCCATTTATTAAGACTCTAATTGTAATGCGTCGATCGTAACTTGAACTGTCCCTGTTGTTCCCGAGTTATTTTGAACTGCTACAGGAACTGTTGTTTCTGAATTATCAAGCCAACCAATAATTGATGGTGTAACTTTAAATACTTGTGTACCTGAAGTCGTTGAGATAAATTCTGCAATAACACCTGAACCATCTGCTGGGTCAGTACCTTGTGTTCGGGATGCGTCTGCTGTTCTTGATGATGTATCAGAATAAATCCTTACCCAACATTCTTTATCAACAGTAACTTTAAGTAATCCAAATGATTTACCGAGTGTTGAGAATGCAATATTACCAGTCGCGCCATCAGCTATCGAGCCTGTTGTTTCGGCTTCATTTACACGACTAGCTGCTCCGCCGCTACTACCACTTGCTGATGGATCTGCAATAACAATATCACCAATCATTCCACTATGAACATTACAGATATACTTATATGTACCACTTATATTGCCTGGGATCTTCCAGAATAATGTACCTGTAGTTTTACCTTGTGCAGATGAACCTGTTGTCTTTGTTCCATCAGGAGCATAATGAATAAGTCCTGTATTATAAGCAGTGCTTCCATTAGGTTGTCTTATTTCTAATGGGTGTGATGATGTTACACCGTCAATATTAATTGCGATCGTTTCACCAGCTGTTGCATAAATTGTTGGATTATTTCCAGGTAATTGGTCAATTAAGTATTTAGAACTATCAGGTCCTGTCATTACATAATTGCTTTTTGCTTGTAATGCAATATCATGCACATCTAAATCAGCAAGAGCGATTTCAGTTAATCCTGCAAAGGTTGATGAACCACCACCACTGCCAGTCGCGTCGTCAACCCAAGCAAAGTCAGAACCAGTCCAACTTAAAATTTGATCGGCAGATGCTGCACTTGTATTAAGGTGACTAGATACATCGTTATCAGAATATGAACCACCACCTGACTGAGATATCCAAGCATAGTCTGAACCATTCCAACTTAAAATTTCATTACTACTTGCAGAGCCTGAGTTTAAATGAGTATCAACATCTGCGTTAGCGTATGAACCACCACCGCCACCTGTTGCATCTGCTACCCAAGCAAAGTCAGAACCATCCCAACTTAAAATTTGATTTGTTTGTGCTGCTGATACGTTTAAATGAGTATCTACATCTGCGTTAGCGTATGAACCTCCGCCACCACCACCGTCAGCAACCCAGGTATATGTGCCATCAGCATTTGTTTTAAGGATATAATCAGCAGTTTCTGCATTAGTAATATTATTTAAATATACATGTTTACTGAGAGGATCAGTATAGCTCGTAATATCATTATTAGAATTATCAGATAATAATCTTCTCCAAGATCCGTGAGCGTAATACAGAGAACCAGTATTATGTGCGTGGCCGATAGCACCGTGATACGTACCTGGATTAACATTCAGCAGATCTGCTTCTGTAGAATATAAGAAACTAATTTTATGCGATTTACCGAATAAATCAAAGTTTCCATTACTATCAAATAAATCTATAAGCGTATTGCCGGTGGTACCACCGTTACCATACAACTCATTAAAGTTATCGTTGACTTTATCGAAAGCAATTCTAATCGGATCACCTGATCCGTCATTAGCACTTGCTCCGATACCTATTGTTTGCTTGGCCATAGCATTTCCTCTAAATTCTTATTTAAATATTTATTATACTTTTACATGATCTGCTGTAACATAAGTGCTATCAACATTAAAGTTTGTGACTGAAGCATCGAGTGTTGCTGTATTAGCAATATCCAATGCTGTACCAAATCCATCGTCGTTAAAGAATCTGATGAATCGTGGTTTAATTGTACTTGTATTTTCGTACTTATAGATAAAGTCACCAAACATCTTAGTACCTGCAAGGTGAACATTCTCTTTTAATAGTTTTTCGTATCTACTCTTATCAAGTGTAGATTTAATTTGATATGAATACTCTTGATAGAAGTTACTATCTTGTATTCTCATTCCTGCTGATGAGTATTCTAAATCATATACTGTATCAATACCTACTGTGGTATAAATGACGTTAAGCATCGAGTCATACCAAGGTTGTAATTTCATACTTGGGAAAATAATTTCGTCAAATCGTGTCTGCCATGCAGGATCACCAAGCGAGTCAACCCCAGTTGAAAGTAGTGCAAATTGCTGCCCGTCGTCACTGTTAATACTACCACTTGAATTAATATCACCATAAGCATAACCATCTGATGCTATAGATATTAACCAAGGTTCAAATGCTGATGTTAAACCTGCTACTGCTTGGTCTGCAGGTGATCCAAAAGCTACTGCTAATACAGCAAGAGCAAAATTATTGTTAATTCGATCTATGTTAGTACTTTCAGAACCCTTTTGTACGTATCCGTCAATATGAGAAGTAAAGTCTTTCCAATAACCTTTATTTGTTCCTTGAGTATCTGCTTTGATCGTACCAAAAGCTAATTCTTTAGTTGGGTCGTCTGGATCAACAAGTATTCCGTTAGTATCATGTATATATGAGAAACCTGAATTATTAATTGCAACTGTTTCAATATAACCAGTTTCAAAATCTACACTTGCGTCAATATCTGCGTTATCACCAAAGACTCTTGCAGTTGAAGAATAATCTCTTGAAACTCCACCAACAAAATATTGGTCACCATTACTCTTTTGAATATTATTTGTACCTGTAAACCCATACCAAGTATTTGGAATAATATTTAGTGAACCATTAGGAGCATCTACTTTTATTATTCTACCAGTACTTCCTGTTCCCACTTCAGTAATGATTTCGTCTTTCTCAAACAAAGAAGCATCGGGCGTATTAACTAAACGAACAATTTGATTTCTTTGTTGAAGCTTGCTAACAAGGTCATCTTTAGCACGTGCAAATATATCGAAGTTATATCCTCCACCAGGATTAATGTTCGTAAACCCTGAGATTTTACCCATTTCAATATCAGTCTCTTCAAACGCGTCACCAATAACTGTATTGATATTAATTGGTGATGCACTACCAGACATAGACGCGTTAACTTCGTAATCAGCAGCATTTAATAAAGTACCTGCATGAGGTTGAATAACGTCTGTAATTAACGAAACTGTTTGAATGTCTGTAATTACAGCCGTGACCATTGTGTTAGCGTCAGGTGGAGATCCTTCTGGGAAGAGTGGACCTGGAGAAGGTATTGATGGTTTGGCAGAAACCGCTCTTTGAATACCTGTTGCCTTTAAATCAATATTAGGACTACGATTAACTGTACTGATTGCACGAGTCTGATCAAATATATCAGAACCGTTCATTTTAACACCGATAGACCTTTCGTTAGTACCAACAATAAATCCTTCGTTACCTGAAGTGTCTCGTAATACTTCACCGTATTCCCAGACTGTTTGATCGCTAACTGCTCTTTGAATTGATTGGTCTGAAACTATAAGTGATGTATTAGCAACTGTATAACCGAATCCACCATCTACAATAGTATATTCTGCAACACTATCTGTTTCTTCTGATACAGTAACAACTATACCTTCACCACCGCCGCCAGCATCTGCTTTAACTTTAAATGGGTCACCAGGTGCATTACCAGATGATTTGATACCGTCAGGTCCGCCTTCTTTATCTACTATAAACTCACTTAAGGATCCGTTTAAACGACCGAAGGTAACTATTTCACCATTAATATTAGTATAGATATCGTCGTACTTTACAAATTTACCTGCAACATTATCGAGGTAAATAATAGGTGTGTAAATACCGTTAATTAATATTGAATTAATTTTAGTTACTGAAGCTACTGCGTGTGATATACTACCAGTAATGTTTTTAGAAATAAGATCTGAGTAAGTATATTCTTTACTTGTTTTACTATAAAATAGATTATCGTTTGGAAACATCTGAAGGAATGTACCAGTCTTCCATTCTGAATTAGATGGCTTGAGTATCTTCGAAGCAGGATAAACGATATCAATATCATACTCATTATAAAATGTAGCAAAGAATAATTCAATACCAGCCTTAGTACCTTTTCTTCTATAAAGGTCTAAAACATTTTTAACAAGGAATGGAACAATTGACTCTTTTAATTCTAAATCAGCTAAGTATTTCTTTTGGAAGAATACTAATAAAGATTTAATCGTTGTATCTATATCTTTATAGTCATAGAAACGTCGAGAAACATAGGTCGACTGATTAGTCTCAGTTTCCATAAACTTGTAATAGTCTTTAACTAATTGTACAAGCTCTGGTCCATTTTCACGATAGATCGCTGGGAACTGCTGATTAATAAAGTAGCTTATACTTTTTTCTATCTGTGAATAATTTTCAGCCATTATAATTTCCTATTAATAACCGTTATTGTTTGATGATGAAGAACTAGATGTTGAAGCATTTAATGAACCGATCGCTGAACTTGAAGCAGTGGTTGAAGTACCAGGTATTTCTTCAAGAGCCATATTCACTTGAACGTCTGTATCTCTAATAAGGAATACACGACCCTTCGGTGAATTAATATCATTCTTTTTAGGATTAACCATTATTTTAATAGATGCTCCGTCATATGCTTCAACAATAATATCATTAAGTTTAATATTACCAGTTGCGTAATCAATAGTACCAACATTAGGATTAAATACTTGTGGGTTAGTAACATCGTTAATAATAGTCATTAGGTTACCAAGACCATCGTCTTGTAAATAAACACAAATTTTATTAACATCAAACGGTGTACTCTTCATTGCAGGTTTATAATTTGCAAAACCGTTAGCATCTCTAAATGGATATGGTTTAATAAGCTCCATCTCAAATTTAAAGCTTGGAGCTGATTTAATATTTGTATTTGGCACCCAATCAATCATCGGCATGATCGCTAATGAACTTGATAGAATACCAGTATCTATTTTATCAATTTCAGATGTGAGTTTACTTCCTCTCAGTTTAACATCAAAATCTTCGAGGTTATTATCAGCGTATGATTGTATTTGTGATCTGATTAGTGCTTCAAGTTCTGATGCACTCTTTGATGTACTCTTATTACTATAAACAATATCAACAACTATATCAGCGTAAACAAATTCAGTCTGTACAAATATTGGTTCAATACCTAACGGACTCTTTTCTTTTAAATAATTAATATAAGTATTAGCAAGAGTTGAACTGATCAGCGTTGTTTCTGCATCTAAATAAACAGAAATACCAACACGACCAAATTGAGGTGGTTCTAATTCTTCACCACCATAAGCACTTACACTTTTAATTGATGGGAACGCTTGTTGTAATAATACTTCGTAATCTTTTGTTGTTACTGCACGTTCTTGTACTGCTAATGCTTTAGGAGCAAAGTATCTAATAGATTCCATACTCTCACGTTCTGCACCATTAGCTGCAGGAGCAATAGTACTTACTGAAACAGTAGCGTTTTCAAAAAAGCTTGTTGTAAAACTTGATGCGCCATTTGGTAGTACACCTGAACATACACGGTATCGTACACGCACATCTTCAAACTCTTCTGGCTGTAAACCAAATTCATTTTTACCAAAATAAACTGCATATCTGTTATCTAAATAAGGTTCTAAATAAAATACTTTATCGGATGGTTTAACACCGTATATCGTATTAGCACGAGTAAATACGTTTCGATCTTCTTGCTGCTCAGCATCAACAAAGACTACAATAGAGTCTGTGTCAACTTCGTCATTGGTTAACTGTACACGTAATACACCATCACCATCAATAATAAATCCTTCTCTTTGGAATGAGGCAAGTATTTGTCCTTCAAAGATATCAACGTTATCAGCTACGTATACACCAGGTTCTGTTCTTCTTGCAACATATGTTTGATTAGTTACGAAGTTAAAGGATTCTCCTTGGTAAGCAGAACTGAAGTTAGTATAAGTTGGAATAGATACTGTAGATGCAACTTCGTTTGGATCAGTAATCGTTACACGAACAGTTGCTTTAGCAGATTTACGAGATCTTGGAATATAGTTTAATTCTTTTGCATGAGAAACGATAGAGTTCTTTAAGACGGCCGAGTCAAGAAACATCTCATTCATTGTCATGTTTGTATAGAAGTTATTTTGGAAAGTGTTAAACGCAAGCACATCAAGCATCGCGCTCATGTTACTACCTTCAAAATTATAATCTTTAAATTGAGTCTGCGTTTGCAGAAATGTTTTTAACTGATCTTTTATCGAATCAAAATCGAGTTCAGTAATTGGAGTTTTTGGACTGGCCATCTTATCTTATCCTTTCTAAAATTAAATCGAGCGATATTGGACGATCGACATTTCGTATATAAAATTGTATTAGTACCCTAACTGTATTGTCATCATATTCAGTTGATGCTTCGACACTAATTATTTCTGCTCGTGGTTCGTATGTCTGAATTGTATTTTTAACACGGGTTTCTATCGTCTTTAATACGCCAGGTGTTATGTTCTCAAATAACAACCCACGTATTCCGCCACCAATAAATGGTTGCATAAGTCTTTCACCAGGATCTGTTAATATCAGATTCTTTAAACTTTCCTTTACTGCGTCTTCGTCTTTTAAAATAGCGAGGTCCTTTGAAACAGGACTGATTCGCAAGTCTTTATTAAAGTCGCTATATAAATTCGGCTTTTTAGTTACCGGTGTTTTACTAATTATAGTCATCTAGGTATATCTCTTATGTCTAAATGGATATGCTTATCGTAAATTACAATGTATTTAAATCCTGCTGCAAACGCTCTTGTCTTAAATTCTTCAACCTTTTCGTCGCTATTTAATTCAAAATCGTTTTGTATATCTATAACAAGTCCACTTAAATGGCTACTCTCTGGCGACCCCTTTACTTCATCGTTATATTCTTTATTTACCCAACCCTTGGTAATAATAACTTTGCTACCAAGCTTCTTTTGAAACCTTGCCAAATATACTTTAACATCTAAATCAATGTGAGTATACGCAGGTAAACCAACTCCGTTATCTTCGTCAAAGCTTTTACCATCTAATCCAAACCTTGCATTAGAGCCTTTTAAGACAGCCATACAAGGAGGTAAATCTTTATATTCTTGAGCAGTTATCTCTGGTACTATGATCGCATCTTCACCAGTAGGTGTTCTACGAACCTTACCAGGATCTTCTTCAGAAGATTCCCATACATCCCTTAGACTATTTATAGCTTCTCGTCGGTATTCTTCAGAAAATCTTATGCCTCCGTTACGAATAGCAGTAGATGTATTGAGTTTTGATATAGTTTGTAGTCTTTGAACGACTCTTTGATACCTATTACCGAACTGATCTAATGGATTTTTAATTTCTTTAATAAGTGATTCAATGTTAGTAGCAAGTGCACAGAACCTATAAACTAAGAACTGAACTGTTTCTAAGTCAATGTTTTCAAAGAGACCAACAGCGTAATCCATAAAGTTTTTAAGTTTATCTTTAAGCTTTTGTTTTTCTTTTTCTGTCATCTGATTACACATACGTTCTTTAAGTGTCATAACTCTTTTTGTATGCATACGGTTGACATCTGTTACAGTGTCTGATATAATACCAACAGGGTCAAAGTTTTCAATAGCAGCCATAATGTCATTGAACGTTTCTACTATAACATTAATAATCTTATTTCGTATTTCTTCAAGAAGCTTGTCGATAATCTCCTCTTGAATTAATGTTTTAAATCCATCATAGTCTCTTGGTATCTTATTATAAATTGCTATAGCGTCTTGGATTAATCCATCAACTACACCAATTAAATCATAAAAGGCATCTATCTGATTAAATATATTTTTTAAACTATTACAGAATCCACCGATAACACTTTCAGATATTCCACCATTATAAAAGTTAGTTAGTTCTAAATTCAGCTTAGATAAATTATTCTGATTAGCAAGACCAGCGGCTGTATAATTATAAGCTGCCATAAAGTCTGCAACTTCAAGGTTTGTAATGTTCCCACTCTGCCATCGTCTCGCTAGTGATTCACCAGCATTTGCACCGATTCTGTTTTTCCACGGTCCATTAATATAATTAACAGCTTCGTAGAATTCATCACCGTAAGTATTAACAGCAATTTTAAGTGGATTTTTTTCAGCGTCTTGTAATATATTTTGTGCAAGCTCTTCTGCAAAAACATCAATTGCTGCTGATGTATAACGACCATTAATAACTGGTGGCTCAATAGCAACATTGACTTTATTAATATATGTTTGATCTCTTGTATCAGTACAACTAGCCATTGAAGTCTCCATCTGCAGAATCATCGAGTGGGGCTACAAATCCAAGAGCGTAACCCAATGCAAAGTATCCTTTGGATAAGATTGTTTTACCATAACTTGCAGGTTCAGGCATTTGAATTCTTGGAATACCTAATCCTCCAGTTGGTAGTGGATTAATACCTGTTACCACACTAAATGGTGAAGTTAATATTGAAGCTAAAAAGAGTGGTCCGTTACCTGTAGGATAAGCCCAACCCGAAGTAACACCAGGTAATGGTGCAGCTACTGGAGTACTTATTGCAGCAGGAACTAATGCAGGTAAAGATGGAATTGCAACATTAACATTTGGTAAAGCAGTTGGTGGTGTTGGAGCAGCAACAGTAAAGCCAGGGCTGAATGATATTGAAGCAGAACCAGTAACTATAGGAAGAGGTGCACCTAATGAAGCAAAGTCACCACGACCACCACTTACCTTTCCAGCTGAAACTGTACCAGCATCTAATTTACTTACACTACCAAGAGTTGCATTTAAACCAGTAACACTTGCTGCTGTAATACTTGCAGTTGATATATTAGCAACAGGAGTTGTCATTACTCCAAAGTTTCCAACTGACGCATTCCATATTCCACTGAATGAACCGGTTGCAGATGTAAATTGACATGCTAACGCGTTAACACTAAATCCAGGAACACCAACACCGCCTGATAAAGGTGTGGGTGGTATTAAACCAGCAGCATTATTAATAATATTAGAACCAGTTAAATGAATATCCATTGGAGTGGTTAATTTAATTGCTTTATTTGAATATATGTCAACTGTATTTAAAGCAGTACTTTTAATATTCATTGATACTGAGTTAATTTGTTTTTCTGCTTCAAACTGTACTTCGTTTTTACCGAATATTGTAACTCTATCTGCATTACCTTCAAGTTTAATATTAGCACCACGTGCATTTAAATGATTACCAACATTATAGAATGAACTACCACCGATAGATAACTCGTGTTCACCGTGAACGATTTGTTTATAATCGCCCATTATTTCTTCTGTTTTATTTCCCTTAACATAAACGTGAGAATTACCGTTGATCGTAACTGTTGAGTGACCTGCCGATTGGTGTGCAGTTCCAATAGTAACTTCGTAGCGATCGCCATCAGCACGTTCTTTAACTGAACCAACAGCATCTATTTCAATATAAGAACCAGAGAAATGGTGAATATTAATACGTTCTGCACCAGGTGTGTCATCAATCTCAATACTATGTCTTGCAGTTTCTATAACTCTATTATGTGGATATTTTGCACCATAAGCAGGAGGCGGTTCATTCCATGTTGAATCTGAATCTGCAATCTTTTGACCTTGAATGGCGTTTGAAAACATACTAGTAATATAAGTTGAGTCAAGAGCTTCACCACGTGCTAATTTACTTTGTGGAGCTTCACCAATATCATTTGGAGCAGCACCTTTACCAAGTAAGTCACCATCTTTGCCTGGTACTACACCCCATTTATCTTTTTCTGGGTCATGTGGTGCCATATATTGTGTAGGTATTAAACCAAGTACCATTGGATGTTGTGCTTCATCACCATCTAAAAACATACCAAATACAAATGTGTTTAACTTAGGTACTGGAGTATCATTACTATATTCACCAGAGACACATGGCGCCCATGGTAAAGCACCAGTTAAAATTTCTGCTTCAGTATTTTCACCGTGTACACCAAACGCTCTTACTTGTACGCGGCCTTGACCTGTAGGATCGTCGTTATTTTCAACGACTCCAACGAAAAACATTGGGCTGCGTATTCCCATTCCTGTTCTCATTATATAATTGCTCCTTTCTTATCACCGGCTGCATCGCTGAAACCAAACTTATAGAGAGCTAAACCAGTGGTACATTCTCCATTATTAATATGATTCTCAACAGCAACTACTAAGTATCTACCACTTAGTTGTTGATTCTTTTCAGCTTGACTACCTGCATTCATTTCTTTAATATCTAATTTAACTATTTGACCTGCTTGAATATCTAAACGACCTGCAGTTACTGCTGTCATTCCAGTTGATTGAGAATGGTACTCAAACATATTTCTTTTAGCTACTATTTCTCTTATATTATTCTCTGGTTTAAATGTTCCTGCATTCTTATCTGCTCTATAATCTCTAACGATCATAAATTGTTTAGCGTTTTCTTTATTAAAAGTATCACTAATAAACTTTTCGCTATGAACATCTGTACCTAATGAAGCTGTTTTACCACCAACATCAGTATACTCTTTATAGTAATCTTTATAATTGTAATTATATTTCTTTGCTGTTCTTGCTAATATATCAATTTCCAATATAGTATTACTATAAGCACCACCCAATATATCAGATGCTGTATTAACTCTTTTATTATAATTGAGTTGTGTTAAACCATTAATTTGTTCAAGTGGATTAGCACCATCGAGTTCAACAAAGGGATTATAATTTAATACCTTAGCACCATTATCTCTTCCATTCTGAAATAACCATTCATCACTTACAAAATACCAACCATCAAATCTTTCAAAGAATCTAAAAGAAGATGATTTAGATCTTGTGCTTCCGTATGTTCTCTTTACGATAAATTGTATTGCTTCTGCTGGACTATAATCTGGTATAGTAACTGTTATATTATTATCTGATTCTTCAATGTATAATCTACGACCTTGGTCTTTTTCGATATTATAAACTTTTGTGTTGTCTGGTATTTTTCTTCCATCAGGCAATTTTGTGATCGCAGTTAAATTACTACCATAATATGTTTTAAATATATCATGTACAATTGTAGAAGGCTTCTTATTAATAAATGATCTAATCATTGATCGTTTACCAGACTCATAACTTAACTTTGTTATCCAATGTAAAGTATAGCTCATGCCTTTAGTATCAGGTGTTGGCTCTAATCTATTAATTTTAATAACTTGACAATTTAAAGTGATTTCAGTTTGTTTATCATAACAATATATCGTTAATCTTAATTGCTCTTCACCACGCAACGGCATGCCTTGCAATAAATTAATATTGTCTAACACGTCTATAGAGCCACTTAAAGCAACAGAATCAATACTCTGGTTTAAATGAAAATCACCAATCATTAATGAGATATCATATGATTTAATGTTTTCTTTAACGTGCGGTATTAGCTCTGCTTTTTTAATTTCGCAACGTGATGGATTAAAAGCTTCTTTAGCCATTTGTATTATTCACTAACAGACGATTGAAATTCAGATGTAATTTGAGGTAAAAACGATTTATCAAATAAGTATATTTCTTTTTTGTTATCATTTAAAGTTTGTTCATAGTCATATATGCGATACGGCTTCCATTCTTCAGGGATGATTCTTCTAATAATAATCTTTTGCCCTTGTTCTGTACGCATAATAACCCTGTCTTCTCTACGAAGATAGATCGTTCTAAACGATTCGGGTGCTAATAAAATTTCGTCTACTGCTGCCATTTACTTATACCTTTTTAACATAGAAAATAATGTTGTCGTCATTCCCTTCATCGCGTGTCCAATCAATGACATCTTCGCCGACCTCACCAGATTCTTCTGTGTATTTTTCTACCAAAAATTCATTGAACGTTTGGGGATCCATTGGCCACTCATGGTATGGATCAATAATATTATTTGCCATATAAACAAGCCAGACATAATCGACTGACCCATAATAGAATTGAGCGACTGATTCTGCACGCTCACCTTCTGAAACTGTGTATGGGTAATAAACATAAGGATTATTACTCAATGCCTTTATAAACGAAGCTCTACGAGATATGTCTCTAACTTTACGCCCTTCGTATTCTATTAAAGGAAAGTTTTCAAAATACTTCATTATGCTTGAGCTCCTTGATTGGTGGCTGCAGGATCTTCAGCTTCATTACCAAGAGGATAATCTTCTGCAACGTGTATTTGAACTTCACTAAATGATATGCTTAATGTGACTGCAGCAGGTACACCACCTTTAACAATCTGTGGCATTCCTCCACCCCCACCGTAATCAACTGTAACATTACTAATCATACATCTTTTAAACTGTTGGAAGTGTGACTCTTGTACACCCAATAAATTAAGAGTAACAATACTAGGATATTTTAAGAACGCTCTTGCAGTTGAACTAATACCTTCAACAGATTCTGCCTCTGGCAAAGATTTATTCTTTAAGAATTGAACTATTCTCTGAATTTGTTCTGTGTCCTTTTTATTAGATGGAAATAAATCCCAACTAAAAGTATAGTTCTTTAAATCAACACCAGTAAATGATAATGTCTCTTGTGGGTTAACTGTTCTTTCACCAACTACTGAAAGTGTTCTTGCTAAATCTCCACCGATAACGTTCTTTGCTAAATAAGCTCCGATCGCTGTTGCTTGATTTGTATTCACCGCACCTGCGGCTTTAATCGCATTTGTAACAGCAGCAACTGGATCTTCAAAGAATGCTCCGGATTGTGATCTTATTCCAGCTAATGCATCTTTAGATGTTTGCTGTAGATTTTTTACAAAATCTTGATTATTTTTACCGCCTAGGCTTGAAAGACCAGATGCTAAACGTTCTGTAATAAAGTCTCTTTCAAAACTCTGTATTCTAATACCTTGGCTATCTTGTAATGATCTAGGAAATGGTAATTCTAAAGAAGTTGTTGACGAGATTTCTGCTAGAGATACTTGCTTATTGAGGTTAAAGTTGTTATTTAATGTAAGAGTATCAGCGCCCTCTGCGTCTTTACCTTTTGAAATGCTTGCTATGTAAGTATTATAGTTGTAATCGTTAAATTGCATTAGAATGCTATGAGGCATAGGCTTAGAAGGAAACGACAGAAAGGAAAGTCGCTTTTGGCTTTCTTGCCTCTTCTTTAATATTTCAGGTCGTGTGCTGGACATAGTTATCTCGTAATAAATAGTAATTGGACATTATAGATTATTTATACAGGATTGACAAATTAGTTATGGCATATAGAGGTAAGTTTAAGCCAACACACCCACATAAGTATAAAGGTGATCCAACTAGGATTATTTATCGGTCTTGGTGGGAAAGAAACGTATTTTCTTGGCTTGACAAACATAAAGACGTTATATGGTGGCAATCAGAAGAAGTTATTGTTCCATATAGATCTCCGATAGATGGAAGGATGCATAGATACTTCCCAGATGTAGTTGTCCATAAACATGATGGTAAGGGTAAAACTCAAACCATTATGATAGAGATTAAACCTTATGGCCAAACATTACCTCCAAATGTTGCTAATAAGAATAAAACACCTACAGGTAGAGTATCAAGAAGATATCTAAATGAGGTTAAGAATTATGGTATTAATAGTGCAAAATGGAAAGCAGCTCGATCGTATTGTGCAGATCGGGGGTGGAGTTTTGTTATTATGACCGAAAGAGATGGAATAGCAGGTAAATAAATGGCAACGATGGATTACAAAGACTTATACGAAGAAGCTAGTCGAATAGCTAAAGGCAAAGCTAAAGGTACTGCAGTATTCGGTGATTTATTAACAAAGGGTATTAGACAAGGTCAAGTTCCTGCACGTTCAAAGACAGCACGTGAATGGTATCGTAACCAATCAAAGGCAGTAACTAAAAGTGGTAGTGGTACATCTGGTGTATCTGGTGCTGCAATGATTTCATCTGCTGCTCAAGAACGAGGTCGTCTTACAAGTAATATGGAACCTGGTGCGATGTACACATTTGCGTACAATCCTAAGCACAGAGACACATTACCATATTATGATAGATTTCCACTGATATTTCCTATAAATAAGGTAAAGGGTGGCTTTATGGGAATTAACTTCCATTATTTGCCGCCTATAATGCGTGGCCAATTAATGGACGCGTTATATACAGTTGCATCAAACCGTAAATTTGATGAGACAACAAGATTAAAAGTAAGTTACGAATTATTACAGGGTGCTGCTAAGTTTCGTTTCTTTCAACCAGCATTAAAGATGTATTTAACTAAACAGATGCAATCACAGTTTGTGTTTATTAATCCATCGGAATGGGACATAGCTTTATTCCTACCGCTGGCCAGATTTGAGAAAGCAACTAAACAGAAAGTTTATGCTGACTCAAGAAGAATGATCCAAGGATAAAACAGAATGACATTTAGTATTAGTAAATTTAAGACGACAATGGATAAGTATGGTGGTCCTGCCAGAGCTAATTTATTTGAAGTAACTCTTGGAAAATACAAAGAGACTAACTCTAATATTGAACCAACAACAGAATTTTCATTCTTCTGTAGTAGAGCATCATTCCCTGGTATTGGTATTGAAACCGCTTCAATGACAAACGTTGCTCAACTGCCAACTGTCTTCCCATTAAGTATGTCATCTACACCTATTACTTTAACCTTTATGCTTGACAGCAATCATGAGATGTTATCTTTCTTTCATAATTGGATTCAAAGAGTTATGAATTATAGTACTAAGGATGGAATCTATGGTGCTATTGATCCTGACGGAATGGGTGGAATGTTACCTTACGAACTTGGATATAAAGACGAATACGCTTGTAGATTATCAATTAAACATTACTCTACAGAAACAATAGGACACAACGACAGATTTTACGAAGTAGTTTTAGATAATTGTTGGCCTTATCAAATAGCAGATATGACACTCGACTGGGCAACGAACGATCAATTTTTAACAGTAGACGTTACCTTTGCTTATGATAAAATACATTACTCTGGCGATAGAGAGGCTAATCCTTCTCGTAGATTAAAAGGTGGATTACTAGAGTCACTTTCAGAATTAGCAAGCTTCGTTGACATCACAAAACAAACAATTAAATCGGGTAAACCGACAAGCATACAAGATGCCATTAATAAATTAACTAGAGTTCGTAATTCATTCGATAATCTAGATAGTTTCTTTGGTGATAAAGCTTCGTCCGGTCAGGCTTCATCAAAGCCACCCAAAGAACCAAAAGGTTTGGGCCCGACAGCATAGAATTTATATTATAGGAGATATATTATGGCATTGCCAAAAATTGATATTCCAATTATGGAATTAACACTACCTTCAAACGGTGAAAGATTAAAATACAGACCATTTACTGTAAAAGAAGAAAAGATTCTTTTAGTAGCTCAAGAATCAGATGAAGCAACATCACAGATATTAGCAGCAAAACAAGTCGTTAACAACTGCTTAATTGATACTGACGTTGCTGACCTTGCAATGTTTGATCTTGAGTACGTAATACTTTATATCAGAGCTCGATCAGTTAACAATATGATTAACTTTTCAATACGAGACGAGGATACTGAAGAGCGTCATGATCTTGAGATTGACATTGATAAAGTACAGTTAGTAAGAGATCCAGAACATACTAACGAAATCTCAATAAATGATGAGTACACATTGTTCTTAAGATATCCTACCATTGATGAGTTTGCTAGGTTGAGTACACTCGACCCTGAAGATCCATTAACAGATTATATAATGTTAACGTCTTGTATTGACTACGTCGCATCTGAGGACGAGGTACACTACTTTAAAGAATATAGTAGAGAAGACATTGACGAATTTATGGATTCATTAGAAGCTAAATCAATTAAAGGTATTACAAGCTTCTTTGAAACGATGCCAAAATTAAGACATGAGGTTGAATATACTAATTCAGCTGGAACTGAAAAGACGTTTGTAGTAGAGGGAATGCAAAGTTTTTTTTCCTAGTGCTGAGCCATATCAGTCTACAAAATTATTATGAAATGATTTTTAGTATGGCACAGCACCATAAATATAGTATAAGTGAAATTGAGAGTATGCTACCTTATGAAAGAGATTTATATTTTCAAATGTTAGTTGAATATATAAAAGAACAAAACGATAAAGCGCGAGATGCGCAAACAGGATAATTAAATGTCACCAGACACTAAAGCTATAGTAGAACGATTAAAGGCGGAAGGACTCTTATTTAGAAATTCGGGTACGAACTCTATTAAGTCTGTGAAAGTTGAGTTGGGTAAATTCTCCGACGCGTTTAAAGCTATGTCTGGTAGTATGGAAGGTATTACTGGTACTATTCAGAACCAAACAAAACTTCAAGAACTGCAAGATGAAAGACAATTTAAACTTGATGATCTCAACGAAAAAGACCAAAAAGAATACATAGCGCAAGAGGCAGCCAATACTAAAAATAAACAGAAGCTTGACACTGCAAGACTAGCTCAAGACTTAAAAGCCTCCAAAGAAAGAGATAAGAAAGATTTTAAAATATTCGGCAAAGATGGTATATTTGCAAGTACTTTAAAAAGTACGTTTAATGTTTTAAAGAAAGCCTTATTCTTTGGTATAGTTGGAGCCATTGGTTATGAGGTATTAGCTGGTGCTATTGATGCGTTAGCACCTAAGCTTTTCGGAAAAGACGTTAATATGCCAACTTTGTTTGAAGGGTTTGCAAATGCAGGTACAGCATTGGGCAAACTCAGTATGACGGATTGGGATGGGTTTATAACAAACATAAAATACTTAGCTCAACCTATCGCTCAGTTAGGTCTTGGTTACGCTGCAGTTAAAGGTACTGCTGCTGTTGGTTCTGCGGCAGCCAGTGTTGCTGCTCAAGCGTTAACATTTTCTGCTCTTAAAAAGATGTTTACTCCTGGCGTTGAAGATGTTGGTGCTGGAATGACCAAAGCTGGTCTTACTAAAAAATTAGTAAGAGGTGGTATTGCTGGCCTAGTATTTAGTGGATTATATTCTGCAATAGATCCTGTTATGAACTTCATTCGTGGCAGAGATATGAGTAGTGAAGATATTGCTAGAACTGAAATACCAATTGGTATGCAAATAGGTGGTTTAGCTGGCGCTGCAACCATAGCTGCGTTGTTTATACCTGGTGGCCCACTTGTAATGGCAGCAGGTGGAGTAGCAGCGTTTATAATCGGTGGAGCTTTAAAGACTATCGATTATCTTAAAGACGATGATATGCTTCCAAATAAAATAGAAAAAGTAGCTGCAGCCGTTATTGATTCAAATAAAAAATTAGAAGAATTGTATACGATGCAAGAAGAAGCTATTAGACTAGGTGCTCCAACTCAAGAAATAGATAAACAAATAAGAAAACTTAAAAAGAAAATAGCCGAAGATAGAAAACGATTTAAAGAAACTTTCTTAGAATCATTAGCTGAAGAACAAGAATCAATTACCGAAGATAAAGCAGCAAAAGCTCACTTGCTTACACCAGAAGGTAAAGCGAACTTCTTAAAATTGAAGCAGACCAAAGGCAAAGCTAGAAGAAGGACGGATTTAGAGCTTGAACAACTGTATCTCGACGAAATTAAAGAGCTTGATGAAAATATTGCTTTAAATCAATCGCAAATGGATGCTACTGTCAAATATGGTAGAGAACAGATGCAAATGAATGCTGCCGACATGGGTGTAACTAGGTATCAAGGTAATATAGTAACTCGCGATCACCGTGAGGTAATTAGAGGACAAAACGAAGCTGTAAGAATCAAAGAAGCACGAGATACGAAATGGAATGCGTTTATTAAAGCATATCCTGAAGCTTCGCAATATAAAAACTTTACTGAAATGGCATTGGCCAGTGTTAAGAATAATAATTATGGTTTAGGTGGACTACCATCAATAACAACAATCAGTAACGCAGCTCCTGTTAACAACTATATAACAAATTCGATTGGTGGTGCTCAAAACGTAAGCTCTCTTGTGAATTCATATAATCAAGGCAGCATGTCTGGTGGTGTCTTTGTTGCGGCAGCTAATTAAAAAAGGGACTCCTAAGAATCCCTAATCAATTATAAAGTATGTCTTAGATATTCTAAGAGATTTTCAGGTGACGTTTCTCCGTAGGGATCTTCCTCGTAGTCATCACACATTCCAGGCTCTACAAACATCTGTTCAATAACTCCATCATTAACGATCATCGCATAACGCCAAGATCTCATGCCAAAACCAAGATTGTCTTTAGCAACAAGCATACCCATATTCTTTGTAAAATTACAGGATCCATCTGGTATAAACTCGATGTTGGGTGCTCTTTGATCTTCTGCCCATGCATTCATTACAAATGCGTCATTACATGATATACAATAAATTTTATCAATACCCAAGTTCGTAAAATCCTCGTGTAGGGCTTGATACCCTGGTACTTGCATATTCGAACATGTTGGTGTGAATGCACCAGGTAATGAGAATGCTACTACTCTTTTACCTTTGAATAAATCATCGGTAGTTAAGTTTACCCATTCAAATTGATCGTCTACGCGTTGGCGAGTTTTAAAGTTTTCTTGTGGTACTAATTCTTGTCTGTATTCTTGTGTCATAATATATTCCTTATAAAGTGGGGGAACATTGCGCTCCCCCGTAAAAAGTTACTCTGTTAAGAACTCCTTCTTATTATCAATTTTAATTTTTTGAGGTCTCTTTTCCTCTGGAATAATACGCTCGAGTCCTATAGTCAAAAGACCATTCTTAAAGCTAGCTCCAAGAACTTCGATGTCGTCTGCTAAAGTAAAGCTTCGCGTAAATTTCCTTTTAGAAATACCCTTATGAACATATTGCCCAGTGTCTTCTACTGTCTCATATGTAGAGCTAATAGAGAGTTGATTCTCTTTAACTTCGATATCGACATCAGATTCATCTAGACCAGCAAGTGCAAGCTCAATTGTAAAATTAAGTTCGCCTTTGTCTACTTTGATGTTATAAGGCGGAAAGCCTTGTGCGCCATTTCTGGCTGGGTGGTTTTCTATTTCTACTAAGCGATCGATGATTCGATCAAACCCCACAGTGAATGGGGAAAGGTTGTGTATATTTAATCCAGTCATGTTGTTCTCCTATTAAGCAAGATATTGTTATACTAATTTGGTGGCCATTAGCTCACCGGTTATGTAGACCGATTATTCGTATCTACAAATTTATTTATTCAGTTTCTGCGTGCGCCTTTATAAATTGTTTAATATAATTTCGCAGTTCTCTTGATGCTGTTGTATCATCATCTTTACAGAGCTGAATGAATTCTTTTTTCTGCTCTTTATTGATTTTTATTAGCAGTGTGTCATCTTTTATCATAATTTGTCACCTTTTTGTCACGTAGTTGTAACATGTTTGTATAAATAATAGTATATACAATATATTTATTATATTAACACAGGAGAAATACAATGGCAATATTATATAAAAAATTCGATAAAATGATGAAATCAGGTGGTTTAATCCGAGTCATCAACAAAACTTTCTAACCAGTACTACCTATACCACCCTCTCTATCAGTTTTCTGTGATGGTGGTGTACTAATAACAGTCATCTCTATTTGTTTTACAGGCTCAATAATACATTGAGCAAGTCGCTCACCATGTTGAATACGCGTCAAACTATCAGATATGTTGTGAACTAAAATATGAGTTTCATCAACATAATCAGAATCTATAATACCTACACCATTACTAAGTGCTAAACCTTTTTTAGCTGCTATACTACTGCGTATGTACATTTTCATTACATAATCCTCTGGGATATCAAATATCAAACCAGTCGGAACCATGACTCTTTGGCCAGGGTGTATTAAGAAAGCAGCTGCTCCTTCGATATCTTTAGTTAAAACTTCTATTTTCCTATTAACAGAATTATAAGCTTTAATCTTATCACCTTTTTGAAATGCAGCGGAAACGTCGAAGCATGCACTGCCTCGAGTCGCGTACGAAGGTAAGATTGCAATATCTTTTGTCTTGTAAACATTCATCATTATATACCCACTATTATATCATAAAATTAAATTTATGTCAACTACTTTTTTCCGTTTCCTATGTTGTATTTGACAGTCAGTTCCCAATCATCTTTTTCTTTATAAGAGATAATCTTAATCTGATTCAATGAAGCAAGAGGATCTTTTGTTTTGTTAGGATCAACGATCTTTACAAGTTCCCATTCTTCAAGTAAGTTTACAATTGTGTTTCGTCTAGCATGATCTTCATCAGTAAACGTGTTGTGCTTGCCGTCGAGTATAAACAATTCTTTAAAATGTAGAATTGAGTAGCGACCCTTCTTATGCAAGATGTGACAGGACTGAAATAGTTTCTTGTCTTTACGACTTGAAATACCAATCCTTGTTAAAGTCTCCTTAATCTTAAGAAAACTGTCGGGTGTCGGAAGAGTTACTTCAACGCCAACACCTCTAAAAATATCTTCTTGTTCCATGATACATATTCACCTGTTTAATTATTAGTGGCCATGGTATATAACCATATAGTTCTTATTTATTTTTTTAAGAACTTAGCCACCGGTAATGAGGCGATCGTGCACACTTTTCAACTGTTCCTTGTTCAATACCTTAAAGTATTGTTTAGCAACTGTTCTATTGCACTGGTAAACTTCTTGGATAGCATCAAGATCAACGTCCTTAGTAGCCTTGGGCCACTTGGAAAATCTTTTGCGTTTTCGTAATACTGCACGGTAGTAATCAAATTGTGCACCAGGAAACAGTTCGTGTCTCTGATTCATTTCATTAGCGTGTAGTATAGTATCTTCGAAGTTAGTAAAACCGCGGTTTACAATATAAGCGTTATATTGCTTTTCAATTAGTTCTGGATTGTCTCCATCTCTTATGAGATCTACTTTACTGAAAGAAGCAGCATTCATAAAATCAAATGGATTTAAGTCACCCTTAGCCATTTTGTATTTCCTCTATTCCTATGAGTATCTCATTAAATTCTTTGGCGCAGTTTGCGCACATCTTAACTTCCGCTTCACCATCTGATGCTTGGTACTTTAGAGTGTATTCTTCACCTCCTTCAATACGCTCACTACAGTTAAAGCATGGGACAGTTCTGCGAAAGTCAATCTTCATTTAAGAGTACTCTGATTCGATCATAACTTCGGTTAAGAAGGCAACCATGTTGACCTCTTGGTCCGCTACAAAGTTTGCTTTGTACATATAATCTGCTAGAGTAACTACAAACCCTGGTTGAGTCTTAAACTCTACGCGTTCTTGCATCATGTCATAGACACGTCTGAACATCTCGTTCATGTCTTGATCTGAGTTAGATGCAACCCATTTACGCATATTAGTAAAGTCTTTAGCTTTGAGTAGGTTGAATAACTCATCCATACTCTCTTGCTTGAGATTTACAAAGATACCTTCGTCGATCTTACCTGAAGCTGCATACGATTGTAGTTCAGTTAATACACGACGGAAGTCAGGGAAATGTTTTTCGATAACTTTTGCAACGACCTTCTTATCGTAATCTACATTCTCATTATCGAGTATGGCAATAACGCGTTTGAAGAATTGCATTGCTAGTTGAGGTCGTTCAGTTTGTTCAATAGAGAAGTCAACTTCAGAGAGTCGAGATCTTAATGGACCAATAATTCTATTCTTGAAATTACAAGTAAAGATAAACCCACAGTTAGCAGAATATTCTTCAATGAAGTTACGTAAAGCTGGTTGAACAGAAGTTGCATTTAGATAGTCTGCTTCGTCAAAGATAACATATTTACGACCACCTGTAAGAGATACAGAGGATGCATATGTAGAGATTTCATATCGAAGAGTGTCGATATTCACATTAAGGGAACCGTTTTTAACGATATAGTCACAGCCCATTTCATCGAGCATGGCTTTAGCGATCGTAGTTTTACCTACTCCTGGTCCACCGGTTAGTAATAAGTTTGGTACGTTTTTGTCATTTACAAATTTGCGAAACGTATTTTTCATTGTCTCGGGTAAGATTGTGTCTTCGATATTTTGAGGACGGTACTTTTCTACCCATAGGACTTCATTTGTTTTGTGTTGCATAGATCACCTTGATACATAATATAATAAATTGAGGGGCGGGGACAAGCGGTTAAACTGTGTCCCCTATTCTCGAGAAAGGTTGGTAATCTTTTAATCAATTACCTTGTCAGCCAGTTCACCACCGACTGGTGCAGCTACAGCCACTTCACCGTCCGCACCTTGTGGCGCTTCTTGTTGTGGCATGTTCTGTCTTAGATAAGCTTCAAGCTTATTCCTTAACATTCCTACACCGGCCAATTCTTGACCTTGAAACCCGCCTCTTGTTGATACTACATCAATAAGTTGCAGGATCGTTGACAAATCGTTCATGTTAATAACGACCTGTTCTTCTTGCTGTTGGCCACCGAAGTTGCCATCTTGTACATTATTCATAATGTTATCCTTTATTATAAGTCGACTTTGAATCTATCGCCACAAAATATGTGACATCCTTACCCTTGAATTCAGAGATACCCTTTGAACAAATGGTAACTTTGTAATCCATTGGCATAAGTTTCAAGTTATCAGTTTTAATGATCACCTTGAACTCATCGTCAGTGTTTCCGATTTCAACGCCAAAGTCATCTGCGTTATCGTTTGCACTGTCGATTGCTTTCAGATAACACTTGCCGCTTTCGCCAACAAATGCGATTTCTGAAAATTGTAGAACACCTGCTGCTTTCAGTACTGAAGAAAGATCACTTTCTGTTACATCTACAACAACGTCTTCCGACGGTATATTTATATCTTTTTCAGGCGGTGTGTGAATCATTGATATATCTGCGTAGATATATTTGGTTCGTCTCTTGCCTTCTGAGATAATAAAATACTTATCACCAAACTCTACGTCTGGATCTTTATATAAGCTTAGGATTGACAAGAATCTAGATAAGTCATATACACAAGCTTCACTTGGTATCTCATCTTGGATTTGGGCAATCGCAATAAGCGTTTTTTCTGGAGTAATTGTCTTGAGAACATTACCGGGTTTCATCAAGATAGACTTGTTGATTGCAGTAAAGCTCTTGAGAACACTCAAGGTTTCGTTAGAAAATTTCATAATATAGGTTTTCTCCTGGTTAAATTTAAAGTATAATTATAACACACTTTAGCTTATTTGTCAACTGTTTTGTACGACTTTTTATTAGAAGTCGAGTCTGCAGTTGCGGTTACACCAAGCTCTGCTATAGAGCCCATTCCGCCTTGGAATATGTGGGTGCCAACATGGTTTAGGTGCATCCAAGGACACATCCATACCTTTAAGCCAGCATCACGAGCTTTATGACAGAAGAAGTAATCTTCTGATAAGTAGCGCCTGGATTCGGGGTCGATAACACAATCAAAGAAAGCTGTAATCTCTCTTGTGCCATCAAATTGTTCTGTTCTTGCGTGGTCTGGTAAGTAGGATAACTCAGGATAAGCATCACGATATTTCTCAAATGCTTCTCTACTGATTAACATAAACCCAGTTCCTGCTTCTTGTACTTCAACTGGTTCACTTAACTTAAATTGCTTCATTCCTTTTACAGGATTAAATACAAAGTCTGATGTAAACCGTGCTAATTCAAATGGATCATCATCACTCTTGCCCATTTGAGCTGCCTTAGCAACCTTTTCCCAAGCAATTGTTTTCTTAGGATAAGGACCAGTAACAATAGGATATTCTTCTGGATTTTGTAAATGGATACCAAGTAATGCAAGCGCGTCTTTTGGATTAAACGCGATATCAGCATCAATGAATAATAAATGACTACAATCAGATCTTAAAAATTCATCTGCTATATAGTTACGAGCTCTTTGTACAAGGCTCTCATTAAATAAGAAGTAGTACTTTAAAGTAATACCATGAGCTGCACATAACATGCTCAAGTCATTCGTTGCTTTAGTGTATAAACCAGTTGCTTGGCCACCATACATTGGTGTACCTACAAATATTTTATGTTTTCTTAGTTCTTCTGTTTTGATTTCAATCTTCATTAGATTTGCTCCATGTCATTTTCAGCTCGAGCGATCGCTTGAAGTCTAAGCACATCTGCTAATACATCCCAAGAACTATCATGTTGTTTAAATGCTCTTTCCCATAGTTTATCATCAGCGATCGGGCAGAAACCGTTTTTTGTGTCAAAATTAAATTTGGCATCAATATAAGTCCGCATGTCACGAACCATATAATATTTTAGATAAGTATTAAGATGGTTGCCTCTTTTTTGGCTATCAAAAAGTCTTGTCAAGATTACAGGATCAAAAGCATTACCTCTTGTCCACCAGTGACCAATATTCTCATCAACAACTAGATTATGAAAGTTAGATACAAACTCTTTAACAGTCAAGTCTTGCTGTGTTGGTTTGACACGAGCACGTACTTCTTTATCTTGCTTAGACCAAAATTCTAAAACAGAATCTTCGATCTTATATCCATAGTCTTTTACTTGCTCTTGTACATTAAGCTTAAACCTACGAGTCTTGCTGATATCTTTTAAGCCATAAGGGTTTTGTGTAAACTCATCCCAATCAAAGATCATTACTGAACAGTCAACGACTGCACACGTAGTTGGGTCAACACCCATTGTTTCAAAATCAAGTACTAAATTTTTCTTCATGTCATAAACTCTGTAATATCAACTGTTGATGTAGTCTCTCGTATTCTTTGAGACATATTGTCTTGGTACATGAATGAAGCATCTTCCATAGGAAGTTTGCGCTCGATCGCTGCTTTGACTTGAGTAGCCATATCTCTAGCAGTATTGAACGGAACATTTTGACAAATGTGATTGACGCTTTTCTCAGGATCAAGTAATTCATAATCTTGTGGAAGACCCATGATGGTCATGGCTTCTCTATAGTTTATATATCTATCTTCTACAGGGTGAGTCAGAACGTGAGGCATATGTACAACGAATGCACCAATATGTTTGACAGGAATAATTGTTCCTCGCCACATTACACCTTTACCTGACTTAAGCTTTTCGTATCGTCTTAAACACTTTGCAGCTTCTCTTTCAAGGCCTTGAGCAGCCATATATTCAGATAGCTCTTTGTAGTTGCATTGTCCTTTATAATCACCAAGGATCATTTCACTTTCAACATTAAAAGAAGGCTTTGTGAAAGTTTCATCTTCTCTTAACTCTTTTGCAAACTCTGCGTGAGTCATTCCGCCTTTGATTTCTTCTAAGAAGTACTTATAGTAAGGATCATCAACAGATGGAATCTTAGAGTTAATTGTTTCTGTTTGGAAATTACTTTTATTCTCCATCAGTAATTGAGCGATCGTTGGATGTTCTTTTTTGAAGTAATTAAATACAGGAACTTTATTCTTAAAGTAATCTCTTTTCCAAAAGAAGTAGAATGATCGTCTTCGTATCTGCGGAGTACCATGTAATAATGTCTTCGTAGTATAGATGGTCATATTATAACCAGCTTCATTGGCAGTTTTAAGAAGTTTCTTTCTCATAAATGCGCCGACGTTGGTTGCCAAAGCAGGAGCATTCTCACCCCATAATACTTTAGGACCAATCTCATTCAATACAAACTTAGTTGATTTTTCCATCCATTGGTTATTTGGATTGTCTTCACCGTAAGAACTGTGATAACTACTTAAGCCTGCACAAGGACATACTGATGAAACAACATCAACTTTCTTGTAACGCTTAGGTGCATTATCTCCATCAATAATATGGTAAGGTACGTCGACACCTTGTTGTGCATAATGATTTCTTAGATGTTTCTCATTACCTTCAAATCCGCTATAAGTCATCATATATTCTGGAGTGACTCCGTAAGCATCATCTGAAGCTAATACCTCACCACCGATCAGTGGTATAATTGCTGCGTGTTTCATTGTACTATTGCCTCTAATTCTTGCTGTTGTACTCTTTTATCGAGTGGATGGTTATCGTACAAACATTCTTTTTGATCTTTACCAAGTTTGGTTAGCTCTTCGAGTGACATATTCTCAACACTCGCTAGTGTATTACCTACATAAGCTTCACCATAGATGGCACCTTCTTTATCTGAACATACTAGGACAGACTCTACATCAGCTACTTGCTGAACACGAGATCTCCACCAAGCTGAACCAGCATGATAATACTCTGGCATCATACAACCCCAGTTTTCATTATAGATTCTGCACATCTCAGGCTCTTTAACACGGAATGTTTCGATACCTTTAGTAAGTTTAGTTTCTCGTCTTGGGCCAAAGTTTAAAACATCCCATGTTGGTGTTTGTTTATTGAACCAAGGCATTGTTTTACTTTGAACGATAGATGAGAATACCCAACGCATTTTCTTTTCATCGGGTGGAAGAATGATTGGCTCATCATCAAAGAATGATAAGATACCAGGATCTTCACCATAGTTATTCTCTGGTCTACGATTTAAATTGTAAGGATTAGGATTGTAATTGATGATATCACCTTTGTAACCAATCTTAAATAGATCGTTGTCACCACCTGCAAAGGTACAAAGAATTAACGGATTTGTTTTTCTGTTAATGATTTCACAACCTTCAATGAATGTATCAATATGATCACCAAGCTTTTCGAGTTTAGTATCACCTTTGTAAAGATCAGCCAGGTATTTGTTTGTTCCATATTCAAGGAACGGCTTACCAGTTTCTTTCCATTCTCTAAGGTTCTCTTGGTATAGTTTAAACGATACAAATACTTCGCGTACTTGCCAATCATCGTTTCCAAGAAGCGCGTCAGGTCTTGCTTTGAGTGCATACAGCGCGTCAAAAGCGTGGTGACTGAAAGATTTTACAGATGAGAGGTACACAATAACTTTATCATAGGCAGTTAGATTCTCACCAATACTCACAGGTCTTTGCTCAATCTCGTGTCCCATAGCTTCGAGGCATCGGATAAGCGAATAGTGTGAATTAAGGATCTTGAGTTCTTTACCTAGAAAATAATCACGTGTACATTGCTCTTTGTTAAAGCCAGTGATTAAGATTTTCATTCAATTTCTCCATAATTATCAAAAGAAGCTACTCAGGGAAGCTTCGTCATTATTATCTATTATAACACATTCTATAGTTTTTGTCAACACTTTTTCAATGTTTTTCTTCCAAGCCCATAAGCTGTGTTTTGCTTTGGTCCTTTCAGAGATGTCTTGTCTCTCTGTAAAGGTTAACTTGTTTAAAGATCGAACAATATCAGCAAGGTCTTCGCCTTTAATAGTTGATCGTACTTTGATTATATCTTTATTTATGACCGGGATCGACTCGGATGCATGGGAGTCAGTTGTGTTCGTTACAAGTATAGTAGGTAGACCATGAGCAAGTGCTTCAAGAGCAGTAATACCCCAAGTCTCTACAGGACATGTTGACACATAGCAACCAGCTTGAGCCATATAAGTCATAACTTGATCGTAAGGTAAGTTACGCAATACTTCGTTTGGACGTTCCCATTTGGTATTGTCTTCGTAGTATTTAAGATGTTCACCATACAATAATTCAGATACGTGAGATGTCAATACGATATTATGTAATCCAGAGCCGTCAAGTTTCTTGGGCATCCAAAATGGATTTTTTGTTTTATCTGTACGACCGATCGTCACTGCATCATAAGTTTTTTCAAGTACCTTCTCATCACCACTACAAAAGGCTGAATTAATAAAATCGACAATAGGCAATGGTTTCTTTTCTATTCGTTGACTTAATTTATCCATACCGAGATGTTGATGTTTAGATACAAACGCAACTACTCCACCCTTTTCTTGGAACTCATGCATTTGTTGCATATGACCAATTTTAGAAATACCACCAGCAGCGGTATGACTAATCCATAATATAGGTGTATTAGTTTTTGCTTGTAATCTAGTAGTAAGTGGTGCGTTATCATAATTTACAATAACAACATCTGGTGAGTAAGTATCAATAGCAGCAGTGATTTTATCAGTCACTCTACGCTTCTTTCGATCTTCATCTGTAAAATGTACAGGTATCACATCGTCAAAATTTTGATAAATTAACTGTGCGAAACGCTCTACACCACCAATAACAACAGAGTCTGTAATCTCAATATTGTTTCTTGTAAAGTATGGTAGAAGTATTCTCATTGTTCAGGTAGTTCTCACTGGTACATTATAAAGGTGTGTTTATATATTATATTATTTATGAAGTTCTAACACCGTAGGTCCTTGTAGGAACTCTGTGGTGACTCCAGCTTCAAGAAATAGATTAAAAGATTTAGAAAATGAAGCGACCCATTTCTCTGGAATTTCTCCAGCAGTTGCCATTACAACTCTTTTAACACCAACTTGAATGATCCCTCTTGCACAATCGTTGCACACAGGTAATCCCCAAACATAAATGGTAGAATCTTTTAAAGAGATACCATTGTATGTAGCGTTATAGATAGCATTCATTTCTGCGTGAATTACTGTTTCGTATTTCACTTCTTTATCTTCGTATCTCTCTGGTGTGTCGGCTATTCCTTTTGGGAAACCGTTATAACCAGTAGCTAATACTCTACGTTCGTCGTTTACAATCACTGCGCCAATCTGTGTACTTGGATCTTTTGACCAAGTAGCTACTTCTCTAGCTAGTCTTGTAAATCTTTGGTCCCATTTATTTACCTGCATTAATTAACGCCTCAACTTGGTCAAAGTGTCTTTCGTATACATGAAAGTTGGTTGCTGTCCAGATTAGATCACCTGCTTCAATGTCTAGATCTTCAGCGAGTTGTGATTGAACATACTTAGCCCAAGCGTAATCATTGTTATAACCGAAGACAGCATCATTAGATCGCATCACATAGTGTGAGATAAGTTTATTATCTCGGATCATAAATGTATTACTGAAAGTACACATAAAGTCGTTCATACCATCACGGCTGAAGTCAAGATGCATACTTGGTCGGTTATAAATCATTGAAGCACGACGGCTATTAGGATTAGATTTTAACTCACGAAGTACGTGTTTATACTGATGGCCATTCTCTTCTGAATAGATACACCAACCATAATTTGAATTGATCTTACCTTCATCAGAAGATATATCTTTCCATATTTGTGGTGTCTCTCCAGGAATGTCGTCAACATATAACGATTCTGATTTGTACCAATCTAATTCACGTTCAATATACTTATACGCAGGTTTACGAATTACGTAGTCTTCATCGGCAAGAAACGATTCACCAAAGACTTCGATAGTTTTTGCACCAGTACGATCAACAGTATAATCTTCAAGAAGATACTTGTTCATAATGATGTTACGAATGTCTTGGACTTGTTTCATTAGATAGATTCCAGTAATGCTTCCATGTCTTCAACTTCAGTTACTACTGAACTGATGTTCTGCCTGTGAAATACTCTTGCAGCTTTACGTAGTGTTCCCTTTGGAATATCTACATCTTCTGCCAAAGCTTCGATAGCGTCTTTTTGGAAAGAGCGTTCACCTTCGATTCTAACAAATGAATTGCTGATCTCTTCGAATGCTCCACGGATGCGTTTTCTGTCTTCTTCGCTTGAAGGTATAATAATGTTACTCATGATATAGTCCTGTTAAATACGTCTTTAGTTGAATCCTGACCTTTAATACCTTGACGACAGTAAGAGACAAAGAAACTAGAATAGTTAATTAAGTCTTTAGCTGAGTCTTCAAGGGACTCAAAGTTAGGATCGTAATCGTCCGACTGCATCGCTTCCATAACTGATTTCATACGTAGCATTTTTGCATGCATGATATCATGTATAGTTGTGATTCCGTTAGGATAGTAGTCGGCTTGCTGAACAGTCGAGTTTGGATTTTGATAATCTCTCGACTTTTTCAATTGTAGGTCAACGCACTCTTGCAGTACATCAACCGAAACTGGGTTAACCTGTTTGGTCATAGCTTGCTCCATAATAAAAATATATTATAACACATCTAAATGTGTTTGTCAACCCTTTTTTAAACAACTTTAGGTGGGATTGGTGCTGCGAAAGACTTCTGAATGTTTGCTAGCTTGTCTTCTGCTTCTGCTAGTTTAGCTAGTTCACCGTCGATTGTTTCAACAGTACCTGGATGTTCTGCCACACCAACGTGTGATTCTAATAGAACTTCAATGTTAACTTTTGCTTCTGCAATAGATGCGTTGTACCTAGCGATTAAAGCTGCTAGGATATTTTCTCTCAAATTTTTCATAATATAATCTCCTATAAGTCTGAGAATTTACCATGGTTACCTTCGTGAGAGGGTGGATACCATGATTCTGGTTTAACGAGGTCTGGCACACCGAGTGGATTTGGTCTGCTTGGTTTTTCACCAACCTCTTTGTTCATATTTGCTTTGAGTACTTCGTCCCAAGCTTTGTAAGGATTGACACCGTAAGCATCAAGCGTACCAATAGCCACAACACATAGATCAATTAAACCATCTACGATTTCTTCTGGATCATTTTCTGCTACAGCTTTACGTGTTTCTCCTAGTTCTTCTTCTAAAAATTTAATTCTAAAATCTAAGAACTCTTTAAGTTTTTCAGGATTAGCTTCAACCCATTGTCTTGTAAGATATTTACTTTGCATTAAGTGTATATCTTCTACCCAATTTTTACTCATACTAATTCTCTCAATTCAGTAAATCCACCGATGTTTTCACCTTCCATTGTTATTTGTGGGAAAGTCCTTGCACCAGGGAACATTTCAAAAAATTCGTCTTGCAAGTAATCTAGACCAAGGCTTAGGTATTCGTACTCTAAGCCTTTCTGTTCACATAACTGCTTAGCCATATTACAATAGCCACAATTATCTTTTCCGTATATCTTTATCATATTAACTTAAGTCCACCACTTTCAGGCATCATAATACCCGTGGTTGCTTCAATTACTTGCTTCTTAAGCTCATCTGCAGGTTCAGTAACAAACATAACATGTTGTTCACCAATTGCGATGGGCACTCTTTTTGCATAAGGTACGAAAGGAACCATTCCAATTTTACCTTCACCTGCCGGCACTAGTAAGATTCCATCCGTTAAGGTATAGAATCCTTTGTCATAAACGACTTTAGCTACAACTTCTTCACCAGTTGATAGCCTTACGATTTGTATATCATTCATACTTTTCTCCATTTGTGGGTTATATTATAACACATTTGAATCCATTTGTCAACCGAAAAATGAGTCAAGTGTATCTTGTTTTTCTGCAGTCCAGCCGAGTGGTGAAATAATGTTTTCAATAGGGCTTAGGAATACTTTGTTAAATTGTGTTTCGTAGTCAATGTATTGCTCTAGTCCAAGCTCTTTGGGTAAGAAGTTTGGAAATGAGATCACATTTTCTTTGATAGGGTTTGGTACTTTAAGATAAACGAATTTGATCTTGTCACCACCTTGAATAGGTTCGTATCGTTTAGTAAGATTACTTTCTTTCAGATAGTGGTTAAATAAGATACAGCCACGTACGTGTATGGGACAACCTTTATTATAAAGATTAGTTCTGTTTTGATATTTAGAAATACTATCAGTACCAGAGTTTTTAGCAACGTCTTGCGCTGGCATCTTAAAGAACTCTTGTTTAAAGTTACCAATAAACTGTTGTGTCTGCTCTTCACCTTCGTTTAGAATCACGCTGAAGATCTCACGCATTTTATCACGGCAGACTTCAGGTGTGCTTGATCGTACAGACTCAAGTCCTGTTACACTGATCTTTGGCTTTTCGTAATGAACACCTTCTGAGTTGAGAGTATTCAGTATGTAACGTTTCTTAGCAATAAAGATTGCTCGATCGTTAATCTTCTCTCGTTTCATTACCATGGCATTACGATAGGCACCCATGTCAGATGCAAGTTGTTCGTAACCATCTTCGATGATTTGTTCGATCTTAGTCTTGCAGACTTTATCTAGGAACTCTTCTCCTGTCTTACGATCAATGTCTGTAGTACCATAGACCTTTTCAATCAGTGAAGCGAAGTCAACATAGATTGAGTCAGTGTCAATATAGATGATATAGTCATGGTCTTTTGTTTTGAGTACCTTGTTGAGATATTCGTTAACAGACTTTTGAGCATATCGAATAGAGAGTTGACCAGACGTTGTAATAGCTTCTGCCATTTCTCCAATATAATATAAGAAGTAGATGTTTGCTGTAGCTCCGTAGAGTGAGTTCATCGAAATCTTAATAGACATTTGAGAATTGTGTAATTGGTTAGCTTCTGTTTTAAGCTTACGCTTTTCAGTTGGGTCTGTTTCAACCTCAAGTTGTTGTTCAACTGCAAGCATCTGCTTTTTGATAAGAGCACGTTCGTCGTAGTACTCTTGAATGATGCCTGGGATAATACCAACTTTTTCATTACTGAAACATACACCATTAGCACCAACCGACATACCATTATTGTTTTTAAACTTACCATCAAGTACCATGTCTTGAGTTACATACTCACGTTCATCTGGCATATAAGTTTCAGGTGACATGTTGTATTGTAACATTAAGTGAGGATACAGTGAGTTCAAGTCAAACGATACAACCCATGGATACATACCAGGTTTTGGATCTTTAACGTAACCACCTACGAGTTCTTTACCTCGCATACCAGGTGACTCTTTGATTGGTGGAACAATCTTATCTTTCATCAATCGTCTGTAGATAATAGATTCCCATATACCAACAGTACCGAAAGCGTCTTGGTAGTTTACACCACCACCATAAGCAACAGTCATAACAAGAGCAAGTAGAGATGTTTCATCTTCAAGTCGTTGTATAAGCTGTGTGTCTTTTAAGTTATAGTCGAGATATAGTTGTGGGTTCTTTTCGTATAAGTCGTTGAGGTTACCATATTCAGAATAGTCAAGTTTCTTTTCACCAAGAACAACATATGCAATATGGTCAAGTTTAAATGATTCTTGAGGACCATACTTGTAACCGAACTTCTTGAAACAATCCATGTAGTCAATAACAGAAACACCCGAGATATTGTAAGAAGATTGCATCTTACCAAAGAACTCTCTGCTGAATCGTTTAACGTTTTTCCAAGGACTGAGTCGAGCTGCAACATCGTCACCCATTAAGTTTGTAATACGAGTTATAAGATACTGGATATCAAAGTATTGAACGTTCCAACCAGTAACAATGTCAGGATATTCTGCTACCCATAACTCTATGAACCTTCGTAGTAATTGCTCTTCACTTTCAAATTTAATAAAGACAATGTCGTCTGGATCAATACCAGTAACAGTTTGTGTCTTATCGTAGTCTTTGCGACCAAGTAGGAAGTACTTACTGCTCTTAGAAGATTTATAAGCGATCGATGTGATTTCTTTATCTGCATATTCAACATTGGGATAGCCATCAGCGATATCAACCTCGATATCAAATGATACGATATTAACATCTTTGATATCATATTTGATATCATCAGGATAGCTTTCTTGTATGAATTGAGTGATATAGTTTGTGTTACCATAGATCTTCATGTTGGAAACACCTTTGTATTCCTCGATGAAGTCTTTGCTTTCAGCCATGGAACCGAACTGGTGCGGACTGATTTTGCTGTTACCTTTGAGAGGGGTAAATCCCTCTTCTCCTGCTTTGTTACTGCTTAGATAGAGCGTTGGCTTGTATGGAACTTTGTACGAGAAACGTTTACCGTTTTCATAACCACGCCATAGAATGTTTTTGCCATATCGCTCGACTGAAGTGTAGAATGATGTCATCATATTTTTCCATATTGTAAGGGTATATTATATCACAGTTGTAGGTCATTGTCAACCTTTTTATACAATCTCACTGAAGTTTTTCACCTTCGCAAATGTGATAGAAGTATCAAACTTCTCGGCGAACTGATCGCCTCTGTGTGATATAACAAATACGTTATCATCAGCATTCAGACTGTGTAACGTTTCAATTAAACTCTCGATACCTACACCGTCAAGTGCACCATCAAGTGTTTCGTCAAGTATCAGAAGGTTGGTAGATACTGAATTACGTAGCTTAGCGACTGATCGCCATGTTAACATAATTGCAAGTGTGATACGTAACTTCTCACCTTCTGAGAAAGAAGCATAAGAGAACTTATCTCTGAAACGTGATTTGATAATCTCATTAAAGTTCTCATCGAGTTGGAAGTCAACAAAGAGATCAAACGCAGCCAAGTACTTGTTGATAAGCTTGTTCATAACGGGAATATACTGACTGATGATACGTGCTTTGATGCCACCATCTTGTAGTATAGTACGAACAACATTCAATATCTCACGCTCTTCAAGCAGTTCTGTACGTTCTTTAGTTTTCTTCTCAATGGACTCTTCAAGCTTTTGCAGCTTAGATGTGTCAACTTCTTCAACCTCTTTTTGTGCAGCATCAAGTTCGCCTTTCATAGAACGTAAAGCGTTCTTAGACATTTTGATTTCAGCACGATATTCTGAGATCTTAAAGTTTACTTGTTGTATTTGTTCTTCAATTTTAGATATTGAGTTCAGTCTTGTCTGGTGCTTTTTAATAGTACTAGCTATGTTAACTAAACCTTGTTCTATATCTGATTTGAGTTTGTTCTTTTCATTGATTTGATCAGATTTAAAGTCGTGAGCAATACCTTGTTTACACGTTGGACAGTCGTCGTTGTGTTCATAGAACGATAGTTCTTTTTCAAATGTTATTCTGTTTCTTTCGAGTTCGGCTCTTTGTTCAGTCGCTTCAGTAAACTTTTGTTTCTCATCAGGCTTATCAGAGATATCATCATAGAGTACTTTAATAATCTCATCTTGAGTATCAATAAGATTATTCTTACCTTCTACAGTTTCAATCTCTACTCCCATACGCTCTTTGATTTTGGATACTTCTGTTTCCTTAATCTTACGTATTTCGTTATTGTTTTCTTTGGCGCTGTCAATTTTGTTTTCGATGATCTCAATCTTATAAGCATTGTCATTGATATCATCTTTGTTTTCGTTCATACTATTCTTAGCAAGTATACCCATAGTACTAAACACTTGGATATCAAGTAAGTCTTCGATAATAATACGACGCTGACCTGCATTGAGTTCCATAAAAGGAATATAGGTAGCTGAACCCAATACAACAATTTGATTGAATGATCTATAATTAATTCCAAGGATAGATTGCTCTAAGAATTCTTGGTAATCTTTCTTAGCAGCGTCTTGGTTAATCATTAGACCATCTTTCCATATTTCAAATATAGCTGGTCTCATACCTCTACGAATCATATAGTTGTTACCACCAGCTGTAAAGTATAACTCAACCAATAACTCTTTAGTATTGATTGTATTAATCAGCTGCACTTTATTGATCTTACGGAAAGGTCTATCGTATAAACCATAAACAATAGCGTCAAGTAGTGTAGATTTACCAGCACCGTTAGTACCACTCACAAGAGTAGTTGGTTTGTCATTAAAGTTGATCGTTGTAAACGTATTTCCTGTTGATAAAATATTCTTATACTTTATCTGCTTGAATGTAATTCTCATTATAAACTAAGGGCCTCATGATATAGGTCGTCGATAACTTGTTTTACTCGTGATTTATCAACTTGGGTTTCTATGCTATCTATATATTGATGAAGGATCTCACCAGTATCTTTTGTCTCGTCAAGTATCTCGTCGACACCAGCACCTTCCAAGTTTAAATTATCATCGATTGCTTTTACATCGACTGCACCACATTCACTCATACGACTCATAAAGAGATCATACAAATACGCGTTGGTGCGATTTTTAACTATGACTTTAACAAATGTATCTTTATAGCGATCAACGTCAAAATTAGCTACGTCATCTACTGTCCAGTCTGAATCGTCATAATCTATTTTATAGAACACTTTGTTAGGATTTTCATACTTAGTCATAGTACGATCTTCAGTATCAAATACGTGGAACCCACGACTGCCATTATAATCTGACCATGTCATTTCATAAGGAGCTCCGAGATATTCGATGTTACCATACCGTGATGGATGGTGGAAGTGACCAGAGTAAACATCTTCAAAGTTCTTAAATACATTCATCTCAGTACCGTGAGTACATGGTACTCCTTTAAGCATCTCAAAGCCTTTGACTTCAAGGTGACCCATTACAACATCAGCTTTGCTTTCAGCTAACATCTTATGGTTGTACTCTGCATTCTCTTTATTAATCCAAGGAAGCATTAAGAATGTAGTAGAACCTAACGTAACGTGTTCTGCTTTATCTTCATATAAATTAAATTGTTTGAAATCATTAAGTAGTAAGCTCATACTATTGATTTCATTTGTGTTCGTATAATAGATATCGTGGTTACCAATAAGACAATGAAAATCAATATCACGATCAGCTAGATTTTGGAAAAAGAATTCTCTACACCTTTGTAGACTAACAAAGTTTACATACTTACGTCTATCAAAAGTATCACCAAGATCAAATACTGTTGTGATATTATGTTCATCAATGTAAGGAAAGAATACTTCCTCAAAGAATTTTCGTTGTACTTCATGGAATACACGGCTGTCTCCTCTTGCACCGAAATGTAGATCAGTGACGATTGCAATTTTCATATTAGTCCTTTTGAGCAGACTGAGCTTGGTTAATTGCTGCTTGCGCTTTGTGCATGTACTCAACCATTTGCTTTCGCTGCTTCTGTATTTTATCTCTCTTTTTAAGAGCGCGTTCCCATTTGAGACGAGATACTTTGTCTCGGTATACGACTCCGTTTAAGTGGTCAAACTCATGCATAAAGACTCTAGCTCCATACCCTTCAAGTATACCACCTTGTTCTTCACCGTGCTCATCGTACCATTTAGCTTGTACTGAAGTGGGTCTTGTGATCTTAACGAACACATCTGGAAAACTTAAACAACCTTCAACTTCACAATCTTGTTCTTCACCATATCCATGGATCTCAGGATTGATTACCATAATGGCAGCTTCTTTGCTCTCACCCATTACAAAACACCTGTAATTGAGGCCAACTTGGTTCGCAGATAGGCCAACACCTTTATGTTTTATCATTATGTCGACAAGTGATTTCTTTATGTCGACCGCGTCGACACTTTCAAAGTCAAATGGCTCGAGTCCTGTAGCTAAGATTTCGTCCTTGTTAGATACTAATTTCATAATTTACCTTCTTCTCTCATTTGTGCACGAATAGCAGTTGCTGATATCGCATGCGTTTCTTCACCCAAGTCGTGCTCTGTAAATGTATAACCAACACCTCGACCATAACTAATGTCAACGATGTTTGGTACTTCAAGTATCAGATACTCACGACCATTTTCATAACCATGTTCTCTCAGTCCAGCTTCAATGCCTTCAATAGTTTGGATCATACCAAAAGGATTATCGTCCTGTGTGGTTGTACGTCCTGCTCCAGCGTCACCGTCAAATTTAAACACGTCACGTACCATTATAACAACTTGTCCCGTGATTGTCAAGGCTTTTTTAAATAATTTTGTGTGGCCGTCATGCCATGGCTGCCATCTGCCCAACATTTGCACCGAAGGTTTTTTGTAATCAAAGGCTGTTTCATAATCAATCATCTTGTTTTACTCCATATTTAATATGATTATACCAAAGCCTTTCGTGGCCATAGTATAATACGAACTTTATTATTATATCAGCAAGAAATACAGCTCCGACTGCTTTCTGAGGTAATCCAAAATATAGTGCAATTGCTGCTGTGGTAATACTTGCTATAATTCTCCATGTTACTGCTTTAGCTAAATGTCTTTTCTTTGTTACTTCACTCATACTTCGCTCTAATGATAGCTGCAAGAGTAACGTGTACGTCTTTTCGCCATGTGTGTATGATATGATCTACTTCAGCAGGCTTCTCAAAGATCTTATTAGTATCTTCGTATCTGCCTTCTTCAATAGTATCCATCCAAACTGAATAGTCTGGCTGAAAATCACTTCTAGCATTTTGGAATGGACAAACAAAATCTGTAATAGCATACTTACCAGCACGGACTACTCCATCTGATAAGAATTTCATTCTCATTGCTTGTCTCATTCGGCCTTCATCACTGAAGTCCCAGTCGTCATAATGTCCACGTACTTGGTCTGCATTTATCCAGACTCCGCCAAGCTCAGCTGCTAATGGTTCGGCAAGATAACTCTTACCACTTCCAGGCAAACCGAATATTAGTATCTTCTTCACTTTTTCTCCGCAGGTGGTTTCTTAAATTTCTTTTCAAATTCGTCTATGAATCTTGATATGTACTCAGGCGGCTCATTCATTGTAATAGTTTGACTATCACTATCCTGAAGTATGCTTTGAGTTAACATGTTTTGAGAAGCTTTAAACTTGATATAAGTCTGCTTCTTCTCTTTTTGTATTCGTCTTAGAAATGCAAACCAGATAATCTGTGTAAAATAAGCAAATGGATTATGAGATTTTTCAGGGTTAAAGTTATGAATGTACTGTAAACAGTTTTCAATACCATCCGAAATCATTTCTTCTTTGTATGAATATCCTGAGAAATTGGGTTTAGTCGCTAACCGAGTGGCTATCAACAAAATACACTTTCCAATGTATTCAGGTACTTGAGGGTTCTTTTCTCCTGCGTCTTCTGCTTCTTTACATAGCTCTTTATAAGCTATCAATGCGGCAAGTAAGTCAGGATTGTTCACATAGTTGCGTTTTCTCGCCATGATGAATTCCTTGTAGTTGTTACTATTAAAGGTATAATTATATACTACTTTAAGAGGTTTGTCAACCTTTATTTCAACTTTGTGAAATTATTTTAATTATTTTTAAAAAAAGGGTTGACAAGAGGTGCAAAGTATGGTATAATAAGGTTATCAACCTTTAAGGTATATAATGATGTTGTTAATCAAACCTCAATAGTATAAATCTTATAAGCAAATTGTTCTGTTCCGTAGATATCAATTCTCTTCTTAAAATGTTTCAACGTGTAGTTCTCGAAAGAGCCGACCGATAGGTCGTCAGTTATATCGTATAAAGTCGCTTCTTCAGAATCATCAGCCTTTCGCAAAGTTCTACCAATTGACTGAAGCACTTTGATTTCAGACTTAGAGCCTGAAGCAAAAATCACGTTATCAAGTCTTTTTAAATTAACACCTGTAGAGAATACACCATAAGAAGCAAGTATGTTATGTCGCTTCTCTTTGTCATTTTCAACTAAGTGTCTGATGTCTTCTCTTTCAGTACCCTTAGTTCCACCATATATGAAGTGTAGTATACGACCTTCTTTTTCAAGCATTGGTTGTAATACCTTACCGTGCTTCTCAACTAAATCAAATAGAATCAAATTATTCTGCCCTTCCAAACTATGGACGAGATTAGCAATGAATTTGTTTCTCTTTTCGTTGTTAACAATAAACTCTCGTTCAGCTGGCCATTTCTTTGTTCCATCTAAATTTTTGAGAGCGTCTTTGAATTTTTTACGTGTTTCGTTACTATGTGATAGGACGATCGCCTTCACTTTAAAATCAGCAACGGTTCCTTTATCCATGAGTTCTTTTGTATTCACAAATCGTTTAACCTCACCAAAACATCCTTCAAGTACTAACCTATGAGTTTTACTTTCAGTTGATTTGAGTGTACCAGTGAATCCATGTCTGTACTCACAATCGGTTAATGATTCCATAATCTTAGTTAAACTTTTTGCTTGGAAGGTATGAGCTTCATCTCCAAGTACAACTGAGAACTGATCGAACCATTCTTTTCCTAATTTGACTAGTGACTGCCATGTAGATATGACAATCGGTGAGCTTGTGTTTTTATCTACACCACCTTGAATAGTATAGATATCATTCTCATCACAACCATAATCTACAAAGTCACCTTTCATTTGGTGTACTAAAGAGATTGTCGGAACGATAATAAGTGTTCTATGGCCGAATGCTTGAAAGTAATGTTGTTGTATCAAATAAATGATTAAAGACTTACCAGATGATGTCGGTGATAGAGATAGAGATCTGCGTTTACGCAATGCGTTAAGTACATATTGTGCTTGATAATCTCTTGGTGTAAATTTACAATTAATTTCTTCAGCGAGTTGAGTAGGATAATCATCATCAAATTCCTCGTCCATTCCAATATGATCTGGTGCAGATAAGAAATATCCACGATCGTCACAGAATTTTTTAACATGTGGGTAAAGGCCAACAAAGAGTATTGGTCTCATTGGTTGGAATAGTCTAATGATACCATCCCATACTCGATTTTTATAAGCAGGTACGAACTGATAGCCTTCAGGTCTGAAAGAGAAGTGTTCGGCTAATTCCATGAGTGTGCCACTGTCTGCGACAATTTTCATATGAACCGAATTAATCGGCTCGATCGTTATCTGTTCGCTCATAATTTAATTGCTAGTAATACTAATATTGAGATCAGTAGAACATTCGTAAAGAATATCCCGATCGCTAATATAGTATGGTACCAAATCCACCTTGTCTTATATGCATTTTCTATAGTGACTTCTTCTGGATCAGTATCGTCGGCCATCATATCAATGACCTTTGGTTCTGCTGCACGATTTAGAGCTTGTTCAGTAAGAGTAGCTTGTGTTTTTTCCCACTGTTTGTCGGCTTCTTTTCTGAAGCCATATTCTATAAATCGTGTAAACCATTCCATAATCTTTAGTAGTCACCTGCCTGAAATTTCAACATGTCAATCATGTTTTTAATTATAAAGTTTCTGCTGTGTAGAGTTCTAATAATATCTTCAAGATAGTTTGAATTTGCTGTGTGATAGTCAATAGTCAAACTTAATTTAATAATATCCTTATCGCTCTGTATATATTTATCTACTTCGTTACGCAGTACTTTTTTCTGATATGGCTTCCAACCATTATCTTTTAAATCTTCTTCAGCCATAGAGCCATCGTAATAATCTCGCTTACGAGACTCGAGGTCTTTATATTCGGCTTTTAATTTTTTAACACGAAGTACTTCTCTATAAAAGAGATTGTAGTATTTGCTGTGTAATTGAGGAATTCTTTTAGACTCACCAACTAGATTTGTTTCATCTATGATTGAATCGTTTGCCCATAAAGTGGCTATGTCATTTGTATCCATTATATAAACTCGGTTGTTAACAATAAAGGTATATTATATCACGTTTATAGTGATTTGTCAACCCCTTAGGCTAATTGATTTATATTAAATCGGTCGTATCTAAGAGTAACTGTTGCTTCGACGTAGGTTACGTCTTGGTTAGATAAGTCTAAACTTACAGGTGTAATACCAACAGGGAAAGCGTTTAAGAAAGTAACTTCAATATTTGGATTTTTATGTGAGTTTAATATGATCACAGAAATATCTGAAGTCAGACCATCTTTGCTTTTGTTTAATTTATTATATGAATCTAAAGTTTCTGGAGTACCGAAGGCTTTGACCCAATTATAAATTTCAATATAGTTATTCATATTTTCATCTACGATAAATGTCAAATCTAAATCAGCGTAACTAAGATGATCACCAACACTATAGAACGCGCTTAGAGGTGTGTCACTCTTAACTGAGTTTGTGGTTACAGAAGGCAATAAGACCTTATTGGAAAAGAATTCCACGGTGGGTAGCCTTTTGACCTGTATTTTAAAGCCACTAGCAGATAAATAGTTATTAATCATAGAGTATATCCAAGCAATTGTTATATACTATTTATTTATAAACACGGTGACTATATCATGCTAAAACCTAAATCTCTTAACTTTGAAGTCGACACAGCTGACCTATCAATGAACGACGTACAAAGTCTTTATAACATCTTTTTCCATACTAAAGATTACGACTGGTGGTACGAAGTATTACCTGGTGATGTCGTCGTTGACATTGGCGCAGGTATAGGAATGTTCTCAGCTAAATCACTTGACGCTGGAGCTAAGCGTGTCTTTATGATCGAACCGTGTCGATCTCTTTTGAAAACAGCAATTAAGAATGTTTCTGATCACATTATAGATAATCAAGATCTTCCAACAG